>Ga0209476_10001203_pt1 | contig 17537 bp, 11 predicted proteins | sample KloWWTrecipitate_FD_187179 | JGI IMG/M metagenome (GOLD analysis project Ga0209476, IMG submission 187179) | Active sludge microbial communities from Klosterneuburg, Austria, studying microevolution and ecology of nitrifiers - Klosterneuburg... | ecosystem: Engineered > WWTP > Aerobic digester... | reverse complement strand
CGTCCTGCGACGGCACGATGATCGGCTCGCCGTTGGCCGGCGACAGGATGTTGTTGGACGCCATCATCAGCGCGCGCGCTTCCAGCTGCGCTTCCAGCGACAGCGGCACGTGCACGGCCATCTGGTCACCGTCGAAGTCGGCGTTGAACGCGGTGCAGACCAGCGGGTGCAGCTGGATCGCCTTGCCTTCGATCAGCACCGGCTCGAACGCCTGGATGCCGAGGCGGTGCAGGGTCGGGGCGCGGTTCAGCAGCACCGGATGCTCGCGGATCACCTCTTCGAGGATGTCCCACACCTCGGCCTCTTCGCGCTCGACCAGCTTCTTGGCGGCCTTGATCGTCGTGGCCAGGCCACGGCGCTGCAGCTTGGCGAAGATGAACGGCTTGAACAGTTCCAGCGCCATCTTCTTCGGCAGGCCGCACTCGTGCAGGCGCAGGGTCGGGCCGACCACGATCACCGAACGCCCGGAGTAGTCGACGCGCTTGCCGAGCAGGTTCTGGCGGAAGCGGCCCTGCTTGCCCTTGATCATGTCGGCCAGCGACTTCAGCGGGCGCTTGTTGGTGCCGGTGATGGCGCGGCCGCGGCGGCCGTTGTCCATCAGCGCGTCCACCGACTCCTGCAGCATGCGCTTCTCGTTGCGCACGATGATGTCGGGCGCGTTGAGCTCCAGCAGGCGGCGCAGGCGGTTGTTGCGGTTGATGACGCGACGGTACAGGTCATTCAGGTCGGAGGTCGCGAAGCGGCCGCCATCCAGCGGCACCAGCGGGCGCAGGTCCGGCGGCAGCACCGGCAGCACGGTCATGACCATCCACTCCGGGCGGTTGCCGGATTCCAGGAAGGCTTCGACCAGCTTGATCCGCTTGGTCAGGCGCTTGAGCTTGGTCTCGGAACCGGTGCTGGCGATCTCTTCCTTCAGCTGGACCATCTCCGACTGCAGGTCGATGGTGCGCAGCAGGTCGTAGACCGCCTCGGCGCCCATCGCGGCGTCGAAGTCGTCGCCGTGCTCCTGGCGCGCCTGCATGAACTGCTCTTCATTGAGCAGCTGGCCGCGCTCCATCGGGGTCAGGCCCGGCTCGGTGACCACGAACGCCTCGAAGTACAGGATCCGCTCGATGTCGCGCAGGGTCATGTCCAGCATCAGGCCGATGCGCGACGGCAGCGACTTCAGGAACCAGATGTGCGCGACCGGCGAGGCCAGGTCGATGTGGCCCATGCGCTCGCGGCGCACCTTGGCCAGGGTCACCTCGGTGCCGCACTTCTCGCAGACCACGCCGCGGTGCTTCATGCGCTTGTACTTGCCGCACAGGCACTCGTAGTCCTTGATCGGGCCGAAGATGGCGGCGCAGAACAGGCCGTCGCGCTCGGGCTTGAAGGTGCGGTAGTTGATGGTCTCGGGCTTCTTCACCTCGCCGTACGACCACGAGCGGATCAGGTCGGGCGAAGCCAGCGCGATCTTGATCGCGTCGAAGTCCAGCGTCTGGCGCTGCTGGTTGAAGAGGTTCAGCAAGTCTTTCATTTGGATTCTCCGGGTCGGGGGCAATGGGTCCTGCGGATCGGCGCGGCGTCACCGCCGCGCCTTCGCGAAACTCAGTGCTCCTCGAGTTCCATGTTGATGGCCAGGCTGCGGATTTCCTTCACCAGCACGTTGAAGGACTCCGGCATGCCCGCGACCATCTCGTGCTCGCCATCGACGATGTTCTTGTACATCTGGTTGCGGCCCTGCACGTCGTCGGACTTCACCGTCAGCATTTCCTGCAGGGTGTAGGCCGCGCCGTAGGCTTCCAGCGCCCAGACTTCCATTTCGCCGAAACGCTGGCCGCCGAACTGCGCCTTGCCGCCCAGCGGCTGCTGGGTGACGAGCGAGTACGGACCGGTCGAGCGCGCGTGCATCTTGTCGTCGACCAGGTGGTTCAGCTTCAGCATGTGCATGTAGCCGACCGTGACCTCGCGCTCGAAGGCCTCGCCGGTGCGGCCGTCGTGCAGCACGGTCTGGCCGGACAGCGGCAGCTCGGCGAGTTCGAGCATCTTCTTGATCTCGGCCTCGTCCGCGCCGTCGAACACCGGGGTGGCCATCGGCACGCCGTCGGTGAGGTTCTGCGCCAGCCGCAGCAGCTCGGCATCGCTGAACTGCTTGAGGTCGACGCGCTCGGCGTGGGTGGTGTTGTCGTGGTTGTAGATCTGGTCGAGGAACTTGCGCAGGTCGGCGACCTTGGCCTGCGCATCCAGCATGCGCTGGATCTTCTGGCCCAGGCCCTTGGCGGCCCAGCCCAGGTGCACCTCGAGGATCTGGCCGATGTTCATTCGGCTCGGCACGCCCAGCGGGTTCAGCACGATGTCCACGGTCTGGCCATCGGCCATGTACGGCATGTCCTCGACCGGCACGATGGTCGAGACCACGCCCTTGTTGCCATGGCGGCCGGCCATCTTGTCGCCGGGCTGGATCCGGCGCTTCACCGCCAGGTAGACCTTGACCATCTTCAGCACGCCCGGGGCGAGGTCGTCGCCCTGGGTGATCTTGCCGCGCTTGTCCTCGAACCGCTTGTCGAACTCCTTGCGGTGCGCGTCGAGCTGCCTGGTGGCGCGCTCGATCGCGTCGTTGGCGTCGTCGTCCTTCATCCGCAGCTGCAGCCAGTCGGACCGCTTCAGGCCGTCCAGCACCAGCGAGGACACGCTGTCGCCCTTCTTGACGCCCGGGCCGCCGTTGGCGGTCCTGCCCAGCAGGGTCTCGCGCAGGCGCGCGTAGATCGCGGTCTCGAGGATCCGGAACTGGTCGTCGAAGTCCTTCTTGACGCGCTTGATCTCGTATTCCTCGATCTGGCGCGCGCGCTTGTCCTTCTCGATGCCGTCGCGGGTGAACACCTGCACGTCGATGACGGTGCCGTCCATGCCCGGCGGCACCCGCAGCGAGCTGTCCTTCACGTCGGACGCCTTCTCGCCGAAGATCGCGCGCAGCAGCTTCTCTTCCGGGGTCAGCTGGCTCTCGCCCTTCGGCGTGACCTTGCCGACCATGATGTCGCCGGCGCGCACTTCGGCGCCGATGTACACCACGCCGCTCTCGTCGAGGCGGTTCAGCGCCTGCTCGGACACGTTCGGGATGTCGGCGGAGATTTCCTCCGGCCCCAGCTTGGTGTCGCGGGCGACGCAGGTCAGCTCCTCGATGTGGATCGTGGTGTAGCGATCCTCCTCGACCACCCGCTCGGAAAGCAGGATCGAGTCCTCGAAGTTGTAGCCGTTCCACGGCATGAACGCGACCAGCATGTTCTGGCCCAGCGCCAGCTCGCCGATGTCGGTGGACGGGCCGTCCGCCAGCACGTCGCCGCGCGCGACCACGTCGCCCGGGTTCACCAGCGGGGTCTGGTTGATGCAGGTGTTCTGGTTGGAGCGGGTGTACTTGATCAGGGTGTAGATGTCGACGCCGGCATCGTGCTCGCCGGAGATCTCCGCCTCGTTGACCTTGACCACGATCCGGCCGGCGTCGATCTGCTCGATCACGCCGCCGCGGCGCGCGTTCACGGTCACGCCCGAGTCGCGCGCCACCGCGCGCTCGATGCCGGTGCCGACCAGCGGCTTCTGCGACTTCAGCGTCGGCACCGCCTGGCGCTGCATGTTCGCGCCCATCAGCGCGCGGTTGGCGTCGTCGTGCTCCAGGAACGGCACCAGCGCCGCCGCCACCGACACCGTCTGCATCGGCGAGACGTCCATGAAGTGGATCTCGCTCGGCGGCTTCAGCAGGTTCTCGCCCTGGAAGCGGCAGGCCACGAACGGCGCGGTGATGTGGTTCTTGGCATCGCGGGTGGCGTTGGCCTGGGCGATGACGTATTCGTTCTCCTCGATCGCCGACAGGTACTCGACCTCGTCGGTGACGCGACCGTCCACCACCTTGCGGTACGGGGTTTCGAGGAAGCCGTACTTGTTGGTGCGGGCGAAAACCGCCAGCGAGTTGATCAGGCCGATGTTCGGGCCTTCCGGGGTCTCGATGGTGCAGACGCGGCCGTAATGGGTCGGGTGCACGTCGCGCACCTCGAAGCCGGCGCGCTCGCGGGTCAGGCCGCCCGGGCCAAGCGCGGACACGCGGCGCTTGTGGGTGACTTCCGACAGCGGGTTGTTCTGGTCCATGAACTGCGACAGCTGCGAGGAGCCGAAGAACTCCTTGATCGCCGCAGCCACCGGCTTGGCGTTGATCAGGTCCTGCGGCGACAGGCCGTCGGCCTCCGCCATCGACAGGCGCTCCTTGACCGCGCGCTCGACGCGGACCAGGCCCACGCGGAACACGTTCTCGGCCATCTCGCCGACCGAACGCACGCGGCGGTTGCCGAGGTGGTCGATGTCGTCGACCACGCCGCGGCCGTTGCGGATCTCGGTCAGCACCTTGATCACGTCGAGGATGTCGGAACCGGTGCCGAACTCGTTGCGCAGGCGCACGGACTCCTCGTCCTTGCGCTCGGCGAAGTACCTGGCGTCGTACAGCACCGACGCGCCGGTGACCTCCTTGCGGCCGATCCGGCGGTTGAACTTCATCCGGCCCACGCCCGAGAGGTCGTAGCGCTCGAAGGTGAAGAACAGGTTGTGGAACAGGTTCTGCGCGGCGTCCTTGGTCGGCGGCTCGCCCGGGCGCATCATCCGGTAGATCTCGACCAGCGCTTCCAGCTGGGTCTTGGTGTTGTCGATGCGCAGGGTGTTGGACAGGTACGGGCCGCGGTCGAGGTCGTTCACCCACAGGGTGCCGACGCTGGCGATGCCGGCCTTGCGCAGCTTGCCCAGGATCTCGTCGTTGATCTCGTCGTTGGCGGTCGCCAGCAGCTCGCCGGTGGCCGGATCGACCACGTCGTGCGAGAGGATGCGGCCGGCGATGTAGCTGTCCGGCACCGCCAGCGCGGACACGCCGGCGGCCTCCAGCTGCTTCACGTGGCGCGCGGTGATGCGCTTGCCGGCCTCGACGATGACCTTGTCGCCGTCGGCGAGGTCGAAGTCCAGGGTCTCGCCGCGCAGGCGCTCGGGCACCAGCTCCAGCTGCACGCCTTCGGCCTCGATGTGGAAGGTGTTGATGTCGAAGAACTCGTTCAACATTTCCTGGTTGGTGTAGCCCAGCGCGCGCAGCAGCACGCTGACCGGCAGCTTGCGGCGGCGGTCGATGCGGGTGAACAGCGCGTCCTTCGGGTCGAACTCGAAGTCGAGCCAGGAACCGCGGTAGGGGATCACGCGGGCGGAGAACAGCAGCTTGCCCGAGCTGTGGGTCTTGCCGCGGTCGTGGTCGAAGAACACGCCGGGCGAACGGTGCAGCTGGGAGACGATGACGCGCTCGGTGCCGTTGACGATGAAGGTGCCGTTGTCGGTCATGAGCGGGATCTCGCCCATGTAGACCTCCTGCTCCTTCACGTACTTGATCGCCTTGGTCGACGACTCGCGGTCGTAGATCACCAGCCGCACGGTCACCTTCAGCGGCGCGCCGTAGCTCAACCCGCGGTTGCGGCACTCGCGCTCATCGAACATCGGCTCGCCGAGCTTGTAGCCGACGTATTCCAGCGCGGCGTTGCCGCTGTAGCTGCTGATCGGGAACACCGACTTCAGGGCGGCGTGCAGGCCGCGATCCTCGCGCTTGCCGGGTTCGGCGCGCTCCTGCAGGAACTCGCGGTAGGAATCGACCTGGATCGCGAGCAGGAAGGGCACCTCGAGGATCGAGCGGCTCTTGCCGAAATCCTTGCGGATGCGCTTCTTCTCGGTGAACGAATACTGGGTGGTGGCGGTGGTCATGGGGCGTGCGCCTCGTCTTCGTCTCGTGCGGCCGCGCATGTGCGGCCGAGGGGGAATGCGTGGAACCGACAGTGGGAAGTCGCTGGTATTGCCGGCACCAGCACGCCCTCTCCCACTACTTCCGACTGTCGACTCGTGGTTTCAATTTCGGTGGAACCGCGCCGGACGGCGCCCGGGACGGGAAAAACTTCCGGCCCGCTACAACGGCCAAAGGCCGGGGGCTTTCGGCCCCCAGCCTTCAGCGTGTCGTCGATGCCAGCTGACGACGCAAGCGCGGATTACTTGACTTCGACGGTCGCACCGGCGGCTTCGAGGTCCTTCTTCATCTTCTCGGCGTCTTCCTTGGACACGCCTTCCTTCACGGCGCCGCCGGCCTCGGTGAGGTCCTTGGCTTCCTTCAGGCCCAGGCCGGTGATCGCGCGGACGGCCTTGATCACTTCGACCTTCTTCTCGCCGGCCGACTTCAGGATGACGTTGAACTCGGTCTGCTCTTCGACCACGGCGGCGGCGGCGGCCGGGCCGGCGGCCATGACCGGGGCGGCGGCGGAGACGCCGAACTTCTCTTCGATGGCCTTCACCAGCTCCATCACTTCCATCAGCGACTTGGCGGCGATGGCGTCGACGATTTGCTCGTTGGACAGGGACATTTGACTTACCTCTGGATGATTTTCTTTAAGAGAACTGGTCTGCTTAGAGAATTGGTTTCGTTGGATTGGGAACGCTGTCTTGGGCTCAGGCCGGTTCGGCTTCGGCGGTGGCTTCGGCAGCCGGAGCGGCGTCGCCGCCACCCTGCTGATCGGCCACGGCCTTGACCGCGCGGGCGAACATCGCCGCCGGTTCGGCCAACACGCGGGCCAGCATGCCGAGCGCCTGTTCCAGGGTCGGCAGCGAGGCCAACACTTCGACATGCGCGGGGCCGTACTGCTGCCCTTCGACCACGACCAGCTTCGGCTGAAGCTTGTCGTTACCCTTGGCGAATTCCTTGATCAGGCGACCGGCGGCGCCGGGCTCCTCGGTCGAGAACGCATACAGGAGGGGGCCGACCATCGAGTCCTTTGCGACTGCGAAATCGGTGCCTTCCACGGCGCGCGCGGCCAGCGTGTTCTTGACGACTTTCAAGTACACGCCGGTTTCGCGGGCCTTCTTGCGCATCGCGGTCATCTGGCTGACCGTGGTGCCTGCGTACTCGGCTGCGATCAAGGAGTGTGCCTTGGCGGCGACTTCGGCCACCTCGGCGACAACGTTCTGTTTCTGGGACAGATTGAGAGCCATATCACTCCTCCTAATGAACTCCGCCCGCGGCTCCAGCCGCTGGCGGTCCTGGGCGACACCGGTCCGTGGTGTCGGGGATGCCGGGCATCCCGGTGGTGGCCATCCAGAGGTGCTTGAACCAACGCGATTCCAGAAGGGCATCACCATCTACGCAGGCCGGCACCCTGAACGGATGCGGATTAAGCGACCCCGCCTTCGGCAACGGCGATTCCATGCCATGTGAGCATCCTTGCCCGTCGTTGCCTTGCGCAGACCGCACCTGCGGTCTTTGACGGCTTCCATCGCGGCGAACCGCGACGGGGCCTTCAAAATTCCGTGCACCTCCCCGCGAGCGGGGAGGCTGAAGCGATTACTTGAGGCTGAGCGAAGCCTGGTCCACGGTCACGCCGGGGCCCATGGTGGAGCTGAGCGAGATCTTCTGCAGGTAGGTGCCCTTCGAACTGGAGGGCTTGGCCTTGATCAGGTCCACCAGCAGCGCCTGCAGGTTGCCCTTCAGCGCGTCGTTCTCGAAGCTCGCCTTGCCGATCGTGCAATGGATGATGCCGGCCTTGTCGGTGCGGTAACGCACCTGGCCCGCCTTCGCATTGCGCACGGCTTCGGCCGGGTTCGCCGACACGGTGCCGACCTTCGGGTTCGGCATCAGGCCGCGCGGACCGAGCACCTGGCCGAGCTTGCCGACCACGCGCATCGCGTCCGGGGTGGCGATCACCACGTCGTAGTTGAGGTCGCCGGCGATCATCTTCTCCGCCAGGTCGTCCATGCCCACCGCTTCCGCGCCCGCGGCCGCGGCTTCATCGGCCTTGGCGCCGGCCGGGGCGAACACCGCCACCCGCACCGACTTGCCGGTACCGGCCGGCAGCACGGTGGAACCGCGCACCTGCTGGTCGGACTTCTTGGCATCGACGCCGAGGCGCACGGCCACGTCGATCGCTTCCACGAACTTGGCCTTGCTGTTGTCCTTCAGGATCTTCAGCGCTTCTTCGATCGGATACGCCTTGCCCGGCTGGGTGGCGGCGAGGATCGTCTTCTGTCGTTTGGTCATCGCCATGTCTTAACCCTCCACCACCAGGCCCATCGAACGGGCGGAGCCCGCGATCGTCTTCACCGCCGCGTCCAGGTCGGCCGCGGTCAGGTCGGCTTCCTTCGCCTTGGCGATGTCTTCCAGCTGCTTGCGGGTGACCTTGCCCACCTTGTCGGTGTTCGGGCGCTTGGAGCCGGAGGTGATGCCCACCGCCTTCTTCAGCAGCACCGATGCCGGCGTGCTCTTGGTGACGAAGGTGAAGGTGCGGTCCGAGTACGCGGTGATGATCACCGGGGTCGGCAGGCCGGGCTCGAGCTTGGAGGTCGCTGCGTTGAACGCCTTGCAGAACTCCATGATGTTCAGGCCGCGCTGGCCGAGGGCAGGACCCACCGGCGGCGACGGATTGGCCTGGCCGGCCTTGACCTGCAGTTTGATGTAACCGACGACTTTCTTTGCCATTGCTGCTTCTCCGGGTGCAAGCGCCTGTTGTCAGGCTCCCCATCGGACCGGGATCGATTCGTTCAAGCGCGGCGCGCGTCCCGGCGTCACTTCACCGCATTGCATTCGTGCCGACGGCCGCACGAGGCGGCCGGTCGTTTTCTGGTTCCCCGCGGGGAGCCGGAAAGGATAACAGGTTTTTGCGGAGCCTGCCCGGAGGGGCCGGCCCCGACGGGTCAGGCCTTTTCGACCTGGCCGAACTCGAGCTCGACCGGGGTCGAACGACCGAAGATCAGCACCGCCACCCGCAGGCGGCTCTTGTCGTAGTTGATTTCCTCGACCACGCCGTTGAAGTCGTTGAACGGGCCGTCGACCACGCGGACCATCTGGCCCGGTTCGAACAGCACCTTCGGCTTCGGCTTCTCCACGCCTTCCTGCACGCGCTGCAGGATCGCGTCGGCCTCGGTGTCGCGGATCGGCAGCGGGCGGTCGGCGGTGCCGCCGATGAAGCCCATCACCTTCGGCGTTTCCTTGACCAGGTGCCAGGACTCGTTGTCCATGCGCGGGATGCCCGCTTCGTCGTGGGTCGCGATCTGGACCAGCACGTAGCCCGGGAAGAACTTTCGCTCGGAGCGGCGCTTCTGCCCGGCGCGCATCTCGATCACTTCCTCGGTGGGCACCAGCACCTCGCCGAAGCGCTCCTGCATGCCCATCCGCGCGATGCGGTCGCGCAGCGCCTGCGCCACCGACTTCTCGAAGCCGGAGTAGGCGTGCACCACGTACCAGCGCTTGTCGGCCTGCGCACCCTGTTCTGGACTATCCGTCATCTTGCGATCCTCAACCGTTGCCCAGCAACCACTTCACTGCCGCCTGGATCACCAGATCCATGCCGGCGAGCATCAGGCTCATCAGGATGACCACCGCGATCACCACCCACATCGTGCGCGTCGTTTCCTGGCGCGTCGGCCACACCACCTTGCGCAGCTCGAAGCGCGATTCCGCCAGGAACTCGCGGGCTTCGGCGCCCTTGCTGGTGGCCATGAAAGCGAATGCGCCGGCCGCCAGCCCGGCCACCAGGACGAGCACGCGCACGCCGGTTGGCCACTGGCCATCGAACCAATAGAAGGCAACCAGGCCGGCGACCGCCAGCAGCAGCGCCAGGGCGTACTTCGCGATGTCCCCGGCGGAGGCGGACGGGTCATGCAGGGTCTTGCTGGTCAAAACGTCAATCCCGGTTGGCGCACGCGCCGGCGACGCGAGTTGCGCAGGTGGCACGCCAGGAGGGACTCGAACCCCCAACCTGCGGTTTTGGAGACCGCTGCTCTGCCAATTGAGCTACTGGCGTATCGATTTGGATCTGGAATTCCGTCGCTTCCGAAAAAGCAACGGCGGCTTGCGCCGCCTGCCCTTGTCCCGGCGCGCTTGGCGGCTTGCCGGAACCGGTTCCCCGCCTGCGCGGGGATTGCTCGGTGCGCGTCCGCGTTGCCGCGGACGCGCACCTGCATTACTTGAGGATCTTGGCCACCACGCCGGCGCCGACGGTACGGCCGCCTTCGCGGATCGCGAAACGCAGGCCTTCGTCCATCGCCACCGGGTTGATCAACGACACCACCATCTTCACGTTGTCGCCCGGCATCACCATCTCCACCCCTTCCGGCAGCTGGCAGGCGCCCGTGATGTCGGTCGTGCGGAAGTAGAACTGCGGGCGGTAACCCTTGAAGAACGGCGTGTGGCGACCGCCTTCGTCCTTGCTCAGGACATAGACCTCGGCCTCGAACTCCGTGTGCGGGGTGATGCTGCCCGGCTTGCACAGCACCTGGCCACGCTCCACGTCGTCACGCTTGGTGCCGCGCAGCAGCAGGCCCGCGTTGTCGCCCGCCTGGCCCTGGTCCAGCAGCTTGCGGAACATCTCCACGCCGGTCACGGTGGTCTTCTGCGTCGCGCGGATACCGACGATCTCGATTTCCTCGCCCACCTTGATCACGCCGCGCTCGATCCGGCCGGTCACCACCGTGCCACGACCCGAGATCGAGAACACGTCTTCCACCGGCATCAGGAACGGCTTGTCCACGTCGCGCTGCGGCTCCGGGATCCACGTGTCCAGCGCATCCACCAGCTTGATGATCGACGGCACGCCGATCTCCGACTGGTCGCCTTCCAGCGCCAGGCGCGCCGAACCCGAGATGATCGGGGTGTCGTCGCCCGGGAACTCGTACTTGCTCAGCAGCTCGCGGACTTCCATCTCCACCAGCTCCAGCAGCTCGGCGTCGTCCACCATGTCCGCCTTGTTCAGGTAGACCACGATGTACGGCACGCCCACCTGCCGCGACAGCAGGATGTGCTCGCGCGTCTGCGGCATCGGGCCGTCCGCCGCACTGCACACCAGGATCGCGCCGTCCATCTGCGCCGCACCCGTGATCATGTTCTTCACGTAGTCCGCGTGGCCCGGGCAGTCCACGTGCGCGTAATGCCGGTTCGGGCTCTCGTATTCCACGTGCGCCGTCGAAATCGTGATCCCGCGCGCCTTCTCTTCCGGCGCCGCGTCGATCGAGTCGTACGCCTTGAACTCGCCACCGAAACGCTCCGCGCCCACCTTCGTCAGCGCCGCCGTCAGCGTCGTCTTGCCGTGGTCCACGTGGCCAATCGTGCCCACGTTCACGTGGGGCTTGGTGCGCTCGAACTTACCCTTTGCCATTGTCTTGTTTCCTTCAGAAATTTGGTTGGATCAACCCTTCTTGATCACGGCGTCGGCGACGTTGGACGGCGCCTCTGCGTAGTGATCGAATTCCATGGTGAACGTGGCGCGACCCTGCGACATCGAACGCAGGCTGGTCGCGTAGCCGAACATCTCGCCCAGCGGCACCATCGCGTTGATGGTCTTGCCCGAAGGCGTGTCGTCCTGGCCCTGCAGCAGGCCGCGGCGACGGCTGACGTCACCCATCACGTCACCGACGTAATCCTCGGGGGTGACGATCTCGACCTTCATGATCGGCTCCAGCAGGACCGGGTCGGCCTTGCGGAAGCCTTCCTTGAACGCCATCGAGGCGGCCAGCTTGAACGCCATTTCCGACGAGTCGACGTCGTGGTACGAGCCGAACACCAGCTTGGCCTTGACCCCCACCACCGGGAACCCGGCCAGCGGGCCGCTGGTGATGGTTTCGCGCATGCCCTTCTCGACCGCCGGGATGAATTCCTTCGGGATCACGCCGCCGGTGATGTCGTTGATGAACAGGAAATCGTTCTCGACGTCCGGGTTGGCGCGGTCATCGGCGGTCATCGGCGACATCTCGATGACCACGTGGCCGTACTGGCCCTTGCCGCCCGACTGCTTGGCGTGCTTGTAGTCGCTCTTGACGTCCGACTTGCGGATGGTCTCGCGGTACGCCACCTGCGGCTTGCCGACGTTGGCTTCCACGTTGAACTCGCGCTTCATGCGGTCCACCAGGATGTCCAGGTGCAGCTCGCCCATGCCGGCGATGATGGTCTGGCCGGATTCCTCGTCGGTGCGCACGCGGAACGAAGGGTCTTCCTGCGCCAGCCGGCCGAGGGCGATGCCCATCTTCTCCTGGTCGGACTTGGTCTTCGGCTCCACCGCCATCGAGATGACGGGCTCCGGGAACACCATCCGCTCGAGGGTGATGATGTGGTCCTGCGAGCACAGGGTGTCGCCGGTGGTGACATCCTTCAGGCCGACCGCCGCGGCGATGTCGCCCGCGCGCACTTCCTTGATCTCGCTGCGCTCGTTGGAGTGCATCTGCAGGATGCGGCCCACGCGCTCCTTCTTCGACTTGACCGGGTTGTACACCGCGTCGCCGGAATTGAGCACGCCCGAATAGACGCGGAAGAAGGTCAGCGAACCCACGAACGGGTCGGTCATGATCTTGAACGCAAGCGCCGAGAACGGCGCCTTGTCGTCGGCGATGCGGGTCGCTTCCTTCTCGTCGTCATCGACGCCCTGCACCGGCGGACGATCGGCCGGCGACGGCAACAACTGGATCACGCCGTCGAGCATGGCCTGCACGCCCTTGTTCTTGAACGCCGAGCCGGAGAACACGGGCACGATCTCGACCCGCAAGGTGCGCGTGCGCAGGCCCTCGATGATCTCGTCCTCCGACAGCTCGCCCTCGTTGAGGTACTTGTCCATCAGCTCTTCGCTGGCTTCGGCGGCGGCCTCGACCATGAAGCTGCGCGCAGCCTCGGCCTTGTCCTGCAGCTCCGCCGGGATCTCGCGGTATTCGAAGATCGTGCCCTGCGACGCGACATCCCAGTGGATCGCCTTCATCTTCAGCAGGTCGACCACGCCCTCGAAGCCTTCCTCGGCGCCGATCGGCACCTGCATCGGCACCGCGTACGCGCCCAGGCGCGACTTCAGCTGCTCGACAACCTTGTCGAAGTTGGCGCCGGTGCGGTCCATCTTGTTGACGAACGCCATCCGCGGCACCGAGTACTTGTTGGCCTGGCGCCACACGGTCTCGGACTGCGGCTGCACGCCGCCGACCGCGCACAGCACGAACACCGCGCCGTCGAGCACGCGCAGCGAACGCTCGACCTCGATGGTGAAGTCGACGTGGCCGGGGGTGTCGATGATGTTGAAGCGGTGCTGCGGCAGCGACTTGTCCATGCCGGACCAGAACGCGGTGGTCGCCGCGGAGGTGATGGTGATGCCGCGTTCCTGCTCCTGCTCCATCCAGTCCATGGTGGCGGCACCGTCATGCACTTCACCGATCTTGTGGCTGACGCCGGTGTAGAACAGGATGCGCTCGGACGTGGTGGTCTTGCCGGCATCGATGTGGGCCATGATGCCGAAGTTGCGGTAACGCTCGATGGGAGTGGTGCGGGCCACGGTCAGTCTCTCGTCTTGTGTCCGTCGAAACGGAGTGTGGGAACCCCGCCTTCGGGATTCCGGATGGCCGATGGCCGCCTTGCGGCGGCCGTCGGTCTTGTGCAGGCCGCCCAATGGAAGGCGTCCTGCGTGGCGCTTGTCGCGTGCGCCCTGCGGGCTTCCACGGGCCCGCGCCGACCGGCTCCAGGCCAGTATTACCAGCGGTAGTGCGCGAACGCCTTGTTGGCTTCGGCCATGCGGTGGGTTTCCTCGCGCTTCTTGATCGCGCCGCCGCGGTTCTCGGATGCGTCCAGCAATTCACCAGCCAGCTTGCGCGGCATGGTGTTCTCGCCACGCTTGCGGGCGGATTCGATCAGCCAGCGCATGGCCAGCGCCATCCGCCGCGAGGTGCGGACTTCAACCGGCACCTGGTAGGTCGCGCCGCCGACGCGCCGCGACTTCACCTCGACCGACGGCGAGACGTTGCCGAGCGCCTTCTCGACCAGCTCGAGGGGATTCGGGTTCTTCTCGCTGATGGTGTCCATGGCGCCGTACACGATCTTCTCGGCGACCGACTTCTTGCCGCTCTGCATGACCATGTTGATGAAGCGGGCGATGGTTTCGCTTCCGTGCTTCGGATCTGGCAGCACCGAGCGCTGCGGAGTATTGCCTTTACGCGACATGTTGCTTCTCTCGTAGGGCGGGCCCAGGCCCGCCGTTCATGACCATGGCGGGCCTGCGGCCCGCCCAACTCAGGACTTCGGACGCTTGGCGCCGTACTTGGAGCGCGACTGGCGGCGCTTGGCCACGCCGGCGGCGTCAAGCGAGCCGCGCACGGTGTGGTAGCGCACGCCCGGCAGGTCCTTGACGCGACCGCCGCGGATCAGCACCACGCTGTGCTCCTGCAGGTTGTGGCCTTCGCCGCCGATGTACGAGATGACTTCGTAGCCGTTGGTCAGGCGCACCTTGGCCACCTTGCGCAGCGCCGAGTTCGGCTTCTTCGGGGTGGTGGTGTACACGCGGGTGCAGACACCACGCCGTTGCGGGCAGTTGGCCAGCGCAGGCGAGGTGCTCTTGTAGGTTTCCGGGTTGCGCGGCTTGCGCACAAGCTGGTTGATGGTTGCCATTTGGTGACTCGATTGGTGGGCCGGGGCCCTTCGGAGACGGATGGAACGGAGCGAAGCCGGATCCAGCAGCAATCCGGCCGAGCAAGACGAAAAAGTATAGCCCGCGTCCGACCCTTCGGTCAAACGAGGCCATACCGAAAAACCTGGCCAGCTGCGGCGCAGCCGGCTTCGGTCAATCTGCGATCCCGCCCATCCTGGGCCCAACACGAGGCGCTTCCTGCGACCTCATTTGGTGATCTGGATGGCGCGAGGCCATCGAAGCGGGCCGCAGTATAGCGCAGCCCGGTACTACCCGCCAGCACCTTCCCGGCCGCAACCGGGAAGGCGTGGATGCTTACTCGGCAGGTGCCGCGTCGGTGGCGGCGGCCTCGGCCGGCCGGTCGCCGGCCAGGGTCGCCATTTCCGCCTCGGTCAGGCCGGACGCGTTCTTGCGGCGCTGCGAGTGGTACGCAAGGCCGGTACCCGCCGGGATCAGGCGGCCGACGATCACGTTTTCCTTGAGCCCGCGCAGGGTGTCGCGGGTGCCGCGGACGGCCGCCTCGGTCAGCACGCGGGTGGTTTCCTGGAACGACGCCGAGGAGATGAAGGATTCGGTCGCCAGCGAGGCCTTGGTGATGCCCAGCAGGACCGGATCGACCTTCGCCAGGATCTCGTTCCTCGCGGCAAGCCGCTGGTTTTCCTCGATCACGCGCTGGCGCTCGGCCTGTTCGCCGTGCAGGTACTTGCTGTCGCCACCGTCCACGATCTCGACCTTGCGCAGCATCTGGCGAATGATCACCTCGATGTGCTTGTCGTTGATCTTCACGCCCTGCAGGCGGTAGACGTCCTGGATTTCCTTCACCAGGTAGGCGGCCAGCTCGGCGACACCCTTCAGGCGCAGGATGTCCTGGGGGGTCGGCTCGCCGTCCACCACGGTCTCGCCCTTCTCCACGTGCTCGCCTTCGAACACGATGATCTGGCGATACTTCGGGATCAGCTCCTCGTGCTCGGTGCCGTCCGGGTGCTTGATCACCAGGCGCTGCTTGCCCTTGGTTTCCTTGCCGAAGCTGACGATGCCGGAGATCTCGGCGAGGATCGCCGGGTCCTTGGGCTTGCGGGCTTCGAACAGGTCGGCCACGCGCGGCAGGCCGCCGGTGATGTCGCGGGTCTTGGAGGCTTCCTGCGGGATCTTGGCGACCACGTCGCCCACGCCGACCGGCGCGCCGTCCTGCAGGTTGACGATCGAGCGCGGCGGCAGCATGTACTGCGCCGGCAGGTCCGTGCCCGGGATGGTCAGGTCCTTGCCGGCCTTGTCGACGATGCGCACCAGCGGGCGCAGGTCCTTGGCCTGGGTGCCGCGGCGCTTCGGGTCGGTGATCTCGCGCGAGGCGAGGCCGGTCAGGTCGTCGGTCTTCTCGATCACGGTGACGCCGTCGACGAAGTCGATGAAGCGCATGAAGCCGGCGACTTCCGAGACGATCGGGTGGTTATGCGGGTCCCAGGTGGCGATGGTCTGGCCAGCCTTGACCTCGCCGCCGTCCTTGACGTTGATCATCGCGCCGTACGGCAGCTTGTAGCGCTCGCGCTCGCGGCCGTGGTTGTCGAGCACCGACAGTTCGCCGGAACGCGACACCGCGACGGAACCGCCGCTGGCGTGGCTGACGTGCTTGAGGTTGTTGAACTTCACCGAGCCGGTGGTCTTCACCGTCACGTTGTCGATCGCCGCCGCACGCGAGGCCGCGCCACCGATGTGGAAGGTACGCATGGTCAGCTGGGTGCCGGGTTCGCCGATCGACTGCGCGGCGACCACGCCGACCGCCTCGCCGTGGTTGACCAGGTGGCCGCGGCCGAGGTCGCGCCCATAGCAATGCGCGCACACGCCGAACGACGCCTCGCAGGTGATGGTCGAACGCACCTCGATCGCCTGCACGCTGGCGTCTTCCAGCTTCTGCACCCAGGCTTCGTCGAGCAGGGTGTTGCGGGTGACGAACGGATCCTCGTCGTTGCCCGGCAGGAACACGTCGCGGGCCACGATCCGGCCCAGCACGCGGTCGCGCAGGGGTTCGACCACGTCGCCGCCTTCCACGATCGGGGTCATGGTCAGGCCGCCATGGGTGCCGCAGTCGTCGCCGGTGATCACCACGTCCTGCGCCACGTCGACCAGTCGACGGGTCAGGTAACCGGAGTTGGCGGTCTTCAGCGCGGTGTCGGCGAGGCCCTTGCGGGCGCCGTGGGTCGAGATGAAGTACTGCTGGACGTTCAGGCCCTCGCGGAAGTTCGAGGTGATCGGCGTCTCGATGATCGAGCCGTCCGGCTTGGCCATCAGGCCGCGCATGCCGGCCAGCTGGCGGATCTGCGCCTGGCTACCACGCGCGCCGGAGTCGGCCATGATGTAGATCGAGTTCATCGACTTCTGGTCGATGGTCTCGCCCTTGGCGTTCTGCACCTTCTCGGTGCCGATCGCGTCCATCATCGCCTTCGCCACGCGCTCGTTGGTGCGCGACCAGATGTCGACCACCTTGTTGTAGCGCTCGCCGGCGGTGACCAGGCCCGACTGGTACTGCTGCTGGATCTCCAGCACCTCGGTCTCGGCCTCGGCGAGGATGCCCTTCTTCTCGACCGGGATCAGCATGTCGTCGATGCCGATCGACACGCCGGCGCGGGTCGCGTAGGCGAAGCCGGTGTACATCAGCTTGTCGGCGAACACCACCGTGTCCTTCAGGCCCAGCATGCGGTAGCTGGAATTGATCAGGCGGCTGATGTTCTTCTTGGTCAGCTCGACGTTGACCAGTGCGAACGGCAGGCCGTCCGGCAGGATCTCGCGCAGCAGTGAACGGCCGACCGTGGTGTCCACGATCGAGGTCTGCTTGTTGCGGCTGCCGTCCTCGGCGATCACGGTTTCGCTGATGCGCACCTTGCACTTGGCGTGCAGCTGCACCACGCGGTTGTCGTAGGCGCGCTTCACCTCGGCGATGTTGGCGAACACCATGCCCTCGCCCGCCTTGTTCTCCAGCGCGCGGGTCATGTAGTACAGGCCCAGCACCACGTCCTGCGACGGCACGATGATCGGCTCGCCGTTGGCCGGCGACAGGATGTTGTTGGACGCCATCATCAGCGCGCGCGCTTC
>Ga0209476_10001202_pt1 | contig 17538 bp, 14 predicted proteins | sample KloWWTrecipitate_FD_187179 | JGI IMG/M metagenome (GOLD analysis project Ga0209476, IMG submission 187179) | Active sludge microbial communities from Klosterneuburg, Austria, studying microevolution and ecology of nitrifiers - Klosterneuburg... | ecosystem: Engineered > WWTP > Aerobic digester... | reverse complement strand
CGCCACCCTGGATGGATGCACCGACGGCCACGGCCTCGTCCGGGTTCACGTCCTTGCGCGGCTCCTTGCCGAAGAAGGCTTTCACCTTTTCCTGCACCATCGGCATGCGGCTCTGGCCGCCGACCAGGATCACGTCGTCAATATCGGACACCTTCAGGCCGGCATCCTTGAGCGCGACACGGCAGGGCTCGATCGAACGCTCGACCAGTTCCTCGACCAGGGCTTCGAACTTGGCGCGGGTGATTTTGACTGCGAGGTGCTTCGGACCGGAGGCGTCGGCCGTGATGTAGGGCAGGTTGACTTCGGTCTGCTGGCCCGACGAAAGCTCGATCTTGGCCTTTTCGGCCGATTCCTTCAGGCGCTGCAGTGCAAGCACGTCGTTCTTCAGGTCGACGCCCTGATCCTTCTTGAACTCGGTGACGATGTAGTCGATCAGGCGCTGGTCGAAATCTTCACCGCCAAGGAAGGTGTCGCCGTTGGTGGCCAGCACTTCGAACTGGTGCTCGCCATCGAGGTCGGCGATCTCGATGATGGAGATATCGAAGGTGCCGCCGCCCAGGTCATAAACGGCGATCTTGGAGTCGCCCGGCTTCTTGTCCATGCCGAAGGCGAGCGCGGCTGCGGTCGGCTCGTTGATGATGCGCTTGACTTCCAGACCGGCGATGCGTCCTGCGTCCTTGGTAGCCTGGCGCTGACTGTCGTTGAAGTAGGCCGGCACGGTGATGACGGCCTCGGTCACTTCCTCGCCGAGATAATCTTCGGCGGTCTTCTTCATCTTGCGCAGCACTTCGGCGGAGACTTGCGGCGGCGCGATCTTCTTGCCGCGCACTTCAACCCAGGCGTCACCGTTGTCAGCCTTGGCGATGGTGAAGGGCATCATGGCGATGTCCTTCTGCACTTCCTTCTCTTCGAAGCGACGGCCGATCAGGCGCTTGATTGCAAACAGGGTGTTCTTCGCATTGGTGACGGCCTGGCGCTTGGCCGGCGCGCCGCACAGGATTTCGCCGTCTTCGGCGTATGCGACGACCGACGGGGTGGTGCGTGCGCCTTCGGAGTTTTCGATCACCTTCGGCTTGCCGCCTTCCATCACGGAAACGCAACTATTGGTGGTGCCGAGGTCGATGCCGATGATCTTGCCCATGACTGTTCCTTTAATGTCTGAATGCGTTGGCGGAGCGGCACAGCCGTCCGGTCTGGTTCAAATATGGGGCGGCGCAGCGCAGTTTCAAGCGGCTGCGCACAGATTCCTTACTGGCCTTTCGCTTTCGCGACCATCACCATTGCCGGGCGGATGACGCGCTCATTGAGCAGGTAACCCTTCTGCAGCACGGTGACGACGGTGTTGGGTTCTGCATCGGAATCGACCGTGCTGATGGCCTGATGCATGTTCGGGTCGAACTTCCGGCCGAGCGGATCTTCTTCCGTCAGGTTGGCGCCTTCGAAGGCCGCCACCAGTTGCTTGAGGGTCAACTCCACCCCCTCGCGCAGCTTGTCGAGCGTCTGGTTGTCCACCGCCAGCGCAGCCTCAAGGCTGTCCTTCACCGGCAACATGGCGCCAGCGAACCTCTCGGCCGCAAACTTGGCGGCCTTGGTGATGTCGTCCTGGGCACGGCGGCGGACGTTTTCCGTCTCGGCCTTGGCCCGCAGCCAGGCATCGTGATGCTCGGCGGCCTTCAGTTCGGCCTGGCGCAGGCTTTCTTCCAGGCTTGGCATGCTGTCCATCGTCGGCTTCGGTTCGGCGCTGGTGGTCGCTTCAGGGGCCGAGCCCGTCTGCAGCAGTTCGTCGACGGGTGGGTTCGAGGGGGTGTGTTCCTGCATGGGGTTAGCTCCCTAAATATCCTAGCGGGAGCAGTTTGGGGCAAAGGGGGGGATTTCAAGCGCTCGTTCGGGGAATTTTTCCGCGCGCAGGCATGGACGGATGAAGGGGACACAGCGCGTGGTGATTCCGCGCACGGGCACGCGCCCTGGCTAGCGTGCCGAGTCCGGGAAGTCCACGATCTGCTGATAGACAAAGGACTTCAGCAGCATCACATCATGCGCATCGGTGTTCTTGAATTCGATCCCGTAGCGGTGTAGCTGGGGCCCCGCCGGGTCGGTCGATGCCGGGCGGTGGCTGACGATGGCACCCTCGGCTTCGACCTCGACGCGGTTGCCATGCAGCGTCAGGGCGATGCTTAGCCGCACAGGGTGTTCGGCGTCGAAGGTGTGTTCGGTTGCGATCAGGGCGCCGAGGGCGCTGATGTCCTCGATCTGAACCGTGACCGGTTCGGCCAGCTCAGGGCCGTTGGCGACGATCTGACCCGTAAGCTCGGTCTTGACGCGATGCGATCGACGTACCGATCGGCCGAAAACGGTGTCGGGGTAAGACAGGTGTACATAGTCGAAGGGGATCCGTCCCACCCGCATGACGAAGGTGCGGAACGCAAATGCACTGATTCCGCAAAAGCCGCGCACCAGCACGCTGTCGTTGTCGAGCAGTTCCTGCCGACGCCCCTTTATGCTGGGTGCGGTAACGATGATCGAGCGGCCCTTGAGGTAGCCGATCAGCTTCACCACCGCTCTTTGCGACCCCAGCGGCGTCCCGCAGTCGAGTTGCAGGGTGTCGCCTATCGACAGGCGCAGGTCGACGAGGCTGCTGCTTTCGGACTGGCTTTTGCCCGTGTCGGGTGCAGGGGGCGGCGCTGCGTTCTCGGCGGCGCTGACCTGCTCAGGTGTGGTTTCGGGTGCGGCTTCTGGTGTGGTCATTCGGGAGTTCTCAGCACACCGTTGATAATGGAATTTTCATTGTATGGCGCCAGAGCCGGACCGATAAATGAGCGCAGCACCCCAATTGGGGCGTAGTGCACGTTCTCGTGCATGTAGAGCCCTGCCGCCAGCGTGGCCGCTGCCATCCCGTTTTCATGTTGATTCCAGGTGGTTTCGGCGTCGAGCGCGTTTGAATACGGCCTATTTGTCAATAATTTGCTGTTTTAGTTGAATTTTTATATAAAATCCGATTGTCGCGATTTCGTATTTGCCTCATCCATGGCGTGCCGCTGGCCCGCTCTTGTGGCGCTGATGGCCCAGCAGGCAGTGAGCAAGGAACCCAATGAGTTTGTTGTCGATCCGGACGCGCCATCGCGACTCGTCCCCAGATGCGCGTGTTCGGCAGCCTGACGCCCGCTTGGGCGGGCTGGTTGATGGCGGGTTGCCGCTGGTCGTCATTGTCGTGCTTGCGCTTTTGCTGGTGGTCGCGCTGTGGGGGGCCGTCCTGTACAAGGCTGAGGTGGAGCGGGGGCAGGTCGAGGAGTCGATCCATCGCGACACGATGAACCTCGCTCGGGTGTTCGAGGAGCACACCGTGCGCACCCTGAGCAGCGTCGATCAGGTGCTGCTGTTCGTGAAGTTCCAGTACGAGAAAGTCGGTGATCGGCTCGATCTTGCCGAGGCGGTACGCGGCGGCATGATCATCAGCGACCTGTTCAACCAGGTTGGTGTGATTAGTTCGAATGGCATCTACCATCTGTCGAATATTCCCAACTTCAATAAAGTTGATCTGACTGACCGGGAGCATTTCCGGGTTCATATTGACGGTGACGGCAAGCAGGTTTTCGTCAGCAAACCTGTACTTGGAAGAGCGTCTGGCAAGTGGTCGTTGCAACTGACCCGACGGATCGAGCGGGCCGACGGCGGATTCGGCGGCGTAGCGGTGATTTCGGTCGATCCCTTCTATTTCACGCGCTTCTACAACGACGTCGATCTGGGGCATGGGGGCGCGGTCACCCTCGTTGGTCTTGATGGCATCGTGCGCGCTCGGCGGGCGGGAGAAGCTTTGGACGTTGGTCAGGATTTGTCCGCGTCGCCGATGCTCGAACTCGTAAAGACGCAGCCTGCAGGAACCTACACTTCCGCCAGCGCCGTGGACGGCGTGGTGCGCATCAACAGTTACCGCAAGCTGCATGACCTGCCGTTTGTCGTCATTGTCGGGGTCGAGCGCAAGGCGGCATTGGCTGACTTCGAGAAGCGGCGCGCGGGTTACCTTGACTTCGCCGGCGTGATGACTGCAGTCATCGTTGCCTTCTGCATGTTGTCGGTGTGGCTCCTGCTGCGCCAGCGGCGCATATCCATGCACCTGCTCGACAGCCAGATACGAGCTGAATCGGCGAATCGCCTCAAGTCCGAGTTTCTGGCCTCGGTGTCACATGAACTGCGCACGCCGCTCAATGGCATCATGGCTTACGCCGAGTTGCTCGAATTGGGCGCGGTCGATGACGAATCGCGCGAGTACGCCCGGGTCATCCTCGACAGCAGCCAGCACCAGCTTGAGCTGGTGAACTCCATTCTTGATCTTGCCCGCGTCGAGGCGGGAGCGATGCGTCTCAAGTTTGGCGACGAGAACGTGTCCACGCTCGTAACGGAGGTTTGCGCCCGCTATCGGCCTGTGGCTCAAGGCAAAGGGCTGGAATTGAGCGGAGCCGGGCCGGATAATGCCGAATGGACGATACGTTGTGACCGTACCCGAGTCGTTCAGGTACTCAACAACCTCGTTCATAACGCGCTGAAATTTACCGACGCCGGCTTCGTCCGGATCGCGGCCACAGCCGAGGGCGACCGCTGTGTGTTCGAGGTCAGCGATAGTGGTTGTGGCATTGACCTGCAATTGCACGAAGCAATTTTCGAGCGCTTTCGCCAGGCGGACCACTTCGCAACGCGCGCTTATGGCGGCGCCGGTCTGGGTCTGGCCCTGTGCCGGGAACTGGCTGCCCTGATGGGTGGCGAGATCACGGTCCGCTCCTCTCCCGGCGCGGGCAGCACCTTTCGCTTGTCGATTCCGGTGTCACCCGGAGCGCTGGCCGAATGAGGGGGGCATCGTGGCCCCCAAACCGATCGCCCTCGACCGCCTGCTCAGCGCCCTCGCCCTGACCTGAGCGGGGCGAGCCAGACAGGCAGCGCCGGCCACAAGCCGTTGGCAGACAAGCTCGAAAAACGACGCGCGGCAGCGCAGAATGGCGATCCCGTGTCGCGACCCTGCGTGTTTCCCGCCCATGATTCTCCCTTTTCAGGCGCTGACCTGCCCGCTGGATGCTTCGCCGCTGCGGCGCGACGCCGCGCTGTGGCGCTGTTCGGCCGGCCATAGCTTCGACATTGCGCGTGAGGGCTACATCCATTTGCTGCCCGTCCAGAACAAGCGCTCGCGCGATCCGGGCGACAGCAAGGCGATGGTCGCGGCACGCCGGCGCTTTCTCGCTGCGGGGCATTACCAGCCGATTGCCGATACGCTGAACCGCATTGCACTGGCAGGCCTGCCAGCGGTGGGTGACGCAGCCTGCCTCGATGCCGGCTGCGGCGAGGGCTATTACCTGCGCCAGTTCGCCAATGCCGTCGCGCCGTCGCTGCGGATGGCGCTGATCGGCCTGGATATCTCGAAATGGGCGGTGCAGGCCGCGGCCAAGCTGCAGCACGACGCCACCTGGGTCGTTGGCAGCAATGCCAGGCTGCCGGTCGCGAGCGCTGCGCTGGACCGCGTGCTGTGCATGTTCGGTTTTCCGGTGTATGCGGAATTCGCCCGGGTGCTCAAGCCGGGCGGCGTGCTGCTGCAGGTCGATGCGGGGCCGGATCACCTGCGCGAACTGCGCGAGATCATCTATCCGTCGTTGAAGGCCGAGCGCAAGGCCGAGTGGCACACGCCAGCGGGGTTTTCGGCGCCGGCTTGCGAAACGCTGCGCTTCGAGGTCGAATTGAACACGGGCGAACAGATTGCCGACCTGTTGTTGATGACGCCCCACCTGTTTCGTACCACTTCTGACGGCCGGGCCCGCGCGGCGGCACTGACCCACCTGTCGCTGACGGTGGATGTGCGGCTGGCGTCGCTGGTGCGCCGCTAGTTGGCGTGCCCCCCTTCATTAAACCTATCCGGACAATTCGAACGGAGCTTCAGCGCATGAACAAAGTCCTCGTCATCAACGGCCCCAACCTGAACCTGCTCGGTAGCCGGGAGCCGCATATCTACGGTTCGACCACGCTGGCCGACGTCGAGAGCGGCCTGCGCGTCCAGGCCGCGGAACTCGGCCTGGAGCTGGACTGTTTTCAGAGCAACCACGAGGGCGGCATTGTCGACCGCATCCATCAGGCGCGTGCCGAAGGCGTGTCTTTCGTGATCATCAATCCGGGCGCCTTTACCCACACCAGTGTGGCCATCCGCGATGCCTTTGGCGGCGTGGCAATACCCTTCGTCGAAGTGCATATTTCCAACGTGCACAAACGCGAAGCCTTCCGCCACCACTCCTACCTGGCCGACATCGCCGAAGCGGTGATGGCGGGCTTTGGCACGATGGGCTACACGCTCGCGCTGCAGTTCGTCGCCAGCAAGCTGCGCTAAGCTTTCCGAGGGCGCTTGCGGTGCGCCACCGGCTTGAGGCTCGCTCGACGGCTTTACCGAGCAGCCGTGTCCGGGCGACATGCTGGTGCCGTGCACGCCGCTGCCGGCCCGCGAGTCCTTCATGGGCGACCCGGTGCTGCAGCCGCTCGATTCGGAGCAGGATGAGCAGACGGGTCCAACGGCGTACTGAACTTGCGACTTGACCTTGGGCAGCGATTGACTATCGTCAAAGTGTGGCTCAAAAGACTGACTAAAATAGTCGGGTATGGGTTTGCTTGAGCGTTCAAGGACAGACATGGCAAAGAAATTCCCGCTCCACCCCAAGCACCCCGAGCGCATCTGCTGGGGCTGCGACAAGTATTGTTCGGTCGACGCTCTCGGCTGCGGCAACGGATCCGGCCGCACCATGCATCCGGCGGAGATGCTGGGCGACGACTGGTATCTGCATGGTGACTGGGGTATCGAGCCTGACGAGGACGACAGGAACGTGCGACCGGGCGGGGGCTGAGCTCTCGTTCCTGGGCCTCCCTTGCACCATCCTTGTCGATCGGCTTTTCGCTCGACTCCCCGCTCGACTGTCATCCCGCAGTGACGGTCTCACGCTTTAGGTTTCACCCACTTCTTCCCCGCTCGGCCATGCTCAATCCGGCTCGCCGATGTCCAGTGTGATGTCACCCACCCCGTCGATGTGGCCGCTGATATGGTCGCCTGGCTTCACCGCGCCCACGCCTTCGGGCGTGCCGGTATAGATCAGGTCCCCCGGCTGCAGGTGATAGAACTTCGACAGGTCGGCAATGATCTCGCGGATGTTCCAGATCATCATCGACAGGTCGGAGCGCTGCTTCGTTTCACCATTGACCCGTAGCTCGATGCGGCCGTTGTCGAGCACGCCGAGCCCGGCGGCTGGGACGATTTCGCCGCATACCGCGCCATGCTCGAAGTTCTTGCCCAGATCCCACGGCCGACCTTGCTCGCGGGCAGTCTGTTGCAGGTCGCGCCGCGTCATGTCGAGGCCGGCGGCATAGCCGTAGACCAGGCGCCCGGCGTCGGCCTCGGGCACCCTGAAGCCTTCTGCGCCAATGGCCACGACCAGCTCCATCTCGAAATGATAGTTGCGTGTTCCCGGCGGGTAGGGGGTGGTGACGCCCGATTCGGCCAGGCTACCGGCGTCCTTGATGAAATAGAACGGACGCATGGTCGCCTTGTCGATAGAATTTCCCATCTCGAGTGCATGCGCCTGATAGTTGCGACCCACACAGAAGATGCGCCGGACCGGCAGGCGCGCATCGATGCCACGAACCGGCAGCGAAGGAACGGGGGCAGTGGGCCAAAGGTAAGGGGTGGAGCTCATGAACGTCTCGCTGAGTGACAAATGGCCGGTGGGTGGCCGAAGAATGCCGTTAGTGCGCCGTGTGCGTCCACTGTAGGCGACGGGGAAATGGGGTGGCTTCGCTGGGGCGACGTCATTCCTGGCAGAGCGAGGGTAGGTCAGAGATCGACGAGCGGTCTGAGTAGCCCGAAGGGCACGCGCCAGCCACGCTCGCCGTCGCAATCGACGCCGGCCGTCTTCTGATTGATCCGTGTGATGGTGCCGACGCGCAGTTGCAGGTGACGATCCTCAAAGCTGACGCGATCGCCGACACGGAAGTCGTTGCGGGTTAGGCGCATGGGTGCCTCGGAAGCCGGCATTTGAGGTACGGCACGGCTGCCAGCGGGAATCTCGATCGCCGCATAGGGCAGCTTCCAGTGGGCGCGCGTCGCGTCGTCCTGGACGCTGACTTCCGTGTCCTTCATTGCCACCACCGTGCCACTGCGCAACTGCAGTGCGGCACCGGGGGCTTTCCAGTCCACGAAGCGCACCTGTTGTCCCAGGTGCAGATGCAGGCGAATCTGCACGATGCGCGCCGGATCGGACATCAGCCGCTCGATCACGGTCGACAGATGGAACAGTTCAAGCGAGTTGGCGCGGTTGAGGGCTTCGAGGGTAGCGGTGTCCATGGGGCGGCAGGCCTCCTGTTGATCGGCAGCAGTTCGTCGAGTTCACCCATACGCTCAGCGGGAATCCGCGCGAACACATCCTTGTGCAAGGTATGGGGCGCGACGCCGTTGAGCCGGGCGTCTCGATCGGCGAGAGTGCCACGATGGCGGCGCATCCACCAGATCGACTGCCGGCAAACAGCGGGTTCTTGTGCGACGTCGACCCACGGCGCGCCTACCGCTTGAACAAACCAATAAGTCAGAAATACAATAAGCGTTGCTTACTAAGTTCGCACAAAGGCATCGAAGTGCAACAGGACAGTCTTGGTTTCTTGCTGGGCGATGTTTCACGCCTGCTGCGTCGCGCTTTTCAGCACCACATGGAGGGGAGTCCTCTCACGCTGGCGCAGGCGCGCGCGCTCGTTCACATCGCTCGCCACGAGGGTGTTCGCCAGGTCGACCTGGCGGAGACGCTCGAGGTCCAGCCCATCACGCTGGCGCGCCTGATCGATCAGCTGACGGCCTCCGGTGTGGTCGAACGTCGCGCTGACGCCAACGACCGGCGTGCCTACCGGGTGTTTCTGACCCCCGGTGCCGCGCCCCATCTGGCAGCAATCGAGGAGGCCGGCGCGGCGATCCGGACGATCGCCCTGCAGGATCTGGATCAGCAACAGGCGGCGACCTTGTTTTTGGCGCTGGCCAAAATGCGCGACAACCTCGGTTCGCGGTAAGACACCGCGACCGAACAACATTCCCGGAGTCTGCCTTTCATGAGTACTGTTCCAAGCCATAGCGAGCTTTCTACTGGCGAAGCCATCGTTTCGTCCAGGCGTGGCCTGAGACGGCTGATCCTGCTGGTGGTGGTGCCACTGACCGTAGCGCTTGTCATCGGGGTCGTCTATCTGCGCGGCGGGCGCATGGTCGAAACCGACAACGCCTATGTGAAGGCGGACCTGGTGCCGGTCAGCGCCGAGGTGGCAGGAATGATCACCGAAGTGCTGATTCGGGAGAACCAGGCCGTCACGGCGGGGCAGCCGCTGTTTCGCATCGATCCGACGCCGTTCGAGGTCGCGGTAGCCAAAGCAGCGGCGAAGCTGGCGCAGGTGCGCATCGATCTTGCGGCGACGAAGGCGGAGTTTCGCGAAAAGCAGGCCGAGATCGCCGTGGCGCAAACCCATTACGCCTTCGCGCGCAAGGATCAGAAACGGCAGGCGGATCTGGTGGCGCGCAATTTCATTTCGTCGTCCCGCTTCGACGATGCGAAGCAGACCACCGATCTTGCCCAGCAACAAATCAGCACCCTGCATCAGGATCTGAAACGCATCGCCGAAACTCTGGGCGGCAGCGTCGATGCGTCGGTCGAGAACCACCCCGCCGTGCTGGGTGCGCTGGCCGAACTGGATGAAGCCCGGCTTGATCTGGCGCGTGTCGAGGTGCGTGCTTCCGTGCCAGGGGTCGTGAGCAAGCCGCCCAAGCCAGGGCAGTTCGCCGCCGTGGGGGCGACGACGATGGCGCTGGTGGCCAGCGAGCATGCGTGGATCGAGGCCAATTTTCCTGAAACCGACCTTACCTATGTCCGCCCCGGCCAACCCGTCACGATTCGTATCGACACCTATCCTGACGCGACCTGGAACGGTACGGTCGACAGCCTGAGCCCGGCGACCGGTGCCGAGTTTTCGGTGATTCCGGCGCAGAACGCCACCGGTAACTGGGTCAAGATCGCGCAGCGCGTGCCGGTGAGGATCAAGCTCGACGACGCGTCAGACCAGCCGGCATTGCGCGCTGGTTTGAGCGCGGTGGTCGAGATCGACACCGGCCACCGCCGCCGTTTGTTCGGACGCACGCTCTGAGGCCGCTCCGATGAGTGCAAGCGCAGGCGTGGCAGAGATTCCATCCACGATCGAACCGGACAGCGCCAAGCGCACCTGGATCACCCTCTCGGTGATGCTGGCGACCGTCATCCAGGCGCTGGACATGACCATCGCCAACGTGGCCCTGCCCCACATGCAGGGCACGATGGGCGCGACCCAGGATCAGATTTCCTGGGTACTGACGTCGTATATCGTCGCCTCGGCCATCTGCATGCCGCTGACCGGCTTTCTCTCCGCGCGCTGGGGTCGCAAGCGCGTCTTCATGTGGTCGGTTGTCGGCTTCACGTTCGCATCGATGCTCTGCGGCGCCGCCCAGAGCCTGCCCGAAATCGTGGTCTTCCGCCTTCTGCAAGGGGTTTTTGGCGCCACCCTGGTGCCGCTGTCGCAAGCGGTGCTGCTCGACACCTATCCGCCCGAAGGCCACGGCAGGGCGATGGCGATGTGGGGTGTAGGCGTGATGGTGGGCCCCATTGTCGGGCCTACGCTCGGCGGCTGGCTGACCGAATACTACAATTGGCGCTGGGTGTTCTATATCAACCTGCCGTTTGGCGTGCTCGCCTGGCTCGGCATCGCTGCCTTCGTGCGCGAGACGCCGCTCGATCGCAGCCGGCGCTTCGATCTGCTTGGCTTTGCCTTGCTTAGTCTGGGTCTTGGCGCGCTGCAGATGCTGCTCGACCGTGGCCAGTTGCTCGACTGGTTCGCCAGTCCGGAGATCGTCATCGAAACCCTGCTTGTGGGTTTTTCGCTGTATCTCTTTGTCGCGCACATTTTCACCCACGACCAACCCTTCATCGAGCCAAGGCTGTTCAGGGATCGGAACTTCAGCGTCGGTCTGTTGATGATCTTCGTCGTCGGCCTCATCTTGCTCACCACCATGGCCTTGCTGCCGCCCTTCCTGCAAAACCTGCTGGGCTATCCGGTGATCGACGTCGGACTTTTGCTGGCGCCGCGCGGGGCGGGCACCATGGTTGCGATGATGCTCGTTGGTCGGCTCATGGGGCGGGTGGATGCACGCTACATGATCCTGTCGGGACTTCTCCTGACCAGCTTTTCGCTGTGGGAAATGACCCTGTTCAACGCAGACATCAGGGGTTGGGACATCGTGCGTACCGGCGTCGGCCAGGGCTTTGGCCTCGGCCTGATCTTCGTGCCGCTCGCTGCCACCACCTTCTCCTCGCTGGAGGTGCGCTACCGCAGTGAGGGCACGGCGCTGTTCAGCCTGATGCGCAACATCGGCAGCAGCATCGGCATCTCGATTGCAGTGGCCTACCTCGCGCAGCGTATGCAGGCCAATCACGCTGCATTTGCCGACTACATCAATCCGTTCAATCTGCCACTCAGGCAGGCGATCGAAGCCGGCGCCTACAGCCTGTCCACCCCCCAGGGGCTTGCGGCAATCAATGGCGAGGTGACGCGCCAGGCCGCCTTGCTCGCTTATCTGCAGGACTTCCGGCTGATGATGTGGGTCACGCTGGTCGCGATTCCGCTGGTTTTTCTGCTACGACCGCCCACCGGGCAGGCGGGGGCGAGCGCGGCGCACGCGGTGGCGGAGTGAGCCCGGTGCACGGCTGACCCCAAGCGCGGCATGGTGCTGACATGGCTGCTCGGTGCTCTCGCAACAGTGCTTATGTCCAGATTAAATATATCTTGAGTCTTATAGAGGACTTTTGTTTTGTGGTCTTGACCCGAGGGCAAATCGGCCGCATCCTCGCGGACGCCCGCGCTGCACATTTGCAGCCGAAGATTTCCCATGAATGATTCAAGAGAGTGCGTAACATGACCGAGAGAGTGAACTGCCACCGCCTACAGGTGGCTGCGAATCTGAAGCGTTTCATCGAAGAAGAAGCCCTGCCGGGCACCGGCGTGGATCTCGCCGCCTTCTGGAAAGGCTTTGATGCGCTGGTACATGATCTCGCTCCCAAAAACCGCGCCCTGCTGGCCGAGCGTGACCGTCTGCAGACCGAACTGGACCAGTGGCATCGCGCCCATCCTGGCCCGATCGCCGACATGGCCGCCTACCGCGCCTTCCTCGAGTCGATCGGCTACCTGCTGCCGCAGCCGGCCGGAGTGAAGGTGGATACCCCCAACGTCGACACCGAGCTGTCCTCGCAGGCGGGGCCGCAGTTGGTCGTGCCGGTCATGAATCCACGCTACGCGCTCAACGCCGCCAACGCACGCTGGGGTTCGCTTTACGACGCGCTGTACGGCACCGATGCCATCGCACAGACCGAAGGTGCCGAGATCACCCAGGGCTACAACCCGGCGCGTGGCGCCAGGGTCATCGCCTTTGCGCGCAAGGTGCTCGATCAGGCTGCGCCGCTGGCCGGCGCCTCGCACGCGGATTCGACCGCCTACGCGGTGGTCGACGGCAAGCTCGTCGTGACCCTCAGCAACGGTGCCACCGCGGGCCTGCAACAGCCCGAGAAGTTCGTTGGCCATCAGGGCGACGCCGCCGCGCCGAGTGCGGTGCTGCTGAAGAACAACGGCCTGCACATCGATGTCCGGATCGACCGCAATGGTGCCATCGGCAAGAGCGACGCAGCTGGCATCAACGATCTGGTGATGGAAGCCGCCGTGTCCACCATCATGGACTGCGAGGATTCGATTGCTGCGGTCGATGCCGACGACAAGGTCGAGGTCTATCGCAACTGGCTGGGCCTGATGCAGGGCACCTTGACCGAGGATCTGCAAAAGGGTGGCAAGACCATCACCCGTCGGCTCAACGCCGACCGCGAGTACACGGCGGTTGGCGGCGGCACGCTGCGCCTGCACGGCCGCGCACTGCTCTTCATTCGCAACGTCGGCCACCTGATGACCAATCCGGCGATCATCGACGGCGAGGGCCACGAGATCCCGGAAGGCATCCTCGATGGCGTGGTCACCACGCTGAGCTCGATGCACGACCTCAAGCGCCGTGGCAATTCGCGCACCGGCAGCATGTACATCGTCAAGCCGAAGATGCACGGTCCGGCCGAAGTCGGCTTTGCCGACGAGCTGTTCGGCCGCATCGAGGATCTGCTCGGCCTGCCGCGCTACACGATGAAGATGGGCATCATGGACGAGGAGCGCCGCACCTCAATCAACCTGATGGCCTGCATCGCTGCCGCCAGGAGCCGGGTTGCCTTCATCAACACCGGCTTCCTCGACCGCACCGGCGACGAGATGCACACCGCGATGGAAGCGGGCCCGATGATTCGCAAGGGCGAGATGAAGACCAGTGCCTGGATTCAGGCCTACGAGCGCAACAACGTGCTGGTCGGCCTCACCGCCGGCCTGCGCGGCAAGGCCCAGATCGGCAAGGGCATGTGGGCCATGCCCGACCTGATGGCGGCGATGCTGGAGCAGAAGATCGCCCACCCCAAGGCTGGCGCCAATACCGCCTGGGTGCCGTCGCCCACCGGCGCCACGCTGCACGCGCTGCACTACCACCAGGTCAATGTGGCCGCGATCCAGCAGGAGATGGAAACGATCGATCTTGCCGCCGAGCGCGATGCGCTGCTGACCGGTCTGCTCACGGTGCCGGTTGCTGCCTCGGCCGACTGGAGTACCGAAGAGCGTCAGCAGGAGCTGGACAACAACTGCCAGGGCATCCTCGGCTACGTGGTGCGCTGGGTGGAGCAGGGTGTTGGCTGCTCGAAGGTGCCCGACATCAACGACATCGGCCTGATGGAAGACCGTGCCACGCTGCGCATCTCCAGCCAGCACATCGCCAACTGGCTGCGCCACGGCGTGGTCACGGCGGCGCAGGTCGATGCCACGCTGCGCCGCATGGCGGCAGTGGTCGATGGCCAGAACGCGGGCGATGCTGCCTACCGTCCGATGGCGCCCAAGGTCGATGATTCGATCGCCTACACGGCGGCGCGGGCGCTGATCTTCGAAGGCCGCGCCCAGCCCAGCGGCTACACCGAGCCGCTGCTGCACCACTATCGTCAGGTGTTCAAGGCCAAATTTGACGCCTGATCCGTTCGCGATCCCATGACAACAACGCCGGCTTCGTGCCGGCGTTGTTGTTTCCACGACCTCACCTTGTTTTTCGACCTTTATCATGCACAACGCCAGCGCCCTGTTTCAGCTCCATATCGATGTCGACGCCCGGGTGAGCGCGATTCGGGCACACCGCCCCGATTGGCCGTGCAGCAAGGGCTGTGACAATTGCTGCCGGCAGCTGGCCGCTGTGCCGCGGCTGACAGCGAAGGAATGGGATGTGCTGAAGCAGGGCCTGCAACTGCTCGATGCCAGCCGTCTGCAGGAGATCCGCCGCGCGGTGGCGGCGTTGCCGGAAGCGGCGCAGGGGCCGGTCGTGTGCCCGATGCTGGAGCGCGAGAGCGGGGCCTGTCCGGTGTATGCCCATCGTCCTGTCGCCTGCCGCAGCTACGGTTTCTACGTCCAGCGCGACAAGGGACTGTATTGCGCAGAAATCGAGGCGAGCGTGACGCAAGGCGAATTGGCCGACGTGGTGTGGGGCAATCACGACGCGGTCGATCGCAGTCTGATGGCGACGGGCGAGACGCGAAGTCTCATCGAATGGTTTGCGCAGGGACCGGCCCAGTGATTGGGCATTCCGGCACGAAATTGGATTGGTGGTGCTAGCGATGAACCCCATTCCTCCGGCTCACCATTGGAACCCTTACAGTGCGCATGACACAGGCGTTGCGTACTGATTCTGAGCTCGTGCAATGTAGGATGGCCGCTATGGGCCTCGTGCATCCCAGGCACAAGTGGTCTAACGTTGGATGGTGGCCTGGTCGTCAATGTCGCGCTCGAAAACGATATTTTCCAAGGGGGATGTCATGGAACTGGATGAGCAGATCTTCAATTCCTTGCTGAAATACACAAAATCCTTGTCAGTTGCGCTGGGTTACCGTGATTTTTCAACGAAGCTTCACTCCGAACGGGTTCAAGCTCTCTCCAGTGAAATCGGGACACATTACGGCCTTTAAAAAAATGAAATGAATAATCTTAATATTGCCGCTTCGTTTCATGATATCGGAAAGATCGGAATACCTGATCACATTCTTTTGAAGCCCTCTCAGTTAGATGAAACTGAATGGGGGGTAATGAAAATGCACTCTGAAATCGGGGAGAAAATAATCAGGTCGACAGAGGGAAACGCTGCATTAATCCCCCCGAGCGCACCACGCAGGAAGCTCCTCAGAGATAATTCTGTCACCCCCTGTTCGACACCATCTGCCCCATGCAATCGACCTTTTCTAAACTGGAATACGCGGCCAAGAAGCGGATCACGCATCGTGATCGCTTCTTGGCCGATCTCGAGGCGCTCACGCCGTGGTCGCGTTTGCTCGAGCAACTCGAGCCGCTCTATCCGAAGGGTACGCGGGGCCGTCCGCCCGTAGGGCTTGAGCGCATGCTGCGGCTGTACCTGGCGCAGCAGTGTTTTGGCCTTTCGGACGAGGGCGCTGATGACGCGATCTACGACAGCCAGGCGATCCGCCGTTTTGTCGGCATTGATCTGGCACGTGAAGCGGCGCCTGACGCGACGACGCTGCTGCGCTTTCGGCGCCTGCTGGAAACACACGGGCTGACGCGGGTGCTCTTCGACACAATCAATGCTGAGCTGGCCGAGGAGGGTTTGTTGCTGCGAGAAGGCACGATCGTCGATGCGACCCTGATTGCGGCGCCGCCGTCGGTAAAGAACCGCGACAAGAAGCGTGATCCGGCGATGCACCAAACCAAGAAAGGCAATCAGTGGCACTTCGGCATGAAGGCACACATTGGTGTGGATGCCGAGTCGGGTCTGGTGCATACGGTGGTGGGCACAGCGGCCAACGTCCATGACGTGACCCAAGCCCACGCGCTGCTGCACGGCGAAGAAAAGACGGTGCATGGCGATGCCGGCTACGTGGGTGTGGAGAAGCGTCCGGAGAATGTGCAGCGCACGGTGGGCTGGAACGTCGCGATGCGCCCGGGCCGGCGCAAGCAACTGCCTGACACCGTATTGGGGCGCGCGCTCGACAAGCTCGAGCAGGTGAAGGCGCGTATCCGTGCCAAGGTCGAGCATCCGTTTCACTGGGTCAAGAACCTCTTCAAGCATCGCAAGGTTCGGTATCGGGGGATGGAGAAGAACATCGCGCAGTTGCACACCCTGTTCGGGTTGGCCAATTTGTTCATCGCGAAGCGCCGATTCTTGGCGCTCGATGGGAGAGTTGCGCCCTGATGGGGGAGATTTGCAGCAAAAATCCCCGGACGGGGGCGAAAATCGATCAAAATCCGTTTTATTGAAGTTTAAGCTGCGTAACTTTTAAGCCATCTCGCGGAGAAAGCCGCAGAGCTCACTTGCGCGACGCATTGTTCAGCGTTTCCAGAGGTCGAAGGCTTGCAAAAGGCAGCTCTTTTGATTCGATATCACCACGAACATTACGATGGTCTGGGCTATCCAGACAGGCTTGCAGGAGAAGATATTCCGATTGGCTCTCGTGTCATCTCCATAGCTGATAGCTACGATGCGATGGCTGTAACAAGGTCATACCATCGTGCACGAACGCATCTGGAAATCATGGCTATACTACGTCAAGAAACTGGAGCTAAACACGATCCAGAGCTAATGAAGGTTTTTTGCGAAGTCATCGAAGCTAGCGAATTCAAGACGGCAAAGGCGTGAGGGTCAAGAGTGGGTCGTGATGGTGGAGCGAGCTTGGATCTGAGTCGCTTGCGCAACAAGCCGAGCCTCGGATCTCTGTAGATATTTTCTGATATCCTCCTCTAAAAATCATGCAGAGCGCTTGCTGTCATGTTTGTGAATTCGAGGCTCAGCTCTTTTTAAAAGGATTTATAAATGGAATTGTACCCATTCAAAAAATACTCAACAAAAGTTCCTGCCGATTGGGTTGATTTCAATGGGCACATGAACACAAAGCATTATGGCTTGGTTTTATATGATGCTCATATTGAGTTCACTGAACATCTCGATTTAGGTGAGCGTTACAGGTACGCGAACAACTGCAGTAAGGCACTTGTTGAGACTCATTGTATATTCGAGAGAGAGCTGTGCGAGAATGATGAAATCGAAGTTGTTTCCTGGATTTTGTCAGTTGACGAAAAGCGTTTGCACACTTTTCATGAAATATATTGCGCCAATAAGGGATATCGAGCGGCAGCGGGTGAGCACCTTGATGTTCATATAGATCTGGAAACCAGGCGAGTATCGCTATTCCCTGATGATGTTCTTCAGCGCTTGCAGTTAATAGAAAAGGAATACGCCAAGTTTCCAAGGCCTGACAAGGTTGGTAGCACCATCAGGGCCCCAGTAAGGTAAGCTGTGCTGATAATATCACCAAGCCTCACGAGGCCACCGGGGTTCGACACTTCACCCCG
>Ga0209476_10001198_pt1 | contig 17553 bp, 15 predicted proteins | sample KloWWTrecipitate_FD_187179 | JGI IMG/M metagenome (GOLD analysis project Ga0209476, IMG submission 187179) | Active sludge microbial communities from Klosterneuburg, Austria, studying microevolution and ecology of nitrifiers - Klosterneuburg... | ecosystem: Engineered > WWTP > Aerobic digester... | reverse complement strand
GTGGTTCTCGGAGACGACCTGGAGGTCGATGCCGAGGCGACCGCGATCCGTCGACGTGAAATGTCGCAGCAGCAGGCGGCGGGTCGAGAGCGCGAGACTGCTGCGTGATGCGAGCCGGGGAGACGACCTAGATGATCAACGAAACGCATGCTCGCGAGTTGACGAGCTGGGTACCGGGCGCGGATGCACCGGGCGGCGACTTTCCGATCCAGAACCTGCCTCTTGGCGCGTTCGTGCCCCGAACCGGAGGTCCCGCGCGGCTGGGTGTTGCGATCGGGGACCGGATCCTGGATCTGCGCGCGGCCTCGCAACACGGCCTGCTGGCGGGTGCTTCCGATGAGGCGGTGAACGCATGCCGGGAAACGACGCTCAACGGACTCATGGCCCTCGGTCGGGGGCACTGGTGTTCGCTTCGCCTCGAACTGTCGCGACTGCTTCGCGCCGGGTCGGACAGACGCGCGGCGACTGAGGCGCATCTTCGTCGACACGACGATGTCGAGATGGTGGTCCCGGCGAACATCGGTGACTACACCGACTTCTATACGTCGATTCACCATGCCACGAACGCAGGGCGAATCTTTCGTCCCGAAAACCCGTTGTTCCCCAACTTCCAGCATCTTCCGGTGGGATACCACGGCCGAGCGTCGTCGGTCGTCGTGAGCGGACATCCCTGCAGGCGTCCTTGGGGACAGCTGCGCCGGGGCGGTGAGTCGGCACCGGGCTTCGCACCGACCGAGAAGCTTGATTTCGAGCTCGAGCTTGCCTGCTACGTCGGCGTCGGGAATCGACTCGGAGAGCCGATACCGATCGATGCCGCAGAAGATCATGTGTTCGGGATGTGTCTGCTCAACGATTGGTCGGCCCGTGACATCCAGGCGTGGGAATACCAGCCGCTCGGTCCGTTCCTGGGCAAGAGCTTCCTGACTTCCGTTTCGCCGTGGGTAGTGACGTTGGAGGCGCTGGCGCCGTTCCGGGTGTCTTCGGTCAACGGTCCGAAGCGGGAGCAGGCGCTCGGCTATCTCGAGGATCGCTCGCTATCCGAGCGCGGCGCGCTCGACATCGAGGTGGAGGTCGCGCTGGAGACGGAAGGAACGCGCCGTCAGCGGGTGGCCCCCGTGGTGCTCGCACGTGCGAAGTTCGCCCAACAGTACTGGAGCGTGTTCCAGATGCTCGCCCACCACGCGAGCAATGGCTGCAATCTTCGTCCCGGGGACCTGCTGGGCACCGGGACGATCTCGGGCACGGATCCGGGTGAAGAGGGGTGCCTGCTCGAGAAGACCCTGAACGGCGCGCGTCCCATCGAGCTTCCCACGGGCGAGGTGCGCCGATTCCTCGAGGACGGGGACGAAGTCGTCATGCGCGCGCGATGCGCGCGGGACGGGTTCGTTCCGATCGGGTTCGGCGAGTGCCGCGGGCGGGTCGAGCCGCCGATCGCCTACGCGTTCGGGTCACAGCCGTGAACGATCTGCGCGTCGGACACGGCCGACGGTATTCGGTGCGGTGCATCGGCAACGCGCGACGCACGCCCCCGGGTTCGGTCCCGGGTTCGGGCCTTGCGACAAGGAGGAGAGCATGAAGAAGAGACTCGTGCGGGCCGTGGCGTCCGTGGTTCTGGTCCTCATCGCCGGGGGCTATGCGCGCGCGGCCGGCTTCCCCGAGCGGCGCATCGAGATCGTTGTGCCGGTCACCCCGGGATCCGCGACCGACTTGCTCGCGCGAATGGTCGCGGAAAAGCTCTCGGAGCGAGTGTCACAGCCGGTCGTCGTCGCGAACAAGCCCGGCGCGGCGTCCAAGATCGGCGCCGAGTACGTCAAGCGGTCAGCCGCCGACGGATACACCCTACTCGTGATCCATTCGGGGATCATGGCGAACCCGTATGCGTACAAGGCGTTCGATCTCGACCTTCGCAAGGATTTCACCTACGTCGTTCCGCTCACCTGGACGCCATGGGTCGTCGCGGTACACAGCGGGCTTCCAGTCAAGAACGTGGCGGACCTGATCGCCTACGGCAAGGCCAATCCCGGAAAGCTGAACTTCGGCACGACAGGCGGATCGAGCGAACTGGATGTTCGCATGTTGATGCAGCAGGCCGGCATCGATGGGGAAATGCTGCTTTATCCAGGGGGAACACAAGTGCTCACCGCGCTTGCCGGAAACGAGATCCAGGTGGCCTTGAACGCCATTCGCGGCGTGGAGTCGCTGCGTGGCCGCGGGGTGACGGCGATCGCGGTGACGAGCCCCAAGCGGTTTCCGCTCGCGCCTGATATTCCCACCGTGGCCGAGGGTGGCGTGCCCGGATTCGCAGGCGCGTCGTTGTGGTTCGGGTTGCTGGGGCCCGCCGGGATGCCGGTGGATGTCGTCGAAAGATTGAACCAGGAGGTAAACCGCATCCTCGCCATGCCGGATGTCGTCAAGCGCATCACGGGAATGTCGCACGAGGTCATCGGCGGATCGTCCGACGATTTCCGCAAGTTCGCGCTCGACGAACTGGGCCGTTACGAGCGTACCGCTCGCGAATCCAGGCTCGAGCCGAGGTGACCGGCATGCAGTCGAATTCAAGGAGTGATGTGACTGGACCGACCCGCCACGACCGGGAGAGGTCCGTTCGTGATGCGTTGGGACGGATTCGCGGCGCCGCAGCGGGCGGCGTGAATCGGACAATGCTGGAAGCGGTTCTCTCGGAACTGAAGTCCCTGGCGGCAAGTCGGGAGTGGTGGTCGGAGGAGTGGTATCCGGCTCCCCAGGAGCCGGAACGGCAGGCACGCTACCTGATCTCCGAGGACTCCGACCGACGCTTCGCCCTGTATCTCAACGTGATGCGGCCGGGCAAGCGGATCCCGCCGCACAACCACACGACCTGGGCGTGCATCGCCGCGGTCGATGGCGCGGAACTGAACCAGATCTATCGTCGGGTCGACGACGGATCGGAGGAAGGAAGGGCCGTCCTCGAGGAAGATCGGGCAATCGTCGTGGAGCCGGGAATGGGCATCGCGCTCATGCCCGATGACATCCACTCCGTGATGATCCAGGGCACACAGGTGATTCGGCATCTGCATCTGTACGGGCGGGCGCTCGAGACACTGACTGAGCGAATCGTCTTCGATCCGTCCACACGGACGTACGCGAAGATGGGTATCGGCGTCGCTACCCGCAGATAGGCGATGGGGCCGAAACTGGAGGGCGGATCCGCGCGGGAGGCCGACGTTCTCGTCTTCGGCAGTGGCGCCGCGGGGCTGACGGCTGCGCTGGTTGCGGCGATCGAAGGGCTCGACGTCGTCTTGTTCGAAAAATCGGCTTTCGCAGGCGGGACGACCGCGACCTCCGGCGGCTCGCTCTGGGTGCCTGGAGCGGCACCCATCCTTCAGGTGACCCCCGATGTCGACGCTACTCTTGCGAGACGATATCTCGAGGGGGAACTCGACGGATGGATCCGTCCCGACCTGCTCGATGCGTTTCTAGAGTCCTCGGCGCAAGCCATCGACTATCTGGCACGCCATAGCGAGGTCCGTTTCGCCCATGCGACGAACCCGGACTATCACGCCGATCGGCCGTACGGATCGGCGACGGGACATGCGATCACGGTCGTTCCTTTCGACGGCCGACTTCTCGGCTCGGATTTTCCGCGACTGAAGCCGCCGAGAGAGGTATTCATGGTACTCGGCGGCATGATGGTCGGGCGCCGCGAGATTCCGCTGCTCGTGCGGCCATTTTCCAGCCTGCTCGCCTTTCGCCGCACCGTCAGCCTGTTGTCCAGGCATGCGCTCGACCGGCTGCGCTATCCCCGCGGCACGAGGTTGATGATCGGGAACGCGCTGGTCGCGCGGTACCTGTACAGTCTTCGGCAGCGCCGTGTGCCTGTCGAGTACGAGACGCAACTGATCGATCTGCACCGCGAGAACGGGCGCATTGCCGGCGCGATCGTTGAAACGAAAGGCCGTCGGCGGCTCGTTCTGGCGCGCCGGGGCGTAGTACTGGCCACTGGCGGTATCGCCCATAGCAGGCGTCTGCGCGAGGAACTCATGGCCTCGCATCCGCACGAGTACTCGATGGCCGATGATGGCAACACCGGCGACGGCGTGAGCGCGGCCCGGAAGATCGGCGGGGCAGTCGACCGGGCAATCTCGAACCCTGCGTTCTGGTCACCGGCTTCGGTCCGGCGCAGGCCGGACGGGAGCCAGACGTTGTGGATACATGGTCATATGGACCGTGGCAAGCCGGGCCTGATCGCCGTGGACGCTTCGGGCCGAAGGTTCGTGAACGAAGCAGATTCGTATCACGATTTCGTCGTCGCAATGTACGGCGCTGACCGGCGCAAGCAGGCCGTGCCTGCCTACCTGATTTGCGACCATCGCTTTATCCGGAAGTACGGAATCGGACTGGTGCGCCCACTCGTGTCGAGGATCACGCCGTTCGTGCGCGATGGGTATTTGATGCGGGCCGGGTCGATCGAATCCCTTGCGGGCGTCGCCGGCATCGATCCGACCGCATTGCGCGAGTCGATCCGGACCTACAACGCAGACGCCAGGACGGGCGTCGATAGCGAGTTCGGACGGGGAAGCCGGATCCTCAACCGTTTCAATGGCGACCCCGAGCAGCATCCGAACCCATGCATGCATCCGATCGAGCACCCGCCCTACTATGCGATCAGGGTGTGGCCGTGTTCCATCGGAACGACCGTCGGCCTGGCCACGGATGCCGATTCGCGCGTTCTGGACGATTCCGGGACGCCCATCCAGGGGCTCTACGCGTGCGGAAACGACGTCAGTTCGGTGATGCGTGGGTTCTATCCCGGCCCAGGCGCCACTCTCGGACCGGCAGTCGTGTTCGCGTATCGTGCTGCCAGGCATCTGGCGTCAACCGGATCGCCGGATTCGGTCTAATCTGGACAGTTCGATGACGACAGTCTCTCCGAAGACCCTGCATGACTGGATGAACGATCGGGCCGAGCTTGCCGTTCTGGATGTGAGGGAGGCGGGTGAGTTCGGCATCGGCCATCTCCTGTTCGCGGTACCGGTGCCTTACAGTCGCTTCGAGTTCGAGTTGGACCGCCTGGTTCCACGCCGCGCGACTAGGCTGGTGCTCTGCGATGCGGAAGCATCGGACATTGGCCAACGAGCGGCTCGGCAAGCGGCCGGACTCGGCTACGAGCACGTTTACGTGCTCGAAGGCGGGGTCGAGGGCTGGAGGCGCGCAGGCTACCGCCTGTTCGCGGGCGTCAACGTTCCAAGCAAGACGTTCGGGGAACTCGTCGAGGAAACGCACCATACCCCGCGCATCGCAGCGTCCGACTTGCACGACATGCTGGCGCGTGGTGAGCGGGTCGTGGTCGTCGACGGACGACCGTTCCCTGAGTACGGGAAGATGAACATTCCAGGGAGCATCTGTTGCCCGAACGGCGAGCTGGCCCTTCGGATTTCCAGGATAGTCGAGGACGAGACCACACCGATCGTCGTCAATTGTGCGGGGCGTACTCGCAGCATTATCGGGGCCCAGACACTTCGCGAGCTCGGTGTGCGCAACCCGGTGTTCGCACTCGAGAATGGCACCCAGGGCTGGTCCCTGGCGGGGTTCGAGCTAGAACGAGGGAGCACCAGGCGCTACCCGGCTGCACCACCCGCCGAACACCTGGCCGAGCGCGTCGAGGCAGCAACGGCACTCGCTGTTCGCCATGGTGTGCGCAGCCTCGGTCCCGAGGAGGCGACGCAGTGGATCGCCGATCCCGAGCGCACCGTCTATGTGCTCGACGTGCGGACGCCCGAGGAGTTCGAGGAGGGCGCCTTGGCCGGTGCGCGGAACGCACCAGGCGGGCAGTTGGTCCAGGCCACCGACCAATGGCTCGCGGTGAAGGGCGCCCGGGTGCTGTTGCTTGACTACGATGGCATCAGGGCGCCTGTCATCGCGCAATGGCTTCGGCGGATGGGGTGGGATGCGCATACGATGCGCGCCGTGCCCGGGATCGACGTTTCAGTCTCCAGGAACGGGAGCGACGTTGCGGCGACCTTGCCACTGCCAGCGATCGTTTCCCCGGAAGTCCTCGAGGAGTGGCGACGCAGCGACGCATGTCGCATCATCGACGTCAGGCCGAGCATGGACTTCCGGCGCGCTCATGTTCCCGGGTCGAAATGGTCGATCCGTCCGCGCATCGTCGAAGACGTACCGACCGGCGCGAACCGGATCGTGCTGGTTTCCGATGATTCCCGGATGGTGCGAATGGCAGCGCGGGAACTGTCCGGGCGGGAGGATCTCTCGCTCCATTGCCTCGATGGTGGCTATCGACGCTGGGCAGACGAAGGTCGACCTTCGGAGGCGTCTCCCGACGTGCCGTCTGACCAGGACGCGATCGACTACCTGTTCTTCGTGCACGATCGCCATGACGGGAACCTGGACGCCGCACGCCAGTACCTGGCGTGGGAGCAAGGCCTCACCGCGATGCTCGAGTACCGCGAGCGCGAAAGGTTCAACCCGTAGGCGCCTCGTCAGCGACTGGCGCCTCGCCGCATTCTCCACGAATCCGACGTTCTGAACTTCCTCCTGCATCGTTTACCGGCGCGCCGAGTTGCCTCAGACTTCGTGCACGTCGACGCGCGATGGGGCGCGACGCGTGCGCCGGTGACGGGCTCTTGGCGCCCCGACCGCACGGCGCAGGATCGGATAGCCGCCGGAACAGGCAGGCGATCGAATGACGAGGAGATCGGACATGGATCGACGCAGAGCAGTCATGGCTGCCGGGGGCTTGCTGGCGGGGCTGGCGGCCGGCGCCGTCGGGCGGGCATCGGCAGCGACATTCCCGAGCCGTACCATGCGGCTCATCGTGCCGTTTCCTCCTGGGGGAGGGACCGACCTGGTTGCCCGGGCGATCGCGGAGAAGATCTCCAATCGCCTCGGCCAGCGCATGATCGTCGACAACAAGAGTGGCGGCCTTGGCGCAATCGCGCAGCGCGAATTGGCGGCGTCACCGCCGGACGGCCATACGCTGGTGATGGACTCGATGGCGATCGTCGTCTTCCCGCACCTCATGAAGACGCCCCTGTACGATCCGGTGGCGAATCTCGATGCGGTGGCGAGGGTCAGCACCTTCCCGTTTGTCATCGTCGTCAACCCGAACGTCCCGGTGAAGAACGTCCGCGAGCTCGTCGAATACCTGCGCGGGAACGCCGCTGCGAACGTCGCGTCCGCGGGCGCGACGACACGACTGGCCGCTGAGTTGTTCCGCCTCGACGCGAACGTCGGCATGACTTTCGTATCGTATCGCGGCGGAGCGCCGACCATGGTCGCGATGATCTCCGGGGAGTCGCAGGTGTATTTCGGCGACATCCCGACGGTGATCAACCACGTCCGCTCCGGCCGGTTGCGGGCCATCGCGGTAACCTCGAGGGAACGGTCGGCGATCCTGCCGGAAGTCCCGACCGTGGCCGAGTCGGGTATGCCGTCGTACGAATTCGCGTCATGGAACGGCGTGTACGCCCGGTCGGGCACTCCGCCCGAATTGCTCGAACTCCTGAACCGCGAGTTCATCCGTGCGGTCCGGGAACCGGACGTCGTGGCGCTCTTGGAATCGGTCGGCTCCGTGCCCGGGCATGGCTCGGCCTCGGAGTTCGGCGCGTTCCACCGTAGCCAGTATGCGTACTGGAGGGACATGGTGCGCCGGGCGAACATGCCTCATATCGACTAGTCGACGCCAAAGCGGACATGAACACCTACGACCTGAGCGGGCGCGTTGCCGTAGTGACCGGCGGTGCCAACGGCATAGGATTCCACGCGGCGAGGCGGCTCCTGGACTCGGGCGCGAGAGTGTCCCTCTGGGACTGCTCCGCGGAGCGTCTCGGCGAGGCCGCCAAAGCTCTGCGCTCGCTGGACAGTACCGTCGATGTCCAGCTTGCCGACGTCAGTGCGTACCAAGACGTCGATGGTGCCGCGTCGCGTGTGTGCTCGGCGTTCGGCCGGATCGACATCCTGGTGAATTGCGCGGGGATCTCGGGGCCGTTCGCGCGTTGCGACGAGTATCCGCTGGAAGCCTGGAACCGGCAGCTGGCCGTCAACCTGACCGGCGTATTCCATAGCTGTCGCGCGGTGATTCCGTACATGCTTCGCCACGGCTATGGACGAATCGTGAACCTGTCTTCCATGTCCGGGAAGGAAGGCAACCCCATGTCTTCAGGCTACAGCGCTTCAAAGGCAGGTGTGATTGCGCTGACCAAGACGCTCGGAAAGGAGTACGCGACGACCGGGGTCCTCATCAACTGCATCACGCCGGCGTTGATTGATACGCCGATGCATCAGGCCAGCCTGAAACGAATGCCCGCGAAGCTGATGAAGTCGCTGAAGGCGAAAATTCCGATGAACCGAATTGGCCAACCCGACGAGGTCGCCAACATGATCGCGTGGCTGGCTTCCGAGGATTGCTCGTTCTCCACGGGTGCCACCTTCGATCTCTCGGGGGGGCGTGCGACATACTGAACTGCGCGGGGTTCTTGCTGCATTGGCGATTCGAAAAGGTCGCTTGGCTGGAACAAAAGCCTCACCGAGCTGCCGCGGCCTCCGGCGTCCTGCATCTCCATCGACCGTGCACTTCGCGCTGGCCTAGGCATCGGCTGGCGCTCGAGCGGGTTTCCGGGCAGAGGGGCGCCCCGGGCCGGGACGCGGTGCATGGCATAATTTCCGGATGACGATCGCCCCCCGCACCCTCTACGACAAGCTCTGGGATGCCCACGTCGTCCACCAGGAAGACGACGGCACCGCGCTGATCTACGTCGACCGCCACCTGGTGCACGAAGTCACCAGCCCGCAGGCGTTCGAGGGGCTCAAGCTCGCCGGGCGCAAGCCGTGGCGTGTGGCGGCCAACCTGGCGGTGGTCGACCACAACGTGCCGACCACCGACCGCTCGCAGGGCATCGCCGACCCGATCTCGCGCCTGCAGGTCGAGACGCTCGACGCCAACGCGCGCGACTTCGGCATCCCGTACTTCGACATCAACGACCGCCGCCAGGGCATCGTCCACGTGATCGGCCCCGAGCAGGGCGCGACGCTGCCCGGCATGACGGTCGTCTGCGGCGACTCGCACACCAGCACGCACGGCGCGTTCGCGTGCCTGGCCTTCGGCATCGGCACGTCGGAGGTCGAGCACGCGCTCGCCACGCAGACGCTGGTGGCGAAGAAGATGAAGAACATGCTGGTCAAGGTCGACGGCGCGTTGCCGCGCGGCGTCACCGCGAAGGACGTGATCCTCGCGGTGATCGGCCGCATCGGCACCGCTGGCGGTACCGGCTACGCGATCGAGTTCGCCGGGTCCACCATTCGCGCGCTGTCGATGGAGGGCCGGATGACGATCTGCAACATGGCGATCGAGGCCGGTGCGCGTTCCGGCATGGTCGCCGTGGACGACGTGACGCTGGGCTACCTGCGCGGCCGCCCGATGGCGCCGGCGGGCCCCGACTGGTACAAGGCGGTCGACTCCTGGCGCACGCTGCACTCCGACCCCGGCGCGCGCTTCGACCTGGTGATCGACGTCGACGCGACGCAGCTCAAGCCGCACGTCACCTGGGGCACGTCGCCCGAGATGGTCGTGCCGGTCGACGACCGCGTGCCCGATCCCGACAAGGAGCGCGACCCGGTTCGGCGCGAGGGGATGGAGCGCGCGCTGCAGTACATGGGCCTGAAGCCGAACACGCCGATCGCCGACATCCGCATCGACAAGGTCTTCATCGGCTCGTGCACGAATTCGCGCATCGAAGACCTGCGCGAGGCGGCCGCGGTGGTGCGCGGCAAGCACAAGGCGTCGAACGTGCGGCTGGTGATGGTGGTTCCCGGGTCGGGGCTGGTGAAGAAGCAGGCCGAAGCCGAGGGGCTCGACCGGATCTTCCGCGATGCCGGGTTCGAATGGCGCGAGCCGGGCTGCTCGATGTGCCTGGCGATGAACGCCGACCGGCTCGAGCCCGGCGAGCGCTGCGCGTCGACCTCGAACCGCAACTTCGAGGGCCGGCAGGGCGCCGGCGGGCGCACGCACCTGGTCAGTCCTGCGATGGCGGCTGCCGCAGCCGTCGCCGGGCATTTCGTCGACGTGCGGCGCATCTGATCCATGAAGGAGCAAACGATGAAGCGAATTCTCTCCGCGGTCCTGGCTGGCGCGTTCGTGCTGTCGCTGGGCGCCTGCAACACGATCTCGGGTGCCGGCAAGGACATCGAGAAGGCCGGCGAGACGATCCAGGGCGCGGCAAAGAAGTAGCTCGATGCGAAGCCTCACGGTTCACCGCGGTCTCGTCGCGCCGCTCGATCGCGCGAACGTCGACACCGACGCGATCATTCCGAAGCAGTTCCTGAAGTCGATCAAGCGCAGCGGCTTCGGGCCGAACCTGTTCGACGAATGGCGCTACCTCGACCGCGGCGAGCCGGGCATCGACAACAGCCGCCGGCCGCTGAACCCGGACTTCGCGCTGAACCAGCCCCGCTACAAGGGCGCGTCGATCCTGCTCACCCGCAAGAACTTCGGTTGCGGTTCGTCGCGCGAGCACGCGCCGTGGGCGCTGGAAGACTACGGCTTCCGGGTCGTCATCGCGCCGTCGTACGCGGACATCTTCTACAACAACTGCTTCAAGAACGGCTTGCTGCCGGTGCGGCTTCCGGAGTCCGACGTCGACTGGCTGTTCGACCAGGTCAACGCGTTCGCCGGCTTCGAGCTGGTGGTTGACCTGCCGGCGCAGCAGGTGCGCACGGTCGACAATGCGCGCAGCTTCGCGTTCGACGTCGACCCTTTCCGCAAGGACTGCCTGCTGGGCGGCCTCGACGAGATCGGCCTCACGCTGAAGCACGCCGACCGGATTCGCGAATACGAGGCCAAGAGGCTGGCGGAGCAGCCGTGGCTGGCTACCTCGCTGGCCGGCTGACGCGGACCGGGCTCGCAGACGTCTCGCCGACCTCGACCGACGCGGCCCGGCCGGGACCCACCGGGCCGGGCCGCTTCGCTTCGGAACCCTGAACAGGACCCCTGGACATGAAGATTGCAGTGCTGGCCGGCGACGGAATCGGGCCGGAGATCACCGGACAGGCGGTCCGCGTGCTGCAGGTGCTCGCCACCGACGGCCTGAAGATCGAACTGGCACACGCGCCGGTGGGCGGCGCGGGCTACGACGCGGCCGGCGACCCGCTGCCCGAGGCGACGCTGAAGCTGGCGGAGCAGGCCGACGCGATCCTGTTCGGCTCGGTCGGCGGCCCGAAGTACGACACGCTGCCGCGCGCCAAACGTCCCGAGCAGGGTCTGCTGCGGCTGCGCAAGCACTTCGACCTGTTCGCCAACCTGCGTCCGGCGATCGTCTATCCGGAGCTCGCGCACGCCTCTACGCTCAAGCCCGAGGTGGTGGCGGGCCTCGACCTGCTGATCCTTCGCGAACTGACGGGCGACATCTATTTCGGCCAGCCGCGCGGCGTGCGCGTGAACGAGCACGGCGAGCGCGAGGGCTTCGACACGATGCGCTACACGGAAAGCGAAATCCGGCGCATCGCGCAGCTCGCGTTCGAGACTGCGCGCAAGCGCCAGCGCCGCGTGTGCTCGGTCGACAAGGCCAACGTGCTCGAGACGACTCAGTTCTGGCGCGACGTCGTGACCGACCTGCACGGTCAGTACCGCGACGTCGAGCTGACCCATATGTACGTCGACAACGCCGCCATGCAGCTGGTGCGCAACCCGAAGCAGTTCGACGTGATCGTCACGGGCAACATGTTCGGCGATATCCTGTCGGACGAGGCGTCGATGCTGACCGGCTCGATCGGCATGCTGCCGTCGGCGTCGCTGAACGCGCGCGGCTACGGGCTGTACGAGCCGATCCACGGCTCGGCCCCCGACATCGCCGGCAAGGACGTCGCCAATCCGCTGGCGACCATCCTGTCGGCGGCGATGCTGCTGCGGCACTCGCTGAACCAGGAGGCGGCGGCACAGCGGGTCGAGGCGGCGGTGCGCAAGGTGCTGGCGCAGGGGTTCCGGACCGCGGACATCGCCGAGGCGGGCAAGCGCACGGTGGGCACGACGGAGATGGGCGACGCGGTGCTCGCGGCACTGTAGGACGACGCCGCCGGCACGTGGCGCCGGCGGGACCAGGGAGCGAAGTCATGTTGAAGGTGGCGATGGTCGGGTGGCGCGGAATGGTCGGTTCCGTGCTGATGCAGCGCATGCGCGAGGAGAACGACTTCGCGCACGTCGAGACGGTGTTCTTCAGCACGTCCAACGCCGGCGGCGCGGCGCCGGAGGTGCCCAACCTCGGCGACCGCAAGCTGCACGCGGCCGGCGAGATCGACCTGCTGAAGAAGATGGACGTGGTGCTGACCTGCCAGGGCGGCGACTGGACCAACGAGGTCCACCCGAAGCTGCGCGCGGCCGGCTGGAACGGCTACTGGATCGATGCGGCGTCGGCGCTGCGGATGAAGGACGACGCGGTCATCATTCTCGACCCGCTGAACCTGCACGTGATCAAGGATGCGCTTGCGCGTGGCGTGCGCGACTACATCGGCGGCAACTGCACGGTCAGCCTGATGATGATGGGGCTCAACGGGCTGTTCCGCGAGAAGCTCGTCGAGTGGATCACCGCGATGACCTACCAGGCGGCGTCGGGGGCCGGCGCGCAGAACATGCGCGAGCTTCTGGCGCAGATGGGCGCCGCGCACGCCGCGGTGGCACCGCAGCTCGCCGACCCCGGCTCGGCGATCCTCGAGATCGACGCGAAGGTTTCGCAGGCCATGCGCTCGCAGGCGTTCCCGACCGAGCACTTCGGCGTGCCGCTGGCGGGCAGCCTGATCCCGTGGATCGACAAGGACCTCGGCGACGGCATGTCGCGCGAGGAGTGGAAGGGCGATGCCGAGTGCAACAAGATCCTCGGATTGCCGGCTTCGGGCGCAGGCCACATCCCGATCGAGAGCCTCTGCGTGCGCATCGGCGCGATGCGTTGCCACAGCCAGGCGCTCACGATCAAGCTGCGCCGCGACGTGCCGCTCGACGAGATCGAGTCGATCGTCGCGTCGGGCAACGAATGGGTCAGGCTGGTGCCGAACACGCGCGAAGCGAGCATTCGCGGGCTGTCGCCGGTGGCGGTCAACGGTGGCCTGGGCATCCCGGTCGGGCGGCTTCGCAAACTCGCGCTCGGTCCCGGCTACCTGAGTGCGTTCACGGTTGGCGACCAGTTGTTGTGGGGGGCCGCCGAGCCGCTCAGACGCATGTTGAGGCTCTTGGCATCCTGAGCGTCTCACGACGCACGTCCGGGACGCCGCCGGTGGGTCCGGAAGTCGCCGTTCGTCACATGCTCGCCACGTTGCGAACCTCCGCAGCTTCTTGAGCTTGCCTGGGTAAGTCGCTGATGTTAGGCTCGAAAAATCCATTGGTGCGTCTGGGGAAAAGCGTGAAATCATCGCAAGGACAGCGGGTCGGGCAGCACCGCACGGGTACTCCGACGCTACTCGCGCTGGCAGTTGCCGCCGCGTTGGCGGGTGGCGTGCCGGCGTCGGCGGACGCGGCCGGGCTCGGCAGGCTCACGGTGCAGTCCGCACTCGGTCAACCCTTGCGTGCCGAGGTCGAGGTCACCGCGCTCGGTCGCGAGGAAGCCGGGTCGCTCAGCGCGCGCCTGGCGCCGGTCGAGGCTTTCCGCCAGGCGGGCCTGGAGTTCAACCCGGCGCTGAGCAATCTCCGTTTCGCGGTCGATCGCCGGGCCAACGGCGCGGCGGTCGTGCGGATTACGTCTTCACAGCCGATCAACGAGCCGTTCGTCGACTTGCTGGTCGAGTTGAACTGGTCCTCCGGAAAGTTCGTTCGCGAGTACACCTTCCTGCTCGATCCGCCCGAGTTGCGGATGGGGCGCGAGACCGTTGCCGGCGGCGCCACCACGCAGGTCGTCCCACCCAGCACGGCGACGACGTCCGCGCCGGCCGCGCCGGCCGCAGCACCGGCGGCTTCGGCGCCGGCGGCGTCCGCGCCGGCGGCTTCGGCCGCGGCGCCGGCGGCCCGAACGGCGCGCCCGGCTGCGGCGGCCGCGCCCGCGGGCGCGCCGGCCGCTCAGCCCGCTCCGCAGCCAGCCGCTGCGCCGGCCGCTGCGCCCGGCGAGGTCACGGTCCGGTCGGGCGACACGCTCGCGGGTATCGCCGCGCGCGTGAAGCCGGCCGACGTGGCGCTCGAGCAGGCGATCATTTCGATCTACAACGCCAACCCGAGCGCGTTCTTCGGCAGCGTTCACCAGATGCTGGCCGGCAAGACCCTCGACGTGCCCAATCGCGATGCGATGGCCGCGGTCGACGCGGCTGCTGCGCGCCGGCAGATCCGCACCCAGGCGGCGGATTTCCGCGCCTACCGCGAGCGGCTCGCGGCTGCGGCGCGGCGGGTCGAGCCGGCGCAGGCCGGGCAGAGCGCCGCTGGATCGGTGACCGCGCGCGTCGAAGACGGCGCGAGCGGCACGGCTGCTGGCGACCAGCTGAAGCTGTCGCGCTCGCAGCCGGCGGCCGGCAGGGCGGCGGGTGCTGCGGGAGCCGCGACCGGCGCCGGCGACGCGACCGCCGAAGCACAGGTCGCGCGCGATGCGGCGGTGCGGGAGCAGCAGGAGCGCGTCTCGGCGCTCGAGAAGAACGTCGCCGACCTGCAGCAGCTGGTCGAGTTGAAGAACCGGCAACTGGCCGAACTGCAGCGCCAGGTCGAGGCGGCCCGCGCGACCGGCACGACGGCTTCGGGAACCGTCGGTGCTGCAGCATCCCCGGCTACCGCGACGGCACCGTCGCCGGGCGCGCCTGCCGCCGCGCCGGCGACGACCGCCGCGGCGCCGACGCAAGCCGGCGACGCGGCCCAGCCCGCCGCGGCCGCTGCGTCCACGCCGCCGGTGACCGAGCCGGCCGCACAAGCGCCGGCCGGCGCCGCTGCGCCCGCGCCAGCGACCACGACAGCGACCACGGCGGCCGATGGCCAGCCGCCGGCGCCCGCCGCGAAGCCGACACCTGCACCAGCACCGGCACCCGGTTTCGTCGACGAGTTGATGGACAACCCGTTGACGCTTCCGGGCCTCGGCGCGATCGTGCTCGCGATCGGCGCCTATGGGCTCTTCGCCATGCGGCGTCGCAAGCAGGCCGAGACGCTCGAGGAAGACAGCCTGATTTCGGCCGACGCGTTCACCGCGAACTCGCTGTTCGGTTCGACCGGCGGGCAGGCGGTCGACACCAGCAACAGCCTGTTCGCGACCAGCACGCGCGACAGCGGCGTCGACGTGCATTCGACCGAAGTCGACCCGATTGCCGAGGCCGAGGTCTACATCGCCTACGGCCGCGAGACGCAGGCCGAAGAGATCCTGAAGGAGGCGCTGAAGAAGCAGGGCGAGCGCCAGGCGATCAGGGTCAAGCTGCTCGAGATCTACGCCGGCCGCAAGGATGCTGTCGCCTTCGGCGCGCTCGCGCAGGAGATGTACGACATGACCGGCGGGCAGAACGAGGAGTGGCCGAGGGTGGTCACGCTCGGGCTGTCGATCGACCCGGCGAACCCGCTCTACACGGGGCACGGCGACATGTCCGGCGCTGCACCCGCCGCTGCGCAAGGCGGCGCGGGCGACGCTTCCGCTGCCGGCGCATCGGCGGCTGCGGGCCTGGCGGCCGCTGCGAGCGCGGCCGCGACGATGCTCGGCGATCACATGCTGCCGGGCGACGACACGGCGGCGAAGCCGCGCGCGACCGCGGCCGGTCCCTTTGCCGCGACCGTCCCGATGGATGCCGAATCGGCCGCGGTCGAGGGAATGCCGTCGCTCGATTTCGACCTCGATCTCGACACCCGGATCGGCCGCGCGGCGAGCATGCGCGACGCGTCGGGCGAGCAGTCGCCGCTGGGCGACTCGGATCTGTCGCGCGCGATCGACGGCCGCTTCGAGCTGCCTTCGCTCGAGATCGAGACCGGCCAGCAGGCTTCCGCGACCGGGACGGCTTCCGAGGAACCGTCGGCGCTCGCCGACCTCGGCGACTTCAAGATCGACCTGCCTTCTCTCGAAGGCCTCGACACCCGGCCGGCGATCGAAGACGGCCCGTCGATGGACCGGCTCGGCGATTCGGCCCTCGGCGGCGACTTCGCCGGCGACCTGGGGCTCGCCGCAGCCGAGACCGCAGTGGCCCCGGCCATCGACTCGTCGCGCTGGCAGGAGATGGCGACCAAGCTCGACCTGGCGTCGGCCTACGAGGAGATCGGCGACAAGGAAGGCGCTCGCGAACTGCTCGAGGAAGTGCTCAAGGGCGGCGACTCGGCTCAACAACAGAAGGCGCGTTCGATGCTTTCGAAGATCGGATAAGTTCCCGCAATCGAAGTGCTTCGGGGAAGCCGCGGCTTCCCCTTTTTCGTTTCGGCTCCCGATGCCCCGATTCGCGTTGACGCTGGCCTACGACGGCAGCCGCTTCAACGGCTGGCAGACACAACCCAACGGCGAGGCCGCGCAGGACGTGCTGGAACGCGCGCTCGCGGCGATCGCCGACCAGCCGGTGGCGACCATCTGCGCCGGGCGCACCGACACCGGCGTGCACGCGCTGCGCCAGGTGGTCCACTTCGATTGTGCCGCAGATCGCCCGCTGTCGGCTTGGGTGCGCGGCGTGAACGCGCACCTGCCCGAAGGCATCGCGGTGCGCGGCGCGACGCCGGTGGCCGATGAGTTCCACGCGCGCTACGGTGCCGCGAGACGGCGCTATCGCTACCTGTTGTACCGGTCGGCGGTCCGCCATCCGCTGCTGTCGCGGCGGGCGGGCTGGACCTTCCGCGATCCCGATGTCGGGCGGATGCGCGAGGCGGCGGCACTGGTCGTCGGCGAGCACGACTTCTCCGCATTCCGTTCGTCCGAGTGCCAGGCGGCGTCGCCGGTGCGAACGCTCGAGGAACTCTCGCTGGTCGAGCGTGGCGCCTTCGTGCTGTTCACGTTCACCGGCAACGCGTTCCTCCACCACATGATCCGCAACCTGATGGGGGCGCTCGTCGCGATCGGCGAAGGCCGTCGCCCGCCGGCGTGGATCGGCGAACTGCTGGCGGGCCGCGACCGGCGCGAGGCGCCAGCCACCTTTGCGCCGGACGGGCTGTACTTCGACGGCGCGCAATACGAGCCGCGCTTCGGCGTCCCGTCCTGGGGTGGCGATCCGCTCGAGTGCTTCGGCTGAGCGGACTACACTGCCGTCGATGCGCACACGGATCAAGTTCTGCGGCCTGGTTCGCGCCGACGACGTTCGCACGGCGGCCGCGCTCGGCGTCGATGCCGTGGGCTTCGTGTTCTATCCGCAGAGCCCGAGGTCGCTCGACGTCTGCAGCGCCGCCGGGCTGCGCAGGCTGCTGCCGTCCTGGGTGGCGGCGGTGGGACTGTTCGTCAACGCGCCTGCGGGTGCGATCCGTCGCGTCACGGGCGCGGTCGGCCTCGACGTGATCCAGTTCCACGGCGACGAGGCGGCGAACGCCTGCGAAGCCGAACTGCCCGTCGGAGTGTCGTATTGGCGCGCCGTGCGCATGCGCGCGGCAGTCGATTTGATAGAATCCTTCGATCGATTTGCGAGTGCCGAGGCGCTGCTGCTCGATTCGCACAGCCT
>Ga0209476_10001197_pt1 | contig 17561 bp, 20 predicted proteins | sample KloWWTrecipitate_FD_187179 | JGI IMG/M metagenome (GOLD analysis project Ga0209476, IMG submission 187179) | Active sludge microbial communities from Klosterneuburg, Austria, studying microevolution and ecology of nitrifiers - Klosterneuburg... | ecosystem: Engineered > WWTP > Aerobic digester... | reverse complement strand
GGATCCGGAGGGCATGGCCCGCCGCATTCCGCAGGGCCTGTTCAGGATGATGGCCGACGGCAGCTCAGGATACTTTGAGAATTTCCGGCGGGTGATGCTGTAGATCTGCGGGAAGCGAAAGGCCCCGCCCCGGCGTAGGCCGGGGCGGGGCCTTTCGCTTCCCGCCACCCATCATGTGAGAGAGTTCTCACCGCCATCACAATCTTCATGCGCGCGCGCTTGTTACCTTGAAACCGCTGACAAAGCTCCTTCCGGACTGGACATCTCGGCGTCGCCGGGATATCTGTTCCGATAACGGGTTCTGTTGGAGATTCTCAGTTCAGAGGTAACAAGAACATGAAATACAGATTCGCTCACATCGCTGCGCTGGCTCTTACGCCGGTGTTGTTGTTTGGCTCGCCGATGCTGGCCCGGGCTGTCACCCCAACCGTTGTTGAGATCGCGGCGGTGATCACACCCGACGAGGCCGTCGCGGCCGCCCGCCTGGCCTTGAACACGGATTCACCCGTGCGCGAGGTCGAGCTCGAGACGGAGCATGGCATCCAGGTCTATGAGATCAAGTTTGCTAACGGCATGCGCGCGCTCGTAGACGCGAGCACCGGCGAGATCATTCGGACGCGCGTAGAGCACCGCCGCGATCGCGACGCCGAGCAGCACGGCAGCCAGACTGGCATTGATCATCGCGCGACGCCAGCCGTCCCGGCAGTTCCGGCTCGTGATGGTGAACCCGCAACCCCGGCAACCCCGGCCGTGCCGGCTCCCCGTGTCGATGATGGCGCGCACAACAGCGGCGGCACGCATGTCGAGACTGAGGTCCGCGGCAACCCCACTGAAGTCGTTCACGGCGGCGGGAATGGCGGCAGCAACAGTGGCCGCGGCAACAGTGGCCGCGGTAACGGCAATAGCGGCGGCGGAAACAGCGGCCGCCGCTAGTTAATCACGGAGAACACGGACGTTGCGGATGACACGGACAAGTCCGTGTCATCCGCAACGTCCGTGTTCTCCGTGATTCTAGTTCGGAAACGGCGGTATCTCCACGTCGAAAATCCATGGCCGGAGCGCGGCGGCAGGCGCGGCGCCGGCCACTTCCGTGACGGTCGCCAGGAAATCCTCCGTGCTCGCCACCCCGCCCTGATAACGTTGGTAGTACTCCCGCATCGCGCGGTCGAAGTTGGCCTCCCCGACCAGCGCCCGCAGGGCGTGCAGGGTGAGCGCTCCCCGCAGATAGACCGCCCCTCCAAAGAGTTGATCCACCTCGCGCACATACGGCGGCCCCAGGCGCGCCCCCGCCATCGTGCTGTAGTGCGAGCGCATAACGCTCTCAAAATACGCTTTCCCGCGCGTGCGCTCCTGCCACAGGGCCGAGTAGTAGGTGGCAAATCCCTCGTTCAACCAGGTGTCCTGCCACTGCGCCGGGGTCAGGCTGTTTCCAAACCACTGGTGCGCCAGCTCATGGAAGACGGTGTCCTCGCCCGCGCCGCGCGCGCCAAAGATCGACAGGCTCTGGGTCTCGAGCGCCCAGGTTGAATCGTTTGTCAGCAGCACCACCCCATACTCGTCAAACGGATAGGGCGCGACTTTTTCCTCCATGAAGGCCATCATCTCGGCGGTCTTGTCAAACTGCCGGCGCGTAAATGCCGGCGTTGTCATCGGGAAGTAGTTGCGGATGGGCAGGCCGCGCGGTCCGCTGGATGTCTCCACGTCATACAAACCGATGTGCACAGTCGCGAGATAGCTGGCCATCGGCTGGGCCATCCGCCAGATCCAGGTGCTCGCCCCATTTGCCGCATCGAAGCGGTCTGCCAGCACGCCATTGGCTGCGACCTGATACGGACCGGGCACCGTAATCCGGAACGTATACGTCGCCTTGTCGCGCGGATGATTGTTCAGCGGATACCAGTTCATCGCCCCCGACGGCTCCGAGGCGACGAAGGTGCCCGTGATCTGTCTCTGCCAGCCCAGCGGAATACGGGGAATGCCCGAGTCGGAAATGACCGTTGGCGTGCCACGATACCGGACCGTGCTGGTGAAGCGGGAGTCCGCGGTGATCTTGGCCGGCGGCATCACCGTCAACTCCTGACCCGCACGGTTGTATCGCGCCGGCTGACCATTCAAAGTGACATCCAGAACATCGAGTCCAAAGAAGTCAAGATTGAAGGCGCTGAGGGTCTGGGTGGCCCGGGCCACCATCGTCGTCGTGCCAGCGAGCGCATTCGAAGCCACATCGACGCTGAGGTCAATCGTGTAGTCCAGCGCGTCATAACCACCGTTTCCCAGGTCCGGATAGAAGACATCCCCCAACCCGACCGCGCCCGGCTGGGCCTCATGCGCATTGGCCGGTGTCGCCACAATCGCGCGCGTGGGCCCCGGGCGCGGGGTCACCGTCGCCACGCCATACGGCAGAGTCGGACTCGCGCGCGGATCGGGGGTCGGCGGGCTGGGCGGCGCAGGCAGCCACGCGCATGCGCCCAACGTGGCGCCAAGAAGCGCCCCGCACAGGGCGCGCCGCGCGCGAGCAGGCCCAGGCCAATAATCTGTCTTCATCGTCCAATTGCCCTTCGATCGCGCGTGCATGCGCGCGGTCTGAGCTGGCTCGATTATCCCGCCGGGAATTCAACGCGCCTGCGGGAAGCGATGGTCCCGGCCCTGGCGGACGCCGGGGCGGGGACCATCGCTTCCCGCAACATTTACGGGAGGCGGCCGACAAAGATGGGCTATAATCCGCGCCCCAATCAATCACACAGGCTGGCGCGCCCACGTGGGGTGCGTTTTGTTGTGTCATACAGGTGCGACATGAAAGTGCTTCTTACTCAGGACGTCTATAAACTCGGCCACGCCGGCGAGGTCAAGACCGTGGCCGATGGCTACGGGCGCAACTTCCTTCTGCCCCGCGGGTTGGCCTTTCTGGCCACCGCTGGCGCCATCAGACAGGCCGAGTCGGTCAAGACCCGGGCCGTCAAGACCCGCGCGACGCAGCAGTCTGACATCGATGCGACCGCCCAGGTTCTCACCGGCCAGACCATCCACTTCACCGCTCGCGCCGGTGAGAAGGGCAAGCTCTACGGATCCATCACTTCGGCCACCATCGCCGCTGAGATCGCCAAGCTGCTCGGCAAGGAATTCGACAAGCGCAAGGTCGCGCTGCGCGAGCCCATCCGCGACGTTGGGACGTATGTCATCCCGATCCGCCTGGCCGCTGATGTCGCCCCGACCGTGACGGTTATCGTGCTGGCCGAAGGCGTCAAGCAGGTTGTGGCTGCGGCGCCTGTTGCCGCCGAGCCCGAGCCCGAGCCAGTCGCGGAAGAAGCCGCACCCGAGACCCCGGCCGCCTGAGCGGCGCCGCTGTCATAACACCTCCGCAGCACGCCGGGCGGGTGGTCATGTTTGGGCTTCCATAGGCCCGAGCGTGTCCGCCCGCCCGCTTTTTTGCGTTTGGGTCGTGTGCGCCAGGCGGCCCATCTATAATCCAACGCGGATGCCCGGAAATGAACCTTTGAACGCCACCGGCCTCGCTCAGCGCATGCGTGATGCGCGCGAGTCGCGCGGAGCTACGCTCGCCGATGTCGAAAAGGCGACGCGGATCCGCTGGCGCTACCTCGAAGCGATCGAGACCGGTGACTGGGGCGAGCTGCCCGACGGTCCGCCCTCGCGCGGATTCATCCACATTTACGCCCGCTATCTCGGCATGGATGCCGACCAGTGCGTGGAAGAATTTGAAGCGACAACTGGCAACATCGCGCTGGTCATGCGGGACGAGTACATCCCGCCTCCGCCCGCGCGGGAGCGCCCGCAATCGGCCCGCCTGCAACGCGCCCGGCTCGAAGCGCAGAACACGCCGCGCCCGCCCAAGTATCGGGCCGAGCTGCCCCCCCCGGAAGCGGCCGAACTGGACGAGATGGCGGATGCGCCCGCCGCCGGCGCAGTTGCCCTGCCGCCAAACGAACGGGTGTATCGATCGCTCGACGAAATCGATGCCGAGCCCGAGCCCCTTGAAACAGAAACCCGGGGACCGAATGGCAATCGGTCGCGCGAAGACATGGTGAGCTCCTTCAGCCTGAAGGGGACACCCGTCATCACCCGGATCAATCCGTCGGCCAAGCTGGGATCGCGCGCGCCGCGGACCGCGCGGGCCGCCCTGCCGGCCCGCGCGATCGGCATGATCGCGGCGGGGGGCGTGCTCGTCCTGGGCCTGGCCTTGATCGCCTTTGTCGGGCTGCCTGCCGTTACCCGGCTGCTCAACTCCGCGGCGCCTACCGCGACCGTGGTGACGATCCTGCGCCCAACCTCCGCGGTCATCGACGCCACCCCGATCTTTGCGGCCACACCTGGCCCGATCTCGACGTCACCGGTCGCGGCCGGCCCAACACCCACGCCCAGCGGGCCTGCCCTGCGCTTCGCGCCGCGGGCCGGCGGTGGCATGCAATTCACCCTCGATGCCCGCGAAAGAGCCTGGGTGCGGGTCACCGTCGACGGCGCGCTCGTCTTCGAAGGGATCACTCCGATCGGCCCGGCCCTTGCCTGGACGGCGGCCCGCAGCCTGACCCTCGAGACCGGAAACGCCGGCGCCTTCGACGCCATCGTCAATGGTGAACGGCTCGGCCCGTTGGGTGCCCGCAATGTCGTTGTGCGCCGCACCTGGGACGCGGCCGGCACAATCAAAGACGAGTAACGACGCGCCTGTCAGCATGTCCAAAAAAACCTACTATCTCCTTTCCCTCGGGTGCTCCAAGAACACCGTGGACAGCGACAGCATGGCCGCGTTGCTGGCCGAAACCGGCTATCGCGGGCTCGACCGGCCCGAACGGGCCGACATTCTGCTGGTCAATACCTGCGGCTTCATCGGGCCGGCCCGCGACGAGTCCATCCGCTCGCTGCGCGAGTTGGCCGACAAGAAGAAGAAGAACCAGATGCTGATCGCCGCCGGCTGCCTGTCGCAGCTCTGGGGCCCAAAACTCGCCCAGGAAGTTCCGGGACTGGACGGCGTGATCGGCACGCGGCGCTGGATGGACATCGTCGACTTCATCGAGCGTGTGCGCGGCCGCCAACGGCCTGAGCCCATGTATCACCTGCCCACCGACGCGGTCACGGTTGGCGAGGATGAGCACGGCGCCCAACGGGTGGCCATCCAGGGCGCCAGCGCCTATCTCAAGATCGCTGATGGCTGCCGGCGGCCGTGCGCGTTCTGCACCATCCCGACGATCAAGGGCACGATGCGCAGCCGCAAGCCCGAGCTGATTCTCAATGAAGCCCGCGACCTGGCGGCCAATGGCGTGCGCGAACTCATCCTCATCGCCCAGGACCTGACCGACTATGGCAGCGATCTGGGGATCAAGGAGGGCCTGGCCGGCCTCATCACCGACATCACCCGCGAGGCGCCCGGCCTGGACTGGGTGCGCCTGATGTATGCCTATCCCGGCGCGGTGACAGACAAGTTGATCGAGGTCATGGCCAGCAATCCCAAGGTCGTCAAGTATCTGGACATCCCGCTCCAGCACGGCAGCCCGGCCGTGTTGCGCCGCATGCGCCGGCCGAGCAACATCGACTGGGTCTATCGCACCCTGGGCAAGATGCGCTCGGCCATCCCCGACCTGGCCGTCCGCACGACCTTCATCGTCGGCTACCCGGGCGAGACTGATGCCGAGTTCGGCGAACTGGTCAAGTTTGTCGAGGACATGGCCTTCGACCGGGTCGGCGTCTTCACCTATTCGTTCGAGGCCGATTCGCCCAGCGGCGCGTTGCCGGGACAGGTCCCCGAGGATGTCAAGATCGCCCGCCGCGACGCGCTGATGAAGACCCAGCAACAGATCTCGCTCACCCGCAACCAACAGCACGTCGGCAAAACCCTGCTCACCCTGATCGAGGGCCAGAACGACGGGCTGAGCGTCGGCCGGACCTATCGCGACGCGCCCGAAGTGGATGGCCTCGTCATCATCGACGGGACGGTGCCGGTCGGCGAAATGGTCCCGGTCAAGATCACCGGAGCGATGGAATACGACCTGACTGGGACAGTTGTCCAGGAGCTGCCCCTGGTGGTAGGGCCGAAACGCGGATGAACATCCTGCAGATCCACATCAGCATCGCCACGGCGGTGATCTTGTTCAATACGCTCCTGGGCGCGTGGGGGATGATCAACTTCTTCCGGGGCGCGCAGCAGATTGACGGCAACTACTGGGGGGCGCTTGCGTTGAGCCCGGTCGTTGGGCTAATTCAGCTCGCCCTGGGCCTGGTCCTGATTGGCCTCGGGCTCGGGTCGCAGGTGCGCTTCGTCCACTACCTGTATGGGTCCCTGGTCATCATTGCGGTCCCGGCCACCTTCGCGTTTACCCATGGGCGGGATGATCGCGGGGCCATCCTGATTTATGCCGCGCTGACCCTTTTGACGGCGGCCTTTGGGCTGCGCGGGGTGACCACCGGCTACGGTTTCTGACCGGCCATGCTGATTCTGGAAGCGCTGGCCCGGATCGGGCTGTTCGTCCTGGGCGCGACGGCCGTCGTGTTTGCGCTCGGTTCAATCATCCGCACTTTGGTGCTGCCCCGGGCCGCTCGTGATCCGCTGGTTCGGATTACGTTCATCGTCGTCAGGCGGATATTCCATGTCATTGCGCCGCTCGATGGCCCGTATGAGCGCCTGGATCGGGTCATGGCCATGTATGGCCCGGTCGCCCTGCTGAGTTGCATGGCGCCGTGGATGCTGCTGATCATGCTGGGCTACAGCCTGATCTACACCGCCCTGGGCATGACCCCTTTTAGCGAGGCGCTGCGCGAGAGCGGCTCTTCGCTGTTCACCCTCGGGTTCGCCGTCCCGCCAAACACCGCCACGGCCCTGGTGTCCTTCAGCGAGGCCGCGCTCGGCCCGCTCATGATCGCGTTGTTGATCTCGTATCTGCCAACCATCTACAGCGCCTTCCAGCGCCGCGAGGCGGGTGTGACGATGCTTGAGATCCGAGCCGGCACGCCGCCCAATGCCGTCGAGCTGCTCTCGCGCTACCAGCGTATCCGGGGCACGAAACAACTCGGCGAGCTCTGGCCCCAGTGGGAGATCTGGTTCACCGACCTGGAGGAAAGCCACACGACCCTGCCGGTGCTCAATTTTTTCCGGTCGCCGCAACCCGATCGGGCCTGGACACTGGCGGCGGGGACCATATTGGACACAGCGGCGCTGGTGGCCTCAACCCTGGATCTTGAGGTAAGCGACCCGCATAGCCTGCTCTGTCTGCGGGCCGGGTTCGTCGCGCTGCGCCGGGTGTCGGATTTCTTCGAGATCCCGTATCGCAAAAACCCTCAGCGCGGGGATCCGATCAGCATCTCAAAGGACGAGTATCTCGAAGTCGTTGAGAAACTCCGCGCGGCCAATCTGCCGATCCGGGCCGATCTCGAGACGGCCTGGCTCGATTTTGCCGGCTGGCGGGTGAATTACGACGATGTGTTGCTTCGGTTGTGCAGCCTGACCCTGGCCCCGCCCGGCGCGTTGTGGTCATCCGACCGCATGCCGCCGTTTCGCATGCCGTCGATCTTTCCGCGGCACCACCGCTAAGCGGCTTGTTTCGGGAATGACAGCCCCGGCTCCGCCGGGGCTGTCATTCCCGAGGATTGCCTGCATTCAGCGCGGGAGATGGCCGACAATGCGCCTGAGCGCGGCATTGATCCGCTCGATCGAATAGCCGCGCGCGCGGCGATAGAAGCTGAAGGTGCTTGGGTGCAGCGGCGCCAACAACATGTCGGCCGTAACCGGCACATCGGTCTCGCGCGACACTTCGCCGGCGTCAACGGCTGCCTGAAGCAACCCACGGATGGTCAAATACTGCCACATCATCGGCGGCGCTTGCGGGCCGGCATTGGGCACATCGACTCCGCCCCGCTCGGCTTCGCACAATAACGCAGAATGCTTCTCGGCAAACCCGATCAGGCTTTCGAGCACCCATTCCAATTGGCCCAGACGGGCTGCCCGCGCCCCGACCATCCAGTTGATCTGGCGCATGACGGTGTCCTGAAACTCGCGAAACTGGCGATCCATCAGGGCCAGGCTGAGCTCACCCTTGTTCGCGAAACGCCGGTACAGCGTGCCCTGGCCCACGCCAGCTGCCCGGGCAATGTCGGCCATCGTGACCTCGGCGACACCGCGCACAGACATCAATTGCTCTGCAACGGCAAGGATTCGGGCGCGATTGGCCGCCGCGTCGCAGCGCTCGGCCCGCTCCGCGCCGCCGCTGTCGTTGACGATCGGAAGGTCAATCTGAATCTCATCCACCGGAAGAAGTCTCATAGTCTACTCACCTTTTCCACTTGACAAGTGGACAAGTGTCCGGTAGTATCTTATCACGAAGCGGACAATTGTCCACTTAACGTTTCATGAGAGCGGAGGCCGGGCAACCCGGTCACCGCGTAACCTAAACTGGAGAATACACAACATGTCCTGGATGATCGACCCCTCCCACACCCGCGTGCAGTTCAGCACCCGCCATATGATGATTAGCACCGTGCGCGGTGAGTTCAAGGACTTCGGCGGCACCGTCGAGTTCGACGAGACAAAGCCCGAGGCCACCAAAGTCGCTGTTGAAATCAAGACCGGCAGCGTTGATTCGAAGGACGCAAAGCGGGATGGGCATCTGGTCAGCCCGGATTTCTTCGACGCCGCGAAGTTCCCGGTCATGAGCTTCAAAAGCAAGCGCGTCGAAAACGTGAAGGGTGAGCGGGCCAAGCTGATTGGCGATCTGACCATCAAGGACGTCACCCACGAGGTGGCTCTGGATGTCGAGTTCCACGGTCTGGCCAAGGCGCCGTGGGGGACGACCAACGCCGGCTTTGAGGCCAAGGGCAAGCTCAATCGCAAGGACTTCGGGCTGGTCTGGAATGTCGCGCTTGAGACCGGCGGCGTGCTGGTCGGCGAGGATGTCAACATCACCATTGACGCCGAGATCGTCAAACAGGCTTAAGCCTGATGCCTGAAAGCGACATGCCTGCCCCGTCGTACGACGGGGCAGGCATGTCGCTTTCAGGCATACTTCACAATCGTGGCAGATTCACCTACCCGCATCCTGGCCCTCGCCGGGAGCCTGCGCAAGAACTCGGTTAACCGCGGTCTGATCCGCGCCGCGCAGGAAAGCGCGCCACCTGACATGGTCATAGACCTCTTTGACCTGGCCGGGATACCTCTTTTCAACCAGGACCTTGAGCGCGAACCGCCCTCCGCCGTGGTTGCCTTTAAGGCCGCCATTGCCAGCGCGGACGGCGTGCTGATCGCCACACCGGAATACAACTTCAGCGTGCCGGGCGTGCTCAAGAACGCCCTCGATTGGGCCTCCCGCCCGCCGCGCGAGCAGCCCTTTGTCGGCAAGCCCGTGGCGATCATGAGCGCAGGCGGGCGCTTTGGCGGTGTGCGCGCCCAGCTTCAGTTGCGCCAGATCGGGCATGGCATGGGGATGTTGATTCTGTCCCGGCCCGAGGTCATCGTCGAAAAAGCCGTTGAGAAATTCGACCCGAATGGAAATCTGACCGATACTGGCGTGCGCGATCAGGTGCAAGGCCTGGTCCAGGCGCTGGGGGCCTGGGCCCAGCGCCTGGCATAAGCCGTTGACAGAAATTGCTGCGAAACTGGCATGCCCCGGCCCGGCGTACGCCGGGCCGGGGCATGCCAGTTTCGCAAACAATTTCCGTCGGGAGAACGAAATGGACCATCAAGACGACTATCGCATCCCGGCCGGGACCTCGATCGGGCACGTCCACCTCAAGGTGGCCAACATCCCGAGGGCGTTGGATTTTTACGTGGGACTTCTGGGCTTCGATCTGCTGATGACCGACAACGCCAGCGTCGCGTTTGTCTCGGCCGGCGGCTATCACCACCACATAGGCTTGAACACCTGGGAGAGCGCCGGCGGCTCGCCGCCGCCCAAACGCGCGACGGGGCTGTACCACATCGCCGTGCTCTATCCCGAGCGCAAAGATCTGGCCATTGCGGTCAAACGCCTGATCGACCACGGCTGGGGGATTGGCGGCGCCTCCGATCACGGCGTGAGTGAGGCGATCTACCTGAATGACCCGGATGAGAACGGCATCGAGCTGTACTGGGATCGCCCGCGCGACCAGTGGCCCAAGACCGAGGACGGTCAATTGACGATGTACACTCGGCGCCTCGACTTTGCCGGGCTGCTCGCCCTTGCGGGCTAATTGCTCCGTCCAGAATTGACATGCCCCGGCTCCGCCGGGGCATATCAATTCTGGACGGACGGATTACTAAATGAAAACCACCCACATCGACATCTGGTCGGACTTCGTCTGACCGTACTGCTTCCTCGTCTCCTCCAGTTTGGAGAAGCTCAAGACCACTCATCCGATCACCCTGCGCTGGCGCTCGTACGAGCTGCGCCCAGCCGGTTCGCCCCCAATGCCGCCCGAGTATCGGAAGCGCATTGAAGCGGCCCGTCCCGCTTTTGCAGCCCGGGTCAAACAGGACACCGGGCTGACCATCAACGCCGGCCCCTTTGGCATCAACTCGCGCCCGGCCCTGCTGCTCGAAAAGGCAGCCGAGGCCAGTGGTAAAGGCGAAGCGCTGCATGACGGCATCCAGAACGCCTATTGGCTCGAGGGCAAGGACATCTCCGATCCGGCCGTCCTCGGCGCCTTGTGGAACTCGGCCGGGCTGCCTCCAGCCGATATTGGTGCAATCCTGGCTGACCCCGCCTGGCGTGAAGCCGTCGACGCCGATATCGCGCTGGCCCGTGACTACAACCTGAGCGGCGTGCCGGCACTGGTCCTCAATGACCAGTACTTGGTCGTCGGCGCGCAACCGTACGCCTATCTCAAACAGGCCATCGAGCAAGTCGCATCTGACGACGCCCCGGCGGAGAACTGATTCAGAAAGCGACACCCCCGCCCCGGCATACGCCGGGGCGGGGGTGTCGCTGCCCATCTACAAATCTGGCTATCGGCGAGGTTGCGTTTCGGGCCGGGCGGTCGTGGGCATAAGCAAATCGAGCTCGGCCAGGGCCTTTTGCTGGGCCGTCCACATCGACGTTTTGCTCGCCCGGGCCTCATGGTCGTAGCCCAGCAGGTGCAGCGTGCCGTGGATGGCAAGCAGCGACAGCTCGGCCTCGAATGAATGGCCGGCCGCTTTCGCCTGGGCGGCGCAATGGTCGAGCGAAATCACCACATCCCCAAGATAGCGAATTTCCTCGTCGGTCAGGGTGAGCTGGGCAGGCGACAGCGCGCCATCCTCCCAGCCCGCCCCGCCAAATGACAGCACGTCGGTCGACTTGTCGAGGTGGCGATAGCGCAAGTTCAACGCCCGCAGTTCAACGTCATCGGTCAGCCGCACCGTGAGGGTGTACGCGCCCGGCACGGGCACATGCCCGTCAAGCTTGCGCAGGCCAGCCGCAAACGCCGCGCGGGCCGCCCGGCGCACCTGGGTGATCCGTCCGGGCGCGGACTGCCCGCGCTGGGACTTGACGGAAACGATAAGGCGTGTGGATGTTGTCATGTTGGTAAGCCCGGGTTTCAGACCTGATCACGGCTGCCGACCAGCGGCAGATTCGGCACAGCGGGCGCAAGCGGCGCCGGGCTGAGTTGCGGATATTCGATGCGTGGATGATACGCCCCGCGCAGGGTCTCAACAAAGGACTGCGCGGCGAGCTCGAGATCGCGCAGGGTGAGGCCGCTTCCGTCCAACTGATGGTCGGACACGCGCTCGGCAATAACCTTGCGGACAATCTGGTCCATCTCCTCCGGTCGCGCCGGACGAAGCGCCCGGACAGTGGCCTCGCTTGCGTCGGCAAGCATCACCAGCGCGGTTTCGCGCCGACGCGGCGTGGGTCCCGGGTAGCGATAGGGGGTCTCATCAACGGGGGTTGCGCTCGCGTTTTGGGCCCGGACATAGGCGGACCGCGTCACCATCGAGCCCTGATGCTCGGCGATGAAGGCGGCGATCGTACTCGGCAAACGGTATTCGCGGGCCATCCGCATGCCGTCCGCGATGTGGTTGTGCAGGATCCGGGCGCTGGTCAGCGGATCGATGTCGACGTGCGGGTTCTTGTCGCGATCGAGCTGATTCTCGATGAAGAAATACGGGTGAGCGGTCTTGCCGATGTCGTGGTAGTAGGCGCCCACCCGGGTAAGCAGCGCATCGGCCCCAATCCGATCGGCGGCGTGCTCGGCAAGATTGGCGACCAGAAGGCTGTGATGATAAGTCCCCGGCGCGCGGCTCAACATTTGTTTGAGCAGCGGATGCGACGGGCGAGCAAGCTCGTTCATCTGGATGGCGCTGGGCAAATCGAACACGACCCCGACGAGATACAGAATGGCCAGCGACAGGGCGGCGGCAATGATACTGCTGGCAAACGCGCCAACCACATACAACGCGACCTGGCCCAAATCCGTGGCCAGATATCCAATCGCATGAAAGGCGATGATGACGCAAAGCTGGGCGAGAAAGGCCCAGATGCCGGCTCGCACAAAGTCGCCCACCCGCTCGGATCGGCGGATGCTCAGGACGGCCACGATGCCGCCGCAGACATATAACGCGGCGAATTCGATCGGGCGCTCGAGCGCGATCCCGATCAGGCTGCCGGCGGCGGCGGCCGTCACCACCCCGACCAGGTTACCCGACCAAGCGCCAACAACGATTCCGAGGGCGACCATGGGGGCGAGATAGGGGATGAAGCCGCGGCCGGGCAGCAACAGGCGGCCCAGCACGATCGCGACCACGACGAGCAACGCGCTCAGGACAGTTTCGCGCAGGGGCCGCTCCTGCAGATCATGGTCTTCGCCATGGCGCTGGCGCCACATGGCCAGCCCGATCACCCCCGTCGTCAGAGCGCTGAGGGCCAAAGCATTGATGATGTCCGCCCAGGTGATGGTCGGCCGGCGCAGGTTCAGTTTGTCCAGCGTCTCGACGTCGGCCGGGCTGATGACCTGGCCGCTCCGGAGGATGATCTGATTCGATTCGTAGACCGTCTGAACCGGTGTCACCGCCGCGCGGGCATTCCTTTTGGCGGCCTCTGTCGCCGCTGCGTCAAAACTCACATTTGGCGCGAGCAACGCAGAGGCGATTGCGCTGATGATCGCAGCCTCATCGGTCGTGAAACTCAAGCTGATCTGGCTGGGCAGCCGCGCGCGGGCCACATCCAGGACATCCGGCCGCAACGTTTCGCGCAGATTCTGATCGAGCAGCACGATGGTTTGCGCGTCGATCCGCGTCCAGACCGCGTCAGACGGGCGCAGGATCGAGCGGGCGGAAGCTTCGTCGATCTTGAGCAGGGGCAACGCCGCGAGTTGCCGAATCTTGTCGGTCTCGCTCAGGTCGGCCGTGCCGCGGATGCGGGCAATCCGGTCCAGGGTCTCGCGGGCGGACGCAAGCTGCTTGCGCGCGACTTGCGCGTCAGGCGGCGAGTAGATTGGGGCGACGTTGGCCTCGGCCGCATCGCGCCGGTTGCGGGTGAGCAGATCAGACGTTATCGTGACCTTGCTCAGGGCCCGAATGTCGCGCGGAGCGACCATGCCGGCTTCGAGCGTCGCCCCGCTCCCAATAAAGAAGCGGGTCAGTTGAGCCAGGGTGATGCCCAGGAAGGCGCCTACCCCGACCGCAACGAGGGCCAGGGTTCGCGCGCGACCGGTGAACGTCAGATTGGGCAGGATCACCAGCGTGTTACTTCAACAGGTCTCGGACAACCTCATTCACCAGTTTGCCGTCCGCGCTATCTTTGACTTTGGGCAGGAGGGCCTTCATCACTTCGCCCTGCTGCTTGGGCGATTTCGCGCCAACCTCGGCGATGACCTGGCGGGCGATCTCGGCAATCTGCTCACGCGACATCTGGGCCGGCAGATAGGCCCGCAGCATGACAAGCTCGGTCGTCTGTTGCGCGACGAGATCCTCGCGGCCGGCGTTCTTGGCCTCGAGCAAGGACTCCTCATGTTGCTTGATTTCACGACGGATCAAGGCCAGGATGTCGGCGTCGGAGAGCACACCGGCGCGCGCGTCGACGCGGGCCTCGATCTCCTCGTTCTTGATCGCGGCGTTGATGAGGCTGAGGACCATCTTGCGGGTGGCGTCCCCGCTGCGAAAGGCGTCCTTCAGGTCGGACAGGATCTTTGATTTCAAGTGCGCATCCATAGGATTGGGGAGTTTACCGCATGGCGTTCCGAAAAACGGACAATGCCCGGCGATGCCGGGCATTGTCCGTTTTCGAATCCTTGAGAGCCAGTTACGGCATGTCGGGATTCAGGAGGCGGGCGCTCTGGCGACGGCTCTTGCGGAGCTTGGCCGCGCGCTTGCGCTTGTCAACGATGCTCGGCTTTTCGAAAAAACGGCGCGCACGAACCTCCGCGAGAACGCGGTCGCCCTGCACCATCTTGCTGAACCGCCGAATCGCGGACTCAAAGGTCTCGTCGTCTTCGACGATAACACGGGTTGCCACTTAAAAAATCACCCACTTCGCTGCCGATATGTCGGTAAGCAGCCGGTCAGCAGTATACCCTGATCTGGCCACAGGCCCGAAAAATATACTGGCGAGATCACCCTCTCCGCGCTTCGCGCGGGGAGGGTGATCTCGCCGTAATTCTCGGGACGATCGCTAAACGACCGCCGAACCCGTCTCGAGCCGGATCCCGGGGCCCATCGTGGCGGCCACGGTGATTCGCCGGATGTAGTTGCCCTTGGCCGCGGCAGGCTTGGCCTTGCGGATCGCGTCCAGGAACGCATCCAGATTCTCGGCCAGCTTGTCCGGGGGAAAGCTCACTTTGCCAACCGGCACGTGGACGTTGCCGGTCTTGTCGAGGCGGAATTCCACGCGTCCGGCGCGGGCCTCTTTCAGGACGCGGGGCAGCTCGGCCGCGGGCGCGACCGTGCCTGCCTTGGGGTTCGGCATCAAACCGCGCGGGCCGAGGATGCGAGCGACCCGTCCGACCTTGCCCATCACGTCCGGTGTGGCGATCGCCACGTCGAAGTCGGTCCAGCCGCCCTGGATCTTGGCGATCCACTCATCGGTGTCCGCGACAAAATCAGCGCCGGCTTCGCGCGCGATGCGGCCGCCGTCGCCCTGGCAGAACACCAGGATGCGGACGGTCTTGCCCAGGCCATTGGGCATGACCACCACGCCGCGGACCTGCTGATCGGCCTGGCGCGGGTCGACGCCCAGTCGGACATGGCACTCGACCGTGCCGTCGAACTTGCTGATGCTCGTTTCCTTGACCAGCGCCACCGCCTCGGGGACGGTGTAGTACTTCATGCGGTCAACTTTCGCCGCCGCCGCCTTGAATTTCTTGCCTGCCTTTGCCACTTGTGTTCTCCTTGTGGTGATATCGGGCGTTAGCCCTCCCACGTAATGCGTTATGCGCCGCAAAGCGCAACGCGAAGACTACTCAATCACGTCGATGCCCATGCTGCGGGCGGAGCCTTCAACCTGCTTCATCGCGCCGGCCATGTCGATCGCGTTGAGGTCCTTCATCTTCAGTTCGGCGATTTCCTTGACCTTGGCCCGGGTGATCTTGCCGACCTTGTTGCGGTTCGGCACACCGGATCCCTTGTCGACGCCGGCCGCCTTGCGAATCAGCTGGGCGGTGGGCGGGGTGCCCAGGCTGAAGGTGAACGAGTTGTCGGTGAAGACGGTGATGGTGGCCGGGATGATGTTCCCAACCTGCTGGGCCGTGCGCGCGTTGTATTCCTTGCAGAACATCATCAGGTTGATGCCGTGCGGGGCGAGCGACGGACCAATCGGGGGCGCAGGGGTGGCCTTGCCCGCCTCGATATTGATCTTGACGGTGGATTTGACTTTCTTTGCCATTTTTCTCCTCGTGGTGATAACGGGCGAAACGCCCTCCCACATCTTTTATCGCCGGGCGGATGCCGCGGCGTTCTACCCCATTCGTTCGACCTGCAGGAAGTCGAGCTCGACCGGTGTTTCGCGGCCGAAGAACGACACCAGCACGGTGACCTTGGCCCGCTCGGTGTCGATCTTGTCGACCACCGCCGGGAAATCGGCGAACGGACCATCCGTGATCCGCACGCGCTGGCCCGGCTTGAAGTTGACCCGCAGCTTGGGCGCTTCGGCTTCCATCCGCTTGACGATCTGGGTCACTTCCTGCGGGCTGAGCGGCGAAGGGCGGTTGCCCATGCCCACAAAGCGGGTTACGCCCGGCGTATTGCGGACCACATACCAGGCCTCTTCGCTCATCGACATCTTGACGATGATGTAGCCCGGGAACACGCGCTTCTCGACGGTGCGACGGCGGCCATCCTTGACCTCCATCTCTTCCTCGGTCGGCACGACGACGTCGACGATCTTGCCGGCCATGCCCATCGTGTCGATGCGCTGTTCGAGGCTGTGCTTGACCTTGTTCTCATAGCCCGAGTAGCAGTGCACGGCGTACCACTGGAACTCCTCTTCCTCGGGCGCGGTCTCGGTCTTCTCGGGGCGCGCGGCCGGCGCGAGATACCCGCTGCCGTCGCCGAGGTCCTCGACACCGGCATTCCGCTTTCGCCCGCTGCCCTTGGGTTTGCGGGGCTCTTTCTTGGGCGCTTCGCCAACCACGGGACCGGTGATCTCGCCTTCGCCGATCACATCCGGGGCGGGGCCAGCCAGTGCTGCGGCGGCCGCGTCCGCGGCGTCGGTCGAGATCGCGGCAGCCTCGGCCGCAGTCTCTGCGGCAACCTCGGCGGCAATCTCGCCCACCGGCGCGTCCGCGTCATCGACGGGCGGCTTGAGCAACGCGTCCAGCGATACGGGCGCCTCGACCGGCAATTGATCGGCCGTGCCAAAAAAGGCCAGGGCCTGCGCGGTCTCGTCGGCGGGTTTGCCCGCTGGCGGCTGATTTTCGATCGGGTCCACTCGCACCCCCTGCTTTAGCGCCGTTCGCGCCCAGCGAAGACGACGACGATGATGATGCCAACGACGATGGAGATCGCGATGGCGACCGCCACCAGATCCGGGGTCGCGCGGAGAATGCCGATAAAGAGGTTCTCAAACGCAAAGTCGAACGCGCCCAGAACCAGCGACATCACCAGCGTTACCGCCAGCACAATCGTGGTGAGGTTGCGCGTGTCCAACTGGGTCGGCCACTTGACTTTGCGCAACTCGCCGATCGTGTCCCGGAAGTAATCCCGGACCGCGACCAGCCCGTTGCTCAACGCTGATGGTTTCTTTTCCGCAATTTCTGTATTCGCCATTTCAGTTTAGACGGACAACGGAGGACAGAGCCATTTCAGGGCCGCATCTGCCCCGATCTCGGCCCCATCCTCCGCTTTAACAAGCAGGACAGGCAGGAATTGAACCCGCAGCCTATCGTTTTGGAGACGATTGCTCTGCCAATTGAGCTACTGTCCTAAAGACTCGCAACGAGGTTTTTTCTGGCGCGACATCCGCCGGCTTCGCCGGCGGATGTCGCGCCAGAACGAATCCCGTTCGAGCTACATAACAGCTATTCCTTGACTTTGACGATTGTACCAGCACCGACGGTCAGGCCACCCTCGCGGATGGCGAACTTCGAGCCCTGCTCCAGCGCCACCGGCGAGATCAGCTTGACCTTCATCACGATGTTGTCCCCAGGCATCACCATCTCAACGCCCTCGGGCAGCG
>Ga0209476_10001195_pt1 | contig 17579 bp, 12 predicted proteins | sample KloWWTrecipitate_FD_187179 | JGI IMG/M metagenome (GOLD analysis project Ga0209476, IMG submission 187179) | Active sludge microbial communities from Klosterneuburg, Austria, studying microevolution and ecology of nitrifiers - Klosterneuburg... | ecosystem: Engineered > WWTP > Aerobic digester... | reverse complement strand
AAGGAAGCGGAAGTCGGCGCCTTTGTTGCGTCCGCCGAGGATGACGTGCACGCTCGAGTCGGCGAAGCCCTCGAGCGAACGCGCGGTCGCCGCGACGTTGGTGCCTTTGGAGTCGTCGACATACGCGACACCGCCCGCGTCGGCCACTTGCTCCACCCGGTGCGGCAGGCCGCGGAAAGCGGCGAGCGCGGGGGCGATCGCGGCGGCTGGAGCGCCCACCGCCCGCGCGAGCAGCGCGGCCGCCATCGCGTTCTCGATGTTGTGCAGCCCAGGCAGGGCGAGGTCGCTCTGCGAGAAGAGCGGCAGGCCGTCGCGATCGCCGCCGCTCTCGAGAACCTGGTCGCCGGCCAGCCGGCAGCCGGCGCCGGCGAAACCGGCTCCGGCGCTGGAGAAGAAACGGCGCTCGGCCGCCGTCGGGCTGGCCGCGACCTCGGGCTCGTCGGCGTTCAACACGGCCACGTCTTCGCCGGTCTGATTGAGGAAGATCCGCTGCTTCGCGGCGAGATAGCCGGCGAGATCGCCGTGGCGATCGAGGTGATCCGGCGAGATGTTGAGCAGCGCCGCCGCCCGCGGGCGGAAGTGCGCGATGGTCTCGAGCTGAAAGCTCGACAGCTCGACGACGAAGATCCTCCCCGGCGGGCCATCGACCACCGCCGCGAGCGGCCGGCCGATGTTGCCGCAGACCTCGACGGCGAGGCCGGCGCCGGCAAGCAGGGCACCGGTCATCGCGGTGGTCGTCGACTTGCCGTTGCTGCCGGTGATGCCGACTACCGTGGCCTCCGCGCCCTGCAGGAACGACCAGGCGAGCTCGACCTCGGCGACGATCGGGATCCCGAGCTCGGACGCGCGCCGCAAGAGCGGATGATCGAGACCGACACCCGGACTGGTCACGACGGCGTCGAGGCCGGAGGGGAGGTCGGCGGAGTGGTCCGAGAAACGCAGCTCGACCCCCGGGTCGCGCGCCAGATCGGCGGCGTCGAGCTCCGACGCCTGGCGGCGGTCGCTCGCCACCACGGCGACGCCGCGGCGGCGCAGCAGCCGCGTCGCGGCCGTGCCGGACAAGCCGAGGCCGAGCACGAAGACGCGCTCGAGGCGGGCGGAGTCGAACGAGCGTGGCGTCGTCATCGCAGTTTGAGCGTCGACAGCGCGACGAGGGCGAACATCGCCGCGACGATCCAGAAGCGCACGATGATCTTCGGCTCGGCCCAGCCACCGAGCTCGAAGTGGTGGTGGATCGGAGCCATGCGGAAGATCCGCTTGCCACGCAGCTTGAACGACGCGACCTGGAGGATGACCGACAGCGCTTCGATGACGAACAGGCCGCCGACGACGACGAGCAACAACTCCTGCTTGGCGAGCACGGCCACGGTGCCGATGGCGCCGCCGAGCGCGAGCGACCCGACATCGCCCATGAAGACCTCGGCCGGATAGGCGTTCCACCACAGGAAGCCGGCCGAAGCGCCGACCAGCGCGCCACAGAAGACGGTGACCTCGCCGACTCCCGGGACATAGGCGACCTGGAGGTACTGGGCGACGACGCGGTTGCCGGCGACGTAGGTGAAGATGGCGTAGGTCGCCGCCGCGAACAGCGTGGCGCCGATCGCCAGGCCGTCGAGGCCGTCGGTGAGGTTCACCGCGTTCGACGCGCCCACCAGCACGAAGACGACGAACGGAACGTAGAGAATGCCGAGGTTGATCACCAGCTCCTTGAAGAAGGGGAAGGTGAGGGTCGGCGCGAAAGCGCCCTCGATCGGCATCACCCGCAGCAACGAACCGGCGAGCGTCGCGACGCCGACCTGAAGCAGGAACTTGGCGCGCGCCGAGAGACCGAGGTTGCGCCGGCGCCGCACCTTGAGGAAGTCGTCGACGAAGCCGATCGCGCCGAATCCCAAGGTGACGCCGATGGCGATCCAGACGTAGAGGTTCTCGAGATTCGCCCACAGCAGCGTCGGCACGACCAGGGTGAACAGGATGAGGAGCCCGCCCATGGTCGGCGTACCGGCCTTCACCTGGTGGCTCTGCGGCCCGACCTCGCGGATGTTCTGCCCCACCGACAGGCGGCGCAGCGTGGCGATGAAGCGCGGGCCGAGCACCAACGCCAGCAGGATCGCGGTGACGATCGCTCCCGCGGTGCGAAAGGTGATGTAGCGGAAGACGTTGAACAGCGCGTACTGTTCGTGCAGCGGATAGAGCAGGTGGTAGAGCATCTAGACCCGCCCCTCGGAGCCGCGCTGGTCGACGATCGCGCGCTCGAGCTCGCTGCGGTCGGAGAACGGCAGGCGCTGATTGCCGACGATCTGCTCGTTCTCGTGCCCCTTGCCGGCGACCAGTACCGACCAGCCGCCGCCCATCGCCACCGTCACGGCGCGCCGGATCGCCTCGCGGCGATCGGGGACGATGCGGTAGTTGCGATTGGTGCTCGCCTTCAGGCCCTCTTCGACCGCAGAGAGGATGGCGAGCGGATCTTCGCTGCGCGGATTGTCGGAGGTCGCGATCGGCAGGTCGGCGAGATCGCCGGCGATCTTGCCCATCATCGGCCGCTTGCCCGGGTCGCGGTCGCCGCCGCAGCCGAACACCACCACCACCTTGGTGCCGGTGAGCTCGCGCAGCGAGCGGATGGCCGCTCCCAGGGCGGCGTCAGTGTGAGCGTAGTCCACCACCGCCAGAAAGGACTGACCGGCGCGCACGGCGTCCATCCGGCCGGCGAGTGGACGGGTCGCCTCGATGCCGCGTGTGACCGCCTCGAAGGGCAGCTCGAGCGCTTCGGCCATGGCCGCGGCCGCGAGCAGGTTCGACAGGTTGTAGCGTCCGAGGAGCGGCGAGCGGAACGGCAGCCTGCCGCGCGGCGTCGCGAGCGCCCCGCGCATCCCGTCGCCATCGAGATCGACGCCGGCCGGATGCACCGCCGCACCCGAGCTCGAGGATCCAAAGGTGTGCGCGAGCCCGAGCTCGGCCGCCAGCCGCTTGCCGTAGGCGTCGTCGAGGTTGGCGACGCCATGGCCGCCGGGTTTCAGGACCTCGAAGAGCCGGCGCTTGGCGGCGAAGTAGCTCTCGAGATCGCCGTGGAAGTCGAGGTGGTCCCGGGTGAGGTTGGTGAACAGACCGACGTCGAAGCGCGCGCCCTTCACGCGGCCCTGGACGAGAGCGTGCGACGAGACTTCCATCGCCACCGCGCGCGCGCCACGGTCGCGCATCGCCGCGAGCAACCGGAACAGATCGGAGGCCTCCGGCGTGGTGCGCTCCGCCGGTCGGCCTGGCGATAGATCGGCGCCCGCGAAGGTGTAGCCGAGCGTGCCGATCCGTCCGCTGGGGAGCCCCGCAGCCTCGAGAATGTTGGCGCTCAGCTCGACGACGGTCGACTTGCCGTTCGTGCCGGTGACACCGACGACAGTCAGTGCGCGGTCCGGGTGGCCGTACAGCGGCGCGGCGAGATCACCGAGCAGTGCGCGCGGATCGGCGGCCTCGAGCCACGGAATCGCGGGCGGGGTCTCGGCCGGGCGCGGCCGGTCGGCGAGCACCGCCACGGCGCCGCGTTCGATCGCCTGCCCTGCGAACAGCCGGCCGTCGAACTTCGCGCCGCTCCAGGTGACGAAGAGCTCGCCGCGCTCGACCGAACGCGAGTCGTGGCGAACGCCGAAGACCTCGGGGTCGGACCCGAGGTCTCCGGTGATGGCGGCATCGCTGACGAGAGCCGAGAGTTTCATCCGCCGGCTCCGCTGGCGAGATAGAGCTCGACGCGCGTCCCGGGCGGCGGCATCGGCGAGCCCGGCGGCGGCTCCTGGCGCTGTACGACTCCGGCGCCGCGCAGGATCGGATACAGCCTCAGGTCGGCGGTGGCCGCAAGCGCCTGGCGCGCGGTCATGCCGGCGAGGTCGGGCAGCGAACCGGCGGGCAGGACAGTTGGCGCCGGATCTCCCGCCTCGAGGGAGGCGGTCACGATGCCCTGCTCGGGGTCGGGCTGAGGGCGCGAATTCTCTGGCTTGCCGGGCTCCGTTTCGGTGGGTGGCGCGGGCTCGCCGGGCCAGCGCTCCGGGCGCTCGCGCTCCGGCCGCACATTGAGGTAGAGCAGCGCCTGCTGCGCGATCGCGGCGAAGACCGGCGCCGCGACGTCGCCGCCATGGTAGCCGCCCTGCGGATCGTCGATCACGACGACGGCGACGATCGCCGGGTGCGCCGTCGGCGCGTAGCCGGCGAAGCTGGCGATGAACTCGTTGGCGAGATAGCCCCTGCCCGGCTCGGCCTTCTGCGCGGTGCCGGTCTTGCCGGCCACGGGGTAGCCGGAGACCACCGCCGAGCGGCCAGTGCCGCCCTCCGCCGTCACCCCGGCGAGCAGGTCGGCGACCACGGCGAGCGTTGCGGGAGAGATCGGCCGGCCACGCTCCACCGCCTCGGCGTGCTGCGTCTTCGCTGTGACTCCGCTGCCGGTCTGACGCACCAGATAAGGCTCGAGTAGCCGGCCACCGTTGGCGATCGTGCCGAAGGCTAAAGCGAGCTGCAGCGGCGTGATCGAGATGCCCTGCCCGAAGGCGATGTAGGCCTTGGCGAGCCCCGGCCAGCGGGCCACCGGCATCAGCAGGCCGGGGCTCTCGCCGGGCAGGTCGATCCCCGAGGTCCGGCCGAAGCCGAAGGCGCGAATCATGGCGTAGAAGCTCGCGTTCGACAGGCGCAGCGACGTCTTGATCGTTCCGACATTGGACGACTTGGCGATGACGTCGCGGAACGAGAGCATCCCGAACGGCTTGTGGTCGGAGATGCGCACCCCGGCGAGGGTGATGCCGCCCATCTCGCAGTCGAGCGTCTCGTCCGGATCGATCAGTCCCTCTTCGAGCGCCGCGGCCGCGGTCACCATCTTGAAGGTCGAGCCCGGCTCGTAGGCGTCGCTCACCGGGCGATTGCGCCGCTGCGCGTCGCTGGCGGTGGCGAAACGGTTCGAATCGAAGGTCGGCCAGGAGGCGAGCGCGAGCACCGCGCCGGTCGACGGTTCGAGAAGCACCACGCTGCCGCTCTGAGGCCGGTGGCGCTCGGCCGCCTTGGCGAGCTCCCGCTCGGCGATCTGCTGCAGAGCGGCGTCGAGGGTGAGATAGAGGTCGCTGCCCGGTACTGGCGCCGCCGACGGCAAGTTCGCTGGCACCGCCATCCCCTGGCGGGCATCGCGCAACACCGTGCGCCGCCCGGGCTTGCCGGCCACGACCTTGTCGTACATCGCCTCGAGCCCCGCGAGACCGTGGTTGTCGGTGCCGACGTAGCCCAGAGCGTGCGCTCCGACCTCGCGCAACGGGTAGTAGCGCTTCGACTCCTCGAGGAAGTAGATCCCCGGCAGGCGGAGCTCCTTGACGCGTCGCGCCTGCGGCGGATCGAGCTTGCGCGCCACCCAGACGAACTCGCGGTCGGCACCCAGCAGACGCTCGAGCTTTACGCCGTCGACGTCGAGCGCGCGTGCCAGCGCCTTCGCCGCCGCGCGCGCGTCCGGCACCTCGCGCGGCACCGCAAAGGCGGACTCGACTTCGACCGAAACCGCGAGCTCCCGGCCCCGGGCGTCGTAGATCGTGCCGCGCGGCGGGTCGAGCTCGATGACCCGCTGCTGCTGGCGCTCCGCGCGGCGCGCGAACTCGTCGTGGCGGTTGACCTGCAGATGGTAGAGACGCACCGCGATCGCGCCGATCCACAGCGCGAGCAGAGCGAGAAGCCAGTAGAGCCGGGGCTTCACTCCATTTCCTCGCGGAAGATCACCTGCTCGAGCCGCGGCGCCTCGAGGCCGAGCTCGTCCTTGGCCCGTGTCGCGAGACGCTCCGGGTTGGCGAGATAGGCCGACTCGAGCCGCAGCTGGCGCTCGACCTGCTTGAGCTGATGCGTCCGCCGCTCGAGCGTCTCGATGCGGTAGCCGACGCGCAGCGACTCGAGCTGCAGCCAGGTGTAGCTCATCAGCCCCAGCGCCAGCGGGAAGACCGCCAACAGCACCAGCGCCAGTTCACGCAGCCTCCGGCGATCGCGTTCCCGGACGAGATACGCGTTGACGACCGGCCGGTGGACGGTATAGGCGTTGCGCAATCGGTCAGAGTCTCCGCGCCGCGCGCAGGCGCGCCGAACGGCTGCGCGGGTTGAACTGCACCTCCGCCTCGGTCGGGCGGACCGGCTTCTTGGTGAGCACCTCGAGCACCCGCGTCTCCGAGTGCGTGCGGCCGGTGGTCTGGTCGACTTCGCCGCGCGCCAGGGTCCGGAAGCGGTTCTTGACGATCCGGTCCTCGAGGCTGTGGAACGAGATGATGACGAGTCGACCATCGCGATCGAGCAGCCGGACGGCCTGGTCGAGGAGCTCCTCCGCCGCCTGGAGCTCTTCGTTCACCGCCAGGCGAAGCGCCTGGAAGACCCGCGTCGCCGGATCGATGCGCTCGCCGCCGCCGCGTCCGCTGCGTTTGGCGCGGCGGACGACATTGGCGAGCGCGACGGTCGTGTCGATCGGCTTCGCACGCCGCTCCGCGACGATGGCGCGCGCCACCCGGCGTGCTTCGGGCTCTTCTCCGAACTCTCGAAAGATCTCTTCCAAGTTCTCCTCCGTAGCAAAGTTCACGAGCTCGCCGGCGGTGGGGCCTCGCGATCCCATCCGCATGTCGAGCGGTCCGTCACGTTGAAAACTGAAGCCGCGCTCGGGGTCGTCGAGCTGCAGCGACGACATTCCGAGATCGGCGTAGATGCCGGCCGGTGGCGGCTCGCCGCCGGCGTGGGTGCTCCACAGCGCGTCGAGATCGCGAAAGTTGCCTTCGACGGCGCGCACGCGGTCGCCGAACTCCGCCAGCCGCTCGCGCGCCAGGGCGAGGGCGCGGGGGTCCTGGTCGATTCCCAACAGGCGCGCTCCGGGAAAGCGCGAGAGCAGCGCGTGCGCATGGCCACCGAGGCCGAGCGTGCAGTCGACGAAGAGACCGCCGCGCTCGGCGGCGAGCCAGTGCAGGGTCTCTTCGAGGAGCACGGGTTGATGGCGTGCGGCGGGCGATTCGAGCTCATGGGCGCTCAGATTCCCCGCTCCGACAGCAGTCCGAAGTCCTCGTCCGTGAACGGATGCTCGGCGAGCCGCTTCTCGAAGCGCTCGCGATTCCACACCACGAGGTGGTCGATGCGGGCGGAGACCACGACCTCGCCGCTCATCGTCGCCGACGAGCGCAGGATCGTCGGCACGAGAAGCCGCCCCTGGCCGTCGAGCCGCGACTGCTGTCCGTAGTAGCTCACGCGCTCGAGGTAGCGCTCCTTGACGCGATCGGTCGCCGGCAGGGCAGCGAGCCGCGACTCGATCTCCTCCCACACCGGAAGCGGATAGACCAGGGCATGGTCTCCCGCCACAGAGGTGATGAAGAAGTCGGCCCCGAAGCGCTCCTCCAGCGCCCGCCTGAAGTCCGTCGGGACTTTCAGACGCCCTTTGTCATCGATCGTGGCTACTGTGCTGCCGCGGAACATCGCTTGCCCCATTCAACTGAAGAATGACTCCAGCAATGTACAAGAGAGTTCCACTTTTGTCCATTTTTATCCACACAGTTTCGACATCGGCGCAACACTCACCGAGCGGCGTAAATACGACGGAACTTCAGTCGAACGGTACGGACGGGAGAGGGCGAGACGCGGCGGTGAGCTCGAGGCTCACCGCCGGAAAATCAGCGCTGCGGGGAAGGCGGCGGTGCGATCGGTTCGGCCGCTGGCGGCTTCTCCGGCGCCGGCTCGCGCTTCGGCGCGAAGGCGGCGAGCGGATCGTTCGCGGGGTCACGCAGCACCTCGCGATAGCCGATCGCCTCCGGCGGAGTGTTCTCGAGCAGATAGGCCCGGTCCTCCAGATCCGCGAGGTAAGTGCGCATCTTCTCTTCGAAGAGGCGGTTCTGCTCCCTGGCGGCGAGCTCGTCCTTGACCTCCGCCAACGGCCGGACCGTGCTCTCGGTGCGCTCCAGAACCTGCAGCAGATGCAGGCCTCCGCGCGCTTCGACCGGCGAGGAGACCGCGCCGGCCACGAGCCCCGCGACCGCGGCCTCGAGCGCCGGCGCGAGCTCGCCGGCCTGCACCCACCCGAGGTCCACCGGACCGGTGGCGTCGCCGCCGCCGAGGCGGGCGACGACGTCGGCCATCGATTCGCCGGAGGCGAGCGCGGCGCGCATCGCTTCGGCGACCTCGCGCGCCTTGTCACCGGAGAGCTTCTCGGCCGGAATCACGATCTCCTGCACCTTCGCCTTGGCCGGGATGCGGAACTCCTCGAGCCGCTCGCGATAGGTCCGCTGCAGCCACTCGTCGTCGACCTCGACCTGCGAGCGCACCTCGCGCTGAATGACGCCGTTCACGCGGATCGAGCGCGAAGTCCGCTCGCGGAAATCGGCGAGCGTCATGCCGGCGCTCTTCAGCGCGTTGGCGAACGCCGCCTCGGTCGCGAGATTCATCCGGCTGCGGGTCGCGTCCATGGCCTCGTCGAGCTCCGCCTTGGAGGGCTCGATGATCAACTGGCGGGCACGCGAGAGCAGCAGCATCTCGTCGAGGATCTCGCGCATCGTCGCCCGGCCGGCATCCTCGGTCAGCGTTCGCCGCTCCTCCGGCGCGATCTCCGACTCGGCGATGGCGCGCTCGCGCGCTTCCTTGCGCTGGCGATAGTCGTAGAGCGTCGTGATCTCGTCGTTGACGCGCAGGATGATGGTGTTGAGCTCTTCGGCGGGCAACGTGGCGGCAGGAAAGGCCCACAGCGCCAGGGCGACACAGACGGTCTGCTTCAGGAACTCAACGCTCTTCATGCGGCCTCGATATCGGGAACGAGCCCCGGTAGTTGAACGGCAGGTTGCGGTCGTACACCGCGACAGTGTAACGGCTCTGCGCATCGGCGAACAGGCCTCGCAGGCGGTCGTCCGCGGCGGCCTCGCGCAGACGCCGGCGAATCTCCGGCGTGACCTCTTCGAGCGCCGGATTCTCCGCCGGCCAGCGCTCGACCACCTCGAAGAGGTGAAAACCGTAGTCGGCAGCGACGACCTCGCTCACCTTTCCCACCTCGAGCTTGAAGATGAGATCGGCGAAGGCCGGCGGCAGCTCGTCCCGCGCCAGAACCCCCTGGTCACCACCGGCCGGAGGCGACCCCGGGACGCTGACCTTGGCGAGCACCGCTTCGAAGGCCAGGCCGGCGACGAGCTCCCGGCGCGCGCGCTCGGCCGCGAGGCGGTCGTCCACCAGGATCTGCCGCAGGTGCACCCGCGCCGGACGGGCGAACTCGGCGGCGTGAGCGGCGAAGTAGGCGGAGATCTCGGCCGCGGCGGGTTCGGGAAACGGCGTCGACCCCATCAAGGGCTCGACCGCATCGGCGGACGGCACGGTCTTGTCGATCAGCCCGCGCTCGCGCGCCAGCTTGGCGAGCATCTCCTCGCGCACGAACTGATCGAAGAGCCGGGACAGCACCTCGCTCGCCATGCCGCCGCCGGACTCGCCGAGGTTGCGCTCGAGATAGGCGTCGAAGGCGGACGCCTTGAGCTCGTGGTCGCCGACCTTCGCGACCAGATCGGGCGAGGGCAGCGGCACCTCGTGGCGGCAGCCCGCCGCGGCGATGGCGAGCACGGCGATCGCGGACCGCGCGCGCAGGCGGCCGGCGCTCATGCGGCGAGCTCCGCGAGCACGGCCCGCGCGGCGTCGATCACCGACTGGCCGGCGGGCAGCTCGAGCGAGAGAACCCCGGTCGGGCTGAAGGCGGCGCCGGCGCGGGTCGAAACGTAGCGGATCAGCCGGTCGACGTCGATCCGGGCGTCGCGGCGCAGGCGGAAGATCAGCTGGCCGCCCGTCGCCGAGATCGCCTGCACGCGCAAAGCCTCGGCGGCGCGCTTCAGGTCGACGAGATCGAGCAACGCGAGCACCGACTTCGGCGGCCGTCCGAACCGGTCGGTGAGCTCCTCGAGCAGCTCCTGGCGGGGCAGCTCTGCGGTCGCGAGCTTGCGATAGATCTCCATCCGCAGGTTCTCGTCGGCGATGTAGTCCTTCGGAATCGTCATCGCGAGCGGCAGGTCGAGGGCGACGCTCGGCCCCTCCTCGACGCTCTCGCCCTTGAGGTCGCGCACCGTCTCTTCGAGCATCTTGAGGTAGGTCTCGATGCCGAGCTCGGCGATATGGCCGCTCTGCTCGCCGCCGAGGAGATTGCCGGCGCCGCGGATCTCGAGATCGCGCCCGGCGATGCGGAAGCCCGCTCCGAGCTCGGTGAACTCGCGCAGTGCCTCGAGGCGCCGGCGCGCCTCCTCGGTGAGCGGAGCGTCGGGAGGCACGAGCAGATAGCAGTAGCCGAGCTCGCGGCTACGGCCGACGCGGCCGCGGAGCTGATAGAGCTGCGCCAGGCCGAAACGGTCGGCGCGATGGATGATCATCGTGTTGACGGTCGGAATGTCGATTCCGTTCTCGATGATCGTGGTGGCCAGCAGGACATCGTACTCGCGCGCCGTGAAGGCGTGCATCCGGCGGTAGAGCTCGCGCTCGTCGAGCTGGCCGTGACCGATGGTGATGCGCAGACCCGGCACGAGCTCGCGCAGCACGCCCGCCATCTCCTCGATCGACTCGACGCGGTTGTAGACGTAGAACACCTGGCCGCCGCGCTGCAGCTCGTACTCGATCGCTTCGCGCACCAGCTCCGCCGAGAACGGCAGCACTGCAGTCTCGACCGCCATGCGATCCTTCGGCGGCGTCTCGATCACCACCATGTCGCGCACCCCGGCGAGCGACAGCTGCAGCGTCCGCGGCAGCGGCGTCGCCGACATGGCGAGCACATGGACGTTCTTCTTGAGCTGCTTCAAGCGCTCCTTCTGCGCCACGCCGAAGCGCTGCTCTTCGTCGACGATCACCAGGCCGAGGCGGTGGAATTCGACGTCCTTCGACAGCAGGCGGTGCGTGCCGAGCGTGATGTCCACCTTGCCCGCGGCGATCCGCGTCTTCAGGTCCTTCAGGTCCTTGCCCACGCGCAGCCGCGACAGGCGCTCGATCGAGACCGGAAAGCCCTCGAAGCGGCGGGTGAAGACCTCGAGGTGCTGGTCGGCGAGGATCGTCGTCGGCGCCAGCACCGCGACCTGGTAGCCGGCGTCGACGGCGCGAAAGGCGGCGCGCATCGCGACCTCGGTCTTGCCGAAGCCGACGTCGCCGCAGAGCAGTCGATCCATCGGCTTCGACTGACCGAGATCCTCCAGCACGACGGTGATCGCATCGGCCTGATCCGGCGTCTCCTCGAAGGGAAACGCGGCGGAGAACTGGCGCTCGAGGTCGGTCGAGCCGGCGAGGATCGGCGCCCGCGCCAGCTGGCGTTCGGCGTAGAGCTTGAGCAACTCCTCCGCCATGTCGCGCATGCCGGTGCGGACCTTCGATTTGGTCTTGTTCCACGACGAGCCGCCGAGCTGGTCGAGGCGCGGGGCGATGCCCTCGATGCCGCTGTACTTCTGGATGAGGTCGAGCCGCGCGAGCGGCACGAGCAGGCGCTTGCCACCGGCGTAGAGGATCTCCATCACCTCGTTGTCGGCCGCCACCGGTCCGGCGAGCTTGCGCATCGAAGCCGGCAGCGGCGCGAGGCCGGCGTCGCCGGGGCTGCCCGGCCCGGGTGCCCCGCCGACCGAGCGCAGCGCGACGAACTGGCCGATCCCGTGGTCGTTGTGGACGACGTGATCGCCGACCTTGAGGTCGCGCAGGGTGGCGAGGAACGGCCCGAAGCGGCCCCGCCCGCGCTTGCCGCCGCGCGCCATCGGTCGCGGCAGCAGCTGGGTCTCGCCGTAGATGGCGACGCCGGCGGCGGGCAGGCGGTAGCCGCGCTCGATCTCACCGCTGACGATCTCGACGCCCCGCGCCCCGAGCTCGATCTCGCGCCCCTCGAGCAGCTCGCCGAGCGCTGCGTGGCGCTCCGACGGGGCCACCAGGATGAGGCGCTCGCCGCGCGCGCGGGTCGCCGCGACCTCGTTCGGAAAGCGCGGCAGCTGGCCGTGGAAGAGATCGGTCGAGAGAACTCCGAAATCCACCGCCTCTCCCGGCGCCGCGAGTGGCACCACCGCGGCGGAGGCCTCTTCGATCAGCGCCAGAACCGCTGCGACAGGATGTTCGAGCAGCGCCGGCTCGAGCGCGAAGCGCTGATGCTCGCGGCGCGCCGCGAACTCCTCCGCCAGGCGCTCGCCGTGATGGGTGACCTCGGCGACGAGCGCCGCCGGATCGAGGGCCACCCAGGTCGCTGTGGGCAGCAACTCGGCGAGCGTGAGGCTGCGCGGGGCGAGAAGCGGCAGGAGGTTCTCCCAGCCCGGAAATCTCCCGCCGTCGGCGAGCGTCGCGAGATGGTCGCGCGTCTCCCGCCCGGGCTCCTCGCCCGCGACCTCGGCGAGTACCCGCGCCAGCCGTCGCGACGCCTCGGGCCCCTCGGGGAAGAGCGCGAGCGGCAGCACGGCGGCCTCGCGCAACTCGTCGTGAGAGCGCTGCGACTCGATCTCGAAGCGGCGCAGGCTCTCGATCTCGCTGCCGAAGAGGTCGAGGCGCAGCGGCTCCTCGTCGCCGGCGGCGAACAGGTCGAAGACGCCGCCGCGGACCGCGAAATCGCCCACCTCGCCGACCAGGTCGACCCGGCGATAGCCCAACGCCGTCAGACGCAGCGCGAGCTCGTCGAGGTCGATTTCGGCGCCCCGGCGCAGGACGACCGGCGCGAGGCCGGCGGCCTCTGGCAGGCGCCGGAAGAGGGCCCGAGGGGTGACCAGCAGCGCGCGCAGGCGCCCGGCGAGGGCGTCGGCGAGCGCGGTGACCTCTTGCGCGCGCACGGTGAGCGAGGCCTCGGCCTCCTGGTAGGGGGATAGCGAGGGCGTCGCGAAGTACCCGCCGACGCCTTCGCCTGCCACCAGACGCAGGCTCTCGAGCCAGGCGAAGGCGTCCGACTCGTGCGGCACCACCACCACCACCGGCCGGCCGGTCTGCTCCGCGATCAGGTCGAAGACCCAGGCTGCCGCCGCTGGCGGCAGACGCGTGGCGCGTCCACGGCCGGCAGCGAGGTGGGAGGCGAAGGTGGTGAAGAGAGGACTCTGGGCGATCCGCAGGGAGAGCTCCCCCCACGGCGCGGAACGGCTCATGGACGCAAGTCTATCGAAGCGCCTGCCCTCCTGCCCGACCGGTCCGGATGGGCTCGGGCGGTCCGCGCCGCCGGTTCGGGGCGTCGCCGTCTCGTTGGGTAGGGCGGATCTCACCGCCGGCGGAGAGAATGGCGGTGGAGCAGCCCGCCGGCCGGCGACCGGCGGGAGACCACGGAGAGCAGGCCGAGACGTTGCGGCCGCGAGCGCCACCGCGAAGCGCGGTTGCGAGCCCCCGAGGGGCCCGGTAGCATGGCTCGATTCGCCGACGAAGATCCAGGAGGCAACATGAGCGGGGCAGATGTTTGGGGAATGTTGTTCGTTTTCATGCTGGCCGGTTTCATCGGCTTCGAAGTCATTCGTAACGTTTCGCGCCTGCTGCATACGCCGCTGATGTCGCTGACCAGCGCCATCTCGGCGATCGCGATCGTGGGCTCGATCCTGCTCGCCGGAGAAGCGCACGATCCGCTCACCACGACTCTCGCCGCGATCGCGGTCGGAGCCTCGATGACCAACATCGTCGGCGGCTTCCTGATCACCGACCGGATGCTGAAGATGTTCAAGAAGAAAGAGGACCCCAAGTCGTGATCGCCCATATCGTCCAGTTCTGCTACCTGATCGCGACCGGACTCTTCGTCCTGTCGCTCAAATGGCTCTCGCATCCGTCGACAGCGCGGCGCGGCGTCCTCGCCGGCGTCTTCGGCATGAGCGCCGCCATCACCGGGACGCTTCTCTTCCCCGAAATCGTCGAGTACAAGTGGATCGTCGTCGCGCTCATCGTCGGCACGTTCATCGGCATACCGCTGTCGCGCGTGCCGCTCACCGCGGTGCCGCAGCGGACGGCGCTCGCACTGGCGTTCGGCGGCACCGCCGTCGGCCTCGTCGGCACCGCCAAGTACATGCTCTGGCTCCACGATCCGGCCGAGCTCACGACCTTCCGCACGGTGGCGATCTCGATCGAGGTGCTGCTCGGCTTCCTGACGCTCACCGGCGCCCTCATGGCGGCGGGCAAGCTCCAGGAGGTCATCCCGACCCGGCCGGTGACCTATCGCAACCAGAACCTCGTCACCTTCCTGCTGCTCGGCATCGCCCTCTTCTGCGCCGTCATGCTGGTGCGCGACCCCACGCAGTGGCAGTACTTCGCGGTGCTCGCGGGACTGGCGCTGGTCTTCGGCGTCCTGCTCATCCTGCCCATCGGCGGCGCCGACATGCCGACGGTGATCGCGCTCCTCAACAGCTACGCTGGCCTCGCCGCCGTAGCGATGGGCTTCGTGCTGGGGAACAAGCTCCTGATCACTGCCGGCGCTCTCGACGGCTCGTCCGGATTCATCCTCGCGGTCATCATGTGCAAAGCGATGAACCGCTCGTTCACCAACGTCCTGTTCGGCGCGTTCGGACAGGTCCAGCCGGCTTCTGCCGCTGGTGAGCAGGGCATCTACAAGGGCGCCACCACCGAAGATGCGGCGCTGATCCTCGAGAACGCCAGCAAAGTGGTGATCGTGCCCGGCTATGGCATGGCGGTTTCGCAGGCGCAGCACCGGGTCAAGGATCTCTACGACGTGCTGACGGCGAAGGGGATCGACGTCAAGTTCGCCGTCCACCCGGTCGCCGGGCGCATGCCGGGGCACATGAACGTCCTGCTCGCCGAGGCGAATCTCCCGTACGACTGCCTCGCCGAGATGGAGGACGTGAATCCGGACATGCCGCAGGTCGATGTCGTGCTGGTGATCGGCGCCAACGACGTCGTCAATCCGGCGGCGCGGACCGACGAAAAGAGCCCGATCTACGGCATGCCGATCATCGACGCCGACAAGGCGCGCACCTGCCTCGCGATCAAGCGCTCGAAGAACCCGGGCTTCGCCGGCATCGACAACCAGTTGTACTTCATGGACAACACCCTGATGGTCTTCGGCGACGCCAAACAGGTCGTGCAGGGAATCCTCTCCTCGCTCAAGGGCGAAGAGGGCGGGCACTGACCCCGCCCCTGAGCTGATAGCTTGACGGCATGCCGACCGGGACGGAAGAGGACTCAGCAGCCGTATTCCTCATTCGCCTCGGTCGCGCCCTGCACGAAGCCGGCTTCGCCGCGCCGCAGCTCGAAGCGGCGCTCGCCAGCGTCGCCGGGCGGCTGGGCGTAGCGGCGCAGTTCTTCTCCACCCCGACTTCGCTCTTCATCTCCTTCGGTGAAGGGGTCGCCCAACGCACCCATCTCGAAAGGGTGAATCCGGCCGGCATCGACCTCGGCCGCCTCGCCGACCTCGAGGCGCTGCTCGAGCGCGTGCGCGACGGCCGCACCGACCCTGCGGCGGCGAGCGCGGAGATCGCCGAGATCGCGGCCCGGCCCCGCCGGTACAGCCGCAAGCTCACTTACTTCTGTTGGGGCCTCGCTTCGGCGACCAGCGCCGTCTTTCTCGGCGGTTCGCTGCGCGAGGTTGCAGTCGCCGGCTTCGTCGGCCTGGTGACCGGACTCGCCGCCTTCCTCGCCGAACGGCGGCCGGCCGCGGAACGGCTCTTCGTGCCGTTCGCCGCCGCCTTCGCTGCTTTCACTGCCGCGATGGTGGCTGCTGCCGCACCGCCGCTCTCGGTCTACATCGCCACCGTCGCCGGCCTGATCGTCTTGCTCCCGGGCTACACCCTGACGATCGCGCTGTCGGAGCTCGCTGCGGAGCACCTCTCCTCCGGCACGGCGCGCTTCGCCGGCGCGCTGGTGACCTTTCTCATGATCGGCCTCGGCGTCGCCATCGGCGGCCGCCTGGCCGTCGCGACGCTGGGCGCCCTCGTCGCCGGCGCCAGCGCACCCTCCGACGGCGCGTTGGCTGCGACCATCGCGCTCGGACCGCCGGTCTGGCTGCAGCTCGCGGCTCTCGTCCTCGCGCCGCTCGCGCTCTCGGTGCTGCTGCGCGCGCCGCGCACCGAGATTCCGTGGATCGTTGCCGTCGGCACGGTCGGGTATTTCGCCGGACGGCTGGGCGCCGAGATGCTCGAACCCGAGGTCGGCATGTTCGTCGGCGCGCTCGCCGTCGGCCTGGCGAGCGGCCTCTATCAGCGCCTCCGGCGACTGCCGAGCTCCATTCCGCTGGTGCCCGGCATCCTGATGCTGGTCCCGGGCTCGATCGGCTACCGCAGCCTGACGGCGCTCCTCGCCGAAGAGGTCGTGCCGGGCATCCAGACCGCCTTCCGCATGCTGCTCGTCGCCGCATCGCTGGTCGCCGGACTGCTCATCTCGTCGGCGCTCACCGTCGAGCGCCGGGATCGCAGCGGCCGCGGCCCTGCCGCCGGAGCTCCGGGGAGAGCGGCCTGATGCCACCCACCGAGATCGGCAAGTACAAGGTCCTGCGCGAGCTCGGGCGGGGGGCGATGGGGGCGGTCTACCTCGGCGAGGACCCGTTCATCGGCCGGCGTGTGGCGATCAAGGTGATGCGCCCGCAGGTCGAAGAGGGCGCGGAGCGCTTCCTCCAGGAGGCGCGCACCGTCGGCTCCCTTTCGCACCCCAACATCGTCCTGCTGCACGACTTCGGTTTTGCCGGCGAACTGCCCTACCTGGTGATGGAGCATGTCGACGGGACGATCCTCGACAAGTGGCTGGCCGAGCCGCGCGACGCAAGAGAGCGTCTGCGCGTGCTAGCCGGTCTCTGCCGCGCGGTCGCCTATGCGCATTCGCGCGGCGTCCTGCATCGCGACCTCAAGCCGTCGAACGTGCTGGTGCGCTCGGACGGCGAAGCGAAGCTCCTCGACTTCGGCATCGCGCTGGTCGAGAACACCCGGATGACCGCGACTGGAGTCGTCCTCGGCACGCCCGAGTATCTCGCTCCGGAGCTCCTCGGCAGCGGCAGGTTCTCGCCGCGCTCCGACATGTACGCGCTCGGTCTCGTCGCTTACGAGCTCTTCGGCGGCCGCAACCCGTTCGCCGCCGACACCGTGGCCGCCTGTCTGCGGCGGGTGCTCGAGGTCGAGCCCGTGCCGCTCGCGGCAGATTCCTCAGCGCCGGCGGAGGTCGCCGCCGAGGTCATGCGCTGCCTGGCGAAGGATCCGCTGCGCCGCCCCGAGAGCCCCGAACACCTCCTCGCGGCGACCGAGAGGGCGCTCGCCGCCGGCCTCGCACCGGCGCCCGCAGGGCGGATGGCCAGCGCGCCGACGACGAGGATGGAGAGCGGCGCGAGCCGCCGCAGGCCGGCACGGTGGATGCGGCCGCTCGGATGGGTCGCCGCCGCTGCGGTCGTCGCTGTCGGCCTGGCCACCGCCTATCGTTTCTTCGCGCCGACCGGTTCGCCCGCAAAGGAAGAGGCTGCACAGAGCAGGCCCTCGGTGGAGGGCGAATCTCCGGCGGTGCCCCCGGAGCCCGCGGCGGCAGCCGTGCAGGCACCAGCGAGCGCTTCCGCTGCCGCCCCGTCCGAGTTGCAACCCGCGACGCCGGCGGCAAAGCCGCGGATCGTGCCTGCCACGCCCGCCGACCGCCGTCCGGAGGGGCCGGCGGGTCCGGCGACCGAACCCTCGCCGGGCACAGTCGCCCGCGCA
>Ga0209476_10001193_pt1 | contig 17583 bp, 18 predicted proteins | sample KloWWTrecipitate_FD_187179 | JGI IMG/M metagenome (GOLD analysis project Ga0209476, IMG submission 187179) | Active sludge microbial communities from Klosterneuburg, Austria, studying microevolution and ecology of nitrifiers - Klosterneuburg... | ecosystem: Engineered > WWTP > Aerobic digester... | reverse complement strand
ACTTCGCGGCGCGGGGCTTGGTGCCGAACTCCTTGCAGAAGCGCAGCGTTTGGCCGAGTTGCTCTGCGACACGTCGAGCATTGGGGAAGTTCTCGATGAACGTCACCGAAGATTCCCGATGCGCCGCTTTCCGTTTGCATTCATGTATCGCGTAGATGGAGATGTCTTGCGCATCATTGCGGCTTCGCATCGGCGCCTAAAGCCAGGCTATTGGCGTGGTCGAGTATGACCGCTAACACTGGCGCGCGGCCGTGAGGAATGGTGCCAGCCTCCAAGGCTTTCGTGCGACGCAGGATTTCATCATCCCAGACGCTACTGGCGGAAGCATCGAAGGGCCCATCCAGACTCCTCACCAGCCCCTGCGCCAGCTCACCCCGCTCGGCCTCGGGTAACTCGTGCGCTTCACTGAGGATACGTTCCATGGTTCGGTTAGCCATGGCGCCAGTCTCAATGTAGGTGCAATACCCCACTGTGGGAATAGCGCACTTGGCAACGCGATGCAGCGGACCATGCAGAGATGCGGCCGGTAACCCCATGACGGAAGGACACACAGCCTCGCCAGAGGATCTGGCATTCGCGCGATCGCTCGAGACGTACGAGCTTGCGCCTGAAGCCTTCGATCACGCCGCCCATGTTCGTCTCGCCTACGTCTATCTGTGCGAGTCGCCCGTGGATTCGGCCGCCGAACGCATGAAGGACTCTCTGCTCGGCTATCTCGATCATCTCGGGGTCGGCCACGGCAAGTACCATGAGACGATCACGCGCGCCTGGATCATGGCCGTCTCGCACTTCATGAACGAATGCAGCCGCTGTCAATCGGCGGCGGACTTCATGAGCCGCAATCCGAGCCTGCTCAATAGCCGGATCATGCTGACGCACTACTCTGCTCATGTACTCTTTTCAGCCAAGGCACGGCAGGAATTCGTTCACCCGGATATCAGCCCCATACCAAAGCATTGACGCCGCAATCAGTCGGCGAACTTCTCATCCGCATACACCGCCGTGCGCGGCGGCGAGCCCGCGGACATCCTGCCGCGATACATGCCGAGGTCATTGATCGCGAAGGCCGGGGTGCCGTCTGCGCCCATCGCAATGAGGCCGCCATCGCCGCCGATGGCGCCGACCGCCATGATCGTGTCATGCGCGGCTTTCACGATGCCCGAGCCCTGCCAGGTTACGCGATCGCACACCTGGCGCGCGGCGCTCTCGCGAATGAAATACTCGCCCGTGCCGGTGGCGGACACCGCGCAGGCACCATCTTTCGCGTAGGTGCCTGCACCGATGATCGGCGAGTCGCCGATGCGCCCCCAGCGCTTGCCGGTGGTGCCGCCGGTCGAAGTCGCGGCAGCGAGGTGGCCCGCGCTGTCGAGTGCGACGGCGCCGACCGTGCCATAGGCATGGGTCGGGTCGAGAGCCACTGCGGCCTTGCGTTTCGCCCGCCATTGCAGCAGTTGCTGCCAGCGCTCCTCGGTGCGAAACCACGAAGGGTCGACCTGCTCGAGGCCGGCTTCGAGCGAAAACCTGTCTGCACCGTCGCGCGCGAGCATCACGTGCGGGGATTTCTCCATGACCGCGCGCGCGAGGCTCACGGGGTGGCGGGTGCGAGTGACGCCGGCGACGGCGCCGGCCTTCTCCGTTGCGCCGTCCATGATCGCCGCGTCGAGTTCATTGCGACCGTCTGCCGTGAAAACCGCTCCGCGCCCTGCATTGAACAGCGGGTTGTCTTCGAGAACCCGCACCACCGCCTCAACCGCGTCGAGCGCGCTGCCGTTCGCCGCGAGCACGGTGGCGCCCGCACGCAGCGCCACATCGAGGCTGGCGCGATAGGCTTGCTCTGCCTGCGCCGGGAGCTTCCCGCGCTCGATCACGCCCGCGCCGCCATGGATCGCGAGCGACCAGAGCGGCACTTCGGACAGGCGCCCATCGACCACCGTGAAGGCGCGCTGGAACACAGGCTGATCCACCCGCCGTTCGACAAGATGCAGCACCGATCCGTGTCCGATGCCGATCGCGGTAACCCGGCGCAGATGCAACGGCTTGCCTGCATCCTGCCTCTCGCTGAAACCACCCTTGTAGAGCCAGGCCGCACCGTCAGGATCGGTGGCATAGATGCGCGCCGTGCCGTCAGGCTCGACTGCGAGCGCCGCGCTCTCATCGACGCCGAGGCCCCAGAGCGGACGATCGGCTTTGGCGAGGAATGCGAGCAGTCGCCCTTGACGGTTGCGCTCCTTGAAATGCGTGTCGGTGACGATGCCGCGCAACAGCGCGAGATGCAGGAAATCGCCCTCGAGGGTCACGGCCGGACCGAGCGGATCGGCCATGGCCTCGGGCGAGGTGATGCTGCCGTCATCCATGGCTCCGTAGAGATACTCGCCGAGAATCGCGAGGCCCGCGCTCGTGCCGCCGAGCGGCTTGCCTGCGGCGACATGCGCATCGAGCGCGGCGGCCACGGGCGTGCCCTTCCAGAAGCGCACGTAGCGCGCCTGGTCGCCGCCCGCGATGAAAATGCCGTCGGCCTGCGCGAGCGCCGCGAGGATCTTCGGATCGCTCGCCGCACCGCGACCCTCGAACACGAAGGTTTCCACCGAGGCGAGACCGCCCACTTCGGTGTAGAACTCGTCGGCGACTTCGGCAGCCTGCGACGCGCGCAGCACGACGAGGTGGCCATGGCCTGCCTTCGCCACGAACCAGCGCAGCGCGTCGAAATTGCGATCGCCGCCACCCATCAGCAGCAGCCCGCCGCTGACCTTGCCCGGTGCCGGCGCCGTGAGGTCGCCCGTGACGTAATGACGATAGTCACTCGCGTCGGCCGCTGTGAACGGCAGGAGGAGCGCGGCTGTAACGAGGCAGACGACGCTTGATACGGTGGACCGGCCCCTCATGCGCTTACCCTCCTTCGGAAGATTCCGGCGCGTTGGCGCGCAGCGCCTTGGGTAAGACGAATACGACGTGCTCTTCCCTACCCCGCATCTCGACGGGCGCCACCCCGCCCCAACTGCGCAGGCGATCGATCACCTGCTGCACAAGGACCTCGGGCGCCGAGGCGCCGGCCGTGACGCCCACCGTCTGCCGGCCCGCAAACCATTCAGACCGCAGATCGTCCGGGCCATCGACGAGATACCCCGGCACGCCGGCGCGATCCGCAAGCTCGCGCAGGCGGTTCGAGTTGGAACTCGTCACCGAACCGACGACGATGAGCACGTCGCACTCGGCGAGCAGCTGCTTCACTGCGTCCTGGCGATTCTGCGTCGCATAACAGATGTCCTCCTTGCGGGGACTTGCGAGCTGGGGAAAGCGGCGGCGCAGTGCCGCGACAATTCCCGCGGTGTCATCGACCGACAACGTGGTCTGCGTCACGAAGGCGAGACGCGCGGGATCGCGGATCGCGACGCTTTCGGCATCCTCGACGGACTCGATGAGCACGATGCGTCCGCCATGTGAACTATCGAAGCGCCCCATCGTGCCCTCGACCTCGGGGTGCCCCTCGTGGCCAATCAGGATCACCTCGCGCGCTTCCCGCGCGAAACGTGCCACTTCCATGTGCACTTTGGTGACGAGCGGGCAGGTCGCATTGAAAACGGTCAAGCCACGCCGCTCCGCCTCGACCTCGACCGCGTGCGAGACGCCGTGCGCGGAGAAAATCACCGTTGCGCCGTCAGGTACTTCATCCAGTTCATCGACGAAGACGGCGCCGAGCTCGCGCAGCCGCTCGACGACGTAGCGGTTGTGCACGACTTCGTGCCGCACGTGGATCGGTGCGCCAAAGAGTTCGATCGCGCGTTCGACGATGTCGATCGCCCGATCGACACCGGCGCAGAAGCCGCGGGGATTGGCGAGCAGGATCTTCACCGCCGCGATTCCAGCAGCGCGTCGATGATCATGCAGGCCGCGCCGACCGTGATCGCGGCATCCGCCACGTTGAAGGCCGGAAACCAGGCGTCGTTCCAGTGCGCATGCACGAAGTCTATGACGAAACCGTGCCGCATGCGGTCGATCACATTGCCGAGCGCCCCACCGAGTATCAACGTGAGACCACAAGCGAGCCAGGCCTGGGCACGCGCGTGCACGCCGCGCAGCCACACGAGAATGCCGACACTTACGACGAGCGCGAGCCCCGTGAAGAACCAGCGCTGCCAGCCGCCGGCGCCCGCGAGAAAGCTGAACGCGGCGCCCGGATTGTGCAGGCGTGTGATATCGAGCACAGGCAGCAGCGTGACGCTCTCGTAGAGCTGGAAGTGACGCTCAATCCACGCCTTGCTCGCCTGGTCGAGCACGATGATCGATGCCGACAGTGGCAGCCAGCGCCAGCCGCTCATGCGTAGCGCCTCGTCTCACCTGCGCCCGTCACATTGGTCACGCAACGGCCACAGAGTTCAGGGTGTTCGGCGTGCCTGCCGACATCTTCGAGCCGATGCCAGCAGCGCACACACTTCGTAGCCTTCGTCGGCGCAACGCGGATGGCGACTCCTTCTCCCACCTGCACGCTGTCGGGTGGCGGCACGCCCTCATGGATGCGTGCGGCCGAGGTGATCAGCAGGAAGCGCAACTCGTCACCGAGCACCGAGAGCTTCGGGTATTCGGCCGGAGAGCACCACACGTCCACCTGCGCCTCGAGCGGCGCGCCAATCGCGCCCGTGTCGCGCAATTTCTCGAGCTCGCGCGTCACGGCAGCCCGCAGTGCGAGCAACGCCGGCCAGGCGATGGCGCTCGCGGGCACTTCCGGCAACGCATGCCAGAGCTCGCACTGCACCGACTCGCCGCGCTTGCCCGGCAGATACTGCCAGATCTCTTCCGCCGTGAACGAGAGGATCGGCGCGAGCCAGCGCACCATGGCCTCGACGATGTGCAACATCGCGGTCTGCGCGGAGCGGCGTGCATGACTCTTCGCAGGCGTCGTGTAAAGCCGATCCTTCAGCACATCGAGATAAAGCCCGCCGAGATCGACAATGCAGAAGTTGTGCACTTTCTGATAGATGAGGTGAAACGCGTAGTCGCGGTACGCAGTGATGATTTCCGCCTGCAGCTCTCGCGTGCGCGCGATCGCCCAGGCATCGAGCTCCACGAGATCGGCAGGCGCCACTTGGTCCAGCGCCGGATCGAAGCCGTGCAGGTTGCCGAGCAGGAAACGCACCGTGTTGCGCATGCGCCGGTAGGAATCCGCCGTGCGCTTCAGGATCTCGTCGGACACGCCAATCTCGTTCGCGTAGTCGGTCGAGGCAACCCACAGGCGCAGCACATCCGCGCCGAGCGTCGCCATCACTTTCTGCGGCAGAACCACGTTGCCGAGCGACTTGGACATCTTGCGGCCTTTCTCGTCCACGGTGAAACCGTGGGTGAGCACACCCTTGTAGGGTGCCCGCGCGTGCAATGCCTCCGACATCAGCAGCGAGCTGTGGAACCAGCCGCGATGCTGGTCCGACCCCTCGAGATACAGATCGACCGGCGCCTCGATCTCCGGGCGCTGCGCGCCGACACATTCGAACGAGAGGCCCGAGTCGGCCCATACATCCATGACGTCCGTGACTTTCTCGTAGCGGCCCGCATCCGCGCCGATCAGCTCTGCGGCATCGAGCGCGAACCACGCCTCGATGCCGCCCTGCGCGACGCGATCGGCGGCCTTGCCCATGAGCGCGAGCGTATCCGGGTGCAGCGCGCCGGTTTCCTTGTGCACGAAGAGCGTGATCGGCACGCCCCAGGTGCGCTGGCGGGAGATGCACCAGTCCGGCCGGTTCTCGATCATGCCTGTGATGCGCTGCTCACCCCACGCCGGCGTCCACTTGACCGTCTTGATGTCACGCAGCGCGTGCGCGCGCAGGTTGCGCTGCTCCATGCTGATGAACCACTGAGGTGTCGCACGAAAGATCACCGGCGTCTTGTGCCGCCAGCAGTGCGGGTAGCTGTGCTGGTAAGGCATGTGCTGCAGCAGTCGCTGCGCCTCTGCGATCGTCTGCACGATCGCCGCGTTCGCTTCGTTGCAGCGCTGACCGCCGACCAGCGGCGTGCCTGGCAGAAAGCGTCCGTCCGGGCCGACCGGATTGACGACCGGTAGACCGTAGCGCTGGCCGACGACAAAGTCCTCCTGGCCGTGCGCCGGCGCGGTATGCACGGCCCCGGTGCCGGCTTCCAGCGTGACGTGATCGCCGAGGATCACCGGCACGCGCTTCGGGAGGAACGGATGCGCGAGCTCGAGCCGCTCGAGCGCAACGCCGTCGAACTCCGCGAGCCGCTCGAGCCCGCGCAGGCCGTAGCGGGCGAGGCTTGCGTCACACAGCTCGCTCGCGAGAATCAACCGCTCGCGGCCGGTGGCTGTCTCGACCTCGACGAGCGTGTAGCGAAAGGCAGCGCGCAATGCGACGGCTTCATTGGCAGGCAAGGTCCACGGCGTCGTCGTCCAGATGACGATGGAGACCGGCACGTCGCCGAGGCCACCTGTGGGCTGGCCGATGCGCCGCTCGAGGTCGCGCAGGTCGACGACGCGGAACTCGACATCGATCGCCGGGGAAGTGTGTTCTTCGTACTCGACCTCGGCCTCGGCGAGCGCCGAGCGGCAGTCGAGGCACCAGTGCACGGGCTTCGCGCCGCGATAGAGATGCCCGTTGTGCACGATGCGGCCGAAGGCGCGAATCTGCTCGGCCTCATACGCCGCGTTCATGGTCAGATACGGATTGTCCCAGTCGCCGAGCACCCCGAGCCGCTTGAAGTCGGTGCGCTGCAGGTCCACCTGCTCGCGGGCGAACGCGCGACAGGCGGCGCGAAACGCGTTCGCGTCGAGCTTCTGCCCGGGCTTGCCGTGCTTCTTCTCGACCGCGTGCTCGATCGGCAGTCCGTGACAGTCCCAGCCGGGGATGTAGGGCGCGTCGAAACCATCGAGCGAGCGCGCCTTGACGATGATGTCCTTCAGGATCTTGTTGACCGCGTGACCAATGTGGATCGCGCCATTTGCATACGGCGGGCCGTCGTGCAGCACGAAGCGCGGGCGCCCTCTCGACGCCGCGCGCACCTTGCCGTAGAGGTCGCGAGCCTGCCAGTCGGCGAGCATCTTCGGCTCGCGCTGCGCAAGATCGGCCTTCATCGAAAAGCCGGTCTGCGGAAGATTGATTGTGTGCTTGTAGTCAACCACTCGAATTCCTTGCAATCCTGTCAGCCCGCGAGCAGGCGGCGCGCCTCGCTCACATCTTCGTGCATCCGCGCGACCATCGCATCGAGCGAATCGAAGCGCGCCTCGTCGCGGATCTTCGCGACGAACTCGACCTCGATCTCGCGCCCGTAAAGATCGGCGGCGAAATCGAACAGAAACGTCTCGAGCCAGGGCTCGACGCCTGCCACCGTGGGCCGCGTGCCAAGGCTCGCGACGCCAGGCCACGCCCCGCTCGCCACGCCGTGCACGAGCACGGCGAAGATGCCGCCGAGCGGCGCGCGGCGGCGTTTCAGGCGCAGGTTCGCCGTCGGAAAGCCGAGCGTGCGACCGAGTTGCGCACCGCGCGTCACGCGCCCGCGCATCGTGTAGCGCCGACCGAGGAGGAGCGCTGCACGCGAAAAATCGCCCGCCACGAGACTTTCCCGCACGGCGGTGCTGCTCACGCGCTCGCCCTCGCCCTTCACCGGCGCAACCACCTCGACCTCAAAGCCGAGGCGCTGCCCGCAGGCTGCAAGCCCTTCGGCCGTACCGGTGCCGTCGCGGCCGAAGCGAAAATCATGGCCCACCACGATGACCGTGGCGCCGAAAGCCTGCGCGAGACGCTGCGCAAAGGCTTCGCCCGTGAGCCCTCGCAGTCGCGCGCCGAAGCGCAGCACGCAAAGCTCATCGAGCCCGCTCGCCGCCGCAAGCCGCCAGCGCTCGCGGAAATTCGTGAGCCGTGCCGGCGCCGAGTCCGGTTGCAGGTACTCACGCGGCATCGGTTCGAAGGTAAGCATCATCGAACGCGCGTTGCGCTCGCGCGCCCGCTCGCGGGCCCGCGCAATCAGCGCCTGGTGCCCGAGATGCAACCCGTCGAACGCGCCGAGCGTCACGACAACCCCTTGGCGGGAGTCGTGCAGCACCGGCAGTCCGCGAATCAACTTCATGATTATATTGGGCGGTTACGCAGGTGGCCATATCGAAGGCCAGTGGCGATCAGCACAGCAAAATAAAGCGCTGCGCCCGCGGCGATGCCCAGACCGCACTTCACCGCGCGATCGAGCGCGCCGAGCGCCGTCCACTCCCCGAGATCGCCGGCGAACCACCCGAGCAGCACCGCCATCGCGATATTGGCGGCCAACACGCGCCACAGAAACATTGCCCAGCCGGGGGAGGCCCGGTAAATGCCACTGCGGCGCAGGCCCCGCCAGAGCAGGAACGCATTTACGGCGGCACCGGCGCACGTGGAAGTCGCGAGCAGCACGTGCGGAATCGGGAAGCCGAGCCACTTGGCCGGAAGCACGACGACCACGTTGAGCGTCATGGTCACCGCGAGCGCAATGATGCCGACGCGCACCGGAGTGCGCGTGTCCTGGCGCGCGAAATAGCCCGGCGCAAGCACCTTGACGAGACTGAACATCAGGAGGCCCCACGAATACGCCATCAGCGCGTAAGAGGCCATCTGCACATCGCGCAGGCCGAAGCGGCCGTAGCCAAAGATCGTGGCCGTGAGCGGCCCCGAAAACACGAGCAGGCCCACCGCCGCGGGCGTCGCGAGCAGCACCGTGAGGCGCAGCGCCCAGTCGAGCGTGCCTGCAAAGCGATCCATCGACTGCTGCGCGTGATGCACCGAGAGCCCCGGCAGGATCACGGTGGCAAGCGCGATGCTGAAGACACCGAGCGGAAACTCCATCAGCCGATCGGCGAAATAGAGCCAGGAAATGCTGCCCGACATCAGGAAGGACGCAATGATCGTGTCAAGCAGCAGGCTCACCTGCGCCATCGAGGAGCCGAGGATGCCGGGCACCATCAGCCGTCCGATGCGCCGCACACCTTCGGCACGCGGCTGCCATCGCGGTCGGCCGAGCAGCCCGAGTCTCGCGACGGCGGGCAACTGGAACAGCACCTGCAGTACGCCACTCACGAACACACCGATCGCGAGCACGACGCCGGGGTTCGCGGCATTGGCTGCGAGCACGACCGCAAAGAAGATCATCACCACGTTCATGATGACCTGCGTGAACGCCGGCACCGCAAAGCGCCCGTAGCTGTTCAGCACGCCGCTGAAAAGTGCCGTCAACGAAACAAAGAACAGGTATGGGAAAGTCCACCGCAGCATTTCGACGGCGAGGTCATATTTGTCGTCGTGCCGGGTGAACCCCGGCGCGAAAAGCAGGATCAGCAGCGGCGCGCCGATCACCCCGATGACTGTGACGACGAGCAGCACCCCGCCAAGCGTTCCTGAAGTACCGCCCACGAGCGTCCGTACCTCGTCCGGCGTGCGCTTGACGCGATACTCCGAGATCACCGGCACGAACGACTGCGAGAAGGCACCCTCGGCGAAGAGGCGCCGCAGGAAGTTCGGGATCTTGTACGCAACGAGGAAGGCATCCATCAGGAGCCCTGCACCGAAGACCTGCGACAGCGCCATGTCCCGAACGAGCCCCGTGATCCGCGATATGAGCGTCGTGACGCCGACGACGCTGGTGCTCTTCAGAAGTGCGCGGCTCATGCGGAAAACGGGTGAAAAGTCACGGGTTCCGACTATACCGGACAGGCCCGCCCGCGCGCCGGGCCGCATTGACAAGGCGGGAGGCGCTCCGCACACTACGCGCCCCAAAAATCGCGTCGACCTGCCTCCGGAGACCCCGTGGCCAATACGAAATCCGCCGAAAAAGCCGCTCGCCAGGCCGAAAAGCACCGCGCCCGCAATGTGGCCCTGCGTTCGCGCGCACGTTCGGGGCTGCGCAATGTCGTCGCCGCAGTCGGCAAGGGCGACAAGGCCGCCGCGACTACCGCACATCGCGAGGCCACGTCCCTCGTCGATGCGCTCGCCTCGAAGGGCAAGATCCACCGCAACAAGGCCGCCCGCCACAAGAGCCGCCTCTCCGCGCGCATCAAGAAGATGGGGTAAGAGTCCTCGCGCGCTCGCTCTCGAGGTGTTGCATGACAGCCTCGCACAGCGCCTTCGTACCCTCGCCCGTGACACCTGAAATGAGGAACTTCGGGCCCTTGTGACGCAGCCGGCGCGCGATGTCGCGCGCCTTGGCCTCCGCCGCTTCGTTCGGCAGCAGATCGCGCTTGTTGAGCACGAGCCAGCGCGGCTTCGCCGCGAGGTCGGCACTGAATTTCTTCAGTTCCGCGATAATCGCGCGCGCGTCCTTCACCGGATCGGCTGCCGGGTCGAGCGGTGCGATATCGACGAGGTGCAGCAGCACTTTCGTGCGCTGCAGATGCTTCAGGAAGCGGATGCCGAGGCCCGCGCCCTCGGCGGCACCTTCAATGAGCCCGGGAATGTCGGCCATCACGAAGCTGCGGTGCTGCCCGACATAGACCACACCGAGGTTCGGATAGAGGGTGGTGAACGGATAGTCCGCCACCTTGGGGCGCGCGCCGGATACCGAGCGGATCAACGTCGACTTGCCCGCGTTTGGCAGACCGAGCAGTCCCACGTCCGCGATGACTTTCAGCTCGAGTTCAAGCGTGCGCTTCTCGCCGGGCAACCCCGGCCCGAACTGCCTCGGCGCACGGTTGGTGCTCGACTTGAAGCGTGTGTTGCCCCAGCCACCCTTGCCGCCGTGGGCGACGAGCAACTCCTGCCCTGCGCGTGTCAGGTCGCCGAGGGTCTCCTGCGTGTCGCTGTCGCGCACGAGGGTGCCCACGGGCACCGTGACATGCCAATCTTCGCCACCGCGGCCGGTGCAGCCATTGCTGCTGCCTGGCTCGCCGTGCTCGCCCTTGAAGGTACGCTCGATGCGAAAGTCGGCAAGCGTGTTGATGCCCTCGGCAGCGAGCAGAAACACACTCCCGCCGTGGCCACCGTCGCCGCCATCAGGGCCGCCGAACGGCACGAACTTCTCCCGGCGGAAGCTCGCGCTGCCGCGCCCGCCGTTGCCGGCCTGCACCTTGATGCGCGCTTCGTCGACGAATTTCATGAAATAAAAACCCCGGCACTGGGCCGGGGTTCTCGTTGTGACGCCGTGGCCGGACGCGTTACGCCGCGTCGACGCTCACGTAGCGGCGCTGGGTCTCGCCCTTGACCGCGAACCTGACGGTGCCGGTCTTCAGAGCGAACAGCGTGTGGTCTGTGCCCATGCCGACATTCGGGCCGGCGCGGTATTCGGTGCCGCGCTGGCGCACGAGAATGTTGCCGGCGAGCACGGCTTCACCGCCGAACTTCTTCACGCCGAGGCGCTTGCTGTGGGATTCGCGGCCGTTGCGAGTGCTGCCGCCCGCTTTCTTGTGTGCCATCTCAGACGATCTCCGTAACCTTGACTTCGGTGAAGAGCTGGCGGTGGTTCTTCATCCGCAAGTAATGCTTGCGGCGGCGGAACTTGACGACGCTCACCTTGTCGCCCTTGCCGTGGCGCTCGACCGTGCCCGTCACCTTCGCGCCCGCGAGCAGCGGCGAACCGACCTTCACGTCGCTGCCGGCGCCGACGAGCAGCACCTGATCAAACGTGACCGTGGCACCTGGCTCCGCGTCGAGCTTCTCGATGCGCAGCACCTGGCCCTTCTCCACCCGATACTGCTTGCCGCCCGTGGCGATGACCGCGTACATGATCGCAAAGCTCCTGAAAAAGGCCGCGTAGTGTACTCAGCGGCCCGGGCGCGGTCAAACTGCTGATTCGTCAATGAAAACAGCGCCTTGGCAAGGCGCTGCCGCACGGTCCTGATACGCTACCGGGATGACCCTCGAGCAAATCCGCGCCCTGGTGCGCGCCGACCTCGCCGCCGTCGACGACGTGGTACGTGCGAGCCTCAAAAGCACCGTCCCGCTCGTTGACCAGGTCGCCGAACATATCATCTCGGGCGGCGGCAAGCGCCTGCGTCCATTGCTCGTGGTGCTCGCCGGGCGCGCTTGCGGCGCCGGAGGCCGCCGCCACACCGAGGCCGCTGCCTTCATTGAATTCATCCACACCGCGACGCTGCTGCACGACGATGTCGTGGATGGCTCTTCGAAACGGCGAGGCCGCGAGACTGCAAACGCCATCTTCGGCAACCAGGCGAGCGTGCTGGTGGGCGACTTCGTCTACTCGCGCGCCTTCCAGATGATGGCCGCGATCGGCTCGCAACAGGTCATGGAAATCATGGCCGACGCAACCAATGTGATCGCCGAAGGCGAAGTGCTGCAGTTGATGAACGCACATGATCCGGAGACGACCGAGCAGCGCTACCACGAAGTCATCTACCGCAAGACAGCGCGCCTCTTCGAGGCGGGCGCGCAGGTCGCTGCGGTGCTCGCGAACGCGACGAGCGACGTGCAGGACGCACTGCGCCGCTACGGGCGCCACCTCGGTACGGCCTACCAGCTGATCGACGACGTGCTCGACTACCGTTCGGACCCCGCGGCACGCGGCAAGAATGTCGGCGATGACCTTGCCGAAGGCAAGCCGACGCTGCCCCTCATCCACGCGCTGCGCATGGGGAACGAGGAACAGCAGGCGCAGATTCGCGCGGCAATCGAACACGGCGGGCTCGAGCAACTCGACGCGATCATCGTGGCGATCGAGTCGACGGGCGGGCTCGACTACGCGGAAGGCCTCGCACGGCGCGAGGCGAAGCAGGCGACGCTTGCCCTGCAGGCCGTGCCACCCTCGCCGTATCGCGAGGCGCTCGCGGCGCTCGCGGCGTTCGCGGTGGCGCACCAGACTTGAGGCAGCTCAGGAAACCGGCAACAACACTTCCAATCCCGCCTCCGTGAAGTGCCGGTCGCTGGTCAGCGCATGTGTAAGGCGCAGCTCCCGCATGACGACAAAGCTGCTGCAGTCGGTGAACGAGTAACCGTGATCCGCGTGGCGGCGGAAAAAGGCCTTCGTCGCCTCGAATCGCTCTGGTCCGATCCACTCGATCCGAAATCCATGGCTCTGCTCGATCAGCTCGAGTACCCGGCCTGCGAGCTGGGCGCCGCCGTGCGCTTTGGCGAACGTTGCCGATTCATCGATGACGTAGTCGGTGACTACCAACCGCCTCCCGTCGCGCAGCAGTTTGCCCACCGCGGCGCGCGCCGCGCCATGGGCGGGATCATTGCGATTGATGAGGGCGCAAAGACCGGTGGTATCGACAAGCGCGTCACGACTTGCCATAGAGTGCGCGATCGATCTCAGCATTCGTCAACCTCTCGCCCGGACCATCGAGGGCAAACTGCTCCAGATTCAACAGCGGATCCTCAGGCGGCAGAGCTGCCTTGCGCACCCTGCGTGCAGGTCCGAGCTCGGCCACCGGCTTGCCGGCCCTCGCGATAAGGATGCGCTCGCCTTTCTCCGCGCGCGCTACGAGCTGCGAGAGGTGCGTTTTGGCCGCGTGCATGTTGACTACCTTATCGCTCACGCAGGGATATTAGCTAACTTGCATGGGCTAATCAATTGACATGTGGCCCAAGCCCCGGAGTCAGCCCGCACGAGACACCCGGATGCGCGCGAATGCTTTGCACTGCTGGAACGTGCGCGAGCGGCTGGGCGCGGATTGACTGCCGCGCAAGGTAAACGTACCCGGCGCAAACTCTGGTCTACAGGAGATCGGCGGCGGTGAACTCCCACGTTTCCCCGCCCCGGGCGCCCTTCACGCAGCGCACATGCGTGCGCGAGGCCGCGATAAACCATGTTTCGACGCCCTTCGGCCTGGCGCGCCCGAAAACTGCCGGCAAGAGCGCGGCCACGCAGGCCGCGTGCCCGGGGTCGCGCACGGATTCGTAGCGGATCAGCTCGAGCCCGACGCCACGCGCTGCGGCGGCGAGTGTCTGTGTCGCGCTGTAGTCGGTGCGGTGCGTCCACAGGGCCCGGTCCTTCGCCAGCGGCAGCGCCGTCAGATCGATCGCCCTGCCGCGCACCGCGACGTTGAAGGCGGTGTGCGGCACGGGTTTCAGGTCGGGCGTCGAGGGTGAATCGAGCAGGAAGCGCAGACGCCAGTAGCTTTTCTCGGCGAGCGCCGTGCGCAATTTTTCAGCCCCGTACCACACACCACCTTCGAAGGGCGCGCGAAATCGCGAGCCCGCGCGCGGCCGGTAGCGAAAGGGTGTCGCGAGGAGATAGTGCAGCTTCTCCGTGCCCGGTGGCAGCGGTGGTTTGCTCGCCTCGAGGATCGCCTCGAGCAGTGCCTGCTCGAGCAGCGTATCAGCAAGACGCATCGTCGAGGCGGTGTGCTGGGCCTCGACCACCCGCCAAAGCGCGCGCTGGTAGCGCCGCGCGCTAGAGGCGAGCGCGGGCGGCGTCCAGGTAGTCAACGGTGCGTGCGAGACCGGCCGGGTCGCGCATGAGCTCAAGCGGGACGCCGCCGAGCGCGGAGTTCACCGCGCGCATCCACGCGCGCGCCGCGGTGTCGTCGGAGCCGACGATCGCATCGAGGGAGCGGAATGAGCGCACGAAGAGCGCTGCGAGTTGCCAGGGCTTGGTGCCCTCTTCCAGCGCCTTGCCGCCGTGCGCGAGCCGCGAGGCGGTAGCGCCACTGACACCGATGATATCGGCGAGGTCGGCCTGAGACACTCCGAGAAAGCCCGCCGCCCGGAACACGGCGCGCGCGAGGACGGCGCCCGGGGCGGGCGCCATCTCGCGAATGTGCTGGCTGACGGCTTTCATTTCACCTGAAATAATACCTCCAAGACATTTCCATGGCAAATCCGTCCCTGAGCCAATCAGCCCCTGCGCCTACCAGCGATAGCCCAGCCGACCGTAAAGGTAACGGCCGCTGAAGCCGAACGGCGAATAGCGCGAAAAGCCGAGCGCACCAGTGGTATTGGCGGCGGGCTGCGTCGGCGTCGGGTATTTGTCGAGCAGGTCGTCGGCACCGAGTGCCACGGTCAGTCCACCGAAGGTCGAACGCAGTTCGAGGTCGACGAGCGTCGCTGCGTCGAGGTGCACATCGAGCGGTGCGGTCGGCTGAGGCTCGGTGACATCTCCGTAGTTCGTCGCCTTGAGCGTCGCGCCGATCGAACCGAAGCCGGTCGGCAGGTTCCAGTCGACCGCCAGCGACTGCTTGTTGTCGGGTGTACCTTCTTCGAACGTAAGCACGTTGATACGGCCGAACAGTACCCCACCCTGTGGGATCACGTTGGTTGCGGGCAGCTTCGTCACGTCGGTCGAGTTCCAGTTCGCCGACAACGTGAAATCCCAGTGCCCCGCCGCTCCGGTCCTGAGCAGGTAGTGCACCACCGCATCGACCCCCCTGGTCTCGGTGTTCACGCCGTTGATGAAGAATCGCGCACGCCCGATGCCGAAAGGCTGCAACAGCGCGTCGATGGCCGGCGTACCGCCCAGGTTCTCGGATAGCACGATGCGATCGTCGATGTTGATCTGGTAGATGTCGATGGTCGCTTCGAGCCCGCCGCGACGGAACACGGCACCCACAGAAAAGTTCTCCGACTCCTCGGGGTCGAGCGGCCGCGCGCCGAGCGCCTGCGCGACGGCCGAAGTCGGCGGGAAGGTGCCAACTTCGAACGGCACGCCACCGATGAAGTTCGTCGCAGTCGACGTAAAGAAGCTCTGCTGCAGGCCCGGTGCGCGAAAGCCGGTCGAAGCCGTGCCGCGCAGCGCGAAGCTTTCACTGAAGTCGTAGCGCAGTGAAATCTTGCCCGTCACCTGCGAGCCGAAATCCGAGTAGTCCTCGGCGCGGGCCGCCGCCGACGCAAGGAACTTCGCGGTCAGCTGCGATTCGACTTCGCCGTAGACCGCGACATTGGTACGGTCTTCATCGACCTCGTTCGATGGCTGAAAGCCCGGAAAACCCTGCGCGCCCGGCGCCGGATTGCCGAACGCCGGCCCCGTGCGTGGCCCTGTCTGGTACGACGCGAGTTCGCCCGCCGTAATGCTGTAGGTTTCGCGCCGCGCTTCGAGACCGAGCGCGAGATGGGTTTCCCGATCGCCGAACCAGCCAACCGGGCGCGACAGGTCAATGTTGGCGACGAGCTGGCTGTAGTCGAAGCCACCGGAATCGAAACTCGTCGGCGAGTTCGGCACGAGCGTGCCGTTGATGCTGTGCTCGGTGCGGTACATCAGCTCGTCGTAGCCGTACACGAGGCTGAAGTCCGAGGACCACACCCCGAGCGCGCCTTTCGTGCCGATGCCAAGGGCGATGTCATCGACGTCGCTCGCGATGATCGGCAGGAAACCGTTCGGATAGACCGCCGGGTCATTGTTGACGTTGTTGCGCAGGCGCGGAAAGGCCGCGGATTCGCCTTCCCGTTGCTGATACCCTGCCCAGCCGTAGAGCTCCCAATCGTTGGCGAGCGGCAGACCTGCATTCGCGTAAAAGGTCGCGTCCTGCACTTGGGGATCGCCGTAGCGCGACGTCACTCGCAGCGGCTCCGGCGGTACCAGTGCGGTGACGCGCGGATCATAGTCTCCGCGGCTGGTCGGGTCGCGATCGCGATACTCCCCCGTGAGCGTCAGGAAGCCGTCTGCACCGAGCGGCAGACCGGTCCACACGGAAGCGGTCAGCGTGTTGCCGTCGCTCGCGGAACGCGAGCCGCGCGCGGTCTTCACCTCCGTGTCGTACTGGCCGAAGGTCACCGTCGCGCCACCGCCCGAACGCGCGCGACGCAGCTGCAGATTGATGACGCCGGCGATCGCGTCCGAGCCGTATTGCGCCGACGCGCCATCGCGCAGCACTTCGACACGCTCGACTGCCGCGAGCGGAATCGCATTGAGGTCGACCGCCGAGGAGCCGCGGCCGATCGAACCGTTCACGTTGACTAGCGCCGAAGGGTGACGCCGCTTCGAATTGACAAGCACCAGGGTCTGATCGGGCGCGAGACCGCGCAAGGCCGCCGGACGGATGTGATCCGTGCCGTCGGTGATCGACGGCCGCGGGAAATTCAGCGAGGGCGCCGCGACCGAGAGCGCCTGCGCAAGTTCGGTCGAGCCTTGCGAAGTCAGCGCCTGGTTCGTCACGACATCGACCGGCGCGAGCGTGTCGAGCCGGGAACGTTCCTGCATGCGCGTGCCCGTCACGACAACCTCGCTCAGCGTGTCGTCATCATTGTTGGCCTGGTCCTGGGCGACGATGACGCCCGGTAATACGGCAGCCGCGAACGCGGCGAGCATGAGTCGCATGATGTCCTCCTTGAGCAAGCGGCGAGCAGTGTGCGATGCGCGTCGCGCACGCGCAATAGATGCACGTGTTTCCCGGATTAATTGCTGTGTACAATGTTGCTGTAGCGCGACAGCACGCCCTGCGCCTCCGCATCCGTTTGAATGCGCCGGCGCAGTTCAGTAGACTGCGCGGCTCGCTGCAGCGGGGTGTAGCTCAGCCTGGTAGAGCACTACGTTCGGGACGTAGGAGTCGCAGGTTCAAATCCTGTCACCCCGACCACGAAATCAAAGAATTGGGCAACGACGTTGCCGACCAGTGGTGCGCAAGTGGTGCGCAAACACGGCATTTCAGCCCGCAGAATGGCCGCTGTGCCCGGTTGCTCCTCGAGTTCGATGCCGAGTAGCGCTCGCTTCACGATCGGGACGAGATCGCCGAAGTAG
>Ga0209476_10001190_pt1 | contig 17622 bp, 11 predicted proteins | sample KloWWTrecipitate_FD_187179 | JGI IMG/M metagenome (GOLD analysis project Ga0209476, IMG submission 187179) | Active sludge microbial communities from Klosterneuburg, Austria, studying microevolution and ecology of nitrifiers - Klosterneuburg... | ecosystem: Engineered > WWTP > Aerobic digester... | reverse complement strand
GAGAACTGGCCGCTTCGCTTGGGCGCCGAAGAGACCGATGAGGTGACCCGGAGCCACACAGTGAGGTGCAGCCACTTCGATGCCTTCCGCTTCTTCACCCCCACTGGCGCCCTTCTCAACACCCTTTCCCCGACACGAGAGACTCAGGTCGACAACGAGCAGCCGGGGTGTCTTCATGCAGGGATGGATGTGTACAAGTGGTGCTTCAAGCTCGAGCCGCTGGTGCCCAGCGATCTCGTCCTCGACGCCTTTGATCTGGCCCGCGAGATCCGGGTGCTCGACATGCAGGCCTCGCCTTACGACCTGAGTGCCCTCGGCGTCGAGCCCCTCCGGATCGAGACTCCGGAAGGCAAGGCGGAGTACGTCGCTCGACAGCGAGATTTCAGCGAACGCAGCAATGCCCTGCGCCGCCGCCTCCTCACCGTCCTGTCCGCTGATTCGATGTATTAGGGACACAGAATCTGTGTCCCTAATACATCGAATCAGCGGGAAGCAGGGTCAGCGGGGCTCGACCTTGGCGCGCAGCAGCCCGTAGGTCACCGACTCGACGAGGGCATCCCAGCTTGCCTCGAGGATGTTGGCCGCGACGCCAATGGTCGTCCACGTCGTCGTGCCGTCGCTGGTCTCGATGAGGACCCGCGTCACGGCGTCGGTGCCGTGCGAGGCATCGAGGATGCGGACCTTGTAGTCCACGAGCTCGAACTGCTCGATCTCCGGATAGGCCTTGGACAGCGCCGATCGGAGCGCCTGGTCGAGGGCGTTGACCGGGCCGTTGCCCTCGCCGGTGCGGACATAGCGTTTGTCCCCGGCCGACAATTTGACCGTGGCCTCGGACAGCGCGTCACCGGTCCCCCGCGCGTCGGTGATGACCCGCCAGGACTCGACGTCGAAGTAGTCGGGCAGCCCGCCCTCGAGTTCGCGACGAAGGAGCAACTCGAAGGACGCGTCGGCGGCGTCGAAGGTGAAGCCGCGGAGTTCTTTGTCCTTGACACCGGCGAGGACACGCTTCATCAGGTTGCTGTCCTGCTCATCATTGGCGTCGAGCGCGAAGCCGAGTTCCTTGGCCTTGAGTTCAATGGAGGCGCGACCGGCCATGTCGGACACCAGCATTCGCATGTCATTGCCGACGTGCTTGGGGTCCATGTGCTGGTAGAGGTCGGGGTCGATCTTGATCGCACTGGCGTGCAGGCCGGCCTTGTGCGCGAAGGCACTGGACCCCGTGTAGGGCTGGCGCGAGTAGGGCGCCACGTTGGTCACCTCGCTGATCGCGTGACTGATGCGCGTCGCCTCCTGGAGCTGGTGTGGCTCGACGAGTGGAAGCCCCTTCTTGAGTTGGAGATTCGAGACGACCGAGACGAGGTCGGCGTTGCCGGTGCGCTCGCCGTAGCCGTTGACCGTGCCCTGGACGTGACGGGCGCCCGCATCGACAGCCGCCATCGAGTTGGCGACGGCGCACCCGGTGTCGTTGTGGCAGTGGATGCCCACACGGGTGTCGCCGCTCGCGGGCAGGCCGAGTGTGGTCACGACGTCATGGACGACCTCCGCGACCTGAGTGGGCAACATGCCGCCGTTGGTGTCGCACAGCGCAAGGACCTCCGCCCCCGACTCAGCCGCCGCGCGAAGTGCCTCGAGAGCGTAAGCCCGGTCCACGGCATACCCATCGAAGAAGTGCTCGGCGTCGAGGAAGACGCGACGCCCCTCGCCACGGAGGAAGGAGACGGTGTCGCGGATCATCGCGAGGTTCTCCTCTCGCGTGGTGCGCAGCGCACGCTCGACGTGGCCGGTGTGCGACTTGGCCACGAGGGTGACGACGGAGGCCTGGCTGTCGAGCAGGGCCCGCACGAGGGGGTCGGTGGACGCGGCGCCACCGGCACGCCGCGTCGCACCGAACGCGGCCAGCGTCGCGTTGCGGAGCTCGAGCTCCTTCGCGGCGCGAGCGAAGAACTCGGTGTCCTTCGGATTCGCGCCGGGCCAGCCTCCCTCGATGAAACCCACGCCGAGATCATCGAGGTGACGCGCGATGGCCAACTTGTCCGTCACGGAGAGGTTGAGCCCCTCTTGCTGGGCACCATCGCGCAGCGTGGTGTCGTAGACGTGCAGGTCGGTCATCGTGTCTCGCCTCAAGCCGGTCGTCGGGGTCGTGGTGCGTTGCACCGTGTGACGCGTGTTGCTCCTCATCCTCCACCTCGCGCCCGGCTCGCCCCGTGGGTGGGGGTCGGCCCGCTCTTGTCGGCCGCTGTGGTGATCGGCCAAACAAAAAGACCCCCCGGGTGTGGGAGGTCTGCGCGACGAGGGAGGCTCGTCGCGCTATTCGATAATGAGGACCGCGGTCGCGGCAGGCATCGTCGTCACGAGACTCACCCTGCCACCGCTGTTTCGCGGCGGTCGAACGGCGTCCACATCGTGGATGTTCGGGAGGAAGGGCGGCCGACGTCCGCTCCGCCCCGGGTCCCGCAGGACCTGACCCAGTGATTAGGGTTGCCTTACCTAAACTGATCCGAGGGGGCCTGGTGACGACGACCACCTACAGCCGGAGGGAACGCGGCGCCATCGCCGCCTACAGCGCGATGTATGGCGCCACCATGGCCCTGCCGCCACGTCGCGACTTCTACCCGCAGTTCCCGGCCACGGTGACTGCGGTGCAGGACCTCGCACCGGCCTTTCGGCGGGTCACGCTGCAGGCGGCTCCACTGCGTGGACTGACTCTTCTCGGACCCGACGAGTATGTCGGTCTCTACCTCCCCTCCCCTGGCGTCGACCTGTACCTACCGGAGGACTCTCTCAACCCTCGGCCGGCGTTGAGCAGGCTTCCCGTGGAGGTCCGGCCCGACCTGCGTTGGTACACGATCCGCGCTCATCGCCGCGCCCATGGCGAGGTCGACATCGACATCGTCAGCAAGGGTCATGACGGGCCAGGTGCACGATGGATCGGCCGGGTCCGGGTCGATGACAGCATCGGTCTGCGGATCGGGAGTGCCCCCTATGCGAGCGCTCCCCGCAACGGGCACCATGTGCTGCTCGCGGACGAGACCGGCCTCCCCGGCGCGCTTGCTGTCCTCGACGCGTCCGCCAGGCTCCCCACGTCGGCGCGTCCGCAACTCACGGTCCTCCTCGAGGTGCCCGGGCAGGGTCACCTCCCCGACGACGCCCACCGAGCGGGAATCGATGTCGTGTATCGAGGTGAGGGCGCGCCCGGAAGCGCCCTCTTGCCCGCGCTGTCCGACCTGGCCCTCGGTCGCCCTGACTACGCGTGGGTGTGCGCCGAGGCCGCGACCATTGCGGGGGCACGGCGCCACTTGGTCAAGGAGCGCTGCATGTCACGCCGAAAGGTGATGGCCTCGGGATTCTGGAAGGTCGGCAGCGAACGGCTGTGACCAGCAACGGGAGGGCTCCGCGCCCGAGGCGATTGAGTGAGGATAGCCTTGCCTAGCCATGACCCTCCTCGAACTGCCCCCGGCGACGCCGCGTCAGGGCACCGGTCTGCCGTTCGTTGATGGACTGAACCGCTTCGGCACGGCCCCAGCGCTGATCGGCGAGTCCGGTGTCGTCACCTATGCGGAGCTGGCTGCGGCCGTGTCCGGCGGGGTCAAGCAGTGGCAGTCGCTCGGCCCCGCACGGCGTCTCCTCCAGTTCGAGTTGCTGCCCACGATCGAGTCGGTCACGGCCTACCTGATCGCGCTGGCCGCTGGCCATGCGGTGATTCTGACCGGGAACGGCCAGTCGTCGACCATCGCCGAGGTCCACCGGCCGGACTCCATCGGTCGCATCGTCGGGGGCTCCTGGACGCTCGAGCATGCACGCAAGACTTCGGTTCACACCCTGCATCCGGACCTCGCACTGCTGCTGAGCACGTCCGGATCGACCGGCAGTCCCAAGCTGGTGCGTCTGTCGTGGGGCAACCTCACCGCCAACACCTCCGCCATCGTGCGGGCTCTCGGGCTGGGCCCGCAGGATGTCGGAGTCACCACCCTTCCCCTGCACTACTGCTATGGGCTGTCGGTGCTGCACACCCACCTTGCGGTCGGTGCGGCCATGGTCCTGACCGACCTCTCGGTGGCGGACGACGACCTCTGGCCCCTGTTGCGAACCACCGGGGTCACGTCACTCAGCGGTGTGCCGCACACCTTTGACCTCCTGACGGCTGCCCGGCGATCCCCCGGGGACGTTCCGACCATCCGACAGGTCACCCAGGCCGGCGGCCGGATGTCACCCGAGCGCGCTCGCACCTGGGCAGCGCAGGGACAGCGCGAGGGTTGGGACTTGCGCGTGATGTACGGGCAGACCGAAGCCACCGCACGGATGGCCACGGCCACATCCGAGGAAGTGTTGGTCCACCCCGAGCGGGTCGGACGCGCCGTCGCCGGTGGCCGATTCACGATCCGCTCCCATGGTCGCACTGTGGCGACCGGCGAGACGGGCGAACTCGTCTACGAGGGACCGAACGTCATGCTCGGTTATGCCGACCACCCCGCGGACCTGGCCCTGGGGCGCACCGTCACCGAACTCGAGACTGGCGATCTCGCCAGGCTCCATGCCGACGGGACCCTCGAGATCGTGGGACGCCGCTCCGGATTCCTCAAGGTGCTCGGCCTGCGGATCGACATCCAGGGCGTCGAGGACGCCCTGGCCACGGCCGGCCATGACGTGGTCGTCGGCGGTGACGACGACGGACTGCACCTGCTCGTGGCCCAGCCCGGCGCGGCGGACGCGGACGCGGACGCGGCGAACAGGGTCGCGGCGGACGCTTCAGCTCTGGCCACCGCACGGACCGGCCTCCCCCACCATCGCATCGGCGTGGCCGTGGTCGACGCCATCCAGCGCACGGACTCCGGAAAGCCGGACCGGGTGGCTGCGCGCGCGGCATACGCGGCCGCAGTGGCCGGGGCGACGCCACCGCCGATCACCCCGGGGACCGACCTGGCGACCGAGCCGACCCGCGATGTCCTGGCTGACCTGATCGACCTCTACGCGACCTGCCTCGGTCGCGCCGATGTGAGCCCGGACTCGACCTTTGTCGGGCTCCACGGCGACTCCCTGTCCTATGTCGAGGTGGCCGTCCGACTCGAGGAGCGGCTGGGCACGCTCCCGTCCAACTGGCCGAGCCGAAGCCTTCGCACCCTCGCCGACCATCCCGCGGCGGACGTGACCATGACCCCTGGTCGTGGGCGCCGTTGGGCTCGCCTCGACACCACCGTGGTCGTTCGCGCCCTTGCCATCACGGCCATCGTGGCGGGACACACCCGATTCGCCGTCCTCCTGGGCGGCGCCCACATCCTCTTGGCGGTGGCTGGGTTCAATTTCGCACGCTTCGCGGCAGCCCTTCCCGGGGCCAGTGATCGCATCCGCGCGACCGGCTCGACGATCCTCAAGATCGCGATACCGACGGCCCTGTGGACCGGCACCATCGGCCTGATCACCGGTAGTTATTCCCTGGCCAACGTCTTCCTCGTCAATTGGGTCTTCGGCCCTGATCGCTGGACGAGCCATTGGCGGCTGTGGTTCATCGAGGCGCTGGTGTGGATCCTGGTCGGTGTCACGGCACTGCTCGCTCTCCCTCGCGTCAAGCGGTGGCATGATCGCGCACCCTTCGTGCTGGCTGCGACCGTGGCGACCATGGCCCTCGTCGCCCGCCTCGACGTCCTCGACCTCACGTCGCCACCGGGTCGGGGCACCGCCCCTGCCGTCCTCTGGCTGTTCGCGCTCGGCTGGGCCGCCGCCCAGGCGACCCGTGTCCGGGAGCGCCTCTGGGTCGGCGTCCTGCTGGCGATCGGACTTCCCGGCTTCATGGACAACCCGATCCGGGAGGTCACGATCGCCATCGGCATCATGGTGCTCGTGTGGTGTCCGACCGTGCCCGTGCCGAGGCTGATCGTGCCTGCCCTCGGCGTGCTGGCGAGCAGTTCGCTCTACATCTACCTGACGCACTTTCAGGTCTACAAGGCCACGGGCATCCCCGCGCTCAACCTCGCCCTCAGCCTCGGGCTGGGCATCCTCACCTGGTGGTTGGTCTCCCGCGTGACCGCTGCGCTGGGCCATCGACCCTCCCTGAGGCGACGACGAACAACCCGTGCCCTTGGCCAACCCGCTGACTCGACTTCTGACCGAAGCACCTCCCGACCGACCCCGATGAAGGAACTCTCCTCATGATCCGCCGTCTTGCCCCCGTGGCGCTGGCCCTCGCCGGCGCCCTCACCCTGGCTGCCTGTGGTGGCTCCAGCGACTCCGCCGAGCCCGAGCTCGACCCGACCAAGCTGACGATCTACAGCGCCCAGCACAAGAATCTCGTCGACGCCTGGGTCAAGGGTTTCGAGACCGACACCGGCATCAAGGTCCAGGTCCGGCAGGGCAAGGACGCCTCGATGGGCAACCAACTCGTGGCCGAGGGCGCCAAGACCCCGGCCGACGTCTTCCTCACCGAGAACTCACCGGCCATCACCGTCGTCCAGGACGCCGGCCTGCTCGCCAAGGTCGACCAGAGCACGCTGGACCAGGTCCAGGAGGCCTACCGACCGAGCAGCGGTGAGTGGGTCGGCATCGCCGCCCGATCGACCGTGCTCATCTACAACCCGAGCAAGATCTCCGAGGCGGACCTGCCGAAGTCCATGCTCGACCTGGCCGACCCGAAGTGGAAGGGGCAGTGGGGCGGCGCTCCGGCCGGCGCCGACTTCCAGGCCATCGTCTCGGGGATGCTCGAGGCCAAGGGCGAGGACGCGACCAAGACGTGGCTCAAGGGCCTCAAGGACAACGCGAAGATCTACCAGAACAACATCGCCACGATGAAGGCTGTCAATGCCGGCGAGGTGCCAATGGGGATCATGTACCACTACTACTGGTACCGCGATCAGGCCCTCACCAAGGAGGGCAGCAAGAACACGAAGTTGCACTACTTCAAGGGCGAGGACGTCGGTGCTTTCGTCAGCGTGAGCGGTGGCGGAGTGCTCAAGGCGAGCGACCGGGCTGCCGACGCGCAGAAGTTCCTCGGGTGGATCACCGGGCCCAAGGGCCAGGAGGCCTTGGCGACGAGCAAGTCGATGGAGTATGCCGTGGGGCAGGGTGTCGCGTCCGACCCGGCGCTGCCGACCCTGGAGTCGCTGCAGGCACCCAAGATCGACCCCTTCGCCCTCGACGGCCCCAAGGTCATCGAGCTGATGACCGGCGCGGGGATCCTGTGATCGGCCCATCCGACGGGCCCGATCAGGGCTGACCTGCCGTGAGCGCGAGCAGCACCCTGACCCGCCGCCGCGGGGGCGCGATGACGCCGGTGGTCGTCATCGCCGCCCTCGTGGCGGCGGTCTGCGTGCTGCCCCTCCTCGTTATCGTCGCGTCAGCGATGGACACAGGGGCGAGCGAGGCGATGGCCTCCCTCTTTCGTCCCCGTGTCGGCGAGTTGCTCCGCAACACGACAGCGCTGGTCGCCGTCACGACGAGCGCCTGCATCGCCTTGGGTGTGGGGTCGGCCTGGCTGGTCGAGCGGACCGACCTGCCGGGCGCACGGTGGTGGCGGATCGGGATGGTCGCACCCTTGGCCGTCCCGGCCTTCGTCAACGCCTATGCCTGGGTGTCGCTGCGCCCGTCGCTGACCGGCCTGGGTGGCGCAGCCCTCATCACGACCCTGTCCTACACCCCCTTCGTCTTCCTGCCCGTCGCGGCCCTGTTGCGCGGACTGGACAGTGCGTGGGAGGACACCGCCCGCTCGCTGGGGCTCGGGCCGTGGCGGACGTTCGCCCGCGTGGTGCTCCCCCAGGTGCGCCCGGCCCTGCTCGGCGGTGGCCTGCTCGTGGCCCTGCATCTCCTGGCCGAGTTCGGCGTCCTCGCGTTGATCCGGTTCCCGACCTTCACCACGGCCATCCTCGACCAATACGAGGCGGCCTTCGACATGAGCGCGGGCGCTGTCCTCGCGGTCGCCCTCATGGGTCTCACCACGATCGTGCTCACCGGGGAGCGCTTCCTGCGGGGCCAGCGCAGCCACGCCCGGATCGGCTCCGGCGTGACTCGTCGGGCGCAACCTGCCCCACTCGGAAAGTGGCGTGCGCCAACGCTGCTCGCGCTCACGGCATACGTCGGATTGTCTTTGGGGGTGCCCGGCTACAGCCTCGTCCACTGGCTCGGTCGGGACGGCACTCCCATCCTCTCCACCGACCTGGTCGAAGCGCTGGCGAGCACGCTCGGCCTGGCGCTGGCCGCGGGCGTGCTCGCCACGGCAGCGGCGCTCCCCGTGGCCTTCCTGCTCCAGCACCGCCGGACGCCGGTCACCGAGACGATCGAACGAGTGACCTACTTGGCGAGCTCGCTCCCGGGGGTCGTCGTCGCTCTGGCGCTCGTGACGCTGGCCATCCGCTGGATCGGTCCGCTGTACCAGACCTCGTTCCTGCTCGTCCTCGCCTACGCCATCCTCTTCATCCCCCGCGCGATGGTGAGCATTCGGGCGGCCCTGGCGCACGCCCCATCCGGCCTGCTCGAGGCCTCGCGCTCACTGGGCGCGGGCCCGTGGCGCACCGGCGTCCGGATCCTGCTGCCGCTCATCCTCCCCGGTCTTCTGTCGGGCTTTGCCCTGGTCTTCCTCGCGACCTGCGTCGAGCTCACGGCGACCCTGCTCCTGGCGCCGACCGGCACGACCACACTGGCCACCGGATTCTGGGCGGCGAGCGACTCGCTGGACTATGCGGCGGCCGCGCCCTACGCCCTTGCGATGATTCTCGTATCGGCCCCACTCACGTGGCTGATCATGACCCGCGAAGGAAAGGACCCCTCGTGACCGAGTTGATGGTGCGCGATGTCGTCGCCTCGCACGGTCCGACGACGGTCCTGCACGGAGTGGACCTTGACGTCGCCGCCGGGACGACGACGGCCATCCTCGGTCCGTCTGGTTGTGGCAAGACGACCCTGCTTCGGGTGGTCGCCGGCTTCCATCGCCCGGATGCGGGGACGGTGGCCATCGGCGGGCACCCTGTGGTGGCGCCCGGCGTGCTCGTCGCACCGGAGGATCGCGGCATCGGCTACGTCGCCCAGGAGGGCGCTCTCTTCCCGCACCTCTCGGTGGAGCAGAACGTCGGCTTCGGCTTGCCCGGCCGCGACCGGGGTCGCGCGGCTCGGGTCACCGAGTTGCTCGACCTCGTCGGCCTGCCCCGCGAGGTCGGCCGCCGGCGACCGGACCAACTGTCCGGCGGGCAGCAGCAACGCGTTGCCCTCGCCCGGGCCCTGGCTCGACGTCCTCGGATCGTCCTGTTGGACGAGCCCTTCTCCTCCCTCGATGCCGGCTTGCGCACCAGCACCCGCCGTGCCGTCGCCGACGCCCTGGCAGCCGAGGGTGTGACCGTCCTGCTCGTCACGCACGACCAGGACGAGGCCCTGTCGTTCGCCGACCAGATCGCGGTGATGGAGGCCGGTCATGTCCGTCAGGTGGGCAGCCCACAGGAGGTGTATGCCGCACCCACCGACCGCGCGACGGCCGCCTTCCTCGGTGACCTGGTCACCGTCCCCGGCACCAGCCGCGAGGGTGTCGTCGACTGCGTGCTCGGACGGCTACCGGCCGTCGGTTCCGTCGAGGGGGAGGTGGAGGTGGCGCTGCGGCCGGAGCAGGTGGTCCTGGGAGCGCCCGTCGACGGAAGCGCCGCGGCGGTGGTCCTGCACTCGGACTACTTCGGCCACGACGTCCTCGTCCACGCCCAACTCGACGACGGCTCGACCGTCATGTCACGGGTCGTCGGCGGGGTCGACCTCCCGGCTCCCGGTCAACGCGTGGGAGTCACTGTCACCGGCCCGGTCTTGGCCTATCCGCTGACCTGACGCACTCACAGTGCTCACGTCAGTGCGCGCCACCAGGGATCGAGTGCCGGTGGAGCGGAGACTTCGATCCGCTGGCCGGGTCGGGGCACGGCCACGGACACCTCGCTCTTCTCGGCCGCGGTGAGGAGTCGCTCGATGGGCTCTGCCCACGGGTGGGAGGCCAGGTTGAACGTCGCCCAGTGCACGGGCACGAGCAAATCCGCTTGCACGTCCACGACCGTCTCGACGCCCTGCTCGGGGGTCATGTGGATCGTCGGCCAGCCGTCGTCATAGGCGCCGACCTGGACCAGGGCCACATCGAAGGGCCCGTGGCGCTGGCCGATGAGGCCGAAGCCGACGAAGTAGCCACCGTCCCCGGAGTAGAAGACCTTGTGCTCCGGGCCCGCGATGACCCACGACGCCCACTGGGTGCCATCCCGGGAGAAGCCGCGGCCAGAGAAGTGCTGAGCCTGAGTGGCCGTGAACTTGAGGTCTCCCACCTTCGCGTCCTCGTCCCAGTCGAGGTCCTCGATCCGGTCGGCTGGCACCCCCCAGGCCATGAGGTGCGCCCCGACGCCCAGCGGCACGAGGAACTGTGCCTCCGTCGTCTTGGCCAGCTCCCGGATCGTGTCCATGTCGAGGTGGTCGTAGTGGTCGTGCGAGATGATCACCGCGTCGATCGGCGGCAGGTCAGCAAGCGCAATCGGGTTGGGGTGCAGGCGTTTCGGGCCGACCTGCTGGCTCGGGGACACTCGGTCACTCCAGACCGGATCGATGAGCACGGTGCCGCCATCGATCTCGATCAACACGTTGCTGTGCCCGTACCACGTGAGGTGCAGGCCCTCGTTCGCTGGCTCGGGGACCTCGGTGACGAGCGGCACGGCACCCTTGGGCGTCCTCGCCGCATCGGGGGTGACGAACTTGGCGAGCGACTCTCCCATCGATCGCGTCCCCGGGAGCCAGGTCATCTCTTCGTTGTGAAACTTCCCGTCGCGGAAGTGGGGCGAGGCGGCCACTCGCGCGGCCAGGTCACCCTGCGGTGTGCCACCCATCGCTCGCGGTATGCCGCGCGCCGCCTTGGTCAGTCCGGCCGCTGCTCCCAGCGCGGCGATCCCCACGGCGCGCACGCCCCAGGTCGTCAACTTCGTCATGTCTTCACTCTTCCCGGCACACCTGTGCAATTGCTGTCCTGGACATGAACGCCGGCTCAGGGTCGAGTGTTCCGGAGTTGGTGTTCGGGATGGGATCACCAACTGGCAGGCTGGTCTCGGTCGGCCGAGGGGGCCGAGCAGGCCGAGGGGGCCGAGCAGGATGACCTGGAGGACAAGTGGCATGAGCAGCAGGCGTGCGGACCACGAGATCGACGCATTGATCGGGGAGATCGTCGACACCCTTGAGGACTACGACGATGACCACCTGACGTCGCGGGCCCTGGCACGGCTCGCTGACCTTCTCGAGGCGGCATCGCCCACGGACAAACCGGCCGTGCGTGCCGCCATGCTGGAGCACTTTTACGCTCAGGAGGAGCACGACGAGCTGGTTGCCGGTGCCGAGGCGCTGCGGGCTGACCCACATGCCTCACCCGGGCAACGTGCCTGGGCCGACCTCATGCTGGCGCGGACCGCCCATGAATCCGGCGACGTGATCGGGGCACAGCGGCATCTCGTTGATCTCCGGACGGTCATCGACCAACCGGGGGTTGCGGCTCTCGCCGTTGACTACTGGCAACTGCGCCTCGCGCTCGCCGAGAAGGACGATTCTGCGCCGGATGAATCGGTGGGCGAATCAGTGGGCGAAGGGCGCGCGGCCTTCTTGGGGTGGTTGCGCCCGCGAGTGGCCCAAGGCACGCCCGCTCAACAACGAGCCCTCGCTCAACTTGCGGTCGACCCGCGCTGGCAGGGTGCAGACAGCCGCGGTCGCACCCCAGGGGTCGATGATGTGCTGGCCATGGTGTCGGACTGGCCGTGGTCGGACCCGGCCCGACCGGTCATCTTCGCGGCACGATTCGACGCACTCAGGCGGCAAGCAGACGCCGGTCAACGTCGCGAGGCGATCGCTGGCTTCGACGCCCTGGCCGGCGATGCCGCGCGATGGCCGGACGAGGACTCGACGGATGTCGCCCTGCAGTCCCTTCTTCAGATCGGCCAAGCACACATCGACCTCGGAGAGGCAGTCGAAGCCCGAGCCATCTTCGAGCGGGTGGCGCGCGGCTGGTCCGCCACGGCTGGTGTGGCCGCACGGATCCAGTGCTCGCAGGCGTGGTACTGGTGGGCGCGCCTCACGCGCGAATCGGGAGCGACCCAGGATGCCGCCCAGGTTCTCCGTGCCCACCTCGATGCCGTCTGGAAGGACGAGACCCCGAACGTCCGAGCTTGGGCCGCCGAGGGCATGGCGGCGGAGTTCCGCGCGGGCGAGGACCTATCAGACCTTGATGATCTGTTCGCGGCCTTCGGGTCGGACGAGAGTCCCGAGGTACGCAAAGTGCTTGCCCGCGCCCTGACCACGCGAGCCACCCGGGCTGCCGAGACCGGCGGGCACGCCGACGCCAGAGCGGACTACGAGCGGATCCTCGAGCTCTGGGAAAGTCCTTCGCGCAGCTGGCAACTCGAGGACTTGGCTGAGCAGGCGAGGAAGAACCTCGAGGTCCTCGCCCTGATCGCGGGCGACCATTCCCACGTCGACGAGCTCTACCCCCGGGTCCGGGGTCTGGTCGATCAGGGCGATGCCGCCTCTGCCGCCGGGGATTTCCAGACCGCGCGCGACCTCTACGAACAGGCTTTTGCCACCGGGATGACCTCGGCGAACCCCACGACGCGGACGGCCGCGATCGTGGCACTCGGGCAACTCGCCGCCGACCTCGCCGCCCAGCGGCTTCATCACGAGGTCATCGACGTCGCCGGTCGACTGCTGCTGGCCGCTCCCCACGATGAAGACCATCGCGTCGAGGTGGTCGCCTTGGGGGCACTGCTCCGCATCGCGACCGCCGCCGGGCACCTCGGCGACACCGCCACGGCGCTGCGCGCCAACAACGACACGCTCGCCAGATGGGCCGGGTCTCGTGAACCGAGCCTGCTGGACCAAGCCTCCCTCGCGGCCTACAACCGTGCCGTCCTGATCGACAACGGCACCGACCCACAGGCTGCCGCCGCGGCCTACGAATACGCGAGCAGCTTCTCCTGGCCCGAGGCGCCGGTGGGTGTCCACCGACGCATCGCCAAGTCTCTGACCAACAAGGCGATCACCCTGCGTGACGAGCTCGGTCGTCCGGATCTCGCGCAGACCGAGTGGTCGCGGATCGTCGGCCTCTACGGCGCGTCCCAGGACCCAGAGCTGACGCGCCTGTCGCAACAGGCGCGGGCCCACCTGCCCGCCCCGCCTCCGAAGAAGAAGAAGTGGTTCGGCTGACGCCTCCGCGAACTGGGCGACCTCCGCGCTGCCAGGCCGACAGAGACCATCCTCACCAGGAAGACACGGTCATCGGCCAGCGCCACTCACTGGCAGGCGGCGATGAGGGCGTCGAAGAGACGCGGGTCCTCCCCCGCTTCCGGGTGCCACTGGACGGCCAGCCGGAAGCGTCCAGCCGGGTCCTCCATCCCTTCCAAGGTCCCGTCCGCGTGCCATGCGGAGAGCCGGTATGCCGTGTCCGCCAACGATTCCGGCTGCACCGCTTGGTGATGGTAGGTGGGGACGGACAGTTCCTCCGTGCCCAAGATCGCGCCGAGCCCTGTGCCCTCGACACAGGTCACAGGGTGACGGGCATGGGCCCCGAGCATCGGCGAGTGCTCATCGGTGCCCGTGCGCTCCGGGATGTGCTGCTCCAATCGCCCACCGGCGGCCACCGCCATGATCTGCATGCCCCGACAGATGCCGAGCAGCGGCAGGTCACGCTCGATCGCCACCAGGGTCAGGGCCAGCTCCCAGGAGTCTCGATCCGGACGAGGTGACTGCGACGTGGGATGGGAGCGGACGGCATACCGGCTGGCTTCGACGTCGGCGCCACCGGCGATGATCACTCCGTCGAGACGCTTGAGCACCTCCCGCGCCATTGCATCGTCGGCATCGAGCCGCGGCGGCAGGATGACGGCCAAGCCGCCCGCGCCCTCGATGTGCTCGACATAGCCGTGCGGCAGCACCGCCGACCACTGCCCGACCCACGGGGCGCGATCGACCCGCTCGACATAGCAGCTGATCCCGATGACCGGGCGAGACATGTCAGAGCGGGGTGACGTAGGCGCCGGAGATGCCGCCGTCGACGAGGAAGGTGTTGGCCGTCATGAAGCTCGACTCGTCAGAGGCGAGGAAGAGCACCGCGTTCGCCATCTCCTCGGGCTCACCGAAACGGCCCATCGGCACGTGGATGAGGCGACGAGCGGCCCGCTCTGCGTCCTTGGCGAAGAGTTCCTTGAGCAGTGGGGTGTTGACCGGTCCGGGACAGAGCGCGTTGACCCGCACACCCTCGCGCGCGAACTGCACGCCGAGTTCGCGAGTCATCGACAGCACGCCACCCTTGGACGCGGAGTAGGAGATCTGCGAAGTCGCCGCACCCATGACCGCGACGAAGGACGCGGTGTTGATGATCGAGCCCTTCTTCTGCTCGAGCATGTAGGGCAGGACGGCCTTGCAGCACAGGTAGACCGAGGTGAGGTTGACGAGCTGGACCTTGTCCCAGGCCTCGAGGTCGGTGTCGAGGATCGAGTCGTCCTCGGGCGGGCTGATGCCGGCGTTGTTGAAAGCGATGTCGATGTGCCCGTAGGTGTCGAAGGCCACCTTGAAGAGGTTGTCGACATCCGCCTTGTCGGCGACGTTGGTGTGGACATAGAGCCCACCGAGCTCGTCGGCGATCTGCGCACCGAGCTCGTCGTTGAGGTCGGCGATGACGACGGTCGCCCCCTCTTCGGCGAAGCGGCGCGCGGTGGCCAGGCCGATGCCTGAGCACCCTCCGGTGACGACGGCAACCTTGCCCTCGATGCGGCCGGGACGTTCAACCATGATCAGGATTCCTTTGTTCGAGAAGGGGATTCAGGATGTGGTGTCGAAGAAGACGTTCTTGGTCTCGGTGAAGGCATCGAGGGCATCCGGCCCGAGCTCGCGCCCGATCCCGCTCGCCTTGAAGCCGCCAAAGGGTGTCGAATACCGCACGGACGAATGGGAATTCACCGACAGGTTGCCGGCCTCCACACCGCGGGCGACGCGGATGGCGCGGCCGACATCGCGGGTCCAGATCGACCCCGACAGCCCGTATGCCGTGTCGTTGGCGAGGCGGATCGCGTCGCCTTCGTCGTCGAAGGGCATGACCGAGACCACGGGGCCGAAGATCTCCTCGCGCCACGCGCGGTCCTGGGTGTCCTTGGCGAGCAACACGGTCGGGGCGTACCACCAGCCAGCCCCCTCGGGAGCCGAGCCCCGGAAGGCGATGTCCGGCACGGCATACCCGGCTTCTTCCGCCCCTTCGACGAAGGAGCGGACCGTCTCGCGTTGGCCGGCACTGACCATCGGGCCAACCTCGGTGGACTCGTCGCCGGGGTCACCGACGCGGACTGCCTTGATGGCGGACTCGAACTGTTCCATGAAGGAGTCGAAGACGCTGCGCTGCACGAGGATTCGGCTGCGGGCGCAGCAGTCCTGACCGGCATTGTCGAGGAAGGACATCGGTGCAGCAGCGGCCGCCTTCGAGACATCGGCGTCCTCGAAGATGATGTTGGCGCTCTTGCCGCCGAGCTCCAGAGTGACCCGCTTGAGCTGGTCGGCGGCCTTGCGCATGATCCCCTGGCCGACCGCGGTCGATCCGGTGAAGCAGACCTTGCGGACGTCGGGGTGGGTGACGAAGCGCTCGCCGACGATGGAGCCCTTTCCCGGGAGGACGGTGAAGACTCCCTCGGGGATGCCCGCCTCGAGGGCCAGCTCGCCGAGGCGGATGGCGGTCAACGGCGTGAGCTCGGCCGGCTTGAGGACGACCGTGTTGCCCGCGGCCAGGGCAGGACCGAAGCCCCAGCCGGCAATGGGCATCGGGAAGTTCCACGGCACGATGATCGAGACGACCCCGAGCGGCTCCTTGAAGGTCACATCGAGGCCGCCGGCGACCGGGATCTGTCGGCCGAAGAGCCGCTCCGGCGCTGCCGAGTAATAGCGCAGGACGCCGACGACATTTCCGGCCTCCCACCGGGCGTTGCCGATCGTGTGCCCGGCGTTCTTGACCTCGAGTTGGGCCAACTCCTCGGTGTGCGCCTCGACAACATCAGCGAAGCGACGCAGGAGCATGCCCCGGTCTGCGGGTGTCACCTCGCGCCAACTCGCACCGACCTCGACAGCCCGCGTAATGGCCGCGTCGGTCTCCTCGACTCCTAAGAGATCGAGAGTGGTGACAACCTCTTCGGTCGCCGGGTTGATCACGTCATGCGTGGCCATTGGTGCGGACATCCTTCTCGTGCAGGGGTTCTGGGTCTCGGAGTGGCGGGTCGTCAGAGGCGTTCGAAGCCGCGGACGCGCTCCCAGTCGGTCACGGCCGCATTGAACGCAGCGATCTCGGTGTCGGCGGCGTGGACGTAGTGGTCGACGACACCGTCGCCGAAGGCCTCACGAGCAAGCGCGGATCTGGCCAGCAGGTCACGCGCCTCCTGGAGAGTCGTCGGCACGTGCTCGTAGTCGGCCTCGTAGGCATTGCCGACGCATTCCTCGGGGAGGGACAGACCTTCCCGTATGCCGTGCAGCCCGCCGGCGAGCATGGCCGCCACCGCGAGGTAGGGGTTGACGTCGCCCCCCGGGAGTCGCTGCTCAACCCGCAGCCCCGCGCCATGACCGACCACGCGCAGCGCGCAGGTCCGGTTGTCCTTGCCCCATGCCACGGCGGTCGGCGCGAAGGAGCCGGCCTGAAAACGCTTGTAGGAGTTGATGTTCGGGGCATAGAAGTAGGTGAACTCACGCATCGTGGCGAGCACACCCGCCATGAAGGAGTCGAAGAGCTCACTGCGCCCACCGTCACGATCGTCGTCGGCGAAGACGATCGAGCCGTCGGTACCGCGCAGGGAGAGGTGGATGTGGCAGGAGTTGCCCTCGCGCTCGTCGTACTTGGCCATGAAGGTCAGCGACTGGCCGTGCTGCTCGGCGATCGCCTTCGCGCCGGTCTTGTAGACACTGTGGTTGTCGCACGTGCGCAGCGCCTGGTCATAGAGGAAGCCGATCTCGTGCTGACCGAAGTTGCACTCCCCCTTCGCCGACTCGACGACCATGCCCGCGGCATACATCTCGTTGCGGATGTCTCGCAGGACGTGCTCGACGCGACCGCCCCCGAGGATCGAGTAGTCGACGTTGTAGCGGTTCGCGCCGGTGAGTCCCTGATAGCGACGGTCCCAGGCTTCGTCATAGGAGTCCTCGAAGAGGATGAACTCGAGCTCGGTCCCGCAGAGAGCCTGGTGGCCCATCTCGTCAGCCGCCGCCAATTGCTTCTTGAGGATGGTTCGCGGCGAGGCGGCGACCTCGCCCGAGCCATCGAGCCAGGACAGGTCGCACTGGATCATCGCGGCGTTCTCCTCCCCCGGCGCCCGTCGCAGCGTGCTCAGGTCGAGGTCGAAGAACATGTCGCCATAGCCACGCTCCCAGGACGACATCGCGTAGCCGGGGACGGTGTTCATCTCGACATCGACGGTGAGCAGGTAGTTGCAGCCCTCAGTGCCGTGGTCGAGCACATGGTTGAGGAAGAAACCTGCGTGCAGGCGCTTGCCCTGGAGGCGGCCCTGCATGTCGGTGAAGCACACGATGACCGTGTCGATCGTACCCTCGTCGATGCGGTCGCGCAGATCATCCATCGTCAACCGAGGAGCCTCCGAGGCTGCGGCCTTGGCGGCCTTCCCAGCCTTGGTT
>Ga0209476_10001186_pt1 | contig 17667 bp, 14 predicted proteins | sample KloWWTrecipitate_FD_187179 | JGI IMG/M metagenome (GOLD analysis project Ga0209476, IMG submission 187179) | Active sludge microbial communities from Klosterneuburg, Austria, studying microevolution and ecology of nitrifiers - Klosterneuburg... | ecosystem: Engineered > WWTP > Aerobic digester... | reverse complement strand
ATCGGCCCGGGTTCCGCAGTCCGGAAACGACGCGCCGACCCGAGGGTCGGCGCGTGGCCGTTCCGTGCGCTGCCTAGCTGCCTATTGTCGCGGCACGAAGTCCAGCACCGCCAGCGGGGCCTGGGTCGCCACCGCGACGCTGATGTTGAGCGGCTTGTACTGGTTGGTCAGCCAGCGCCCGAGCTGGCTGGCATAGAACGGGCTGCCCAGCACGCCGCTCTGTCCGCCCGGCAGGATCTGCTGCAGGGTGGGCGTGGCGGTCATCTCGCCGATGAAGCGCCGCGCCGGCCCGCCGCCGAACATGAAGCCGTTGAGCGTGTTGGCCTTCACGCTGTGGTCGGAATCATCGACCACCTCGTAGCCGCCCGGCCGCGCCAGCCCCGGCAATTGCGGCGACAGGTTGGCGAAGCCATAGGTCGCGTTGGCATCGGGGATGTTGAACGGCCCGCCCAGCGGGTGGTCGAACACGATCCGGTGCAGCTTGCCCCAGCGGTAGTCGTCGACGTTGGTCGAGCCGTTGAAGGCCGGCGCGAAGGCCGGACTGGCGAGCAGGTCGAGGCCGTCCTTGAGGCTCTTGACCAGCAGGTAGTCGCGCGCCGCTTCCGGCGACGGCGCGCCCTGCACGGCGAAGAAGTTGAGCCCGCTGGCGCCGACGCCGCGCCGCGTGGCGTAGTTGTCGAGCGCGTACTTGAGCCCGATGTAGGAAATATCCGCGGCCGGCACGTAATTCGTCAGGCCGACCCGGCCCAGCGTGGCGTCGATGGTGTTGCGGATGGCGAAGTTGCGGAACACCGCGAACAGCGTCGCCGCGGTCGAGTTGCGGATCTCCGCGGCGCTGGGCTCGGGCAGCGAGGCCGGGTTGTCGCCCGGGTCGTAGCCCTCGCGGATGCCGGTCGGGGTGCTGAGGTCCCACTCCTTGAGGCGGGCGAGCGCCGCGCTGACCCGCGGCTCGTTGACCAGGGCGGTGAGCTGGCTCCAGGCCCCGGTTGCGCTGGCATTGGCTTCGGCCGCGAGCAGGTACGGCAACACCAGCTGCGCATCCAGCGGCTGGTTGTTGGCCTGCAGCTTCTGCATGTCGGCGACCGTGATCTTCGTGCCGCTGGCGAACTTGTCCTGCAACACCCGGTCGACGCGTCCGTTGCGGTACGAGGCATAACCGAAGTTGAGGTAGTACAGGCCGCCGCCCGGGCGCAACTGGTTCAGCGGATTGTTGTCCAGCGTGTTGCCGACCGGATCGTTGTTGCAGTTGACGATGTAGCCGCTGGCCGGGTTGACCACGAAGGGCATCTCGGTCGCGGGCATCACTTCGTACGGCACCGCCTGGTTCGGGATCCGGTTGGTGACCGGCAGCCATTCGTTGCGGCGCGTGCCGGTCCCGTCGCGGATCAGCGAGGGCGGCGTGCCGTCGGGCGCGTTGAGGTTCTGGAGGTCGTCGCGGATCGGGTTCTCGGCCGAGGTGAAGTAGGCGATGTTGCCTTCCATGTCGGCGTAGGCGAAGTTCTGCGAGCCGACGTCGAAGTAGGTCACCGCCTCGCGGAACTGCTCGAGGTTCTGCGCCTTGTTGATCTTGCGGAAGGCCTCGAGTTCGAAGGTCGCGCCCCAGCCGGTGTACTGGGCCGAGAGCCCCGAGGTGCCGGTGATGCTCAGCACCGGGCCGTTGTTGCGGCGCGGGACCAGGACGGTGACGCCGCCGTTGAGGTACCCGATCGAGTTGTCGCGCGCGGCGTTGTCCGGCGTGCCGTCGAAGCGGTTGACCACGTAGGACTGGAACACGAGTTGCACCGGCTCGGCCTGGCCCCGGTAGATGGTGTGGGTGGGCAGGCCATAGGTGTTGACGATGAAGCTTTCCTGGTACGCGTCGGTGACGTCCAGCGGGTTGGTGGTGAGGCCCCAGCAGAAGCGCTCGGTGCAACCCAGCAGCACCGCGGGCGTGCCGGGGAAGCTGGCGCCGACCACGTTCATGCCGCTGCCGCTGGAGACCACGTGCACTTCCTGGAAGATCGTCGGCGTGTCGAGCCCCAGGTGCGGGTCGTTGGAAAGGATGGGGCGACCGGAAACGGTCTTGCTGCCATCGACGATCCACCAGTTGCTGCCACGCCGGCTGGCGCGGCGCTCGAGCGCCGGCGCGATCCAGGGATTGGCGCGCATCGAATCCTGCAGCGCCTGGGCCATCGCCTGCAGCTCCGGCGACACCACCGGCGCCGCCGCGGACTTGTCGGCCACGACCGCCGCTTCGCCGGCGCCCGCGGTGGGCCGGAAGCCGGGGATCGAGACCCGGTTGTCACCCGGCTGCGAACGATGCGTGTCCTCGAAGAACAGCGCGGCCCCGTTGAAACCCGCGGCCTGCCCCGCCTGCTGGTAGGCGCCGAGCTTGATCGTGAAGTCGGTGTCGAGGTCGAAGGAGAGCTGGAACGCCAGCAGCTTGGCCATCACGATCGAATCCACCGGCGACCAGGCCAGCGCCCGGGTGGTCTCGATCGCGCCGTACTCCGGCGGCAACGGGTTGGTGGAGAGCCAGAAGTTGACGCCGTCGGCGTAGGCCTTGAGGATCCCGCGCGGTTCGTCCCCCAGCGCGACCCACGAGGCAAAGGCCGCGCGGCGCAGGCCCAGCGTGCGCAACTGCACGTCGTTGGCGAGCGCGGCGGGTCCCAGCAGTTCGGCCAGCGTGCCACTGGGCACGCGCCGGAAGTAGTCCATCTGGAAGAAGCGGTCGCGCGCATGCGCGTAGCCGAGCAGGTAGGCCGCGTCGAGGTCGTTGGCGGCCTGGATCACCGGCACGCCTTCGCGGTCGTAGGTGATGGTGCCGGGGGCGCGCAGTCCCGCCGCGATCGTCGCCGCCTTGTCGGCCGCCGCGAGCGCCGGGTCGTAGGTGATGTAGCGCGCGGTCTTGCCGGTCTCGGGGTTGTAGGCACTCGCGGCGCCGGCGGGCGCCGGTGCCATCAGCGCGCCCGCGATCGCGAGCGAAAGCAGTGCGGGCGCGCGCCACGTGGCGCGCGCGGAACGGGTCGATTGCATGGTCGTCTCCCTGATGGCAACGCAGGCGTGCCTGCGTCGATTATGCGCCGCCCCGGGCAGGCGGGAACGCTGCGATGCGGCAATCCGGTACACCCGTGCAAACACGCCTCAGCGCATTCGCGGCCACATTCCGATCGCGGTGCACAACCACGCGGCGATCAGGGCGAAACCGCCGACCGGCGCCAGTCGCGTGGACCAGCCGGCGAGCGCCGCGCCGGCCAGGCTGCCGCAGAAGAGGATCGTCCCGGCCACGTACAGCAGGGCCGCGGCGCCGAGCCAGCGCGGCCGGCCGTGCACACCCAGCGGCGCCAGCACGAGCAGCGCCAGCGCGTGGACGCAGAGGAATTGCAGCGCCCGCTGCAGCTGCGCCATCTGCGCCGGATCGAGGCGCTGCGACCACGCATGCGCCGCCAGGGCGGAAGCCACGACCGCACAGGCACCGAACAACGCGCCGGCAACGGCGCCCCACCGCAAGACTTGCATGGCGCGATTGTAGGCCCGGGCGGCGGCCTGCAGGGACGCCAAGCGGACGGTCGGGGCGGCTTGCCGCGCCACGCGCCGCTCGCGGGCCCGAGGCCGCGCCGGGGCGGGATCCACGCCTGCGGCGCCGTGCGGCGCCGCAGGCCATGACCGGGCCTACTTCGGATCGAGCGGCTTGAGCAACTCGTCGACGGTCTTGTTCATGTTGGCGAACTTGTAGTTCGGCAGCACGAACACCCAGCCCTTGAAGCGCGCGTCGAGGTCGGCCGCTTCCTGGCGCAGCGCCGCGAGGCGCTGCTCGCGATCCTTGGTCGGGTCGCTCACCGCCAGCGGCGGCTCGGGTGCCGCGGGCGGCGTGGCGACCGCGGCATTCGGATCCTTCGCGCGCGCCTCGGCGTCGGCCAGCGCCTGCGCATCCGCCGCGGCCTTCTGCGCCTCGAAGGCGGAGCGGGCTGCGGCCTGCTCGCGCTCGATCGCCGCGCTGGCCGCGGCCTCGTCGAGGCTCGCGCTGAAGCGCGCGAGGTCCTTGCCGTCTGCCGACCAGGCCTCGCCGTTCACCAGCAGGCCATCGAAGGCGATGTAGCGCAGCGCATGCACCGTGGCAGCGCCCGGTGCCACGCCGGCTGCCGGCAGCACGTCGTCGAAGCGCAGCCCGGTGAGCGCCGAGGCCAGCCCGTTGGCGGCGGCCGGCGAGCTCAGTTCGCGTCCCCTGGGCAGGTTCGCGACCTGGAAGTCGGTTTGCGCCGGATCGTCGCGGAATGCGCGCAGGGTCTTGCCGTCGGTCGTGATCTCGACCGCCGCGATGCGGCTCGACGGCAGGTCGACGAGGTCGCGGCGCAGCCAGTTCGCGGTCAGCTTGTCGACCGTGAGGTTGCCCTTGGCCAGCCATGACTGCGCCTCGCCGGCGCGACGCACGAAGGTGCCCTCGCCGCCGCGGCCGTTGAAGTTGCCGACGATGAGCTTGAGCGGCTCGCCGAGGCCGCCGATCGACACCTCGACGCCGGGCGCGTCCTTGGCCGCGACGTCCTGCACGCCGAGCCTGGCATACGACTCCGGCAGCGCGGTCTTGGCCTCGAGCAGCGTGGCGTCGGCGAGCTTGAGCAGGAATTCGCGCACCTTGGCCACGTCGGCGGCATAGCCGCTGCGCTCGGCCACCGTCCAGCCCGCCGGCGTGCGCTCCAGGGTCGCGATCGGCTTCGACTCCGCGCCGACCAGCGCGATCCGGTCGACCTGGTTGATGCCCTCGGCCAGTCCGGCCACCGCGACCTGCGCCGCGGGCAGGGTTTCCTGCGGCTGGCGCGAACGCCCGGCCCACACCGCGAGCCCCAGCGCGATCACCGCCACCACCGCGAGCCGCATGACCTTGTTGTGGATGTCCATGGTTGGGTCTCCGCGCCTCAGGCCGCCGCCGCCGGGTTGCGGCGCCGGCGCATCCACCAGGTCAGCACCGCGGCCGCCAGGGTCAGCAGGATCGGCAGCAATCCGATGGTGAGGATCTTGAGCTGGGTGCCGAGCGACTCGATCTCGGCGTCGAGCTGGCGCCGCACCTGGCGCAGGTCCTTGCGGATCTTGAGCTTCTGGTCCTGGAAGCGCTCGAGCTCGGCCTTCTGCTCCGGCGACAGGATCAGGGCCTGCTCGTCGGCCTTGCCGCGCTGCAGCTCGTTCAACTTGCGCTCGGTCTCGGCCAGTTCCTGGTTGAGCTCCTGCTCCTTGGCGCGGAAGCGGTCGTCGGCGCTGCGCCGCAGGGCGTCGACCGTGGTGAACGGCCGCTGCGCGGTGGCGCGGCCGCGCACGCTGATCAGCGCGCCCGAGCCGGTGAGGTTGTCGACCGCGTTGACCACGAAGTCGCCGTTGTTGGCGAAGGCGTTCATGACCTGCTGGCCGAAGAACTGCTGCACCTGGACCCAGAGGCGGTCGGTGACGATGTCGGTGTCGGCGACCAGCACGATGTTGGCCTCGCCGGCGGACTCCGCCAGGTGGCCCTCGCCGCTGCGGCCCGGGAACGCGGTCTTGAGCTTGCCCTTGAGCCGGCCGGCGACCACGTAGTGCTGCTGGCTGGGGGCGAAGCCCTGGAACAGGGTCGAGGGATCGGCCATGAACTTGATCCGCTCGGCTTCCACCAGCATCGAGTCGGCGCTGGACTGGATCAGCGGCTCCAGCGCCAGCGGCGCCTTCTCCGCCATGCGGATCACGCCCGCGGTGGAGACGTTGACGCTGCCCAACTGCGCGCTGATCACGTCCTCCTGGTTCATCGCCTTGGCGTCGAAGCCCAGGATCGCGAGGTGGCGCACCGGCTGGCCGCTCGGCGACTGCACCTGCAGCGCGTGCTGGGCGTCGAGCAGCACGCGCGCCGGGTCGTACTCCACGCCCCAGCCCTTGAGGAGGGCGGGCAGGTCCGAGCTGCGGTTGGCGAACATCGCCGCCTGCGGATCGTTGGGATCGTTGGCCGCCTCGTCGGTCTCGGCGTTGGGGTCGACGAAGGCGAGCAGGTTGCCACCGCGCATCACGAACTGGTCGATCGCGTACTGCAGGTCCTCGGAGTAGTCCTTGGGGTGGACCAGCACCAGGGTCTGGATCTCCGGATCGATCTTCGCGGTCGCCGCCTGGTTGAGCTGGCGCACGTCGAACAGCTCGTTGAGCGAGGTGAAGATCGCCGCGCCGGGGCGCATCTGCCGCGTCGCGGGATCGAAGCCCGGCGCCAGCGCGAGCCCGCTGATCACGCCGACCACCGGCTTGGTGGTGGTGGCGAGCGAGTGCAGCAGCTTGGCGATGTCGTACTCCAGGAACGCTTCCTTGTCCGGCTGGAAGAACGGCACGACCATCTGGCCGTCGGTGGAATTGGTCCCGGCGAGGCCGAAGTAGATGCTCTCGCCGCCCTGCCCCACCGGCACCGCCTGCAGGCCGAACGACGATGCACGATCCTCCTCGTCGGAGAACGGCAGCGGGTCGATCACCTGCAGCTGGATGCGACCGTCGGACTTGGCCGCGACCTCCTCCAGCATCTCGCGCACGCGGGTTGCGTAGTTGCGCAATTGCGGGATGTCGCGGGTGGCGCGATCGGAGAAGAACAGGTAGAGGTTCACCGGTTCCTTGATCTCCGCGATCACCTGGCGCGTGCCCTCGGTGAGGGTGTACAGCCGGTTCTCGGTCAGGTCGAGGCGCGCGCCGCGGAACAGGGTGTTGGTCAGCACGATCGCGGCGACGAACAGCACCGCCAGGATGGCGAGCGTGCCGCCGGTGAGCGCGGAACGTTGCTTGGTGGTGGTCATGGTCAGTCGGCCTTCTTGAGGTCGATCACGACGGCGCTGGCGTAGAGCCAGAAGCCGATCATCAAGGCGAAGTAGACGAGGTCGCGCAGGTCGATCACGCCCTTGCTGATCGACTGGAAGTGGGTCAGGAAGGAGAGGCTGGCGACGGCGTCGACCAGGAACTGCGGCAGCACCGCGCCGGCGGCCTCGAGCACCAGCGGGAAGCCCGCCAGCAGCAGCAGGAAGCAGGTCACCACGGTGAGGATGAAGGCCACCACCTGGTTGCGGGTCAGGGCCGAGAGGCACGAGCCGATGGCGAGGAAGGACCCGGCCATGAGGAAGCTGCCGACGTACCCGGCCACGATCGCGCCGTTGTCGGGGTCGCCCAGGTAGTTGACCGTGATCCAGAGCGGGAAGGTCAGCGCCAGCGCGATGCCGGCGAAGGCCCACGCCGCGAGGAACTTGCCGACCACGGCCTGCCACATCGTGACCGGCAGCGTGAGCAGCAGCTCGATGCTGCCGGTCTTGCGCTCCTCCGACCACAGGCGCATCGAGATCGCCGGGATCAGGAACAGGTAGAGCCAGGGATGGAAGCTGAAGAAGGGCAACAGGTCGGCCTGGTTGCGCTCGTAGAAGCCGCCCAGGTAGAAGGTGAACGCAGCCGACAGCACCAGGAAGATCAGGATGAATACGTACGCCACCGGGGTGGCGAAGTAGCTGGCGAGCTCGCGCCGGAAAATGATGCGGATCGGGTTCATGCCGCCTTCCCCTGCGCCGGTGCCTGGGTGATCGTGCGGAACACCTCGTCGAGCCGCCCGCGTTCGAGCTGGATCTCGCTGACGACGATGCCCTGCGCCTTGAGCGCCTCGTTGACCGCGGCGAAGATGGTCTTGCCCTTGCGCGGGAACGCGGTGACGCGCTGGTCCTGCGGATCGACCACCACCGACTCGACGTCGGCGATGCGGACCAGGGTCTCGCGCGCGACCGCCGGATTGGCCGCGGTCAGCGACACCGCGCCGTGGTAGCGCGAGCGCGCCTCGAGCGCCTCGGGCTTGTCGTCGGCGAGGATGCGTCCGCCGGCGATGATGATCGCGCGGTTGCACACCGCGTGGACCTCCTCGAGGATGTGGGTCGAGACCACGATGGTCTTGTCCTTGGCCATCGCGTTGATGAGGTTGCGCACTTCCTGCTTCTGGTTGGGGTCGAGGCCATCGGTGGGCTCGTCCAGGACCAGGACCTTGGGGTCATGCAGGATCGCCTGCGCCAGGCCGACGCGGCGGCGGTAACCCTTGGAGAGGGTCTCGATGCTCTGGCCCAGCACGCTGCCCAGCGAGAGCCGCCCGATGACGTCGTCGAGGCGCTGCCGCCGCAGCTCGGCGCCGAGGCCGCGGATGTCGGCGACGAAGTCGAGGAAGCCGCGCACGCTCATCTCGCCGTAGCTCGGCGCGCCTTCCGGCAGGTAGCCGATCAGCCGCTTGGCTTCGATCGGCTGCGCCGCGACGTCATGCCCGCAGACGCTGGCGCTGCCCGAGGTCGGGGCGAGGAAGCCCGCGATCATCTTCATGGTGGTGGACTTGCCGGCCCCGTTGGGGCCGAGGAAGCCCAGCACCTGCCCGGGCTCGACCCGGAAGCTGATGTTGTCCACGGCGCGGATGGCGCCGTAGTGCCTGCTCAGTTCGCGTGTTTCGATCATCGCTCGAGGTCCTTGCTGGCCCGCTGGCGGCACGGCCGCTGCGCCACATCGGCGCCTGGTCGGGCGCCGTGCGCGGCCCCGGCCGCACAGCAGGATCGATGGGGGCCGTTGCCGGCCCGACGCGGTTGGTGCCTCGCGGCGGGAAAAAAGTTCCCCGCCGCCTGATGGGCCCCGGCGCCGAGGCCGGGACCGGTTGCCGGGCCGCTCAGCGGATCGGCAGGAAGATATCGGTCAGCGTATCGGTGTTCTCTTCCTCGGATGCGACCAGCCAGTTTTCCCACATCCCGGCCAGGTCGCGGTTGAAGTCGTAGCCATGGGTCAGGGCATAGGCCTTGAGCATGTCGCGGCCCTTCTGCAGGCCGACGCGATGGCCGCGGTACTGGGTGGTGATGACGCGGCCGCCGTAGGACAGCCCCGACTGCACCTGGCCGGTCACCGGCGTGGCATGCGGCGCGACCGGGACCGCGACGTTGAAGTCGTTGGTCTCCTCGCCCAGCACGTTGATGATGCGGCGGTCGGGGCCGGTGACGGTGAGCTTGTTCGCCTCGATGAAGGCGTCGATCTCGTCCCAGCCCTTGCCCATGGCCTCGGACGCCGCATCCCACTCGCGCGGCGCGGCCGGCGTGCTGACGCCGACATAGAGGATGTCGGTGGGGACCACGTCCACCAGGGTGACCTCGACCTGGCTGTAGTCCACGTTGGGGACCACGGACATCATCGAGGCAAGGCGGCCCAGCCCTTCGTTCATCAGCTCGCCCTGGCGGCCGCTGAGGTACAGGCCGGCATAGCGGCCGAGGATGTCCCAGCCGTAGTCGACGTCGATCGCCCACCTGACCGTGACCGCATTGGTCTGCGTGCTCTGGTCGAGCTCGAAGGTCATGGTCTTGTCGTGGCCGCGCCAGGTGTTGTCGAGCGCCATCACGATGCGTTCCTCGGGGACGCTTTCGGTGATCTCGACGCTGCCCTGCCCGACCTGCTTGTTGAACAGGCTGTTCCAGTTGACCTTGGCGCCGACGCCGTACTCGGCGCCTTCGAGCGAATAGTCGGCGCGGGTGTCGAGCGCGTACCAGGGCTGCCAGCTGTTCCAGCGCTTGTAGTGGTTGAGCGTGTCGTAGACCTGGGTGATCGGATTGCCGAGCTCGACCGAGCGCTCGACGCGCGCGTGGCTGGGCAGGAACACGCCGATCAGCAGGAACAGCAGGACGGTGATGACCGCCGCGATGATCAATTCGAGGATTCTGTACATGGGCAGTGGCGGGGCAGGCGGCGGGGCGGAAAGGCCGCAATGGTACCCAAGTCGGGGCCGGCCGGCCATTCGCCCGCCCGCGCCCCGAAGCCCGGCGCACCCCTGCCCCCCAGGCGATCGATTCGCGTACTCCCAGCCGTCGTCCATTCCGGTTGTCCCCGCCGTCATCCCGGCGCAAGCCGGGATCCAGCAGCGAAGCGCACGCCAAGGCGTGTCGAGCCAAGTCGACCGTCCAGCGCGGTGTAGCCGCGCCAACCAGCCAGGGATGGCGGGTTAGCAGACCGGGGCCCCTGGAAGTCGCCGGGAAAAGACGCCCGCGCGAGGGGAATAGCCAAACTGTTCGAGGGCAGGATGCCCGAGTTGTTTGGCGGCCCTCGCGCGGGCGTCTTTTCCCGGGGACCGCGCGCACAGGAAGTGCGCGCGGCGACTTCCCGGGGTGCCCTTTGGGGGATGCAAGGGGGGCTTTGGGCACGCAAAGCCCCCCTTGCTCGGCCGGCCGCAGGCCGGACGAAACGCGGTCTGCGTAGCGCAAGGCAATGCGCAGCGAGCGCCTCGCTTCGGAGCGAACGCCGCTCCACTGGGTCCCGGCGTGCGCCGGGATGACGCCATCAGGTGGGGATGCCGCCCGTAGGTGAGCACGGCGCCAGCACGACAATGGATTCCCGCTTGCGCGGGAATGACGTCGGCGGAGATGGCAAATACGTCGATTGGATCGGGATGGCCGCCGCCGGGCCACAAGCGGCATCCGCCACCCGCACGCTGGCGGATAGGCGGAAATTGCGCGTTTGACGCGCCGCGGCGCTAGACGATGCCCAGCTCGAAGGCCTTGAGTACCGCGCGCGTGCGGTCGCGCACGCCAAGCTTGGACAGGATGTTCGACACGTGGTTCTTGACCGTGCCCTCGGCCACGCCGAGCGAATTGGCGATTTCCTTGTTGCTGTAGCCGCCGGCCATCAGGCGCAGGATCTCGGTCTCGCGCTCGGTCAGGGGATCGGGCCGGTCGAGGCTGGCGAAGTCGTTCTGCATGTGGGTCAGGCCGGCCAGCAGGCGCTGGGTCACCACCGGCTGCACCAGCGAACCGCCGGCGGCCACCGCCTTGACCGCCTCCACCAGTTGCTCGAGCGAGACGTCCTTGAGCAGGTAACCGCGCGCGCCGGCCTTGAGCCCGGCCAATACCATCTGGTCGTCGTCGAAGGTGGTGAGGATGATGGTCGGCGGCAACTCGTCCTTGGCGCGCAGCGCGTTGAGCACGTCGAGGCCGGAAAGGTTGGGCATGCGCATGTCGAGCAGCACCACGTCGGGCTTGACCCGCGGGATCACCTCGACCGCCTGCGCGCCGTCGCTGGCCTCGGCGACCACGCGGATCGAGTCCGAGAGCTCGAGCAGCGAGCGGATGCCCTGTCGCACCAGGGTCTGGTCGTCCACCAGGCACACGGAAATCATGTCGCCTCCCTCGGCATCCACGCCTCGAGCGAAAAACCGCGGCCGCGGCCGGTATCGATCGCCAGCCCCCCGCCGAACTGTGCCAGCCGTTCGCGCATGCCCGACAGGCCGTTGCCCGGCGCCACCGCCTCGGCGCCCTGCCCGTCGTCGCGCGCCCGCACCCGCAGCGTGCCGTCGCCCGCCGCCTCGAAGGACAGCCACAGGTTGCGCGCACGCGCATGGCGGATCGTATTGGTGATCACCTCCTGCGCACAACGCAGCAGGACCTGGGCGCGGCGCGGGTCGTCGACGTTGAAGTCCGGCGCCATCTCGATGTGCACCACCGGCTCGGGCAGGCCCTCGATCAGGGCGTCCAGCGCCTTGCGCAGGTCGATCTCGTCATCCGCGCGCAACTGGCTGACCACCTCGCGCACGTCCGAGAGCAGCAGGCGCGCCAGCGACTGGGCCTGGCGCACGTGCTCCTGCGCCTTGTCCTGCACCAGGTGGCTGGCGACTTCGAGGTTGAGGCTCAGCGCGGTGAGGTGGTGGCCCAGCAGGTCGTGCAGCTCGCGCGAGATGCGCAGGCGCTCGCCCATGCGGCTGGACTCGGCCAGCAGGGCCCGGGTCGCGCGCAGCTCGGCGTTGAGCCGGCGCTGGTCCTCGCGCGAGTCGGCCTGGTCCTTGGCCACCAGCGAAGTGATGAAGGTGAAGCTGGAGAAGCCGACGTAGAGCCCGCTCTGCAGCAGCGAGTCGAACCAGCCGTAGCCTTCGACATGGGCCACGAACACCGGCACCATCGCCAGGGCCTCGCCCAGCAGCCAGGCGATGCCGTAGGCCACCGGCATGATCCACGGCAGCACGCCGGCGATGACCAGCAGCAGGATGCCGGCGAGGCCGGTGTGGCTGAAATAGCTGATCGCGACCGCCGAGGCGCTCATCATCAGCAGCAGGATCCAGCGCGCCGGCCCCGCGCGCCGGCGCCCCAGCCCGCTGCTCAGGGTCCAGTACGAGATCCCGAAGAAAACGTAGGACACGACCCAGCCGACGTGGTCGGTGGTGGTGAGGTCGCCGACCGGCGACAAGGCCTCGACCAGCAGCGGGATGCCCACGCAGGCATAGGTGAACAGCCCGGCGTAGCGCAGGAGTTCGATGTGGTTGAGGCGGAGCAGGCGCACCGTCCCATCGTACGCGCGGGCGCGCGCGCTGCAACCGGCCGATGGTCACGTGCGCGCCATGGTCCTGCCAGGCCTTAACCCTTTTCGAATCTCCGACCGTGCGATAATTCGCCGCCCCGGCCCCGCGGCCGGCGCAATGCACAGGGAGGAATCGCATGGCCTTGGCGATCCGTGACGCTCGCGAGCACGATCTGGACCAGCTGCTCGCCGTCAACAACAATGCCGGCCCCGCGATCCTGCCGATCGATGCGACGCGCCTGCGCCACCTGTACGAAGCGGCGTGCTATTTCCGCGTTGCCGAGGTCGACGGCACCATCGCCGGTTTCCTGGTCGCGCTGGCGCCTGCCGCCGACTACGACAGCCCCAACTTCCGCTGGTTCGTGCAGCGCTTCGACGACTTCGTCTACATCGACCGCATCGTGATCGCGAAATCGATGCGCGGACTCGGCCTCGGCCGCGTGTTCTACGCCGACGTGCAGAGCTACGCCGAGGTGCGCTCGCCGCGCCTGTGCTGCGAGGTGTTCCTCGACCCGCGCGACGACGTCTCGGTGCTGTTCCACGGCACCTACGGCTTCCGCGAGGAAGGCCAGCAGACGGTACCCAGCGGCCAGCGCGTCAGCCTGCTGGCCAAGGAGCTGTGCTCCTGGCCGTGGGTGCGCGACACCTACCTGCAGGGCCCGACCGGGCAGCTGCCGAACCAGCCCTGGCTGGCCGGACGGCCGCTGGCGCGCAAGCGCGCCGCGCGCGCCGCCGGTGCCGGCTGAGGCATTGCCGTGTTGCTCCTGGGCGACGTGGCCGAGGCGGCGGTCGCCGCGCTCCTGGCCCGCCATGCACTCGTGCTGGCACCGGTCGAGGCCGGCGCGCCGATCCCCGGCAGCTACTGGGGCGAACCCGAAGCGGGCCTGATCGGGACCACCGTGTACGCGCGCGCGGACACGCCGCTGCATTCGGTCCTGCACGAGGCCTGCCACCTCATCGTCAAGCCCGCCGGCGCGCGCGCCGGGGTCCACACCAACGCCAGCGACAGCGTGGCCGAGGAGGACGCGAGCTGCTACCTGCAGATCCTGCTCGCCGATGAACTGCCCGGCGTGGGGCGCGAGCGCCTGATGGCCGACATGGATGCGTGGGGCTACAGCTTCCGCCTCGGTTCGGCGCGGGCATGGTTCGAGCGCGACGCCGGCGAAGCCCGTGCCTGGCTGGCCGAGCGCGCGCTGCTCCCGGGCGCGGGCTGCCGGTCCTGAACGGCGCCGCGGCCACCCGTTCGATTCGGGCCGGCTGCGGCGTTGTACACCACTGACGCGGCCAGCCATCCCGGCTGGCGCCAATCGAAGGGGAGCCCATCCATGTCGTCCATTGCCTCGATGCCGTGCCGGATTGCGCTTGCTGCCGCCGTGCTGGCCGGCCTTGCCGCGTCGCCCGGCATGGCCGCCTCGTCGGCCTCGGGCAGTTTCCGCTACGACGAACTGACGATGAAGGTCGTCAACGCCTATGCCTTCCGCGAGGAAAAGAACGATGCACCGGGCACCTACACGACCTACGTGTACCTGACCAGCAAGCCGATCGACGGCCAGGCGGCCGCCAATGCCTTCGACCCGGGGCGCGCCATCGACGAGGAGATCGACGACCAGCCGGCCGGCTACGTGCGCCTGTGCTTCGATCCCGATTTCAGCGAATGCGGCATCTACTTCTCGCACGAGGAACCGCTGGAGAGCTTCAACACCTCCGGCTACGGCAAGCTCGAACTTGCCAGCAAGGACGCCAAGCGCCTCGCGGGCACCTGGATCCTGGCCGAGCCGGAGGAATTCTTCGACAAGACCTACCAGTTCGACCTCAAGTTCGATGCCGAGGTCATCGCGCCGACGCCGGGGACCGCGCTGCCCGCCGACGGCGGCGAACCCGGGAAGGCATACCAGGCCTGGCTGGCGGCGATCGCCAAGGGCGACTTCGACACGCTGCGCGCGATGCTCGGCGAGGCCGGCGACTGGCAGTTCCCCAAGGACGACGAGAAGTCGGCCAAGGAGAACCTCAAGTACCTGCGCGACGGCAAGCCGGTCAGCGTGAAGATCCTCAAGGGCGAACAGCGCGGCGACCAGGCGATCCTCACCGTCGAGGGCGTCGACCGCGACGACCTCAAGCTGCGCGGCCGCGTGCTGATGGCCAAGGGCGAAGGCGGCTGGCGCCAGGAACAGAGCGACCTCGACAGCGTCGAGTGAGCCGGGCCCAGCCGCTGGCTCAGGTGGTTGCCGGCGCCTGCGGGCCGTCGTCGGGCAGGTCGCCCAGCGGCTCGGCGGGCACCGGCGTGATCGCCACATAGGCGCGCCAGCACAGCCAGCCGAGCGCGGTCAGCGTCACCGCCCCCAGCGCCAGGTGCCAGGCGCTGTCGGCCAGCAGCGGCGACAGCACGCCGGCGATCGCGCTGGTGACGATGCCCCATCCGAAGGCCTGCATCGACGAGGCCGCGCCGCGGTTGTGCGGATAGCGGTCGAGCATCTTCAATGACAGGGTCGGGAAGCTCAGCGCGATGCCGACCGCGTTGAGCCCCATCGGCAGCACCGCCCACGGCACCACGGGCACGTCCGCCAGTGCGTTGTAGCCCACGTTCAGCGCGGCGGCCACGCCCATGATCGCGTAGCCCGCCTGCACCGTGCGCCGCGGCGCGAGGCGCCCGGCGAGCCGGTTCGAGAGCGTCGCGCCGGCCATCATGCCGAGGATCATCGGCACGAAGAACCACGGGTAGCCCATCGTGCCCAGGCCGAGGATCCGCTCGATGAACGCCGGCGCGGAGCTGATGTAGAGGAAGCTGGCGCCGAAGTTGAAGCCGGTGGCGACCGCGAGCAGGACGAAGCGTCCATCGCGCGCCTGCACGCCGTAGACCCGCGCCAGCGGGCCGAGCACCAGCGGCATCCGCGCCGCGCGCGGATGGGTTTCCGGCAGCGAGCGCCAGCACAACGCGAACAGCGCCAGGCCATACAGGGCGAGGAACCAGAACACCGCGCGCCAGTCGGCGGCCTGGTAGACCAGCCCGCCGAAGACCGGCGCGAGCGCCGGCGCCACGCCGAAGAACAAGGTGACCAGCGCCATCACCTTCTGCGCCTCGGGCCCGTGGTAGAGGTCGCGCACGATCGCGCGCCCGACGATCAGGCCGGCACCGGTGGACACCCCTTGCAGCGCGCGCGCCGCCAGCAACTCGCCGATGCTGCCGGCCAGCGCGCACCACGCCGAGGCGGCGGTGAACATCAGCACCCCGGCCAGCACCACCACGCGGCGGCCCAGCGCATCCGACAGCGGCCCGTGCAGCAGGCTCATCACCGCGTACGCGCCCAGGTACACGCTGATCGTCTGCTGCATCGCCCAGTCGCTCGCGCCGAGGTCGCGCGCGACCGCGTGGAAGGCGGGGAAGAAGGCATCGATCGCGAACGGACCGAACATCGCCAGCAGCGCCAACAGCGCCGCGAGGCGCACGGCATGCACGGGACGGTCGGCGGTCATGCCCGCAATCTAGCAGCCGCACGCCAACCCAAGCCCAGGCCACGGGACAGGGCGAGTCCGGCGCTGGCGGGATCAGGGTGACGGCGAGTTGGCTCTTTCTGTCTGAGCCGGCACCCTGATCCCGTCGGCGCCGGACACCGCAAGCCCCGGCGCCCTCCGCGCCGACGCACTTTCGCGGCGCGATGCCGGATAATCGCCGGGTTCACCGCCAGTCCACGCCATGACCGACCCCATCCGCCCCGCCTTCCACGGTTTCGAGCAGGTGCCGCTGCGCGACTACGCCGAGCGCGCGTACCTGGACTACTCGATGTACGTGGTCCTCGACCGCGCCCTGCCCTTCGTCGGCGACGGGCTCAAGCCGGTGCAGCGCCGCATCGTCTACGCCATGAGCGAACTGGGCCTGGACGCCGGCGCCAAGCCCAAGAAGAGCGCGCGCGCGATCGGCGACGTGATCGGCAAGTTCCATCCCCACGGCGACAGCGCCGCCTACGAGGCGCTGGTGCTGATGGCCCAGCCCTTCTCCTACCGCTACCCGCTGATCGACGGCCAGGGCAACTTCGGCTCGCCCGACGACCCGAAGAGCTTCGCGGCGATGCGCTACACCGAGTCGAAGCTCACGAAGTTCTCCGAGCTGCTGCTGTCCGAGCTCGGGCAGGGCACGGTGGAGTGGTCGCCCAACTTCGACGGCACCCTGCAGGAACCCTCGTGGCTGCCGGCGCGGCTGCCGCATGTGCTGCTCAACGGCGCCACCGGCATCGCCGTGGGCATGGCCACCGACATCCCGCCGCACAACCTGCGCGAGGTCGCGGCCGCCTGCATCCGCCTGCTCGAGCAACCCGACGCCACGATCTCGAACCTGCTCGAGCACGTGAAGGGCCCCGACTATCCCACCAGCGCCGAGATCGTGACCCCGCGCGCCGAGATCCGCGAGATCTACAAGTCCGGCGGCGGCTCGATCCGCGCGCGCGCCGTGTACCAGGCCGGCCCGAACGAGATCGTGGTGACGGCACTGCCGCACCAGGTGTCGCCGGCCAGGGTGCTGGAACAGATCGCGCAGCAGATGCGGGCCAAGAAGCTGCCGATGCTCGAGGACCTGCGCGACGAGTCCGACCACCGCAACCCGGTGCGCCTGGTGCTGGTGCCGCGCTCGAACCGGGTCGACGCCGACGAGCTGATGAAGCACCTCTTCGCCACCACCGACCTCGAGCGCAGCTACCGCGTCAACCTCAACGTGATCGGCCTCGACGGCCGCCCGCAGGTCAAGGACCTCAAGGTCCTGCTGACGGAGTGGCTGAATTTTCGCACCAGCACCGTGACCCGGCGCCTGCAGTTCCGCCTCGACAAGGTCGAGAAGCGCCTGCACTTGCTCGAAGGGCTGCGCATCGCCTACCTCAACCTCGACGAGGTGATCCGCATCGTCCGCAGCGAGGACGAGCCCAGGCCCAGGCTCATGCAGCGCTTCGCCCTGAGCGAAGTGCAGGCCGACTACATCCTCGAGACCCGCCTGCGCCAGCTCGCGCGCCTGGAGGAGATGAAGATCCGCGCCGAGCGCGACGAGCTCGAGGAGGAGCGCGCGCGCCTCGCGGTCACCCTCAAGTCGAAGGCCAAGCTCACCGCGCTGGTGCGCGACGAGATCAAGGCCGATGCCGAGGCCTACGGCGACAAGCGCCGCTCGCCGATCGTCGAGCGCGAGGCCGCGGCAGCCCTGTCCGAGGCCGACCTGGTCCCCTCCGAGCCGCTGACCGTGGTGTTGTCGGCCAAGGGTTGGGTGCGCGCGGCCAAGGGCCACGACGTCGATGCGGGCGCGCTGAGCTACCGCGAGGGCGATGCCGTGCTGGCGGCGGTGCCGGGACGCACCACGCAACAGGCCGTGTTCTTCGATTCGACCGGACGCTGCTA
>Ga0209476_10001183_pt1 | contig 17694 bp, 13 predicted proteins | sample KloWWTrecipitate_FD_187179 | JGI IMG/M metagenome (GOLD analysis project Ga0209476, IMG submission 187179) | Active sludge microbial communities from Klosterneuburg, Austria, studying microevolution and ecology of nitrifiers - Klosterneuburg... | ecosystem: Engineered > WWTP > Aerobic digester... | reverse complement strand
GGGTCGCACACCGTCTCGCCCGCCTTCGGCGCGATGCAATCCACCATCGCCTGGATCAGCGCGCGCGGTGTGAAGTACTGGCCCGCGCCGCTCTTGGTGTCCTGTGCGTTCTTCTCCAGCAGGCCCTCGTAGGCGTCGCCCTTCACGTCCACGCCCAGGGCCGACCAGTTCTCGGCATCGATCAGGTCCACCACCAGCCGGCGCAGCTTGGCCGGGTCCTGGAACTTGTTCTGCGCCTTGCCGAAGATCAGGCCGAGCGTGCCGGTCGACTTGCCCAGTTCATCGAGAGCGTGGCGATAGTGGCCGAACAGCTCATCGCCGTCCATCGCCAGAAGCGACGGCCAGGCCCACGCGGCGGGAATGATGCTCGGCTGGCTGTAGGGCGGCCGGCTGCGCTCATCGGCCATCTTCAGGAACAGCAGGTAGGTGAGCTGCTCGACATAGTCGCCATAGCTCATGCCGTCGTCGCGCAACACGTTGCAGTAGTTCCAGAGCTTCTGGACGAGGGTGGAGGCGTTCACGCGGGCTTCTTCAAGAGTTCAGGGTGTTTGTTCGCAAGGTGGGCACGCAACAGCTTGCGCAACGCCTGGGCCTGGCTGAGGCATTCGGCGACGACGTCCGGCGTCATCGGCGCGCCGGTGTAGTCGTTGGCATTGCGCTGCCGGCGCAGCGCGTCGAGCACCACCCACGCGTCGTTGGCCACGCCGAGCGTGAGCGGCAACGACTGGATCATCGTCTGGTGGTGGCCCGGTTCGTTCGTCGCGGGGCGGTAGCCTGCAGCCAGCATGGCCACCAGCGCGCACTGCATCACCGCCTTGTAGGCCGCGTCGAAACGGTTCTCGTCGCTGATCGCGTCCACGCCGGCATCCGCAATGTTGCGGTCGATGGCAGCGAGCAGCCGCTGCACCTCGGCCGCCGTGGGGGCATGGTCCTTAATCTTTCCGATGCGTTGCAAGTTCTGCAAAGTCATCTTCGCCTCCGATTACCCAGAGCCTTTTTCCTTGTGCCACGCTGCGCGCAAAACCGTCGCCCTTGGCCAGTTTGACGGCAAACTCGCGCGGCGCCATCACCGTGGGATTCACCTCACGGCGCAGCGTGTCCTGCACGGGCGCCAGTGCGCGCGCGAGGTCAGCAAAGCCCGCCGTGCCCAGCACCATCAGATCCACGTCACTGCCGGCTCGCTCGGTGCCTGCTGCGACGCTGCCGTAGACGAAGGCCAACTCGGCTTTCGCGCCCAATGGCTCCAGCGCGTTGCGCAACACGTCCGCCAAGCCAGCGGTCTTGCGCAGCAGGCCGGCCAACTCGGCAAACACCGGACTGGCGGTGTTGGCTTGGTAGTGCACCTGCCGCCCGACCTCCTGCCGCCGCAGCAGACCCATGTCAGCCAGCGCCCGCAGCTCGCGGTGCAACGAGCCGGCGGACGCACCCGTCAGGCGGGCCAGCTCGCGCACGTGCAGTGACAACTCGGGATGCAGCAGCAGTGCCCCAAGAACCGCAGAGCGCGTTTGTCCGAAGAGCCGTTGAGCCAAGTCCGTCATGAAGCTAATTTTGCTACAAATGAAGCATATTTGGGAACATGCCGCCGCACTTGCCATTCGCGAATGGCGAATGGGCCACGGCCCGGGTTCCCATTCGACTCAGGCATTCGCCTCCTGCGCCAGCAACGCCTTGAACGTCCACCCCCGCCCATCCTTCCACTCGATGGGCCCGTTCGCGCTGCGCCCCAGCACCACAGCTGCGGCGATCGAGGGTGAGGTGAACCCATACTCCTGCGAGACCCAGAAATCTGATGGAGTCGCCATCGGCGACGAAGATGCGGGAGGAGAAAAGGGGGGGTCATTGCCCAGCGGACCCATTGTTGCTTGAGCGCTACATCGTGCCCGCTCGGAGCGAGCGAGTCGCTTCTCACCTGTAGCCCTTCTGCCGGATTGAAATGCAAGGTTTTCCTTGCATTTCGCACCGTCGAACCCTACATTCCCACTCGATCCTTCGCCTAAGGCCCTGGGTCGTGGCCGCGCCTCAGTCGCCATAAGACTGGGGCATTTCTATTTCTGACCACGCCGTTCGATCACGTTGGCACCTCGGCTCAAGCGGTCGATATAGGCCTGATCGGCAGGAAATGCCGAGACAAACGTAAACGCGAAGCCGTCTTCCTGGCTGACTTCGAGAACCACCAAGTAACGGTTATCCAGAACGATCACTGTGCGGCGGCGGCGCGGCCGGCCACGGCTATCGTCCCGGATCTGTGCCAGCACATTGATGCGAACGCCATCCCCCGCCAGTGCCAGCTTGATCCAACGGATACGCTGAAGCCTTTTCAAGGACAGTGCGACATCATGCACACCGGCCGATAGACGGTAGTTCGTAGCCTCGGAAAATGCGTGGTCGAAAGTGAAGCCATGAAACCGCACGCGGCGCCCAGCCCAATCCCGGACTTCTGCATTAACGTACTCGTCACGGTAGATTGTCCAGTAAGCCTGCCTCAACGCTGCCGGGTCGACCGCATCGACCACGCACAGCAGCCAACCCGGCTCAGGCATGCGCCGCTCCATCGAAGGCAAAGATGTTGACCTTCTGCGATGTGCGGGGCGTGCCGCGCCCGACGGATACAAGTCCGCCGGCCTCGGCAACCAGATCGACCATCCTGAGCTTGATGGCGCTGCTGCCCAGGCCGTTCCACGCGTAACCAACGGCCCCGATCAGAACGTCGGCCAACCCCAGCAATGGCAGGTTGCTGGAGGTCACGGGCTCCAGACATGCGATCTCCGCCCGGTTGCGCAACTTGGTACGCAGGATGGCCGCCAGATCGTGGAACCTTTGCTGCTGCCGGTTCTGCTGCCAATCCAAGTAGATGTGATACCGCTGCCCAGGCTCCAGCCAGTGCAACAGCATCTGGTAGTAAAGCTTATAGAAACCCAACTCGGCATCGCCGTCGTTGAAGCGATCGTGGTCCAGCTTGTCCCGGTTGGCAACCAAGCACCGGAACGAAAGCCCTGGCTCGATCGCAAACAGGTGCAGCAATTCTTCGTAGAAGGCTGTCCGGTTCGGGGACACACGCTTCCACCCCAACTCCCCATGGGCGTTATGCCTGGCCTGAAGACGATGAATACGCCCCACCAAGTCGTGTTTGGACTCCCTTGGGCACCGCAATGCGCCGATCACCATGAAGGGCTGTGTCGGATCGGATGTATGGCGACTCTCGTCGCAATAGATGTTGAAGTCGGTCATGCCGCCTCCGCTACTGAAGGCGCACGCACGCCGAACGCCTGGCCTAAGATCGCCTGCCGCAGAGCCAGCGCACGCTTCAAATTGGCATCAACCTCCGCCTCAACTTCGCGGACGATGGATAGGCGGAGATCGACTTCGGCGACGATTTCACGCTGCTGCACCAAAGTCGGCAGACTGATTGGCGCGGCCATGAGCGCGGCTTTCGTAAGTTTGCGACGCCCAGTTGATCCAGTCGTGAGCGGAATGAACGGGTAGTACGACAGAGCGAGGTTCAAATACTTTGGCAGCGCCACATCTGGTTTGGCGCGCAGCACATGCGTGTGGTTGTTGACCCAGCACTTGCCGGCGAAGTAGTAGCTGAACGGCGCGGTTCTGCCAACGAAGGTTTCGTCTTCAACCACCAGCACGAGTTCCTCATCGAAAAGCGGCACATCAATCCAGCCCGTTCGTCCATTCGCACCGAGGTACGGGACACCTCCGGGACGCGTGGCGCGTTCGGTCTTATTGACGGGCCGCCGCAGGTTGTCCAGAGAAACTGCAACGCCGCCAATAGTGCCCGTGAATGCAGGTTTGAACGAAGCTGCTTCGGTCATTTGCTCAACTGTTGCCTTCTCGAAGCGCTTGAGATTGGCCTTGACGCGCTGGAGGTTGGCGACGGCTTCGTCGAGGCGGGAGAACTGCTTTTCGATCTCGGCGACGATCCGGCGCTGTTCGGTGATGTCTGGCAGCGGAACTGTGGAGTCGTCGAACTTGCCTTTGGTGATGTGAGCAAGACCAACCCCGCCTTGCGCTTTCGCAACGTAATCGGCAACGTTTCGATTCAACGCGTAGCAAAGAAATCGTTGATCGGCTACCTCGCGATCAAAGTGCAGGTTGAAGATGTGCTGGTTAAGCACTGCGTCACGGCCGTGCCAGATGTGAGCACCAAACGAAGTGCCGGGCGTTCCAGACCAGGCAAACAGCAGGTCGCCGTGCTTCACGCGGAACTTTGCTTCGACGTCCCCTGCGTAGTAGTTGAAGGATGCGCCCTCGTTCTTGAGGTTCTGAATTCGAATAATGGGGAGGCCTTCAGATACCCACTCCGTGGGCTTGAACGCCCGCCCGTTTACCGCACGACAGATATCTCCGACTCGGACAACTTGCCAACTGCGACACGTCGAACTTGCCGCTGTCACGCCACCAACTCCCGATTCAATTCATCAATCACCTTCGGCAACTCCACCCCGAACAACTGATGCACGCGCCCCAGCCCGCCCTGCTGGCTGAACGGCGGCAGATCGAAGTCGTCGATCTCGATACCCAGGCTGGCCGCGATGTGGTCGCGGATCATTTCCAGCCACTGCTGCTGCTCGGACGTGAACGCTTTGCCCGCTTTTTCCCGTGTCACCGACTGCTGCGCCAGCCAGGCCTTGAAGTTGGCGGCCACGCGCTCGGGGTAGGGCACCAGCTCGTTGTCCTGCTGCATCGCAAAGCGCACCAGGCTCACCAGGTCGGTGAGGATGCGGCTGCGGCTCGCGCCCTTCACCTTGCTCTTGTCCAGCGCCGCGTAGGCCTGCCACAGCGTGCCTTCGTCCAGAAGGTGCGGCGGCGCGTGCAGCGCGTCGGCCAGCGCTTTGATGTCGTTGAAGGTCAGCGGCGCCTTGATCGGGCGGCTGTAAAGGATCTGCAGCGCGGTGATCTCGTCCTTGTGTTGGGCGATGAAGGCCTCGAAGCTCTGCACGATGCCTTGGGCGCGCTCGCGCGCGGCCTCGCTGAAGCCGGCTTCGAGCACGCGGTCTTGCGTGACGGTGTCGATGACCAGTTCCTTGCTCGCCTTCAGGCCCAGCAGCAGCGCGCGCAGCGCCGGGTCGGCCAGCGGCTTCACGGCCTGGCGCAGCGCGGCATCGGCTTCGTCCGGGCTGCGGTCGGCGCTCGGGTTCAGTGCATGCACGATGCCGCCGGCGATCTGCTTCACGTCGAGGCCGCCACTGGCCTCGCGCACCTTCTTGCGTTCGGCGTCGCTGAGCTGCGCGTCCAGGCGCGACAGGCGCACCGCCACGCTGGAGAGCACCTCTTCTTCCACGTTGCCCAGGCTCACGGCCTGCAACAGCTTGTCGAAGGGCACGGTCTTCTTCTGGTCCATCGGGCGGCTGTCGGTCTTGTCGCGCTCGCACACGCCCACGCAGTCGACGATGACGAAGTGGTCCTTGTGCACGCCCTCGCCGGGGTTCACACCGCGCAGGTCGTCGTCTTTCACGATGCGCACGCCGCGGCCCTTCATCTGCTCGAAGAAGCTGCGGCTCTTCACGCTGCGCATGAAGACCACGATCTCCACCGGCTTGATGTCGGTGCCGGTGGCCACCATGTCCACCGTGACGGCGATGCGCGGGTAGTAGCTGGTGCGAAAGGCCTTGATCAGGTCTTCGGGCTTGGCACCCGTGGTGCGGTAGGTGATCTTCTGCGCGAACTCGTTGCCGCGGCCGAACTCCTCGCGCAGGATCTGCACGATGGTCTCAGCGTGGTTGTCGTCCTTGGCGAAGACCAGGGTCTTGGGCAGCTCCTGGCGCTGCGGAAAGAGATCGGTCTTCCATTGGTCGCGCAGCGTGCGCGCGATGGTGCGGATCTGGTCGGGCGTCTGCACGCTGCGGTCGAGCTCTTCAGGCGCGTAGTCGAAGTCGTCGTCGAGCTGCCAGTCGCGCCGGGCGCGGGTGGCCTTGTCGCGCACTTCGAGCCAGTAGCCGGCTTCCACCTTGGCGCCGGCTTCGGTCACCTCGGTCTTGATGCGGTAGACGTCGTAGTTGACGTTCACGCCGTCGGCCACGGCCTGCTCGTGGCCGTATTCCATCACCAGGTTCTGGTTGAAGAAGCCGAAGGTCTGCTTGTTGGGCGTGGCGGTCAGGCCGATCAGGTGCGCGTCGAAGTATTCGAGCACCTGGCGCCACAGCTTGTAGATGCTGCGGTGGGCTTCGTCGGTGACGATGATGTCGAAGCTCTCGATCGGGAACGCCGGGTTGTAGTCGATCGGTTCGGGCTGCTTGAACAGGCTTTCGATTTCTTCGGTGCTGTGCTCGTCCTCGTCTGCCGCCAGCTCGCGCCCCTTGAGCATGCTGAACATGCGCTGGATGGTGCTGATGGTCACCCGCGCGGTGGTGTCGAGCGTGTTGCCCTGCAGGTGCTGGACGATGTATTCCTCGCCGAACTTGTAGTTGTTGTAGGGCGAAACATAAGCGTCGAATTCCTTCTTGGCTTGCCGGCCGAGGTTCGCGCGGTCCACTAAAAACAGCACGCGCCGCGCACCGGCAAACTTGATCAGGCGGTAGATGAAACCGATGGCGGTGAAGGTCTTGCCGCTGCCGGTAGCCATCTGGATCAGCGCGCGCGGCTTGTTCTGTGCCAGGCTGGCTTCGAGGTTGCGGATGGCCGTGATCTGTGCGGGCCACAGCTTGAAGTCGCCCCATTCGGTGACCAGCTCGGGCATGTGTTGCAGCCGAGCAAGAAAGGTGGCGGTCGGCGCCTGCGCCTCGGCCGTGGGCGCGGAGCCGTCGGTGGTGAACACCGTGGCAGCAGGCATCGCCTTGAGCCATTCGGCCAGCATCTCGGGCCGGTGAAAGGCAAACACGTTGCGTGCTCGCGGCGCCGGATCGAGGCCGTTGGTGAAATGGGTTTCGATGCCGGTGGATTCGTACGCAAACGGCAAGGGTCGGCGCCACGCCGGCAAGCCCGCGGGCAAACCTTGCCGGTAATGGGCGGACTGGATTTCAACGCCGCTGAGTGTGGCGCCGGGCTTCTTGGCTTCGATCACACCGCAGGCCTTGCCATCCACGTAGAGCAGGTAGTCGGCGAAGCCGTGGCCCGGGTTCAGCGGAAACTCACGGATGGCCACGCCCCGCGCGGCATGCAGATGCACTTGCGCGACGTCTTGCACCATCCAACCGGCAGCGTGCAGCAAACGATCGATTTCTACGCGCGCCTGCTGTTCCGGGTTGGCCAACGGTGTCTTCCCTTCGTGTCTGACCTCAATGCCCGCGCGCGCCGATCCCGGGCGCGAATCTCACACGTCGATATTTGCCACCCTCAGCGCATTCGTCTCGATGAACTCGCGGCGCGGCTCGACCTCGTCGCCCATCAGCATCGTGAACACGCGATCGGCTTCGATGGCGTCGTCGATCTGCACGCGCAGCAGGCGGCGCACGGTCGGGTCCATCGTGGTTTCCCAGAGCTGGCTGGGGTTCATCTCGCCCAGGCCCTTGTAGCGCTGGCGCGCCACGGCTGATTCGGCCTGCTGGATCAGCCACGCCATCGCCTGGCGGAAGTCGCCGACGGTCGCCTGCTTCTGGCGCTCGCCCTCGCCGCGCTTGACGGTGGCCTGACCGCTGACCAGTCCCTTGAACGTGCGGCCGGCGGTGCTCAGCGCGTCGTAATCGGCGCCGTGCACGAAGTCGGCGGTGATCACGCTGCTCTTCACGTTGCCGTGATGCATGCGGCTGATGCGCAGGATGTGCTTGTCGAGGCGGGCATCGAATTCGGCGGTGACTTCGGCGTCGTGCAGCGCTTCCTTCAGCGCCAGTGCCGATTGCTCGGCGGCCTCGAGCGTGTCGAGGTCGAGGTGCAGGCCGTTGGCCATCGCGCGCAGCGCCTCGATGTCCATCCACGCGCTCAGCCGATCGACCACGTTGTTGGCCAGCACGTACTGCCGCGCCAGCGTTTCCAGCGTCTCGCCCTGAAGCACGGCCGAGCCTTCGATGCCGGTATCGAGCTGGGCGTCCTTCAGCGCCACGCGCAGCAGGTAGGCGTCGAGCTCGGTACCGTCCTTCAGGTACTGCTCCTCCTTGCCGAACTTGACCTTGTAGAGAGGTGGCTGAGCGATGTAGATGTGGCCACGCTCGACCAGTTCGGGCATCTGGCGGAACAGGAAGGTCAGCAGCAGCGTGCGGATGTGAGCGCCGTCCACGTCGGCGTCGGTCATGATGATGATGCGGTGGTAGCGCAGCTTGTCGGGGTTGAAGTCGTCGCCCCCCATGCCCTTGCCGATGCCGGTTCCCAGTGCGGTGATCAGCGTCAGGATCTCATTGCTGGTCAGCAGCTTCTCGTAGCGCGCCTTCTCGACGTTCAGGATCTTGCCGCGCAGCGGCAGGATCGCCTGGAACTTGCGATCGCGCCCCTGCTTGGCCGAGCCGCCTGCGGAGTCACCCTCGACGATGTAGATCTCGCACAGCGCCGGATCCTTCTCCTGGCAGTCGGCCAGCTTGCCGGGCAGGCCCATGCCGTCGAGCACGCCCTTGCGGCGCGTCATCTCGCGGGCCTTGCGGGCAGCCTCGCGAGCACGCGCGGCATCGACGATCTTTCCGACGATGATCTTCGCGTCGGTCGGGTTCTCCAGCAGGTAGTCGGTCAACGCCTTGCTGACCACGTCTTCGACCGGGCCGCGCACCTCGCTCGACACCAGCTTGTCCTTGGTCTGGCTGCTGAACTTCGGCTCCGGCACCTTCACGCTGAGCACGCAGCACAGGCCTTCGCGCATGTCGTCGCCGGTAACCTCGACCTTGGCCTTCTTGGCCACCTCGGTGTCGTCGATGTACTTGTTGATGACACGGGTCATCGCGGCACGCAGACCGGTCAGATGGGTGCCGCCGTCACGCTGCGGGATGTTGTTGGTGAAGCACAGCACGTTCTCGCTGTAGCCGTCGTTCCACTGCATCGCCACGTCGGTGGTGATGGTCGTGCCCTGGTCGCTGACCTTCTCGCCCTGCGCGCCAAAGATGGTCGGGTGCAGCACCTTCTTGCCGGTGTTGATGAACTGCACGAAGCCCTTGACGCCACCGGCGTACGCAAAGGTGTCTTCCTTGTTGTTGCGCTCGTCGACCAGCCGGATCTTCACGCCGTTGTTCAGGAAGCTGAGCTCGCGCAGCTTCTTCGCGATGATGTCGTAGTGAAAATCGATGTTCGAGAAGATCTCCAGATCAGGCAGGAAGTGCACCTCGGTGCCGCGCTTCTCGGTGTCACCTGTGACGCGCAGCGGAGACACCTCGAAGCCGTCACGGACCTCGATGAGCCGGTCCTGCGGGATGCCCTGCTTGAACTCCATGCTGTGGACCTTGCCGTCGCGTCGGACGGTCAACCGCAGCCATTTGCTCAGGCCGTTGACGCAGCTGACGCCCACGCCGTGCAGGCCACCCGAGACCTTGTAGCTGTTCTGGTTGAACTTGCCCCCCGCATGCAATTCGGTCAACGCGATCTCGGCCGCGCTGCGCTTGGGCTCGTGCTTGTCGTCCATCTTGACGCCGGTCGGGATGCCACGGCCGTTGTCGGTGACGCTGATGGAGTTGTCCGAGTGGATCGTCACGACGATGTCGTCGCAGTGCCCCGCCAGCGATTCATCGATGGAGTTGTCGACCACCTCGAACACCAGATGGTGCAGACCGGTGCCGTCGGAGGTGTCACCGATGTACATGCCCGGGCGCTTGCGAACCGCTTCGAGCCCTTCCAGGATCTGGATGCTGCCTTCGCCATAGGCCGCACTCTGCGCGGCGTCATCGGCGGCTTTCGCAGTCTTCTTCGCTGCTTCGTCAGACGGGTTCAGTGCTTCAGTCATCGAGATTCAAACTCATGGTTCGGCCGACTGCGCTTGCAGCACGACCCTTCAAAAAAATCAGGCAGCAACAGGCGATCAATCAGATTCTCATGGGCATCACGACGTACTTGAACCCGGCCTGCTCGGGCACGGTTATCAGCACGCTTGAATTGGTGTCCTGCAGTTCGAGCTTGATCATCTCGGCACCGATGTTGGACAGCGCGTCCATCAGGTAGGTGACGTTGAAGCCGATCTCGATGCTGTCGCCGCTGTAGTCGATCTCGAGTTCTTCCTTGGCTTCTTCCTGCTCGGCATTGCTCGACGCGATGCGCAGCGTGCCGGGTTCGATGTTGACCCGCACGCCCTTGAACTTCTCGCTCGTCAGGATCGCTGCTCGCTGCAGGCTGGCCAGCAACGGGGCACGCCCCATCGTGATGTGGTTCTTGTGGTTCTTCGGGATCACGCGGTTGTAGTCGGGGAACTTGCCCTCGACCAGCTTGGTGACGAACTCCATGCCGCTGAAGCTGAACTTGGCCTGGTTGCCGGCGAAGCGCATCTCGATCAGGTTGTCGTCGCTGCCCTTGTCACTCTTCAACAGACGCTGCAGTTCGAGCACCGTCTTGCGCGGCAGGATGACTTCCTGCTTCGGTATTTCAGCGTCCAGCGTCGCCTGCGCCAGCGCGAGGCGGTGACCGTCGGTGGCGACCAGTGTCAGGCTCTTGCCCTCGGCAACGAACAGGATGCCGTTGAGGTAGTACCGGATGTCGTGCACAGCCATCGCGAAGTGCACCTGGTCGATCAGGCCCTTGAGCGTGCTCTGGGGCACCTTGAACACCGGCCCGAAATCGGCAGCTTCCTGCACCAGCGGAAAGTCGTCGCTGGGCATCGTCTGCAGCGTGAAGCGGCTCTTGCCCCCTTGCAGCGTGAGCTTGCTCTGGTTGGCGCTCAAGGTGACGATCTGATCGGCCGGAAGGGAGCGCAGGATGTCGATCAGCTTGCGCGCACCGACCGTCGTGGCAAAGGCAGAAGGGTCACCATCGAACGTGCTGCGGGTGCGCACCTGGATCTCGAGATCGGACGTGGTGAACTCGATCTCCCCCCCGTTCTTGCGCAGGAGCACGTTGGCCAGGATCGGCAAAGTGTGTCGGCGCTCGACGATTCCCGAAACCGACTGAAGCGCACCCAGAAGTTTTTCTTGCGCTGTCTTCAAGACAATCATGTGAACCTCTCAAATTAGCCGTAGTAGTAGGGGTGACGCCAACCTGTGCAGAACCGTATTTTCTGTCTTTAAATCAAGCGGTTGCGTGTAGACGAACCCTGTGAAGAGAAGCTCCCGATGTCCGGGAGCCGCAGACAACAACTTTGAATTTCGCCTCGCGGCAGTGGACAAGTCGAAATTGCTCTGAAGTTGTCCCCAGGTCTGTGCCTTGACAGGCGCTTCGATCGTGGTCTTTCATCAGTCAGCCTTTGAGCGTCTGTTCCAGCACGTGCAGTTGCTGATTCAGTTCGGTGTTCTTCTGACGTTCGGCGGAAATCTTCCGCACCGCGTGCAGCACCGTCGTGTGGTCGCGACCTCCGAACAGCTCGCCAATCTCGGGCAGGCTCTTCTGGGTCATCTCCTTGGCCAGGTACATCGCGATCTGGCGCGGACGCGCGATGCTGGCCGGACGCTTCTTGCTGTACATGTCGGCGATCTTGATCTTGTAGAAGTCGGCGACGGTCTTCTGGATGTTCTCGACGCCGACCTGCCGGTTCTGGATCGACAGCAGATCCTTCAGGGCGTCCCGGGCCAGCGCGATGTTGATTTCCTTCTGGCTGAAGCGCGAGTAAGCGAGGATCTTGCGCAGCGCGCCTTCGAGTTCGCGCACGTTGGCACGGACATTCTTCGCGACAAAGAAGGCCACGTCCTCCGGCATCGTCGTGCCTTCGACTTCGGCCTTCTTCATCAGGATGGCAACGCGCATCTCAAGTTCGGGCGGCTCGATGGCCACCGTCAACCCCGCGTCGAAACGCGAAGTGAGCCGCTCGTCGATGTCGACCAGTCCCTTCGGGTAGGTGTCGCTGGTCATGATGATGTGCGCGCGCTTGGCCAGCAGCGCCTCGAAGGCGTTGAAGAATTCTTCCTGGGTGCGCTCCTTGCCGGCGAAGAACTGGACATCATCGATCAGCAACAGATCGAGAGAGTGGTACTTGGCCTTCAGTTCGTCGAAGGTCTTGCGCTGGTAGTTCTTGACGACATCGGTGATGAACTGCTCGGCGTGCAGGTACAGCACCCGGGCATCGGGCCGATCGGCCAGCAAGGCGTTGCCCACGGCGTTCATCAGGTGGGTCTTGCCCAGGCCGACACCGCCGTAGATGAACAGCGGGTTGTACATCTGGCCCGGAGCACCCGCCACATGCAGCGCCGCGGTTCTCGCCATCTGGTTGGCGCGTCCGGGAACAAGGTTCGAGAACGTCAGGCTCAGGTTCAGCCGGTGACGGTTGAGTCCGTTGCCCTGTGCTGAGGGCGTCGACGAGGAGCTGACGTCGACCGTCGACGCTGAATATGGATCCATCGGGTCCTGGGAACGCGTTGCATTCCTCGGATCGATGGCGCGCGATGCAACCGCAGCTGGTGTCACCAGGGCGGCTGCGCGCGGCTGCGCGTCCCGGGGCGCCAGATTGATCTCCAGTTTCACGGGCTTGCCCGCGAGGTCGGACAGCACGGCTTCGATGCGCTCACCATATTGGTTGCGGATCCAGTCGAGCTTGAACCGGTTCGGAACCAGCAGACACGCGGTGGCACCGTCCACGGTTTCGGAAACCACGGCGGCCGGCAAAGGGCGGATCCAGGTGTTGAACTGTTGTTCGGGCAGTTCGGCGGCGAGTCGCTCGCAACCGCGTTGCCAGAGGTCTTCGGTCATGTTGTGAAGAACCGCGCTTTCCAGGTCGGCCAGTCTACTCGAAAGGCGCCAGAAGTTTCGAGTTATCCACAGATCGAAATGACGAAAAGCGCGTGTCGAATGGTGAACCGACCAGACCGGTGGGACGCCGGGGTTTTGACGTGCGGACGCTTTCTTGGTCTAATCCGAGGTTGCCCCGAGATCGGTCCAGCCGAGTCGCAATCCCGCGATCGAGCCTGGAACGAGTGTCGGCTGCCTGTCGGAACACCCGTCAGATCCCTGAGCGCCTCGCGAGAAGGCGCCTTCATTCCGTATTGGATTCGTCATGAAACGCACTTATCAAGCCTCGAAGACACGTCGCGCCCGCACCCACGGCTTCCTGGTCCGCATGAAGACCCGTGGCGGCCGAGCCATCATCAACGCTCGTCGCGCCAAGGGCCGCAAGCGCCTGGCGGTCTGATGCCGATGCCCCTCGTGATGCCGCACATCACAGGGGCTTCTTCCGCGCGACCGCTGTGATACACGTCATCACGCAGGCGCAAGACTTCACCCAGGTGCTGAACGCGCCGTGTCAGGTCCGTTCGCCGCACTTCGCGGTGCACCATCTGCCGCGCGCTCCAGGCGCGGGTCGCGCAGAGTTGTCAACAGCACCTGCCCCTACATCCTGTCCGCCTGTGGATGAGTCTGGCCTGACAGGTTGCTGGCTGGGGCTGGTGGTGCCGAAGCGGCATGCCAAGCGCGCGGTCACGCGAACCTTGCTGAAGCGCCGAATCCGGTCCGCCGTCAGCAGCGTCTGCGGGCTTCCTGCAGGCATGTGGGTTGTCCGGTTGCGTACGCCTTTTGCTCGCACCGAATTCGTCAGCGCGGCGTCCGATCGCCTCAGCGCCGTCGTAGCAGACGAACTGGCTGCGCTGATGCGTGCCGCCGTGGCGAGGGCGAGGCGATGAATCGGGCGGCCCCGTCTGCCGCGCAGCGCGCGCTGGTGGGAACGGTGCGCTTGTATCGTTTGCTGCTGAGTCCCTGGCTCGGCTCGGCCTGCAGATTCGAGCCGACCTGTTCCGTCTACGCCATCGGAGCTCTCGAAGCCCACGGTGCAGCGGTCGGAAGCTATTTGGCCGCGAAGCGCGTGCTGCGCTGCCATCCCTGGTGTCCCGGCGGTCACGATCCCGTCCCTAACAAGAAGTTGTTCTCATGACCGAAATGCGTCGCACCCTGTTGTGGGTGGTGTTCTCGATGTCGCTCGTCCTGCTTTGGGACGCGTGGAACAAGCACACCGGACAGCCGTCCCTGTTCGGTACCCCTCAGGTGACACAGCCCGCTGCCAGCGGCCCGATGCCCGCCGGTTCTGCCGCCGTACCAGCCGCTGCGGCGCTGCCGGCGGGCACGGCCAGCGCCATGCCGGCGGCTCCCGTCGCCGAAGCGTCGACGGCTGCACCTCTGCAGTCGCAGAAGGTCGACATCACCACCGATCTGGTCAAGGCCACTGTCGACACGCTGGGCGGCTCTATGGTTCGACTCGAACTGTTGAAGCAGGCCGACCACGCCGATCGCGACCGCAATGTCGTTTTGTTCGACGAGTCTTCTAGCCGCCTCTACAAGGCGCAGACCGGACTGATCGCCGCTCAGGGTGGAGCGGCGATGCCCAACCACCTGACCGTGTTCAACCTCGTCCCCGGCGACCTCACGCTGAAGCAGGGTCAGGATCGTCTCGAGGTCAGGCTCGAATCCCCCGAGGTGGGCGGCATCAAGCTGATCAAGACCTATGTGTTCCAGCGTGGCAGCTACGTCGTGGCCGTCAAGCATGATGTGGTCAACGTGTCGACCACGCCGGTAACGCCCCAGGTGTATTACCAGTTTGTGCGGGACGGCAATGCACCGGCGGGCGAGTCGAGCTTTTATTTCACCTTCACTGGCCCGGCGGTCTACACCGACGCCGCCAAGTTCCGCAAGGTCGAGTTCAAGGACATCGAGAAGCGCACTGGAACCGACAAACCCGACCACGACACAGCCGCTGACAACGGGTGGGTCGCAATGGTGCAGCATTACTTCGCAGGGGCCTGGCTGTTGGGTGCGACGGTCGACGAAAAGCGGCCGCGCGAGTTCTTCACCCGCAAGGTCGACACCAACCAGTACTCGGTCGGCATGATCGTGCCGCTGGGCACGCTGGCTCCCGGAGCCACGCAGACGCTCGATGCGCGCCTGTTCGCTGGTCCACAAGAGGAAGACAAGCTGAGCCAGCTCGCACCCGGACTTGAGCTGGTCAAGGACTACGGCTGGCTCACCGTGCTCTCCAAGCCGTTGTTCTGGCTGCTGACCCAGCTGCACAAGCTGATCGGCAACTGGGGATGGGCCATCGTCGGACTGGTGTTCCTGCTGAAGATCGCCTTCTACTGGCTCAATGCGACCGCCTACCGATCGATGGCGAAGATGAAGGCCGTCAACCCGCGCGTGATGGAAATGCGCGAGCGGCTGAAGGACAAGCCGCAGCAGATGCAGCAGGAAATGATGCGCATCTACCGCGAGGAGAAGGTCAACCCGCTCGGCGGCTGCCTGCCGATCTTCGTGCAGATGCCGTTCTTCATCGCGCTTTACTGGGTGCTGCTGGCCAGCGTCGAGATGCGCAACGCGCCGTGGATCGGCTGGATCACCGACCTGTCGGCCAAGGACCCCTATTTCATCCTGCCGATCCTGATGACGGGCACCAGCCTGTTGCAGACCTGGTTGAACCCGACGCCGGCCGATCCGATGCAGGCCAAGATGATGTGGATCATGCCGCTGGTGTTCTCGATCATGTTCTTCGTGTTCCCCGCCGGGCTGGTGCTGTACTGGTTGACCAACAACATCCTGTCGATCGCGCAGCAGTACATGATCAACAAGCAGCTCGGAGTGCTCGGCAAGTAGAGCGCTGCGCCGCATGGCGTGACGGCGTGCGGCGGGGTCTCTACCGAAGAGAATGCGCTGCATGCTGCCGCGCCATCACGATCCGATCGTTGCCATCGCCACCGCGTCGGGGCGCGCTGCCGTCGGCATCGTTCGAGTCTCCGGCCGTGATCTGCGGCCACTGATCGCGGTGTTGTGCCGCAGGTCGCTGGCGCCCCGGCACGCCACCCTGCTGCCGTTTCTCGATGCGAATGGCGGGCCGATCGATCACGGCCTGGCCATCCATTTCCCCGCGCCGCATTCCTACACCGGCGAAGACGTGCTGGAGTTGCAGGCGCACGGTGGTCCCGTGGTGCTGCAACTGCTGCTGGCGCGCTGCATCGAGGCTGCCTCGACCCTCGACCCCGCCTCGAGCCTGCCAGTGCTGCCGGGTCTGCGCCTGGCGATGCCGGGTGAGTTCACCGAGCGTGCCTACCTCAACGACAAGCTCGACCTGGCTCAGGCCGAAGCGGTCAGCGATCTCATCGATGCCAGCACCGAGGCAGCGGCCCGCTCGGCCTCCCGCTCGCTGAGCGGTGGCTTCTCGGCCGAGATCCTTGAGCTCGATGCCCGGTTGATGCGCCTGCGCATGCTGGTCGAGGCGACGCTGGATTTTCCCGAGGAAGAGATCGACTTCCTGCAGCAGGCCGATGCGCAGGGTCAGCTCTCGTCGATCTCGGAAAAACTGCATGGCATCGAGGCGCGGACACGCCAGGGCGCCTTGTTGCGCGACGGCATCACTGTGGTGATCGCCGGTCAGCCCAACGTGGGCAAGAGTTCGCTGCTGAATGCACTTGCCGGTGCAGAACTCGCCATCGTGACGCCGATCCCCGGGACCACGCGTGACAAGGTCAGCCAGACGATCCAGATCGAGGGTGTGCCTGTGCACGTGATCGACACAGCCGGCCTGCGCGAGACCGCCGACACCATCGAGCAGATGGGCATCGCACGCAGCTGGACCGAGATCGAGCAGGCCGACGCGCTGGTCTTCCTGCACGACCTCACCCGCCTTGGTGATCCAGACCATGACGCTGCAGAAGCCGCCATCCGCCAGCGGCTGCCGCGCGCGCTGGTCGAAGCCGGACGGGTGCTCGAGGTCTGCAACAAGGTCGATTTGCCGCACGGTTGCTCCGCGCAGCCGTCGGCGCTGTGGTTGTCAGCCACGACGGGCGTGGGGCTGGATGCGCTGCGCCAGCGTCTGCTGGACCTGGCCGGCTGGCACGATCACCCCGAGGGGGTCTACACGGCCCGCGCCAGGCACGTTCAAGCCCTGCAGCAGACGCGGTCGCATGTCGATGCAGCGACGCGGCAATGGAACGGTGTGGCGCCGGCGCTGGATCTGCTGGCCGAGGAACTGCGCCTGGCGCAACACGCTCTCGGTGCGATCGTCGGTCAATCAACGCCGGACGAATTGCTAGGCGAGATATTCAGTCGGTTCTGCATAGGAAAATAACAGTGCGTTGGTTGCGTCGCTCCGGGCAGATCGGCGCCCCAGACCGGAGCGCGATGGCAGATCCCGGACGACAGAGCGGTACGCCTGTCAGCCGACGTATCGGTCAGGGGCGTGCTTGTCGATCGGCGTGCTTGAAGAGCAGCATCGGCAACACATGCTCTTCCTGTTCCCTGGTGAAACCGCAGACCACGGACCGCATCGAGTTTTCATAGGTCCCGAACAGCATGTCCCAGACCGGAAGCCCGTAATTGTTCCGGTGATGATCCTTCTCGTGATGCACGCGGTGCATTTCGGGTCGCACGATGATGTAGCCCAGCCAGCGTGGGGTCCGGATGTTCGTGTGTTCCCACAGTTCGAATATGCCGACCCAGAACGCTGTCCACGCCGCCGCGTCCAGCCCATAGCCCAGCAAACCGTAGGCGACCGCGCTGACGATCACGGTGGTCGCCAGGAAATCGGTCGGATGTGCGTAGAAGGCGGTAGCGACCTCGAGTCGATAGGTGCTGTGATGAATCTGATGGAAGAGCGTCCACAACCGGTCGCTCTGATGGCGGAAACGGTGCCACCAGTACACGATGAAGGTCACGCAGAGATAACCGGCGAACCCCTGAATCCAATCGGGCAGGCGGGTCAATGAGTTTTCCCGACGAAGGAAGGAAAAC
>Ga0209476_10001179_pt1 | contig 17711 bp, 18 predicted proteins | sample KloWWTrecipitate_FD_187179 | JGI IMG/M metagenome (GOLD analysis project Ga0209476, IMG submission 187179) | Active sludge microbial communities from Klosterneuburg, Austria, studying microevolution and ecology of nitrifiers - Klosterneuburg... | ecosystem: Engineered > WWTP > Aerobic digester... | reverse complement strand
GTTCCCGATGGCGATCACGATGACCTCGGGCTCGTCGCCCGCGCCTTCAACGCCATGGCCGGGCAGGTCGAGTCGCGCGTGGCCGAGCTGGAGGAAAGCCGCCGGCAGTTCCACGGCATCGCCGACTACACCTACGACGTGGAGCTGTGGTTCGGCGCCGACGGCCGCCTCCTCTGGATCAACAAGTCCGTGCAGCGCCTCACCGGCTACACGCCCGCGGAGTGCCTCGCCGACCCGGGCTTTCCCTTCTCGCTCATCCATCCCGAGGACCGCGAGGCGGCCCGGGAGCGAAGCCGCCGGGAACTCGCCGCGCGCTCCTCGGGCGAGCACTTCGAGTTCCGCATCGTGCGCAAGGACGGCTCGACCGAGTGGGTGACCAACTCGTGGCAACCCCTGCACGGCCCGGGCGGCGAGTTCCTCGGCCTGCGCTCGAGCCTCAACTCCATCCAGGCGCTCAAGGACACGGAGCTCAGCCTGCGCGCCACGCTCGCGCGCCTGGAGGAGGCCGGGGCGCTGCAGGCGCGGACTTCCGAGAGCCTGCGCGCCGAGCGCTCGCGGCTGCTCTCGCTGCTCTCGGCCATGGACTTCGGCGTCGTCTTCATCGAGCCGGGCGGGCGCATCGTCTACGCGAACCCCGCCTTCTCCGAGGTGTGGTCCATCCCGCGCCACGAGTCGCTGCTGGGGCTCGCGCTCTTCGAGGCGCTCGAGCTCGCCGAGGACGTGGTCGCCGACCTGGGCGCGTTCACGGCGCGGCTGCCGGCGCTCGCCGCGAGCCGCCACGTCTCGCCGCCGGAGGAGCTGAAGCTCATTTCGGGGCGGATCATCCGCCTGCGCGTGTGCCCGGTGCTCGACGAGGCCGGCGCGAGCCAGGGCGCGGTGCTCATCCACGAGGACATCACGCTCGCCCGCGAGAGCGAGTCGCAGCTCGCCTTCCTCGCCGAGCGCGACCCGCTCACGGGCCTCTACAACCGGCGCCGCTTCGAGCGCGAGCTGGCCGAGCGGATGGACGCCGCCGCGCGCGAGAAGCGCCGCCTGGCGCTGCTCTTCTTCGACCTGGACGAATTCAAGAGCGTGAACGACCTCTTCGGCCACCGCATGGGCGACACCGTGCTGCTGCAGGTGGCCGGCGAGATCCGCTCGCACCTGCGCAGGAACGAGTTCTTCGCGCGCATCGGCGGCGACGAGTTCGCGCTCCTCGTGGGCGACATCCCAGAGGAGAGCCTGCGCGCGCTGGCCGACCGGCTCATGGGCGTGGTGGGCGCGATGAGCTTCAGCCTGGGCGAGGTGCGGCTCTCGCTCACCTCGAGCCTGGGCATCGCGCTCTTCCCCGGCGACGCCGCCACGCCGCAGGAGCTCATCGCGCACGCCGACGCGGCGATGTACCAGGCCAAGGACGCGGGCAAGAACACCTGGCGCATCTACCGCCCCGACCACACGGCGACGCTGCGGCAGCGCTCCCTCGTCACCTGGAACGACCGCATCCGCCAGGCGCTGCGCGAGGACGGCTTCGAGCTGCACCTGCAGGGGATCTTCGAGACGGCCACCCTCGCGCGCCGCCACAACGAGGCGCTCATCCGGCTGAAGGACGGCGAGGGCCGGCTGCTTCAGCCCGGCGCGTTCATCGGCTTCGCGGAGAAGTCGAACCTCATCGTCGACCTCGACCGCTGGGTGGTCGCCCGTGCCATCGACCTGCTGGCAGCCGACCCGGGCATGGTGCCCCTCGCGGTGAACGTGTCGGGGCGATCGCTCGACGACCCGGGGATGCCCGACTTCATCCGCGCGCAGCTCGCCGCGCGCGGCGTGGACCCGCGGCGGCTCCTCCTGGAGATCACGGAGACGTCCGCCATCCGCGACATGCGCGACGCCCAGCGCTTCATCCTCGACCTGCACGACACCGGCTGCCGCGTGTGCCTGGACGACTTCGGCGCGGGCTTCTCGACCTTCGCCTACATCAAGCAGCTGCCGGTCGACATCATCAAGATCGACGGCCTGTTCGTGAGGAACCTCGCGCGAGAGCGCGACAACCAGGTGTTCGTGCGCGCGATGCTCGACATCGCCCGCGGCTTCGGCAAGCAGGTCGTGGCCGAGGCGGTCGAGGACGAGCACACGCTGGACATCCTGCGCAGCTACGGCGTCGACATGGCCCAGGGCTGGGTCTTCGAGCAGCCGTTCCCCGCCCCTCGCCCGCCCGCCTCCCCGGGTCCCACCCCGGCCTCGGCCACCGCCGGCTTCGTCGAGCGCCGCCGCGCCCGCTAGCGGGACACCAATTGGGGACGGTTCTTCAGAACCGTCCCCAATTGGTGTCCCCTTTCATTGTCCCCGGGGATGGTCGCGGGAGGGGCGGCGGTAGAGCCAGACGGCCATGGAGACGCCGAAGGCGGCGAGCGCGGCCTTGAGCCAGAGCGGCTTCACGAAGAACGCGATCGACACGGCGAGCGTCGCCGACATGAGGACGATGGCCCAGATCTTGGTGCGGTAGGGGATGGCGCGGTGCCGCTCCCACTCGCTCACGATGGGGCCGAAGGTGCGGTGGCGCAGCAGCCACTGGTGGAAGCGCGGCGACGAGCGCGCGAAGCACGCCGCCGCGAGCAGCATGAAGGGCGTCGTGGGCAGCACCGGGAGCACGAGCCCGGCGACGCCCAGGCCCAGCGCGACGAAGCCGGCGGCGAGGAAGAGCGAGCGCACGAGCGCCGAGTCGTGGACCTTCGCGGGGCGCCGGCGCCCGGCCGGGCTAGAATGCGCGCCATGATCCGGCTCATCGTCGCGACGATCGCGATCGGCCTCGTCGTCGACGCGCGCGGCGGCGCCCACGGCCAGCTCGCCGTGAACCTCGCGGCCTGGGCCGTCTTCGCCCGCCTGTGGATCGTCTCCGCCCCTGCGCAACGCCCCGCCCTCCTCGCCTGCCTCGTGTACGCCACCGCGGGCGAGGTGTTCCTCTCGCTCGTGTGGGGCCTCTACGACTACCGCCTGGGGAACATCCCGCTCTTCGTCCCGCCGGGCCACGTGCTGCTCTTCTGGCTGGGCACGCAGTTCGCCGCCCGCCTGCCGCGCGGCGCCGAGTGGGCGATCGCGGCGCTGGCCGCCGCGGTGACGCTCTCCCTCGCCCTCGCCGGCCGCGACACCCTCGGCCCGCTGCTGCTCGCGCTGTTCCTCGCCTGCATGGCGGCTTCCCGCTCGCGCAGGCTCTACGCGACGATGCTCCTGCTCGCGCTCGCCATGGAGCTGTGGGGAACGTGGCTGGGCAACTGGACCTGGCGCCGCGACGTGCCCTGGCTCGGGCTCGTCACCGCCAACCCGCCGCTCGCCGCCGGCGCCTTCTACGCCGCGCTGGATCTCCTCGTCGTGGCGACGGTCGCGGCGCTGCGCCGTCAGTCGCCCGCGAGCCCCATCCTCACGCCCAGCACGCCCTCGCACCAGGCCGCGACCTGCAGCGCGCGCTCGTCCTCGCGGTAGCGCCCCACGACCTGCAGCCCGAGCGGCAGCCCGCGCGGGCCGCGCCCGGAGGGCATGGTGATGGCCGGCAGCCCCGTGAGCGACCACAGGGAGCAGAACACCGCGTCGCCCGTGTTGGCGAGCCCGGGCGGGGCTTCGCCCGGCGCGGGGACCGTCGCGATGGCGTCGCAGCCGTCGTGCAGCCCGTCCAGCCAGCGCCGGTACTCCTCGCGGCGCGCGAGGTTCCGCGCGTGCTGCTCCGGCGTGATGCGCTTGCCGCGGTCCAGCAGGTCGGTGAGCGCCGGCGACATCTGCAAGCGGTGGCGCGACTCCAGCGAGGCGAAGCCGCGCGCGGCGTCGCAGTCCATGATCGCGCCCACCACGGCCCAGGCGTCATTGAAGCTCGCCGGGAGCGCCACCTCGCGGACGACGGCGCCGGCGTCGCGCAGCGCGGCCACGCAGTGCTCGAAGTTGGCGCGCTGCGGCTCCGAGGCGAGCGACCACTTGGGCGTCCTCACGACGGCAAGCCTCGGCGCGTGTCCCAGCGAGGCGAGCGGCACGGAGAGCGAGCGCATCGGCGCGCGGATGCCGGTGGATTCGTCCCGCGGGTCGATGCCCATGAGGCAGGCGCCGAACCACGCGGCGTCCTCCACGGAGCGCGCGAACACGCCCACGTGGTCGAGCGTGCGGCTGAAGGGGAAGACGCCGTCGCGCGAGATGGCGCCGTAGCTGGGCTTGTAGCCCACCACGCCGCAGAAGGCCGCGGGCCGGATGACCGAGCCCAGCGTCTGGGTGCCGATGGCCACGGGGACGAACCCCGCCGCCACGGCCGCGGCCGAGCCGCTGGAGGAACCGCCGGGCGTGTGACCCGTGTGCCAGGGATTGCGCGTCTTGCCGGGCTGGCGGAAGGCGAACTCGGTGGTGACCGTCTTGGCCATCACGATCCCGCCCAGCGCCTCGAGGCGGCGCACCAGCCCCGCCGACCGGGCGGGCACGTGGTTCGCGAAGATCCGGGAGCCCATGCGAGTCGGTATCCCGCGCGTGGCGATGATGTCCTTCACCCCCACCGGCACGCCGTAGAGGGGCAGGTCCTTGAGGATCCCGCCGGAGCGCTCCTCGGCATCGGCCATGGCGCGTGCGGGCTCGAACCACTCGAAGGCCCGGATCTCGGGCTCGAGCGCCGCGACCCGCTCGTTGAGGGCCTGCACGTAGTCCGGGACCGTGAGGCGGCCCTCCTTGAAGGCGAAGTGCAGGGCCCGCAGGCCCATTTCGTGGGGATTCATCCCGCCATTTTGCCCGCGCGGACCCCCGCAGGCCAACCCGTCCTTCAGGCGAGGGCGTCGCGCAGGGCGTCCAGGCCGGCCCGGGCGACGATCTCGTCGTCGCTCGCCTTCACGCCGGAAACGCCGATCCCGCCCACCAGCTGGCCGTCGACCTCGACGGGAAGCCCCCCCTGGAGCGCGACGGGGTCGCCGCCGGCCGAAAGGAAGGAAAAGCGGCCCTGGTTGATCATTTCCTCGAGGATCCGCGTCGGCCGCTTGTAGGCCACGGCGGAGCGCGCCTTGCCCATGGCCGTGGGGACGCTCGACGACTGCGTGCCGTCCAGGCGGTGGACGAGGAGCGCGTGCCCCCCGTCGTCGACCACCGCGATCACCACCTTCCAGCCGTTGCCCGCGGCGGTGGCCTCGGCGGCCGCGGCCATGAGCTTGGCCGCCTCGAGCGTCAGGGACTTCTTCGCGGGCAGGACGAGGGGCATCGGCGCTCCGGGCGTGGGGTCAGGCGCCCGATGATACCTCCGCGGCCTGCGCCCGGTGCCCGGCCGGCGCCTGCGGCTCGAGCAGGGCCTCGCGGCGCTCGGCGAACCGCTCCACGGAGTCGAACATCTCGTCGCACAGGACGAGCAGCTCGCGGCCCAGCGCGGTGGGTTCCATGCGCCGGCCCTGCGCCTCCAGGACCGGGCCGCCCAGCGTGTCGGCGAGCTTGCGGATGAGGCAGGAAACGGTGGGCTGGGCGAGCGAGAGCTCCTCGGCCGCGCGCGTCACGCTGCCGTGGCGCACGCACGCCTCGAAGGCGACGAGCTGGGGGAAGAAGCCGTGGCGGAAGTAACGGCGCAGGGTGGGGCGGGTCATCGGGAGTCCTTTCGGGTTGGCGGTCGGTCACCCGCATCGCCTTCCGTCTCCGGAAGCGAAGCGGCCTTTGCCCCGGTCGGGACAAAGGCCGCCTGGAACCCACGGACCTTTGCCTCGATCTGGCAAAGGTCTCGCTAACAGGCCGCGTGGGATGGCTGCGGCTGCCGCTGGCGCCGGGGCCGAAGCCCGTATTGACGACACCAGCGTAAAAGCTACTCCCCTTTGGTAGGGCTGCCCCGCTATTCGCGGGACGGGAGATTTATAAACGCAATGGCGCGTTTGCGCAACCGGCATGATTGCGATTCTCGTCCCGGCCGCCGACCCGCGCCTCGCGCCCCGGGCCGGGGAGGCAGCTCAGAAACTGTAGCTGAGCACCACCCCGTTTCGCCTCACCGACAGCCGCTCCGGCTTGAGGCCCGGAATGGCGGGAAGCAGGTGCCTGGCTCGCGGCACGGTGATGCGCCCGTTGGCATCCAGGCAGACTTCCAGTTCGTGGCTGCCGCAGGCGCCGCCGGGCTTCAGGTAGCCCAGCGGGGCGCGCGGCGGGGGCGCCTCCCGGGGCAGGCCGGCGAGGAACGAGGACTTGGCGATCGCGTGGCCGGCATGCCCCGCATCGGCCGGGCGGGCAAGCTTGAGGGCGCCGTCATCCGCGGTGGCGGGCAAGGCGGCGAGGGCGCAGATGCAGCCGGCGATCAAGGCACGCATGGGGAACCTCCGCGTACTCCATGCCTTGGACCGTGCAAGTTCGGTACCCGGTTCCCGCCCCGCGAAGGCAGGAAATTGCACATCGCAAGCCATTGATTAATCAAATTGAAAATCCGCCGCGCGCGCCGCCGTGACGGGCGTCACCGGCGGCGGTCGCCGCGCGGTGACGCGCCGGGCCGGCAGTGCCGCGGATCGTCATGCCGCGGGGCCGGCTTCGCGGGCCCGCGCAGGAACCTGTGGGAAAATGGCGCATCCAACACCGCCATGGTCGCCATGCTGAACCGCATCCCCTCCCGGCTCGTCTTCGCCGCCGTCTTCGCCGCCTGCGCCGGCCTCATCGGCTTCGGCCTCGTGCTGCAGCACGTGAAGGAACTCGAGCCCTGCCCGATGTGCATCCTGCAGCGTTACGCGTTCGTGGCCATCGGCATGGTCGCGCTCGTCGCGGCGATCCACGGGCCGGTCGGCGTGGGCGTGAAGGCCTACAGCTTCCTTTTGGCCGCGCTCGCCGTCGCCGGCGGCAGCGTCTCGGTGCGCCAGTCGCTCCTGCAGCGCTTCCCGGCGCCGGAGCCGGCCAACTGCATGGCCGGCGACCTCGACTTCCTCCTCGGCAACTTCCCGCTCGCGCAGGCGCTGCCCAAGATCTTCGCGGGCACCGGCGACTGCGCGAAGGTGGAGTGGAGCCTCCTCGGGCTGTCGATCGCGGAGTGGGCGTTCGTCTGGTTCGCCCTCATCGTCGCGACCGCCGTCTGGCTCGCGTTCTTCCGCAAGCGCCCGGCCGCGGCCGTTGCCTGACCGCCGCGCCTTCCTGCGCCGCGCCCTGGCGCTCGCCTGGGCCGGGTTCGCGCTGCCGGGTTGCGCGCCGGCCATCACGCGGCCGCGCTTCCGGTCCTACCCCTTCACGCTCGGCGTGGCGTCCGGCTCGCCGACCGCATCGGGCGTCGTCCTGTGGACGCGCCTCGCCCCGGAGCCGCTCGCCGGCGGCGGACTCGACCCCGGGGACATCGAGGTGCGCTGGGAAGTCGCCGAGGACGAGCGCTTCTCGCGCATCGTCCGGCAGGGCGCCGCCGTGGCCTCGGCGGCGCGGGCCCACGCGGTGCACGTGGAGGCCGAAGGCCTCGCGCCGGCGCGCGCGTACCACTTCCGGTTTCTCGCCGGGGGAGAGGCGAGCGCCGTCGGGCGCACGCGCACCGCGCCCGCGGCCGGGGCCCCCGGGGGACGGCTTCGGCTGGCGCTCGCCTCCTGCCAGCATTGGGAGCACGGGTACTACGCCGCGCACCGCCACCTCGCCGCCGAGGCGCCCGACCTCGTGGCCTTCGTAGGCGACTACATCTACGAGGGCAACGGCAAGGCCAACCGCGTGCGCGACCACCACATCCCGGAGCCGCGGACGCTGGCCGCCTACCGCGACCGCTACGCGCAGTACAAGTCCGACCCCGACCTGCAGGCGGCCCACGCCTGCGCGCCGTGGATCGCCACCTGGGACGACCATGAGGTCGACAACGACTACGCCAACGACCGCTCGCAGGACCTCGACCCGGCGTTCCTCGCGCGCCGCGCGGCCGCCTACCGCGCCTTCCTCGAGCACCAGCCGCTGCGGCCGGGCGTGCAGCGGCCCGACGGCGAGTTCCGCCTCTACGGCACGCACGCGTGGGGCGGGCTCGCCAGCCTGCACGTGCTGGACGACCGGCAGTACCGTGCCTGGCAGGCGTGCCCGCCGCCGGGGCGCGGCGGCAGCCGGACCGTGGGGTCCGAGTGCGAGGAGCGCACGCGGCCGGGCCGCACGATGCTGGGCGAGGCCCAGGAGCGCTGGCTGGACGGGGCGTTGCGCTCGTCGCGCGCCCGCTGGAACCTGCTGGTGCAGCAGACGCTCATGGCCAACGCCGGCCGGCCCGCCGCCGGCGGCGTGCAGCACTGGACGGACGGCTGGGACGGCTACCCCTGGGCGCGCGAGCGGCTCTTCGGCTCGCTGCAGGAAAGCGGCGCGGCCAACCCGGTCGTACTGGGCGGCGACGTGCATGCGCACTACGCCGCGAACCTCCACGCGCAGCCCGGCGACGCGGGCTCCCCCGTCATCGCCGCGGAGTTCTGCGGCACCTCGATCTCGTCGCGCGGGCTCGGCATGAAGGCCGTGAACGCCATTCGCGAGGCCAACCCGCCCATCCGCTTCGCCGACAGCGCCCGGCGCGGCTACGTCCTCCTCGACCTCGGCCCCGACCGCCTCGACGCCCACCTGCGCGTCGTCGACGACGCGCGCCGCCGCGACGCCGCCCTCTCCACCGCAGCGTCATTCTCCGTGGTGGCCGGCACCCCCGGAATCGCCTGAACCCCGCGACGCGCATACTCCTGCACTGCGCCGCACGCAAGAAGGGCCGGGCGGCTTTCCCGCGGAGTCGGGAAAGCCGCCCGGCCCTTCTTGCCCCGCGCAAGCTACTTGATCGCGAGGATCTTCATGGCTTTCGCCAGGGTGTCGACCGACTCCTGGTGCTTCCCGGCCTTGTGCAGGGCCTCGCCATCTGCCCGCAGCTTCTTCACTTCGCCCATCTGCGCTTCCGAGATCTTGGGCTTCTTGGCGAGGGCTTCGTCGATCGCCTTCATGTCCTTCGGGCAGTGGAAGGCCAGGGCGGAACCGGCGAAGGCGAGCGTGGCAACAGCGGCGAGCATGCGTTTCATGGTGGAGGCTCCTCTCGTGCGTTGTGGTTGCGGAAAAGCGCGCGAAGTGTAACGGGGACGCCGCGGCCGTGCATCATGGAGGCCGCGATGCCCGACGACCGCCCTCTCCCGCCCGACAGCCCGCTCGGGCCCTTCGACCCCGCGGCGTTCCGGCTGGCCACGGGGGCGACGGCCGGCGAGACCGTCTCCCGCGCCGCGCGCGAGCTCTTCGCGGGAGAAGTGATCGCCATCCCGGTAACACCGCCCTTCGCCGGATATTCCCGAGGGGTCGATCCCTTCGCGGATGTGGCGGCTTGGGCCCGCGCTCCCGGCCCGCTCACGGCGCCCCCCCTGGTCTGGCTGGCCGCGCCCGACCGCAAGGCCGACGTGCGCATCGCTGCGGACGGGGCCTCCTGCCGCGACGCGACCGGAACGGCGCCATTCGCGCTCGCCCCGCGCCATCCCCTCAACCGGTCCTGGGCGGATGCCTCCACCTTCCGCTACCTCGCCGGGCGCACCGTGACGATGCGAGGCGAGACGCGCGCCGACGGCGCCATCGTGGCCCGCACCCTGTGGCCCGAGGACTGGCGCGTCGACGAAGCCGCCCCCGCCGTCCGCGCGGCCGGCTCGCCCACGCCCCGGCTCGCGATCCGGGGACTGGTGCGCAGCGCCGAACGCGGCGGCGCCGATTCGCCGCCGGAGACGCATCCCGTGTGGGAACGCGAGCCTGGCCGCCGCGGCTGGGCGGGCAGGCCCGTGCTCGCCTTCGTGCTGAGCGGCGCGCAGGGCGACGACGACGAGGCCTGGGGCGGCCACCTCGCGCTCGCCACCGGGCGGCTCGGCGACGGCGGGCGCCTCGCGGACCTCCTCGCGGCCAACTTCTACACGCTGGATGCCGAGAGCGAGAAGGGCATCCTCCCGGCCCCCGTCCCGCTGGACAACTACCTCGCCGACCTGAACAGCGGGCAGGCCTGGTACCGCCCCTCGTACGTGCTGGTGGCCGTCCTGCGCGATCCCCGTGCGATGGAGCGCGTGCAGGGCGCCCTCAACCGGCTCTACCTGCAGTTCTGGCGCCGCCAGCTTCCCTACCGGCACGCCTCGATGAATTGCGCCTCGATCGCCGTCGACCTCCTGCGCGCGCTGGGGTGGCCGCTCGCCTCGCGCGGGCCCTCCGACAGGCTGCGGGCGTGGCTCGCCATTCCCGCGAAGGCCTTCACGGACGGGCGGCTCTCCTCCGCGCGCACGGCATTCGAATACCTGTCCGAGGACCGCACGCGCCTCATGCCCGCCGCGGCGTTCGAGGAGGCCGCCTTCGGGCTGCTGCGGCTTGCCCGAGGGGCGATGGAGCCCGGGGACGGCGAGCTGGCGCGGATGCTGGCCGCGGACCTCGACGCTCTCGTCGGCGTGCGCCTGCCGCAGATCCCCTCGTCGCGGGCCTGGGGCACCTGGCCCGCCGCCAACCCCCGCGAATACGTGAACCGCCTGCCCGCCGACCCCGCCGACCTTCGCGTGATCCCCGTGCCGCCGCGGCCCTTCCCGCCGGATCTGCGCGACCCCGACCTCCTCCCCCCTCCCCCGCGCGCCTCCACGCTGCCCGTCGTCGCCTGGACGCTCTGCGGCGTCCTCCCGCTCGCCCTCGCGGCAGGGGCAGCATGGCGTGCGTTCCGGCGGGCACAGCGCTGAAGGGAGACCGCGGACCGTTTTCCTTTTTCGCGGAGTCGAAAAAGGAAAACGGCACCCGGTCGACGATCAGGCGGGCATCCCCCGCGCGCCGTCCCACAGGAGCTTCGCGCCGACGATCGCGAGCATGGCGTAGGCGAGGCGGTAGAAGAGGTCCTGCGACAGGCGCCGCATGAGCCAGACCCCGAGCCAGATCCCGAACGGCGCGAGCGGCACGAGGGCGAGCGAGGTGAGGAGGTTGGCCGGGTCGAAGAGGCCCAGCCAGAAGTAGGGCACGAGCTTCACCGCGTTGATCACGGCGAAGAAGATCACGGTGGTGCCCACGAGCACCGCCTTGTCGAGCTTCTGCGGCAGCAGGTACACCGAGAGCGGCGGGCCGCCGGCGTGCGCGATCGTGCTGGTGAGGCCCGAGACCGTGGACCAGAAGAGGCCCTTCGCCCGCGACGGCACCACGGCGGGCGCGCCCGCGCCGCCCTGCCGCAGGCGGTGCGCGACGAACGCGATCGCCATCGCGCCCAGCGCCACGCGCAGCATCGGCTCGCTCACGAAGCGGAAGACGAGGGCGCCCAGCGCGATCCCCGCGACGCCGCCTGCGAGCAGCAGCCCGAGGTTGGCGCGGTGGAAGGTGCCGCGGTAGGCCGCCAGCCCCGTCGCGTCCATCACCAGCAGGATGGGCAGCAGGATGGCCGCGGCCTGCGGCGCCGGCACGGCGAGCGCCACGAGCGGCGTGGCCATGATCCCCAGGCCGCTGCCGAAGCCGCCCTTGGACACGCCCATGAGCAGCACCGCGGGGATGGCCACCGCGTAGAAGAACGGGTCGGTGATCACTCGCCGAGCGTGCGCAGGTCGGCGACGGGCTCCGCGAAGAGCTTTCCGGAACGCTCGAGGCGCAGGATGTCGGCGGCGACGTCCTCGGGCGGCCGCAGCTCGCCCTTCGCCTTCATCGCGCGGAAGCGCTCGACGTCCACGAACTCCTCCGGGCTCGCGCTGCGCACCACGCCCTGCATGGGCGTGTCGATCACCCCGGGGGCGAGGCTCACCACCTGCACGCCCGTCATCGCCGCCTGCGCTTCCAGCGCCGCCACGCGCGAGATCATGTCGAGACCGGCCTTGGCCGCGCAGTATGGGCCCCAGCCGAAGTAGGGGCGGCGCGCCGCGCCGGAGGAGATGTTGATCACGCGCTTCACCTTGGCCGCGGTGGCCATGGCGATGAGGAAGCGGCGCATGAGAAGGATCGGCGCGGCGAAGTTCACGGTGAGGCTGCGCTCGAGTTCCGCGGCGTCCACGCGGTCCAGCATGCCCACGGGCGAGATCACGCCGGCGTTGTTCACCAGCACGGCCTTCCCATAGCGCTTGCCGCGCAACCGCTCCTCGATGCGGTCGCAGGCCGACTCCACCGCGCGCGGCGCGGCGAGGTCCACGAAGAGCTGCGCGCCGCCCGGGATGGGCCCGTCCGGCGCGCGCCCCAGCGCGATCAGCTCGATCTCCGGCTCGCGGCCCAGCTGCTCGACCAGCGCGCGGCCGAGCCCCTTCGTGTGTCCCGTGACGATGTAGAGGTCCATGCCCCCTATTTTCCCATGCCGGCGATCACGCTCGCCATCGTCGCCGCGTCGTCGTCGAACCCGCCGTGCGTGGTGCTGGCGGTGTCGCCGCCCGGCGCGGAGAAGACCTTCACGGAACGCAGGCGCGCGAGATCCGCGGGGAAGTGCTTCTCCATGCCGAGGATCGGCACCTCGCGCCCGCCCTCGAACGAATGCGACACGAGGTAGAGGAGCGAGCGCCCGTAGCCGAGGATCGGCCGGCAGGTGGGGTCCTGCCGCTCGGCCGCGTCGGTGAGGTGGAACTCGCGCAGCCGCTTCACCCTGCGGCTTTCCACCCACGGCCGCACGCGCTCGTCGAAGGTGTCGACGCGGATCGCGGGCGCGAGGAAGGTCACGCTCTCGAACTCCCACTCCTGCGCGGCCAGCCGGTCGATCACGAACGCGTGCACGATCGAGCCGGCCGAGTGGCCCACGAGGTGCAGGCGGAAGCCCGGCCCGTTGGCGACCGCCGATTCGTTCAGGTGGCCGAAGAGCAGCCGCAGGCCCGCCTGCGCGTCGCCGGAGAGCGCCTGCGCGTTCTGCTTCATCTCGCCCCACAGCGCCCCGCCCGCGGGCGCGAGCAGCGATTCCAGCCGCGCGTCCCACCACTTGCCCAGCGACTCCAGCGGGCCCGCCGTCGGCCGCGGCGCCTTCCTCACGATGTCCTCCAGCCGCGCCTTGATGGTCGACCACAGATCGGATTCCCACATCACGAACACGGGGAAGACCCTCGCCGCGTAGAGCGCGGGCCACCACTTCGCGAAAGCCTGCGCGGCATCGTCCTCGCCCACCAGGCCGCCGTGCGCGTAGAGGCAGATGTCGACGGGCTCGCCGGCCCCGAGCCCCCAGTCCGCGCGCGCGGCCGCAAGGTAGTCGGTGACGAGCGCGCGCACGTCGTCCTCGCCGGTGCGGAAGGCGCCCGAGGACGACAGCCGCCCGTTGTTCTCCATGTTCACCACGTACGGCGCGAGCTGGTGGCGCGCGAGGAGGCGGTCGGAGGAAAGCGCCGCGCCCTTCCTCACCCCGATCGGCGAGGTGGCGACGCGCCGGTGCTCCTGCGTCACCACGCCGAGCTGCGCCACCCAGCAGTCCATGGCGTGCTCGAGCCAGTCGCCGTAGGTGAGGGTGGCGAACCCGCGATCGCCCCAGTCCGCGCCCCAGGAGTTGTGCACGAGGAAGCCGCGCTCGTCGTAGCCCACGATGGCGAAGGCGTGGCCGCCATCCGAGGGCTTCGCCTTGCGGAACGGGATGGCCCAGCCCTTGCGCGAGGCGGCCTTGCCGTCCTCGAGCCACCCGTCGTGGCAGACGGCGCTCGCGTAGAGCACGCCCGCCTCGTTCAGGGCGATGTGCATGTCGGTGATCGAGCGCGTGTCGACGCGGTAGTAGGCGCCCAGCGGCCGGTGCACGGCGTCGAGCCACCAGTCCTCCCCCGGGACGTTGGTCGCCACGGGCATGTCGATCGCCTCCCATAGGCCGAGGGCGCAGGCGCCGTGCTTGTGCCAGCCCTTGAGCGCGCCGCGCAGGCTCGAGCCCGCGTCCTCCGCGCCCGGGAACTCGTCGTAGCGGCGGGCCATCGAGTAGAGCATCCACGGCGACACCGCGGCGTCGGTCGTCCGGTTGCCCTGCTTCAGGAGCTGGCCCACGACGGTGGCGAGCGCGAAGCCGGTGCACGCGCTCGAGTCGCCCTGCGAGAGCACGGGCATGCGCACCTTCGCGCGGAACGCCGGCGGCGGCGCGATCGCGACCGAGGGCTGGTAGGGCCGGTCGCGCAGGTCCAGCTTGTCGGGGGTGACGATGCGCAGCGGGCGCTTCGCGGCGGTGGCACGGCGGGCGGAGCGGGTGCGGCGGGGCTTCGAGGGCATGGCGGCTCTCCTTGCGGGCGCGCGACCATTCTAGGGTAGCCTGACGGCCCCATGCCGCGCAGGGCCCCGCCCCCGGGGCGATCCGCCATGAAGACCCAGTACTACACCGCCGCCACCCTCGACGGCTTCATCGCCACCGAGGACGACTCGCTCGAGTGGCTCTTCCCCCTCGGCGACATCGGCGCGACGAGCTACCCCGAATTCATCAGGGACATCGGCGCCCTCGCCATGGGCGCCCACACCTACGAGTGGATGTTGCGCCATGCGATCAAGCCCGGCACGGGCGAAGGCGAGCCCTGGCCCTACGAGCAGCCCGCCTGGGTGTTCACGAGCCGCTGCCTCCCGCCCGTCCCCGGCGCCGACATCCGCTTTGTGAAGGGCGACGTGCGCCCCGTCCACGAGGCGATGCGGAAAGCCGCCGGCGGCAGGAACCTCTGGGTCGTGGGAGGCGGAGACCTCGCGGGACAGTTCCACGACGCCGGCCTCCTCGACGAGCTGGTCGTCCAGGTCGCCTCCGTCACCCTGGGCGCGGGCAAGCCCCTGCTTCCCCGCAGCATCACCAGCCCTCCCCTGCGCTTGACATCCGCCCGGATGTTCGGGCCGGGATTCGCCGAGTTGCGGTACGATCTTCCCGCGTCCACGAGCGACCCGCGCAGGGAGGGAAGATGACCGCCGCCGAGCCGGACAAGAGCGTCTCCGACAAGTCGCTCACGAGCCTCATCTATCTCTTCTACGCCCTGTCGCTCGTGCTGGGCGTCACCGCGCTCGTGGCGATCGTCATGAACTACGTGAAGCGCGACGACGTGCGCGGCACCTGGCTCGAGAGCCACTTCCGCTGGCAGATCCGCACCTTCTGGTTCAGCCTGCTCTGGGGCGCGATCGGCGTGGTCACCTTCCTGCTCATCGTCGGCTGGTTCATCCTCATCGCCGACCTGCTGTGGTTCATCTACCGCATCGTGAAGGGCTGGATCCGGCTGAACGACGGCAAGCCCATGTACGCGCCGTGAGCAGGCGCGCGATGCGGCGGACTCTTGCACTGCTCGCGGCCGCGCTTGCCACGACGGCCCCATTCGCCTCCCGCGCGAGCGGGCCTATCGAGGTGATGGTGCTGGGCACCTACCACTTCGCCAACCCCGGGCTGGACCTGCACAACGCCGAGATCGACGACGTGCTATCGCCGGGACGCCAGGCCGAGGTAGCGGCCACGGTCGACGCCCTCGCCGCGTACCGCCCGACGCTCGTCGCCGTGGAAGCGGACGCCGACACGCTTCCCGGCCGGGCGCTTCCGGGGTACCGCGACTATGCGGCGGGAACGGCCAAGCCCAGCCGCAACGAGATACAGCAGATCGGGTTTCGTCTCGCGAAGCGCGCCGGCCTGGACCGCGTCGTGGGCATCGACGCCAAGGGCGACTTCCCCTTCGAGGCGCTGCAAGCCTGGGCGGCGGCTCATGGCCGCGCGGCGGAACTCGAGGAGATGGTCGGCCGCATCGGCCGGCAGACGCGCGCCTTCGAGGCGCTCGCGAGGACCACGACGGTAGGCGGGCTCCTGCGACACCTGAACGACCCCGCGCGCCTGCGCGAGGATCATGGCTGGTACATGGCGGCACTCGCGTTCGGCGCCGGTGGCGACCAGCCGGGCGCGAGGCTCGTCGGCAGCTGGGCGGCGCGCAACCTCGCCATCTGCGCGCGGCTGCGCCAGGCGGCGCGACCCGGCGACCGAGTCGTGGTGGTCTACGGCTCGGGCCACGGTCCGCTGCTGCGTCAGTGCGTGCTCGACACCCCCGGGTGGACACTCGCCGACCCGCTTGCCTGGCTGCCACGATGACCGACCCCGCCGCCACCGCGTTTCCCCTCGAGGGCGGCTGCGGCTGCCGCTTCGTGAGGTACCGCATGGAGCAGCGCCCGCTCTTCGTGCACTGCTGCCACTGCCGCTGGTGCCAGCGCGAGACGGGAGCCTCCTTCGCGCTCAACGCCATGATCGAGGCCGACCGCGTCACGAACCTCGGCGGCGAGCCCGAGCTGGTGGACACGCCGTCGGAAAGCGGCCGGGGCCAGGCCATCGCGCGCTGCCCCCGCTGCCGGGTCGCCGTCTGGAGCCACTACGCGGGCGCGGGCCCCTTCGTGAAGTTCGTGCGCGTCGGCACGCTGGACGACCCGGACCGCCTGCCGCCGGACATCCACATCTTCACCGCCTCGAAGCAGCCGTGGGTGGTCATCCCGCCCGGCCACGCCGCGGTTCCCGGATACTACGACCGCGACGAGCATTGGCCTCCGGAGAGCCTCGGGCGGCGCAAGGCGCTCCTTCGGCGATGGACGACCTGAACCTCATCCGCCTGCTCGTCCGCCTGCGCACGCGCGACCGCGTGCCGGAGGACATGCTCGCCCGCCTCGGCGCGGCGGAGCTGCTCGCGCGGCCGGAGGCCACGATCGCCGTCATCGCCCGCGGCTGGCACGAGTTCCGCGCCAACGGCTACGCCGACGCGGACATCTACCGCGAGATCGAGGCCCGCCGCCTGCGCGAGTACGGCGCGGAGCCGCTCCCGGCGGACCTCACGCTGGAATCCTTCACGCGCTACCGGCTTCGGCTCGAGCACCCCGGCGAGGCCGCGCTGCACGATCCGGCGTACGTGGCGCAGGCCGTCCGGATCGCCTCGGAAGCGTGCGAGCGCGACTACGGGCCGCACGGCGAGGCTCCCGGCGCGCGCTCGATGCCGGCCGGGCACCTCGCCGTGCTCGCCTATGCCGTCCTCGTCGTCGCGATCCAGGGCCTGGGAAACCTCGGCAAGGGGCTGGGCATCCGCGTCGCGCCCGATGCCTGGGTGAACCTCACGCTCGCCGTGACCGCCTTCGGCCTGGCAGCCGCCGTGTTCGCGTGGATCCAGCAGGCCCGCTCGGGCCGCGCCGCGGCGATGGCGATGCTCGCTGCCGAGATCGCCCTCGGCTGGCTCGCGGTCGCCCATGGGAGGTACACCGGCGAGGGCATGGGGTTCGTCGAGTGGGCCCAAGGCATCAACACGCTTCTCGCCGCCGCGAGCCTTGCCTACGTGTACCGCTGGAACGCCAATGCCCGCGCCTGACCCCATGCAGGCGTACTACGCGGCCCGCGCCCCGTACTACGACGACGTCTACGAGAAGCCCGAGCGCCGCGAGGACATCGCGTTCCTGCGCGCGCACCTGCCCGCGGTCTTCGCCGGCCGCACCGTCCTCGAGGTGGCCTGCGGCACGGGCTACTGGACGCAGCACATCGCGCCGGTGGCCGCCGCGATGACCGCAACCGACGCCGTCGACGAGCCCTTGCGACTGGCGAAGGCCCGCCCCGGCGTCGGGCGCGTGCGCTTCGAGCGCGCCGATGCCTACGACCTGCCCGCCCCGCTCGGCCTCTTCGAGGGCGCGTTCGCGGGACTCTGGCTCTCGCACGTGCCCGTCGAGCGCCGCGGCGAGTTCCTCGCGAGCCTGCACCGGCGCCTGCTGCCCGGCGCGAAGGTGGCCCTCATCGACAACTCCACCGTGCAGTTGCGGGATTTCCCCATCGCCGAACGCGATGCGCGCGGCAACACCTGGCAGGATCGCGTGCTCAAGGACGGCACGCGGCACCGCGTGCTCAAGAACTTCCCCGCCCGCGAGGAACTGGAGGCGATGATCGCGGAGTTCGGCGAGCGGCCCGCCTTTCGGGA
>Ga0209476_10001176_pt1 | contig 17732 bp, 14 predicted proteins | sample KloWWTrecipitate_FD_187179 | JGI IMG/M metagenome (GOLD analysis project Ga0209476, IMG submission 187179) | Active sludge microbial communities from Klosterneuburg, Austria, studying microevolution and ecology of nitrifiers - Klosterneuburg... | ecosystem: Engineered > WWTP > Aerobic digester... | reverse complement strand
CCCGCCGGGGCAGGTGGCCACGTACGGGTAGTAGGCCCTGGAAGCGTCACAGTAGTACCAGAACTGGGGGGCCGGTGCCACCTGGGGTCCGGGCTGCGACTGCACCGGAGCTGGTACTTGGATCACCACGGGTGGTGGTGCCTGTTCCACCACAAACGGAGGCCGGTAGGGGTCTGGATAAGGATAGACCGGCTGCGGATACAAGTACCACGCCCCACCAGCCACCCACCACCAACCGATTCGCCCGCCGTGCGAGCCATGGCGCCATGCACCAGAACGCCAATGGTTGCGGTCATAGCGGTCGAAGTGGCGAATATCACCGTGCCAGCCGCGGACATGGCGTTGTGCCATGGCACTTTGCGGCACTACCGCGCCCAATAAGGCCGCTGCAGCCAAAGCCCAGCCAACAATAGTTTTCATGCAATCACCTTCTTGAATCAATGCGTAGCGAACTGTGCCCACGTACCCGTCAACTTGTCAACGCCTGAACCGCAGTCTGGCTGACGCAGTGGCCAATCTTTACTTTGACTTCACAGACCGGAAACAGTTCCACCAAATCAGCGCTCCATACTGACCTGCATGAATATCAAATACTGCCCTATCGAAGGTGGCAACTTCGGTGACACCCTCAATACCATGGTTTGGGACCGGCTGTTTCCAGACCTGACACTCCACAAAGAAGACATGCTGGTGTACGGCATTGGCACCCTGCTCGACGGCCGCCATGACCAGTCGCGCAAAAAAATTGTGCTCGGCTCGGGAATCGGTGAGGCCCACGCCGCCATGCCCGACCCCAACTGGGATTTTCGCTGGGTTCGCGGCCCGTTGTCGGCCCAAGAGTTTGGACTCTCCCACGAACTGGCGCTGGGGGACCCCGCCGTGCTGTGGCCAGCCCTGCAAGCCGGCCGTGGCGGCACGCCGGACGGCCCGATTGGCTTGGTTCCGCACTACCGAACCTGGGACAGCTATGACTGGGTTCGGGTCGCAAACGACGCCGGCATGGTGGTCATCAACCCCCGCCAGTCTCCCGACGACGTAGTGGCGCAACTGCAGGGCTGCTCACGCGTCATGGCGGAATCGCTGCATGGCGCCATCTGCGCCGATGCCATGGCCATCCCCTGGGCGCCCTGCATCCTGGCACACCGTTTCAATGAATTCAAGTGGCGCGACTGGCTGGCCACTGTGAATCGGGATTTTTCACCCATGGTGGCGGATCGCCCCTTGGTGCGTTCCATCAGCAAGCCCAAGGCTCTGGCCAATCGGCTGGCCCGCTTGGTGAAGTACAAGGCGCACACGCGCCGGCCCTCTCTGCGGGCGGTTGCACCGGCCACACTGGCGGATGCACGCCAGGTATCACAGGCGCTGGCCCGCTATGCGCGCCAGGACTCGCACTTTGCCTGTAGCCGCCCGGCTGACGTGGACCGCCAACGTCAGCGCATGCTGGTGGCCTGCCACGCTTTTGCCAATGACTATGGCCTGCGCTTTACGCCCTGAGCTGCTGGCGCATCAGGCCAGCCCGTCCCACAGCAATTTGACACCGGTGAGGAACATGCCGGCGTACAGAAACCGGTAGAACAACACCTGGCTGATGCGACGCGCCATGCGCACACCCACCCATACGCCCAGCGGCGCCAGGGGCAGCAGCACCAGGGAGGTCAGCATGTTGCGGCTATCCAGCAGGCCCAGAAATCCATAAGGAATCCATTTGGCCAGATTCACTACAAAGAAGAAAAAAGCCATGGTGGCAGTGAACCGCACCGGCGACAGGCGCAGGGGAATGATGTAGGCGGTAATGGGCGGCCCGCCTGCATGCGCAATGAAGCTGGTAAAGCCGGAGGTGGTGGTCAGCAAGGCGCCCAGCCAGCGCGGTGGCGGCGCACTGTCGGGGCGCGGTGGGAACAGCAGGCGTTGCACCAAAAACAGCAGCGTAAAGCCCCCCACCATGGCGGCCACCGTATGGGCATCGAGCAGCTTGAACAACAACGCACCAATACCGATACCCAGCACACCAAACGGCAGCAAAAATTTCAGTAACACCGGGTCAAAGTCTTTGCGAAAGGCCGCTATACCCAAAATGTCCATGACCAGCAGCACCGGCATCAAAATGGCCGCCGCCTGCGGCACGGTAACTGCCAGTGCCATCATGGGCACAGCCAGAGAGCCAAATCCGGCGCCGAAGCCACTCTTGCTGACCCCTAGCAGCAACACGGCCGGAATGGAAACAGCATAAAAGTAGGGATCGGTGATGATGGCGGACGGCACGAACACCATGTTAACCTTGCACCATGTTCAGTCCGTCCCAAGCCGATGTTCGCCGTTTCTTTTGCTCAGTTTATGCCAAGGCCCTCGCCGGCAGTACGTTGGAAGCTATCGAAACAATAGCGTCCCAGTGGATGGATGAGCACCCCGAATACGCCACTGACTTTGCCGACGTGGACGCTGCCCTGACCAGCATGGGCACGGCAGATGAAGGCCGCACCAATCCGTTTTTACACCTCTCCATGCACCTGTCCATCAGCGAGCAGTGCAGCATCGACCAGCCGCGCGGCATCCGTCAGGCCGTGGAGTTACTCACCCACAAACGCAATTCCCTGCACCAGGCGCACCATGAAGTGATGGAATGCCTGGGCGAAATGCTGTGGGAAAGCCAGCAATCCGGCCGCCCACCCCAGGGCGACACCTACATTGCCTGCGTGCAGCGGCATGCCACGCGGGATTGAACCAGCCTTCATGTCGGACTTCGGGCTGGACTTCAGGCCGGTCGCCGACCTGATGCAGGTTGAAGCCCTGGCAGGTCGGTTTGCCGGCGTGGCGTTAGTGGCGCGAGGTGATCAAGTGCTGTTTGAACACGCCGCCGGTGATGCGCTGCGCTGGGCCAAACTGCCGATCTTGCGCAACACACGGTTTCAGCTCGCCAGCACCGGCAAGCTCTTCACCGTTGTGGCCATTGGGCAGCTCATTGAGCAAGGCCGCGTGGCGCTGGATGACGCGCTGACCCATTGGCTGCCTGAACACACCGCCCGCGCGGGGTGGGCCAAGGTGACTGTCCGCCACCTGCTGGCACACACCAGCGGCTTTGGCTCGTACTGGGGAGCTGAATTTGCGCTGCGCCGGACATCGCTCAAATCCGTGCAGGATTACTTTGCATTATTTCAGGACACGCCCTTGGCGTTCGAGCCCGGCAGCCGATTTGAGTACAGCAACGTCGCATTCATCCTGCTGGGTGCGATCGTCGAGCAAGCCAGCGGGCAGGACTACTTTGCCTATGTTCAGCAGCACGTGTTCGACCCGGCTGGCATGGTCGATTCGGGTTTCTTCGAGGCCGATGAAGACACGCCCAATCTGGCCGTCGGCTACACCTTCCGCACCCTGCCAGACAGTGCGCGCGGCCAATTATCGGCCCGAACCCACACCCAACTCAAACCCTTCAAAGGCAACCCCGCCGGCGATAGCGTCAGCACCGCACCCGACTTGCTGCGCTTTGCACAGGCGCTGATGGCAGGCCGTCTGTTGCAACGGTCGACCTTTGACCTGTTTCGCCAGCCGATCAACGTGATGCCTGCGCCGCCAGGAGCCAAGACCCTGCAACGCATGGGCCTGGGACTGATAACCATCGACAGCACGCATGGACACCCGGTGGGCCACAACGGCGGGGCCGCCGGTACCACCACCTCTTTATTCATGGACCCTGATTCCGGCCTGATCGCCGTGCTTCTGGCGGCAGTGGACCAAGAGGAATGCACGCCGGTCAGTCGCGCCTTGACTGCCATCTGGCTGCACCATGACTTTAACCAGAGCCCCAATACAAAGAGCCGCTGAATCAGCGGCTCTTTGCGATGACGAATCGGCCGCTCAGGCTAGCGAAACTTGGCCTGTGGCACCGTCTTGAGCTCGCCGGGCAGGCTGCCGACGTAATCGGCCAGAACCTTGAGTTCGGCGTTGGAAAACTGCTTGGCAATGCCGCCCATAATGGCATTACCCCGGCCCACCATGGGGTTGTTTTCGGTCTTATAGGATTTGAGCGCGACAAACAGATAGTCGCTGTGCTGGCCTGCAATTTTGGGGTAGCTGGGGTCAATGGGCTGGCTGAAGCTTTCACCGTGGCAGGAGGTGCAGGCACCTTTGGCTACCAGTTCCATGGCCTTTGAAGAACCAGCAGCCGCCTTGCCGGGTGCTGCCGCGCCAGCTACGACGCCACTGGATTCATAGTAGGCTGCCACATCGGCGATGTCCTGATCCGTCAGTGAATCCGCAATACCGCGCATAGTGGGATGCTTGCGCTCGCCTTTTTTGTAGGCATGCAGGGCTGCGGCAATGTACTTGCCATCCTGGCCGGATATCTTGGGCACTTTGTGCACTTCGGGAAAGCTGGCCTGGTAGCCAACAATGCCATGGCAACCGATACACAAGTTAATTTTTTTCTCACCGGCTTGGGCATCGCCCTTGGTTTCCTGGGCATAGGCGGTCACAGTGGTCACCGAGGCGACAAGGGTAGCGAAAACAGTAAGCAACAGTTTGTTCATTTTGCAAGGACAATTGGGCATTGTTTGATGTAAGTCTAATTTTGATTATATAGATCGGCGCTTTGCGCCGGCCACAGCCACTAAGCTGTTTGTTTTACTCCCCCTCACTGTTTTGCTCAGCACACCCTTCACCATGAAATTCCACGGAACCAAGAATTACGTAGCCACCCAGGACCTGATGCTGTCGGTTAACGCATCCATCACGCTGCAACGCCCGCTCCTGGTCAAGGGCGAACCCGGCACGGGAAAGACCATGCTCGCCGAAGAAGTGGCCCAGGCGCTGAACATGCCTTTGCTACAGTGGCACATCAAATCCACCACCAAGGCACAGCAGGGTCTGTACGAATACGACGCGGTGAGCCGCCTGCGCGACTCGCAGCTCTCCGACATCGACGGCGGCGAACGCGTCAAGGACATCCACAACTACATCATCAAAGGCGTACTGTGGCAGGCCTTTACCGCCGAACAACCGGTAGCGCTGTTGATTGACGAAATCGACAAGGCCGACATTGAATTCCCCAACGACCTGTTGCGCGAAATCGACCGCATGGAGTTTTACTGCTACGAGACGCGCCAACTGATCAAGGCCCGGCACCGCCCGCTGGTGTTCATTACCTCCAATAACGAAAAGGAACTGCCCGACGCCTTTCTGCGCCGCTGCTTCTTCCACTACATCAAGTTCCCCGACGCTGCCACCATGCAGAGCATCGTGGACGTGCACTTTCCCGGTTTGAAGTCCGAGTTGCTCAGCGCCGCCATGAAAACTTTTTATGAAGTCCGCAACCTGCCCGGGCTGAAGAAAAAACCCTCTACCAGCGAACTATTGGATTGGCTGAAACTCTTGTTGTCCGAAGATATTCCGTTAGAGGCACTGCAAAGCAAGGACGACAAGATGGCCGTGCCACCACTGGTGGGCGCGCTGCTCAAGAACGAGCAAGACGTCACCTTGTTTGAAAAATTGATGTTCATGCAACGCCACAACCGTTAAGCCCTGACACTCGCACCATGAACAACAAATTGCTGCTCGAAGGCCTTTCCGACGCCATTGGCTTTTTGGGCGGCGCGCTGCTGGGTTATTGGGCCGGGCGCCTGCTGGGTCTGGACATTTTTGCCACCGGCTACAGCAACGCCAGCATTGGCGGCATTTTGCTGGTGGGCATTGGTGGCGGCCTGGGGCTGCAACTGGCCCGGCGCTGGCGTGCCGCCCAGGCACCGAAGAACAAGGATTGATAGACCATGGCTTTTGTTGAACCCATCACCCTGAGCGCACGCGGCGTAGAACTGGTGCCCCTGGCCCTGGCCCACGAAGCCGGTTTGCGCACAGCCGCCGCCGATGGCGAGCTGTGGAACATCCGCGTGACCTCGGTGCCCGAACCCGAGCAAACCCGCAGCTACATTGAAAGCGCCCTGGCCATGCGCGAAGCCGGTAACCGCTTTGCCTTTGCCGTGACCGATCAAGCCAGCGGCCAAGTGCTGGGTTGCACCAGTTACCACGACATCGTGCCGGCCGTAAAACGTGTGGAAATTGGCTGGACCTGGTACGCCAAGAGCAGCCAGCGCAGCCACGTCAACACCACTTGCAAACTGCTGCTGCTCACCCATGCATTTGAGACACTGGACTGCCACGTTGTGGGCTGGCGAACCGACAACTTCAACTTTGCCTCCCAAGCTGCCATTGAACGCCTGGGTGCAAAAAAGGATGGCGTACTGCGCGGCCACGCGCTGCGCCGCGACGGCACCATCCGCGACACCGTGATGTACAGCCTGCGCAGCGGCGAGTGGCCCGACGTCAAGGCGCAGTTGCTGTACCTGTTGGACCGCCCCCGCTAGGAACACGCCATGCTGCTGGATTTTTTCTACACGCTGCGCGCGGCCAAGCTGCCGGTTTCCGTGAGGGAATACCTGACCCTGCTCGAAGCCCTGCAAAAAGGTGTGGTCGGCCCCAAAGCCCCTCCGAGTGACGATGATTCCGAGCCCAGTGGCTACAAGATCGACGACTTTTATTACTTGAGCCGCACCACGCTGGTCAAGGACGAAAAGCACTACGACAAATTCGACCGCGCTTTTGCCGCTTACTTCAAGGGCGTGGAGATGCTGGCCGACTTCACCAAGGACATTCCACTGGAATGGCTGCGCAAAAGCCTGGAGCTCAACCTGAGCCCAGAAGAACTGGCCAAGATCCAGAAAATGGGCTGGGACGAATTGATGGAAACCATCAAGAAGCGCCTGGAAGAGCAAAAGGAGCGCCACCAGGGCGGCAGCAAGTGGATTGGCACAGGCGGCACCTCGCCCTTTGGTGCCTATGGCCAGAACCCGCAAGGCATCCGCATTGGGCAGGACAAGGGCCGCAACCGCAGCGCCGTCAAGGTCTGGGACCAGCGCGCCTACAAAGACTACGACGACAGCCAAGAGCTGGGCACCCGCAACATCAAGGTAGCCTTACGCCGCCTGCGCAAGTTTGCCCGCGAAGGCCATGAGGACGAACTGGACCTGGACGAGACCATCAGCAAGACCGCGGCCAATGCCGGTTACCTCGACATCAAAATGCGGCCCGAACGCCACAACAATGTGAAGGTGCTGCTGCTGATGGACGTGGGCGGCACCATGGACGATCACATCCAGCGCGTGGAAGAACTCTTCAGCGCCACCAAGACCGAGTTCAAGCACCTGGAGTTTTATTACTTCCACAACTGCGTCTACGACTTCATGTGGAAGAACAACCGCCGACGCTTTGCCGAAAAGTTTGAAACCTGGGACATCATCCGCAAGTACAACAAGGACTACAAACTGATCTTTGTGGGCGACGCCACCATGAGCCCTTACGAGATTCTGCAGCCCGGCGGCAGCGTGGAATACAACAACGAAGAAGCCGGTGCCGAATGGCTGCAACGCCTGATCCACGCCTTCCCCAAGTTTGCCTGGATCAACCCCGAACCCCAGGGTGTGTGGCAATACCGCCAAAGCATCAGCGTGGTGCAGCAAATCATGCACAACCGCATGTACCCGCTCACCCTCAAAGGCCTCGAGGAGGCCATGCGGCATTTAACCAAATGAAAGCTTTGATGGCGGGGTTGATGGTCGCCATCGCCCCCGGCCTCCTGCTGGCGCAAGTCCTGCCCGCTGATTCGGCCGCAACGGTTGCAGCGGCGCCCGTCGCATTTGAACTCCACATAGAAGCCCCCGACGAGATTCGCACGCTGTTGGCCAGCCATCTGGAACTGCTGCGTTACCGTGCACTCACAGACCTGAGCGACAGCGAGCTGGCGCGTCTGCTGACAACCGCCGAGCAAGAGACCCGGGTACTGGTTGGCACGCTGGGCTATTTCACCCCCTCCATCCGGTTTGACCAAGCAGCGCCTGGCGACATCGCAACCACGCGCAGGGTAACGCTGACCGTGGCGCCCGGTGAGCCCACGCTGGTGGCCGATGTTCAGGTGGAGTTCAGTGGGCCCATCCTTACCGAGTCAGCGGCTGCGCCGCAGCGCCAGCAAATTGAAGACGACTGGTCGTTGCAGGCTGGCATGCGGTTCACGCAGGCGCGCTGGGACAGCGCCAAGCAGCAGGCCCTGCGCGAACTCACTGCACAGCGTTACCCAACTGGCCAACTTGCTTCCACACTGGCGGACATCGACCCCGTTACCCGCCTGGCGCACCTGGCTGTCACGGTGGATTCTGGTCCCGCTTACCGGCTGGGTGGCCTGGTCATCCAAGGGCTGAAGCGATATGACGAAGAGCTGGTCACACGTTTGGCGCGTCTGACGCCGGGTGCCATCTACGACCAGTCGGAAATGGTCAACGCACAGCAGCGCCTGACGGACAGCGGCTACTTCGATTCGGCCTTTGTCTCGCTCGACACTACGGGCGATCCCACAGCGGCACCGGTACGGGTGCAATTGCGCGAGGCGCGCCTGCAAAAACTGGTGCTCGGTCTGGGGGCCAGCACCGATGGTGGCGCCCGCCTGTCCGTTGAACACACCCACCACAAAGTGCCGGGCATCGGCTGGCGCGCAGTCAGCAAGCTGATGCTGGACCGCGAGTCCCGCACCCTCGGGTCCGAACTCACCTCGCCGCCCGACGCCGACAACTGGCGCTGGATCACGTCGGCACAATTCCAGAACCAGGCGCTGGGCAGCTTTGACGTCAACAGCCAGACCGTGCGGGTTGGGCGCGGCCAGATCGGGGACCGCATTGACCGCAATTACTACCTGCAGTACGAGCGGGCGGACACCGCCACCAGCGACCCCGCCAAACCCTCAATAGCCCAGGCATTGAGCGCCAACTACGCATGGACCCTGCGCAATTTCAACAGCGCGGTCTTCCCCACCAAAGGCTGGGGGTTAGGTGTGCAGGTAGGCGGTGGCTCCACGCTGGGTAGCCAGAATGACCCGTATGGCCGCGTGATGGCGCGATGGATCGGTATTGCGCCACTGGGTGTTCAGGCAGACAGCACCCAGACCGCGCTGCGTGCTGGGCGCTTGGCGCTGCGCGCAGAGGCGGGGGCCGTGCTCGCAAAAGACGGGGTCGCCTTGCCCAGCACCCAGCTGTTTCTGGCAGGCGGCGACAACAGTGTGCGCGGCTACGGCTACCGAAGCCTGGGCATCACACTGCCCGACGGGCAAACCACGGCCGGGCGTTACCTGGCCACGGGCAGCGTGGAGTGGCAACGCCCCATCATTTCCAACGGCCGCCTGACCGACTGGGAAAGCACGGTATTCATCGACGCAGGCGCGGTGGCTGACAAGCCTGCCGATTTGCGTGCCAAGGTGGGCGTTGGCGTTGGTGTGCGCTGGAAAAGCCCAGTGGGTCCACTGCAAATTGACCTGGCGTATGGGGTCGCGGTCGAACGCTTGCGCCTGCATGTGAACGTGGGTTTCAACTTTTGATGAAAGCACTGCGCATCACCCTGTACCTGATGGCCGCCACGCTGGCGTTGGCAGTGGCACTGGCAGCGGCCCTTTGGTCTTGGACCGGCACCGGTACATCCCTTGCAACCGCCCTGGGTCAGCTACAGCGTTGGCTGCCCGCAGGCCAGACCCTGGAAGTCAAACAGGTCACCGGCTCGGTGCGCAGTGGCGGAAGTATTGGCTGGTTGCGCTGGCAACAAGGGGAACTCAGCATCGAGCTGCGCGACATAACGGTTGCCTGGTCGCTGCGCCCGCTTTTGGGCGGCGAACTCCGGCTGGGCCAGGTCAATGCCAAAACCCTCCACGTTGACGACCGCCGCGCGCCAAGTGAGCCGGATGCCCGTGTGCCGCCCACGGACCTGAGCTTGCCTTTGAAGGTGGATGTGCCGTTTTCCGTGGACACCGTGGAATGGACCGGGTCCATGTCGCTGAATGCCACCGAACTCTCTGGTCACTATGTTTTTGATAGTGACATCCATAGATTGGACGAGGGCCAGATACGTATTTCATCAGGAAACTACCAGGTAAAAGGCAGCTTACAGGCACGCACGCCCATGGCGCTGACGGTTCAGGTAGACGGCACGGTGCAAGCCACCCTGCCCTCCACCCAGAAGCCCTTGCTGGTCCAGGCGCACGCCACCCTCACCGGCCCACTGGCCGGGCGCGACGCCGCGCTGGAGCTACAGGCAGCGCTGGTGCCAGAGCCACAGTCAGGACCACGGCCAGGTCCGCAACCAGGCCCACAGCCAACACCTCATCCTTCACGCGGCAACCAGCCGGCAATGCAGGCCCAAGTCAGCGCGCGCATCCAGCCCTGGCAACCACAGCCGGTAGCCGAGGCCCAGGCCCACTGGCAGGCACTGGACCTGGCTGCGCTATGGCCGCAAGCACCGCAGACACGCTTGGCTGGCACCGCCACCGTCACCCCTGCAGACGCTGGCTGGAAGGCCGCCATCCAGCTCAACAACACGCTCAGCGGCCCCTGGAACCAGCAACGCCTGCCACTGGAGAACCTGGTTGCCACGGTCACCTATGCGAAGAGTCAGTGGAGTATTGATTCACTAAAAGCCACGGGTGCCGGTGGCCGCATCGAAGCCAAAGGGCAGCTCAGCACCAACGCCAACACCAACGCCAGCGCAACGGGCTCCCCGGCGCCAGCCCAATGGAATGGCAGCGCCAGCGTTTACCGCATCAACCCCGCTGCGCTGGACTCACGGTTGGGCGAAGCCTTGCTGGACGGCCAGTTGACCGCGCAGGAGGTGCCGTCAGGCATCGCTTTCGAAGCATCGCTGCAAGCCGCCACAGGCAAAGCCAATACCAACACGGCGGGTACCCCAGGCGGGAAGCGCACGCTCAACGGCCTGCGGCTGAAGACGGTTCACGCCCAAGGCCTATGGGAAGCGCCACTGCTAAAACTGGCAAAGCTGAGCGTACAGACCGATGACGCACAACTGCAAGGTCAGCTGACTTTTCACACGGTCACCCAGGCGATGGAAGGCCAACTCACGCTGCTTGTGCCCGGCGCCCAGTCAACCCTGGCAGGACACCTGGCCAGCAACCGAGGCGAGGGCGATGTGCGCCTGACCGTAACCGACGCGGCACTCGCCTCCCGCTGGATCGCCCGCCTTCCGGGTGCACCCACCACACTGGGCCAAACGTCCGTTCAGGGCAACGCGGCATTCACGGGCCACTGGCAAGGCGGCTGGCAGAACCAGGGCGAAGCGCTGCGCATCCAGGCTGGCCTGAGCGTACCCAAGCTCGATCTGCGCACCGCCGGGCAGTCTGCCTCCCAAGCCCTGCAACTACGCGACTGGCAGGTGGACGCATCGGGCACCCTGCGTTCGCTGAGTCTGACCACCCGGGGCCAGGCAGAAACTGGCACCCAGCGCTTCAACCTGCAAGCGAAAGCCCACGGCGGGCGCCTGGGCGAAGGCGCCTGGCAAGCCTTGCTGGACACCGCCCAATTGACTGCGCAGGACCGCATGAAGCCTGGCACCTGGACCCTGCAGTTAAGCGACCCTGTCACGTTCAACAGCAAGCAAATCGGCACAACCCACACACTGGAAACGTCGGCAGGCTCTGCTCGCTTGAGCGGGCCGGTGCCGGGCTCTGCCTTGGTAAGCTGGCAACCCGCCCGCTGGTCCCAGCAAACGGCCAGTGGACGCCTTGGCACGCGCACCGAATGGCGCACACAGGGCCGCGTTGCGGACCTGCCGCTGGCCTGGCTAGACCTACTCGGTCAAACCCAAATGGCCAACCTGGGCTTGCGTGGCGACGTGTTGTTTGGTGGGGCATGGGACGCCACCAGCGCCGAAACCTTGCGCCTGCACGCCACGCTGGAACGCACCAGCGGCGACTTGCTGTTGCAGACCGAAGCGGATGCCAGCAGCTTAGCCGCAGGTGTGCGCGAGGCACGTCTGGTGGTCACCGCCGAGGGCGACCAGCTAACCGCCAGCCTGCGCTGGGACAGCGAACGGGCCGGCAAGGCCCAGGCAGATTTCAACACCCGCCTGCAGCGCCAGGACGGCTCCTGGAACTGGCCCGCAGACGCAGCCGTGGGTGCCACCATCAAGGCGCAGTTGCCTCCCGTGGGAATCTGGTCTTTGCTCGCCCCGCCGGGTTGGCGACTGCGCGGCTCACTCGACGCCGACGCCGTGCTCTCGGGCACGCGCAATGCACCCCAATGGCGCGGCAACCTGGTGGCCCAAGATCTGGCCGTGCGCTCAGTGGTGGATGGACTGGATTTCAGCCAAGGGGCACTGCGCGCCACGCTAGACGGGCAGCGCCTGGACATTGACGACTTCACCTTGCACGGTGCAGGCGGCGCCAACGGAGGCCTGCTTCGCGTCAAGGGCTCGGTCGTATGGGTACCTTCCGCTGGCGGCGATACTGCAGCCAGCGCCAGTGCGTTACAGCACGTGCGCATGGAGCTGGATGCCACCGCCCTGGCTCTGCGCGTCAGCGCCCGGGCTGACCGCAACCTGGTGGTATCAGGCACGCTGACGGCGCGCCTGAATGACACCAAACTGGCCATTCGCGGCAACCTCAAGGCCGACCAGGCTCTCTTTATCCTGCCGGAAGACACCGCGCCCCGGTTGGGCGACGATGTGGTGGTGCGGGCCCCCGCCGACCCACAGGCACCTGCGACAGTGGCCAAAACAACCGCCATAACCCCAGCAACCAAGAGCCCACGCGTGTTACCCGATGTGGCCATTACCCTGGACCTGGGGCCCAGCTTTTTACTGCGCGGTAGCGGACTTGTCACCCGGCTGGCTGGAAACCTGGAATTGCGCAGTGCCGGAGTCGACCTCACGCCCCGTCTCACCGGTGAGCTGGCCACGGTGGGTGGCACGTACCGGGCCTATGGCCAGTTGCTCAGCATTGAACAAGGCGTGCTGCGGTTCGCCGGCCCCTACAACAACCCGTATCTCGACATTCTGGCGATTCGCCCCAACCTGCAGCAACGCGTCGGGGTTCAGATCAGGGGCACGGCACGCTCGCCCGTGGCCCGGCTCTACGCCGAACCCGACCTGCCCGATGCCGAAAAACTTTCGTGGCTGATTCTGGGACGCGCCGCCGCGAACGGCGGAGCAGAGACGGCCATGCTGCAACAGGCCGCACTGGCACTGCTACGGGGCAATGGCAAGACCCCAACGGGAAGTCTGGGGGACGCCATCGGGCTCGATGAACTGTCTGTGCGCGGCGGCGCCACCAGCGCCGATGCCACCACAGTGGTGCTGGGCAAGCGCCTGTCGCGTGATTTTTACGTGGCCTACGAACGCAGCCTGAGCGGCATCCTGGGCACGCTTTATATCTTTTATGACCTGTCGCGCCGCGTCACGGTCCGCGCCCAGACGGGCGAGCAAAGCGCCATCGACCTGATATTTACGCTGCCCTACGATTGAGGCGGTGGCCCTTACAATGCAGCCAGTCTCGCTGTAGTTCAATGGATAGAACGAGTGCCTCCTAAGTGCTAGATACAGGTTCGATTCCTGTCAGCGGGACCACCCCTCCCCGCCCTGCGGCATGCCGGGCAGAACAGCAGGTTTTGCCAGCAAATGGCACACTACAAAAACAATAGCGAAATCGCCCTATTCCACGAGGGCTAGAGGTCGGAAAAGCTTATAAGTTTTCGGCCACCGCGACCCACCCATGCCCGGCACAACCCCGACTGGGTCAAACAATGTGCAGAAACAGGCATTTGAACTGCGGATTACGGCATCCAGCGCTTACCATCGGCGCCCAACGCCTTTTGACCGCCACACCATGCACACCGAAACTCCCATCCACTTTTTGCCCGCCAAAGCCGGCCAAACGATTCCTGAATCGCACCCCAATCCCATCGTGGGCGGTCGGGTTGAGCTGCAACTACTCACCACCCTCAAATGCAACCTGAAGTGCAGTTACTGCTCACTGGGTGTGGGCGACGTGCTGGGCTCGCAGGTGCACGTGGAATACGACATTGAGCAGTTGGTCGCATTTGTGGACAAGCACCTGCAGGGCAAAGAGGTGTACGTCACCTTCTACGGCGGCGAGCCTACGCTCAACAAGCCGCTGATGCTGGAGGTAATGCAGCGTTTTCCCAAATTTCGCTTCCAGTTGCAGACCAACGCCACGCTAATCGACCACCTGCCCGAATGGGCGCTGAACCGCCTGTCCAACGTGCTGGCCTCGATTGATGGTGGACAAGCCACCACCGACGTCTACCGGGGCAAGGGCATTTACCGCCAGGTGATCAAAAACCTGACCGAGGTGCGTGAACACATTGGCGGCTCCATCACCGCCCGCGTCACGTGGGGCAACCCCGACACCTGTTTTGAAGAGCTGGACGAACTGGTGTCTGAGGGCACGCCGTTTGACTACCTGTACTGGCAGTTTGTCGCCGACGAAATGTACGCGGGCGACTCGGTGGACAAGCGCAAAGCGGTGCTGGTGCAACTGATCGACAAATTCTTCTCCCGCACCGATGTGCTCTACCCGCTGATTCCGCTGATGGGCATGGTTCGCAACAAGCTGTTCCCCACCCGGGCACAAGAGCTGTATGCCGGGGCCACGCAATGCCGCGTCTCCACCCACCTGCTCAACGTGATGCCCAACGGCGAGATTTACCCTTGCCCGGACATGATGTACGCCCCGGCCATGAAGATGGGCGACGTCAAAACCAATTGGCTGCAAAAGAGCCCGTTACAGCAAGACCCAGCCATGCCCTGCCATAGCTGCGAGGCCTACGCCTGGTGCCGGGGCAACTGCATGAAGAACATGTACCTGGGCTATGTGAAGAACGACCTGCGCTACCGCGCCAACGTGGTGGAACCCATTTGCGACCTGATCCGCTTCATGGGTCAGGAAATCGACAAACGCAACCCGCAGGCCTGGTTTGAGCAGGCCACGCTGCCGGTGCGCAAGCAGATCATGGACTGCGCGGTTTACGAATACGTCGAAGTGATGCCCTGACCGGACTGTTTTTTGCTGCCAAACAGGCGGGCAAAGAAGCCGCTAGGCTGTGCCGCAACACGCAAAGCAGCTGCATTCTGCGCCGCATGGCTGGCATGCCATTTACCAAAACGCAGGTCGTGGGTCATGATGTGGCCGATCAGCCACTTGTTCAGGAATCGGCGCAACTCCTGTACGCGGTCTTCCGTCCAGTCGGAGCCGCTACCCAAAAAGTCGGCTACCTGTCCGGCAAACTCTTCGTGCAGCTTAAGGTGCTGTTCAAAAGCAGGGTAACCACTCTTTTCCATCATGTCCTGCTCGTTGGAAAAGTGGGTGACCACGTAATCCAGCAGCTCTTCCACCGTCTGGTCCACACTGGCCAGGTTGAGCGCCCGCACCAAGGTAAATAGGTGGCGATGCTCCTGGTCTACCTGTGCCACGCCGATCTTGAAACCGCCCCGCCATTCGATGACGAACGGGGTTTTCTTGATTTCCATTTCCTCTGCTACTGCTGCCATGGGATGTGTCCTTCTTGACTTGAGTTACCGAAAAAAGGGCTCAATTGAGTCCATGGCAAAAATGTACGCTGCAATGCAGCAGAGGGTAATCCCTGATCTTTGGTAAGTTTGCATTTGTTGAGATACATCAACAATTGCCGGGCAAAAATTGAAGCAGTTCAAGGGCGACCAGCGCCCCAATGGCACTAGCGGGCAGAAGTGCGCAAAGTGCGGTTGAGCAGGATGACCGGAATCAACCCGACCAGCACCAACGCCAGACACGGCAATGCGGCCTCGCCCAGTCGCTCATCGCGCGCCAGCTGGTACGCCACCACGGCCAGGGTATCGCTGTTGAACGGGCGCAGCACCAGGGTGGCGGGCAATTCTTTCATCACATCCACAAACACCAGTAAGGCAGCAGCAGCAACCGAGCGGCGCAGCAACGGCCAGTGCACCCGTGCCAGCGTTTGGGCGCCTGAGGCGCCCAGCATCCGGGCAGAATCGTCCAGGCTCAGCGGCAGGCGCGCGTAACCGCTTTGCAGCGATTGCAGAGCCACGGCGCAAAAACGCACCAGATAGGCCCAGACAATGCCAATCACCGTGGCGGTGACCCAGTAGCCCAGTTGCCAATCAGGCGCCCAACTCTGCAGCCAACCCACCGGCAGCAACAGGCCCACCACCACCACAGCACCGGGCACGGCATAGCCCAGGCCCGCCAGCTGGGTTGCAACGCGCGTCGTCCAATGCGCGCTGCGCCGCGCACTGAAGGCCAGCAACAACGCCACTCCCACCGCCAATGCTGCGGTGATGGCGCCCAGGCGCACGCTGTTGAGCGTCCATTCAATAAACCGGGGCCAGGGCTGCTGCGTCCACTCCGCCATCAGTGGCTTGAGCATGAACAACACTGGCGCCACAAAGCCCATCACCACGGGAAGCAGGCACAACAGCCAAACCGCCACCACACGGTGGCCCTGCAGACGCACGGCCTGGGCATCGGCCGAACCAGCGCGCGCGCCTTTGGTCACGGCAAAGCGCATGCGCCGCTGCGCCCGGCGTTCCAACCCCAGCAGCAGCGCCACCAAAATCAGCAGCAGGGTTGCCAACTGGGCTGCAGCAATGCGGTTGTCCATGGACAACCAGGCTTTGTAGATGCCTGCGGTAAAGGTCTGGATGCCAAAGTAGCTGGACACGCCAAAGTCGGCCAATGTTTCCATCAGTGCCAATGCCACCCCAGCGGCTACGGCCGGGCGCGCCAGCGGCAAAGCCACTTCGCGCAAGCGCCGGCGCAATGGTGCCCCCATCAAGCGGGCGGCTTCCATCAGGTGCACGGTGCGCTCGCCCAACGCAGTGCGGGCCAGCAGATAGACATAGGGGTAGAGGGTAAAAGTAAAAACCCACGCGGCACCCAGTACATTGCGAATTTCAGGAAATACGCGGCCTTGCAAACCGAAGACACTGCGCAGCCCGGTCTGCAGCGGACCACTGAATTGCAAAAAATCGGTATAGGCGTAGGCCACCACATAGGCCGGCATGGCCAGAGGCAGCAGCAGCGCCCATTCCCAAAAGCGACGCCCAGGAAACTCGAACAGGGTGACCGCCACGGCAGTGGACAGCCCAACCAATGCCACGCCCAGCGTCACCAGCCCACACAGCAGCAACGTGGTGCCCACGTAGTCCGGCAGCACAGTGGATGCCATTTCCCGCAGGATGGCCATGGCCGCGTCCGCACCTTCACCCATCGGAAGCCAGGCACTCACCACCGACAGGACCGGTGCCATGAGCACACCCACGAACAACAGCAGCATCCAGCGCGACACAGAGGGAAAAGACAACTTTAAGGAGGGCATGGAACCAGTGGCTCGTTCTAAATGAGAATTGTAATCATCTAAAATCCGCCTATGTTTCTGGAAGTCTCCCAACTGCAAGTGCACTACACGGGTCGCGCGCAGGCCGCCGTCGATGGGGTGTCCTTTGGCCTGCGTGCCGGCGACATCGGTGTGCTGATTGGCCCTTCCGGCTGTGGCAAGACCACTCTGCTGCGCGCGGTAGCCGGCCTGGAGACCGCCAGCGGGGGAACGATTGCGCTGGGCGTGCACGTGGTCAGCAGCGCAAGCACCCACGTGGCAGCAGAAAAGCGGCGCATCGGCATGGTGTTTCAGGACTACGCGCTATTTCCCCATCTGGACGTGGGCCGCAACGTGGCCTTTGGCATCCACGATTGGCCCGCCGCCGAGCGCGCAGCCCGCGTGGCCGAGGTGTTGAATTGGGTGGGCCTGTCAGACTCCCAAAAGCGTCACCCGCACGAGTTGTCGGGTGGCCAGCAACAGCGTGTGGCGCTGGCGCGTGCCCTGGCACCACGGCCGCAGCTGCTGCTG
>Ga0209476_10001174_pt1 | contig 17761 bp, 9 predicted proteins | sample KloWWTrecipitate_FD_187179 | JGI IMG/M metagenome (GOLD analysis project Ga0209476, IMG submission 187179) | Active sludge microbial communities from Klosterneuburg, Austria, studying microevolution and ecology of nitrifiers - Klosterneuburg... | ecosystem: Engineered > WWTP > Aerobic digester >... | reverse complement strand
CGCACTGGACGCGCCGCTCGCCTTCGCTGCGGCGGCCGAGCGCGCTGCAGCGCGAGCCTCTGCCAGCCGCGCCTCGACCGCGGCAAGGGTCTTCACGGGATGCCCATCGACGGCGAGCAGGACATCCCCCGCCTGCACCTGCGGCCGCGCCGTCGCCGCGGCCTGGCCGGGCCGCAGCCCGGTCACCAGCAGCCCCTCGCGCACCCGGAGATTGCGCGCCAGGGCGAGGGGTCCGGTGAGCTCTTCGGCGGAGATGCCGAGCGCCCGCAGCTCGCCCTTCTCGCCACGCAGGCGCTCCATTTCGCTGGTCGTGACGACGATCTCGCGGCGTTCGCCCCGGCGTTCGATCGTCAGCTTCGCGGCCGTACCGATCGGCAATTCGGCGACACGCCGATAGAGCTCCGGCACCTGTTCGAAGAAGCGCGCCTCCACCTGCTCGCCGTCGAGCGCCAGCAGGATGTCGCCCGCCTCGAGGCCCGCGGCCTCCGCCGGACCGCCCGGAGTGACCGAGGAGACCAGCGCGCCGGTCTCGCGGCCGAGCTTGGCCACCGGCAGCGCGGCGAAGCCGAGGAAGCTGCGGCGCACGGCGCCCTCGGCCAGGGCGTGCCGCAGCACGTCGGCCGCCACGCGGGCGGGAATGGCGAAACCGATCCCTCCCCCGCCGAGCTCGTTGATGCCGATCACCTCGCCGGCGAGGTTCACCAGCGGGCCACCGGAGTTTCCGGGCAGGATCAGCGCGTCATGCTGAATCCACTGCGTCAACCACCCGGTGGTCTCGCCGCCATCGAGCTCGACGTCCGAGAGCTCCGAGCCGGTGAAGTCGGTGAACACCCGATGGGCGTTGGAGACGATGCCGAGGGTCACCGACGATGAAAGCGCGAACGGATTGCCGAGCGCCAGCACCGGATCGCCGATCTCGACCGCGGCCTCGACCGCCAGCCTTGCCGGCCGCAGGCCCGTGGGAACGGTCGCAGCGCCCTGCCCGCCGGCGCGCAGGCGCAACACCGAGAGATCGGTGAGCGGATCGTGGGCGACGACGTCGGCGTCGAAGATCCGCCCGTCGGTGAGCGTGCAACGGATCCGCGTGCTGTTGCCGGCGACATGGAAGTTGGTCAGCACGTGCCCCTGGTCGGTGACCAGGACGCCGCTGCCGGCGCTGGGAAAGCGCATCGCCCGGCCTTCGGCGAAATCGCGTGACACCGCCGAGATGTTGACCAGCGCCGGATAGACCGCCGCGACCGCGGTCTCGACCTCCTGTGCCGTCGGCAACACCGGCTGCGCCGCGGGCAACGACGCCGCAGCGAGAACGCCGCCCGCCAGCCAGGCTCCGAGAAGGCGCGCGTGCCATCGGCGCCCTGCTGCTGCACTGTGCGATTTCATCATCGATCTGCCGACCTCTTGCGGCGCGTCAGTGTATCGGCCGCACCGCGCCGAGACAAGGAGACTCGAGGCCGGGCGCTGGACGATAAGCTCCGGCTCATGCCGACTTCCGAAGCGATGCAGCCGCTCCCGGGCCCACTGCTACCCGAGGATCTTCTCGCCGAAGCCGTCGAGCTGCTCGAGCGCCTCGCCGCCGAAAGCTCACCCTCCGACGAGCCGCAGGCCCTGCGCCGGATGGCCGCGCTCCTCGCGGCTGAGCTCGGCGCGCGCGGACTTTCCGTGGCGATTCACGACGAGCCGGACGAGCACGGTGCCGCGCTGCCGGTCGTCGTCGCGACCTCGCCCGCCGCCGACGGTGCGAAAGCCGGGCTGCCCATACTCCTCATCGGGCATTTCGACACCGTGCTCGCCGCGGCACCCCCCCGCCGCGAGGGGAGGCGCCTCTTCGCCACCGGCGCGATCGACATGAAGGGCGGCATCGTCGCCTTTCTCAAGGCGCTGGACTTGTTGGCCCGGCGCGGAGTCCGTCCGCCGGCGCTCCGACTCGTCCTGGTGCCCGACGAGGAGGTCGGCGGCGCGATTTCACGACGCGCCGTGGCGGCCGCTGGCGCTGCTGCCACCGCCCTATGGGTGCTCGAGCCGGGCGAGCCCCGCGGCGACGGCGAAACGCTGGTCACCGGCAGGCGCGGCATGTTCCACTGGCGCCTGGTCGTATGCGGCCAATCGGCGCACTCCGGCCTGGCCTTCTGGCAAGGGCGCTCGGCGCTGCTGGCGGCGGCCGAGTGGAGCGCGCGCGCAGCGGCGCTCTCGCGGCCGCTCGACGGTCCGACGGTCAACGTCGCGCGGATGGCCGCCGGCGATCAGGGTTGGGTGGCGGCGATCACCCGGCCCGACTCCGAGGTCGGGGGTGGGCTCGCCTCCGAGGCCGGTTTCGGCAGCGCCCATCAGCTCAACGTCGTCCCGGATCGCGCGGTAGTGGAGGGCGAAGCCCGCTTCCTGCGCGCCGAAGAGGGGCCGCAGCTGGCCCGGGAGTTGGCCGGGCTGGCGGCGGAGATCGCCGCCCGGCGCGAGGTCGGGATCGACTTCACCCACGACGGCGCGATCCCTCCGGTCGATCCCGCGAGCCTGCCACCGGTCCAGGCGGACCGCGCCGTCGCCCTCGCGGCCAGGGCTGGTTGGGAGTTGCTGCGCGAGGCGGACCGCGGCGGGATCTCCTTTCCCAACTTTCTTCCCGAGCCCGGGCGTGTCGCGGTCCTCGACGGTCTGGGACCGGTCGGCGGCGGCATGCACACGCGCGAGGAGTACGTCGAGGTCGAATCCCTGGCGCGGCGCATTCGACTGCTCGCCGACCTCCTCGACGCCGAAGCGGCGCCGACCGACCGCTGAAGGACTCAGCGCGACGGGACGCCCGGCGCGTGCACCGAGAGGGCGAAGAGCTTCGGCCAGTTCTTGCCGGTGATCAGGAAGAGCCGGCGCTCGGGATCCCAGGCGATGCCGTTCAACACGTCGGCGTGACGGCGCTCCTCGGGCGACAGCAGCTGCGCGGCGTCGAGCGCTCCGGTGACTTCACCGGTGCGCGCATCGATGCGCAGGATCTCGTCGCTCAACCAGATGTTCGCCCAGATCTCGCCGTTCACGAACTCGAGCTCGTTGAGATAGAACTGCGGTCGGCCGAGGCGAGTCACGGAGAGTTCGCGTTGCGGTGAAAAATCGACCGGCGAGCGGAAGGTGAGGCGCGAGCTGCCGTCGCTCTGAATGAGATGCGTGCCGTCGAAGGTGAGCCCCCAGCCCTCGCCGGGGTAGGTGAAGTCGAGCACCTTGCGGAACGTAGCGAGATCCCAGGCCCAGCCGATCTCGGTCTGGTAACTGAGCTGGAACAGACGAGCGCCCGCCAGCGCCAGCCCCTCGGCGAAGATCTCGGGATCGAGATCCACCCGCCGCAAGACCTGACCGGTGGCGATCTCCACTTCGCGGAGCGAAGACCTTCCGTACATGCCGGTGCTCTCGTAGAGCTTCCCGTCGTGCCAGAGAAGGCCCTGAGTGAAAGCACCCGGATCGTGCGGATAGGTGGCGACGACTTCGAACTCGAGCCGGGGGACCGCTTTCGCCATCGCGGCACTGCGTCCGGTCACGCCGTCCGCGGCGGTAGGCGACGGCGCGCCGCAGGCGACAGTCGCTGCGACGATGGCAGTGCTCAGCGCGGTGGCGAAAATTCGCAATCGTCCGCCCGCGTGAAATCCGCTGCTCCCCTGCCGATCTCCCACTCGTCCGTCATCGCACCGATCGGCTCACCGGGCGGCTCGGCAGGCGCCAGCCGCAGCGCCGCGGACGGCGGCGCCGGGCGAGCCAGGTGCCTGCCGATTTCGGCCGTCACCGCCGAGAAATGCGCCTTCTCCGCCGGATCGAGCGGCACCAGGAGATCCATCCGCTGCAGCAGCTCGGCGAGCGCTCCGTCGGTACGCGAGCGCACCCAGGCCGGCGCCGCGCTGTTGCCCGAGAGCTCGATCAGCCGATCGACCAGGACGCGCTGCTCGACCCGCGCGATCTCCGCCTCGCGCGGCTGGAGCAGCGCAGTGTCCAGGAACACTTTGTCGCATAGCGCCGTGAGGACTTCGTCGAAATCCGGCTGCGCGGCGTTGCGGCGATGAAAGTCGACCAGGCGCGCCGCGCGCGCCGGCTGCAGGAGTTGGCGGATGGTCAGATCTGCCGCGGTCGCCGCCGCGCCGAGCGCGTCGAACGCCGGAGCGGTCTTCGAAGCGAACATTTCCCGATTCGCGTCGTAGCCGCTGGGGCGCGGCAGGAGCTTGCGCAGTGTCTCTTCGGGCAGATCGAGCACCGCCGGGTCGAGGGTCTCGAGCAGCACTGCGAGCGCCCGCCGTTGCCGGTCGGCAGAGACCGGACGGGCGATAGCTCCGGGCGCGGCATCGCCGTTCACGGCATAGCGATAATCCAGGCCACCGAGCACCTTGGCCGCCGCCTGGAGCTGGAAGCGATGATGGAAGTAGACCGGAACGAGCGTCTCCTCGAGCAGCGCGAGCGGTGCGCCGGCGGGCAGGTTGGCCTCGCCGAAGCGCGCGAGGGCGATGCGACGCACCCGCATCGCCTGTTCGAGAGCGGCGACCGGATCGTCGCCGTTGTCCCAGAGACTGGCGCGCGGATGCGCCGCCCCGGCGGGGCGGGCATCAGCATCGGTGAGAAAGTGCAGGTTTCGCAGCACGCCCTCCTGCGCGATCGCGGCGAGCGCCGCGCCTTCGTCGCTCCCGGGCGCGAACTGCCCGTAGGCCCAGCGCGTCGCATGCAGATCCCACTCCCCCACGCCGACACCGTAAGCCTGAGAAAAATCGAGCTCGCCCTGGCTGGTGATGCGCACCAGCGGCGCGGGATAGTCCATCACCGAGGCGCGGCCGTCGGCGCTGGCGGCGAAGTTGTGCGCGAAGCCGAGTGCGTGCCCGACCTCGTGCGCAGCGAGCTGGCGGATGCGCGCCAGCGCCAGGACCACCGGGTCGTCGGGCGCTCCGCTGCCGCTCTTTCCGGCGCCGGCGAGACCTTCGAACAGCAGCCGGTCCTGGCGCACTCGCAACGAGCCGAGCGTGACGTGCCCCTTGAGCTGCTCGCCGGTGCGCGGATCGATCACGCCGCCGCCGTAAGACCAGCCGCGCGTCGCGCGATGCACCCACTGGATCACGTTGTAGCGCACGTCGAGCGGATCGGCCCCCTCCGGCAGGAGCTCGACCCGGAAGCCGTCGTCGAAGCCCGCCGCCTCGAAGGCAGCGCTCCACCATCCCGCCCCTTCGAGAAGCGCGCTGCGAATCGGCTCGGGCGCCGCGCGATCGACGTAGTAGACGATCGGCTTGCGCACCGGTGAGTGGGCCGCCGCGGGATCGATCTTCGCCAGGCGGTGGCGGACGATCCAGCGTCGCTCGACCGGGCGCGCGAGCGGCGCGGCATAGTCCTGGAAACGGATCGCATACGAGCCCATGCGCGGATCGAACTCGCGCGGAGTGTAGGCGGAATCCGGCAGGCGGACGAACGACTGGTGCTGCACGAAAGAGAGCGCCCCCGGTTCGACGGCGACGCTGCGCACTTCGTCGCCGGGTTTCGAGCTGGTGAAGGTGAGGGTCGCTTCGAGCTCGACGTTGTCGGGGAACGCCAGGCAATCCGAAACGTCGATGGCGCTCTTCTCGCGGTCGAGGGAGAAGCTGCCCTGCCCCGCATCGGCCAACCGGTTCGCCACGCCGTGCGCGTCACGGAGCAGGAATGGACCGAGATCGATCAGCAGGCTCCCGTCGCCGTCGCGGGCGACGACCTCAGCGCTCCAGATCACCGAGTTGGCGAACGACTCCTCCACCGCCCGCGCCTCCTCTGGCGAGTCGCCGAGCGCGCGATACTGCAGATTCACGAACTCGAAAAGCACCTTGCCGCCGAGCTCGCGCAGACGCAGGAGCTGCGGTTCGCCGACCTGCCCGCGGTCGAGACCCACCGGATTCGAGCCCAGGCCGGTGACGATGCCCTCGTAGTAGATGTACTCACCGATCGTCCGTCGCGGGCCCCGCCCTGGCGGCAGCCGCACCATCACCTTGCCAGCCTCACCATCGACGTAGAGATCCAGCAAGCCCGGTCGTGCGGTGAATGCTGCGGTCTTCGCCGCGATCAGCGAAACGGCCGCCGGCCGGCGCTCGTTGGCGGAAGCGGCGTTGGCTTTGGCTCGCGACGAGGCGCAGCCTGCGAGGAGTGCGCCACCGAGCAGGAGGCCGATCCCCAGACCGAGAGCGCTGCGTGCTCCGACGAGCTCCGGGGGGCGCCCGGGGCTTCCCGGGCTGGGCCCGCGGCCCGAGCCGGCAGGTTGCGACGGCGACTTCGACCACTTCCGACTCATGATCACTCCAGCTCCGGGTACAGGGACTCGCGCATTCATCCTAGCCTGATCCCGGCGCCTGATCCCGGGCCTGACCCCCCGCGCGATTCGACACCGGGCGAGCAGCGGTGCGTTCCGCCGGAGCCGGCGCGCCCAGGCGCGAGGCGAGGCGCCGGGCGAGGAGCATCCAGGTCAACGCCCAGAGCAGGCCGAGCGAAGCGGCAACCCCCACGCCGGCGAGCAGATGCGCGTCCGCGAGTCCGGCGATCTCCGCCAACTTGATCCCCAGATCGTCGCCGACCAGCTGCCGGTGGCCGGACCAGACGGGCAGGTGCACGGTCGCCAGCGAGCCGATCTCGTAGGCGTCTCCCGAGAGCGACAGCAGCGGCGCGAAGGCCGCCGGCAGGGCGGCGCCGAAGGCGACCGGCCGACCGGCGAAGGCTGCCCGGCGCAGCCACCAGAAGCCCGGGAAGAGCGCCAACGCGAACGGTGCCAGGTCGGTCGCGAGGTAGATCCAGTCGCTGCCGTGCGAATCGAAACCCGAGAGCCGCCCGGCGTAGGGCCCGCCCGGGACGACAAAAGGAAAGAGCTTGGATAGCCAGCCCCCGCCGTAGACCGGCGCGATCTCGAGACGCGAGACTTCCCCTCCGGCCGCCAGGCATCCGAAAGCGTGCAGGAGCTCGTGCAGCGGAACGTAGACCCACCAGCCGACGACCAGCCCCGCCGCAACCAGCAGCAGGGATCGAAGGCCGTGCCGCAAGACGGCATCGAGCCCATGCAGCATCTCGCGGAAGGGGGCGAAGAAGAGCTCGCGCAGCAGCGCGCCGACGGCGCTCAAGGCTTGTCGAACTGCCACTCGCGCGGCTCGAGGGAGAGCGCCCGCCCGTCGGCAAGAAGGAAGCTCGCGGAGATCGTCGTCGCTGGAGTTCGCTGCGCCAGGCGAAGCTCGATGTTGCCGCTCGCGACCTGCTGACTCTCCTCCAGGAGCGGCAGGAAGAGGCGCACCGTGTTCGCCTGCCGGAAAGCGCGCATCGTCCCTTTCTCCCCGTCGACCAGCAGCTCGACGCGCTGAAAGTCGCCCGGCTCGACATCGCCGATCGTCGCGCCCGCCACCTGGAGCTCGACGAAGTTGCTGTCGAAGAATGCCAGGTCGGTGCTCTCCGTGCTTTGATTCGCGAGCTTCAGCCGCACGACCCAGCGGCCGGCGGAGGCGGAGACGCGTTCGAGCGCCAGATCGAGGATCGGCGCCGCGGCATCCGGAGCCAGGACCTCGGCGAGGTTGTCGACCGACAACGAGAGGCGTTCCTCGTCGCGGCGCAAGCGATAGAGCACATCGCCCAGTCGATGGGTAGACTCCCAAGCTCCCAGGCGGCGGCGGAACTCCTCGAGAAACGGTGTCGCGGTGCGGACCACGCGGATCGAGTCGCCGGTCGCGAGATTCCAAGGCCCGGCGCGCGCCGGGCCACGGGCCACGAACTCCCAGACCTGACGGTCGATGCCCTGCAGGCTGAAGCCCGGCTTGAGCTCGAGACCGCGCGCCCGCACCAGATCGCCGAGCGACAGCGCCGTCGAGACCTCACGCGTCTCCCCCCCTTTGCCGCGCCAGGTCGCGACACCGACCGTCACCGCGCCGGTGAGATAGGGCCGGCCGAGAGCTTCGAGCTGGCGGAAGCTCTCCTCCACCGCCTGGAGATCCCAGGCGGTCGGATCCTCCGCCTCGCCGGGACGCTGGCCGTAGATCAGGCTGACGACGAAATCCACTCCGTCGGCGATCTGCCGCGTCTGCGGCAGGGCGAGCGCCTTGCGCCCGATGCCGGCGGAAACGAAGTAACCGCTGCCGAGCAGAGTGCGCAGCCGGCCGAGCGTCTTGCCGAGACTCTCGGCATGATCGCCGGGCTCGACAGCGAAGTGATAGCCGACGACCCGCAGGCCGCGCTGCTCGGCGGCGACGCGCAGCGTCGAGAGCTCGGAGACCAGCGCCGTCGCCAATCCATCGGGCGGCCGGTCTCCGGGGGACCAGAGGCCCCAGATCACCAGGGTCGCCGCAGTACCGCGCGGCATCGCCGGCGCTTCGATCGGGCGCAGATGCGGGTTGCCTTGCCACTCGATCGCGGCGGCGTCGAGGTAGACCTCCTTCAGGCCGAGCGCGGCGAGACGTGCCTGGGCGGCAGCGTCGAGCGGGCCGGAGTCCTTCGTCAGCCAGAGCGCCGAGCCAGCGGCCTTCTGCGGCCGTGAGCCGCCGAAGCAGCCGAAGGTGAGACAGCACGACACCAGGAGGGTGGAGAGTGCGGCGCGCGTGGGATTCATAACAAGGGCATTGTAATCGTGACTTCGAGTCCGCCCGCAGCGAGGTTGCGGGCGCGGATCGAGCCGCCGTGCTCCTCGGCCACCCGCTGCGCGATCGAAAGCCCCAGACCGGTCCCACCGACCTGGGTCGAAAAGTACGGCTCGAAGATCCGCGCCAACATCTCCGGCGGCACCCCTGGCCCGCGGTCGGCGACCCGGAGCTCCGCCAACCCGCCGACTCGTTGGGCGACGATCGTCACCCGGCCGCCGCCCGCCGAGACCCGCACGGCATTCTCCAGCAGGTTGCGCAGCGCGCGTCCGAGCAGCCGCGCATCGAACTTCGCCGGCAGGCTCTCCTGCCCCCCCTCGAGCACGATCTCGACGCCATTGGGTGGCGCCGCGCGATAACCCTCGACAACCTCGCGCACGGTGGCGGCAAGATCGCCGGGCACCTGCACCGACTTCGGGATGTGGCTGAACGTGGAGAACTCGGTGGCGATCGTCCGCAACTCCTCGACCTGGCGCAGGATGTTCTCCGTGCAGCGCTCGAAAACCGCCTCGAATTGACCGCGATCTCGCTTCCACACCTGCACCATGTGCTCGGTCGAGAGCCGAATGGGAGTCAACGGATTCTTGATCTCGTGGGCGATGATCTGCGCCATCGCCGCCCAGGCCTCGAGCCGCTGGGCGCGCAGCACCTCCGAAATGTCCTCGACCACGAACAGCGCCGCCGGCTCGCTCTCGCCGGACAGGGGCACCCAGACCAGCGACCAGTCGCGGTCCTTGCCGGGAGCCCCTTTGGCGCTTTCCAGCCGCAGCGTCGCCTGGGCGAGCTGGTCGCGTTGCTCGCCGACGAAGCGGCTGGCGCCGGCGAGCTCCGGCCGCCTCGCCAGGCGTTCCGCGATGCGGTCGCCGGGCGCGACTTCGAGCAACTCGCGCGCCACACGGTTGGCAAGCAGCACGCGCCCGGCCTGGTCGAGGTAGACCACGCCGGAGGTGACGTTTTCGATGATGCCCTCGACCAGCCGCTTCTCGCGCAGCAGCTGGTCGCGTCCCTCGGCGATGCGGCGCGCCATGCGGTCGATCGCCTCCGCCAGCGCCGCGAGCTCGAGCACCGAGGACTTGACGCCGAGCGCCGCGGCGCCGCCGGCGATGCGCTGCGTCCCACCGACGAGCTCCATGATGGGACGGGTGAAGGCGCGCGCCAGCCGGGTGCCCAAGGCGGCGAGCAGGAGGAAGACGGCGAGCGTCGCGAGCAGCGTGCGGCGCCGGATGAGCGCCGTCTCCGCCGTGGCCCCCTCCTGCTGCGCGAGCAGCGGCATCGACAGGAAGAGGCGTGTCTGTCGCGAATCGAACCCCGGCACCGCCAGCGGCGCGTAGAGCTCGAGGTACTCGGCGCTGCCGGTGCGAGCGGTGCGCGAGGCCTCGTTCTCGCCGCCCAGGGCCATGCGCGGCCAGACATCCCCCGGAATCCGCCGTGGCAGGAGGCCGGCGGCGAAGAGCTCCCGCTTGCTCGATGCGTAGACTTCGCTGCCCCAGTAGAGACTGATGTCGTGCCCGATGACGCGCGACAGCCAAACCAGGATCTCGTCGTCGATCGCCGTACCGACGCCGAAACCGGGCTCGAGCGTGAGCACGTATTCGCCCAGCACACGCTGCGCCGAGGAGAGCGCGGCCTCGGCGGCGAAGCGCTGCTCTCGAGCGACGCGACTCTCAAGCGTGCGTGACAGCAGGGCGTAGAGCAACACGAGGGGGACGAGCAGCAAGGCCGAGAAGAGGAGGATCAGCCGGTTGGCATACGAGCGCGTCATGCGCGCGAAGAGGTCGCGCGCCGTCGCGCGCGGCAGGGCGAGCAGGAGGCCGGCGGCAAAGAGCGTCGCGGCAGCGAACAGCGCGCCGGCGGCATGCACACCGACGCGTTCGAGCGCCGCCGTCGGAGCGAGCTCGCGGGCGAAGAGCGCCACCGCCGCGCCGCCGCGTTCGCTGAGCAGGACACGCGCGCCGCCATCTGGCGTCTCGATCGTCGCGCCGCGAAGAGCTGCCGCGGGCGCACCGGAAGTCACTGCGCGCACCTCTTCGAGCGTCGGCGTCGCCTCGCGCCAGGGAGAGGCGAAGAGCTCGCCTTCGAGAGAATAGAGCACCGGCGCCGGATCCGGCCCGGGAAGCCCACTCGAGCCGCTGCGACCGCGGGCCGCACCGCCGCGCAGAAGGGCCGCAGCGAGGTCGCCCGGTGCCGACGCCTCGGCGCCGAATCCCGGGCGCGCGACCATCCAGAAGCGCACTTCGCCGATCTCGCGCCCGCCGCCGACCAGGGGCGCGCGGCCCTCGATCCGCTCGTCTCGCCACGCCGGCGGAACGAGTCCGCTCCAGCGCGCCGGCGCCAGATCGAGCTCGAGCGCGTCGGTGAGCGGCAGGCCGTAGGCGAAGCTCGACGGCGGGCGACCCGGACGCTCGATCACCAGGGCCGAGAGGGCATCGAGCCGGGCGAGCGGCGAACCGCGCCAAAGCACGAAGGCGAGGTCGTCCTCTCCGGTGAGCGGCAGCGCCGCGGGTGCGACATCGGCGAGATCCAGACGATCGAAGAACGACTCGAGCTCGGCCGTCAACGCCGTCCGGCGCTCCACATCGGGCGGCAAGAGTGCGGCAAGCGCCCCAGGAAGGCGGTCGAAGGTGCGCGCGCGGAAGCCTGCCTCCCACGCGGTCGCGGCGATCGCCACCGCCACCAGGAGCAGGGCAGCGAGGCCGGAGGCGCTGCGGCCGGAGGATGCGGGGAGCGCGTGGATCGCGAGCACCGTCCCGCCGAGGAGCGGCAGCAGCGCCCAGAGTCCGTAGTCGTGCAGCGCAGCCGCGCACAGCACGAGAATGAGCGCGCCCCCCAGGCCGACCTTGGCGGCCTGAGTCCCGCTCGAGCGACCTCTGGCCGAAAGAACCAGGCCGCCGAAGAGCGTCGCAGCAAGCCCGAGCCGTGCCGCCCCCGCCGCTCCGCCGAGGGCGAAATCGGCCCCGAGGTCGAGCCCCGTCGCCGGCCACCAGCGCGCCAGGAGCGCCACCGCTGGGACCGCTCCCGTCGTGACCAGGGTGGCGATGAGCGTCGTTTGCCCCCCGCCGTTCGCGCGCTTGTGGCGACTCCAGACGAGGAACCAACCCAGGCCGGCGAGAGCCAGGCCGATGATGAGCAGAACGCGCTCAGGCGCGGGAACAGCGAGACCCAGCGCGAGAACGGCGACCCCCGACAACGCCAAGGCTGCGACTTCGAAGATCCGCCGCGGACGTTCGAGCACGGTGCCGGCGAGGACGGCCAGCGCGAAGCCGCGCAGAGCGGCGAGACCGAACAGCCCGAGGCCGACGAGGAGCGCCGCCGCGCCACCGCGGTCGCGAGCGATTCCGGTGGCCGCTTGCCAGCCGGCGGCGAGAACCAGCGGCGGCAGGCCGGGAGCGAAGACCGCGCGGCTGCCTGGCTCTGCAAAGCTGCGCGGCAACGCCGGCGCCGGCGAATCCGGCGGGCCGAAACCCCATGTCCAGTCGGCGCTGCCGTCCGCCACCACGGCGTGCTCGCCGAGCAGGGCCGAAGCACTCTGGCGCTCGCCCATCAGCGGCGGCGGGCCGCGACGCGAGCGGCTCTCGCCGCAGACCAGCAGATAGCGGCCGCCTGCAGGCCCCGAGAGCGTCCGCAAGACGACGGCCGTGGCCGAGGCGGCACTCTGCAGGAAGATCCGCCGTCCGCCGGGCTCGTCGCCGGTGTCAGCCGCGGCGGCGGCGCGCTCGCCGCCCAGGGCCGCGAGCCCCTCGGACCCCGCTGGCCCGAGGTCGTGCAGCAGTCCCGATCCGCCCCACGCGACCGGTTGCCGATCGGCATCGAGCAGCAGCAAGGTGAGCCCCGGGAGCCGCGAGGCCCCGGCCAGTTCGCCCAGGCGGGCGAACGCGTCGAGCTGCGACGCGGCATCGGCCGGAGTCCGCGCGAGGGCAGCCAGCGCGAGCTCGGAGCTGCGCTGGAGCTCGTCCCAGTAGGCCTGGTACTCGCCGATCAGGCGGGCGTCGGTGGCCTCGCTGGCGCGCTGACGAGAAAACTCACGGCCGGCGGAAGCCGCCAGAACGAGCACCGCCAGACCGCCGCACAATGCCACCAGCCAGCGCTCTCGTGCCGGCGGCGACCAACGGAGGATCCAGAAGGCCCAGGCGGCGAGAGCCGCGAGCGCGACCAGCGGTGAACCTGCCAGCAGCGCCGCCGCGGGCAGCAGCAGGCAGGCGAGCTCCGCGAGATCCGGCCGGCCGGCGGTGCGGACCGCAGCGACCCGGGCGCGCGCAGCGGAAGAGCTCGGCATCCGTCCGGGGCTAGCTCGTTTCGCGGCCGGCGCCGCCCGGCGGCGCGAGCATGGGCAGGTCGACGCCGAGCTCGGCGGCGCAGGCCAGCGCCTCCGGATAGCCGGCGTCGGCATGGCGCGCGACACCCATGCCGGGGTCGCTCGCCAGGACGCGCGCGATACGCGCGGCCGCCGCGTCCGTGCCGTCCGCCACGATGACCATCCCGGCGTGCAGCGAGTTGCCGATGCCGACGCCGCCGCCGTGATGGACCGAGACCCAGGTCGCGCCGTTGACGCTGTTGATCAGGGCATTGAGGATCGGCCAGTCGGCGATCGCGTCGGAGCCGTCGCGCATCGCCTCGGTTTCGCGGAACGGCGAGGCGACCGAGCCGCAGTCGAGATGGTCCCGCCCGATGACGATCGGCGCGGAGACCCTGCCGGAGGCGACCAGCTGATTGAACACCGCCCCGGCCTTGTCGCGCTCGCCGTAACCCAGCCAGCAGATACGCGCCGGCAGGCCCTGGAACTCGACCCGCTGCTGCGCCATGCGGATCCAGCGCTCGAGCTTGCGGTCCTCGGGAAAGAGCTCGAGGATCGCCTCATCGGTGACCCGCAGATCCTCGGGATCGCCCGACAGGACCGCCCAGCGGAACGGCCCTTTGCCTTCGCAGAACAGCGGCCGGATGAACATCGGCACGAACCCGCCGATGTCGAAGGCATCCGCGACGCCGGCGTCGCGTGCCTGTCCGCGCAGGTTGTTGCCGTAGTCGAAGGTCACGGCACCGCGCTTTTGCAGCTCGAGCATCGCCCGCACGTGCGCGGCCATCGAGGCCATCGCCCGTTCGACGTAGGCCGCGGGAGCGCTCGCGCGCAACTGCATCGCCGCTGAGTACGACAGGCCGTGGGGTACATAACCGTGCAGGTTGTCGTGCGCCGACGTCTGGTCGGTGACGACGTCGGGCAGGACGCCGTCGGCGAGCAGCCGTTCGAGCAGATCGACGGCGTTCGCTTCGACGCCGATCGAGACCGCCTCGCGGCGCGCCAGGGCCTCCCGCGCGCGCGCGAGCGCCGCGTCGAGCGACGGCGCCCACTCGTCGAGATAGCGCTTCTCCAGCCGCTTCTCGATGCGTGTGCGGTCGGCCTCGGCGACCAGACAGACGCCTTCGTTCATGGTCACGGCGAGCGGCTGGGCGCCGCCCATGCCGCCGAGACCCGCGGTCACCGTCAGCCGGCCGGCGAGCGAGCCGCCGAAATGCCGCCGGGCGAGCTCCGCGAGCGTTTCGTAGGTTCCCTGCAGGATGCCCTGCGTGCCGATGTAGATCCACGAGCCGGCGGTCATCTGGCCGTACATCGTCAGACCCAGCCCCTCGAGGCGGCGGAATTCGTCGATCGTCGCCCACCGCGGAACCAGATTGGAGTTGGCGATCAACACACGCGGAGCGTCGGCGTGACTCTTGAAGATCGCTACCGGCTTTCCCGATTGCACCAGCAGGGTCTCGTCGTCGCCCAGCCGGCGAAGCGCGGCGACGATGGCGTCGAAGCAGTCCCAGTTGCGCGCCGCCTTCCCCGAGCCGCCGTAGACGACCAGATCATCGGGCCGCTCGGCGACTTCCGGGTCGAGGTTGTTCATCAACATCCGCAGCGCTGCCTCCTGCAGCCAGCCGCGGCAGGAGATCGCCCTGCCGCGCGGCGCGCGGACGAGCCGGCTCTTTCCGCCCTGGTTCTCGCTCATGGGCGGATTCTATTCGCAGAGCCGCCGTACCTGCAGACGTTGCGGGCGCGAGCCTTCAGTCGTCGCCGCCGGCCTCGCTGCGTCCGCGCTTGCGATCGGCCTGCAGCTTCTTCGCCCGCAGGCGACGCACGCCCGCCGCCCGGGTCGGTTTCGTGGCCCGCCGCTTGCGCGGCGCGACAAGAGCCCGCTCGACGAGCTCGGTGAGACGTGCGATGACGTCCTGCCGGTTCTTCTCCTGCGTGCGATGGCGCTGACCGAGCAGGACGAGCTCCCCGTCCTTGGTCGCCCGGCGCCCGGCCAGCGCGAGCAGGCGCACCTTGACCTCGTCGTCGAGCACCGCGGAACGGCGCACGTCGAATCGCAGGCGCACCGCCGTCGCCACCTTGTTGACGTTCTGGCCGCCCGGTCCGGAAGAGCGAATGAACTCGAACGTCAGTTCCTGTTCGGGAATCTCCATCGAGCTCATTCTCCCACGCCGGTGCGGGAGCAGTCCGGGGCGTTTCTCCGAGCCGCCATGATAGCGTCCGCGCTCGCATGAAAAGCTCGAACAAGGGGTTGCGCTGCGCGGCAGCGCTGGGTCTGTGCATGCTCTCCGCATCCACGCGCGCTCAGGAGGCGGTAACGCCGCCACCCGCTGAAGAAGCGGCCCCCCTGCCCGCCGGGCTGGCGCCTTTCGAGGTCGGCGTCCCGCTGCCGGCGGCGGACACTGCGTTCGCGCCGCCGACCGGAGCCGTCTTCACGCCCGCCGAATACGCCCGGAACAAGGGCCTGCTGCTGCGCTGGACCAGCGGCTTCGAGAACGAGCTCTCGGACATCACGGTGGCGATCTCCACTCTCGACCCTTCGGCGATCGTCACCATCGTGGTCTCCGGCAGCTCGCAGCAGAATTCCGCCACCTCGACACTGACCTCGGCAGGCGCCGATCTTTCGCAGGTCCAGTTCCTCGTCGCCGCCTCGAACTCGGTCTGGATGCGCGACTACGGACCGCGGTTCATTCTCGAGGACAAGCAACTGGCGATCGTCGATCATGTCTACAACCGGCCGCGGCCGCAGGACGACACGATTCCGGGAGCGGTCGCCACCGCCTGGGCGCTGGCGAAGTACGACATTCCGCTCACCCACGGCGGCGGCAACTTCCATCTCTTCCAGAACGGCGAAGCGTTCATGACCGAGCTCATCCTGGACGAGAATCCGGGTTTGAGCGAAGCCACGATTCTGAACGACTATGCCCTGTACCAGAACCTCGATGTCACGATCTTCCCGGGCTTTCCGGAGCAGTTCGACTCGACCCGGCACATCGACATGTGGATGCTGCCGGTGCGCGACAAGGTGGTGATCATCGGCGAGTATCCGGTCGGCGCCGGCGCTCCCCGAACGATCACGGAAGATGCTGTGGCGACGCTCGAAGGCCGCGGCTACACGGTCTTTCGCACTCCGGGCTGGGGAGGCAACTTCCAGACGCACTTCACCTACACGAATGCAGTCGTCTTCAACCGGCTGGTGCTGGTTCCGCAATACTCCGGGCATTCGGCCGAGAATGCCCAGGCGATCGCCGTCTACCAGCAGGCCTTTCCAGGCCGGCAGATTCTCGGCATCGACGGCACCGACATCGTCGGCCTCGCCGGCGTGTTTCATTGCATCGTGATGCACGTGCCCGATCCGCTGTGGATCTTCGAAGACGACTTCGAGACTGCGGATACGACCGTCTGGTCGTCCGTCACCCCTCCATGAGGGGCTGAGCCAGGCGGCGATCGGCTGACGAGGTCGGCGCGGTGCGCAACGGCAGTTTCAGCCGGAAGACGCTGCCCCGCTCGAGCTCGGAATCGAAGTCGATCGCCCCGCCCATCTGCTCGGCCAATCTGCGCGAGAGCGCGAGCCCGATACCGGTGCCGCCGTGCCGGCGCGTGTTCGAAGGGTCGATCTGGCTGAACTGCTCGAAGACCAGCTCGCGTTTCCCGGGGGCGATGCCGATGCCGGTATCCCTGACCTCCACCGCCAGCTCGACCTTGCCGTAGACCACGCGCTCGGCAGCGAAGCGCACCCGCACTTCGCCAGCATCGGTGAATTTGACCGCGTTACCGATCAGATGGCGCACGATCTGACGCAGCCGGCGGCCGTCGCCAATCACCTGCAGGTCGTCGTCGATGGCGCTCTCGACTTCGAATCTCAGCTGCTTGTGCTCGGCCGCAACCCGATGGCGCTCGGCGCCGGCGAGGAGCACGGCGGCAAGCGGGAACGTCTCGTCTTCGATCGCCGCCTTGCCCGCCTCGAGCTGTGCGAAATCCAGCAGATCGTCGACCATTCCCAGCAGTCCTTCGGCGGAACGCTGTGCGGTGGCGGCATGCCGGCGCTGCTTCTCGTCCAGATTCGCCGAGCTCAACACGAGCTCGTTCATGCCGAGAAAGACATGCAGTGGAGTGCGCAGCTCGTGACTGACGCTGGCGAGGAACTGCGACTTGGTCCGGCTCGCCGCGAGCGCCGCGTCGCGCGCGGTGGCGAGCTCGGTGTTGCGCAATTCGGCTTCGGCAGCGGCCCGGCGCAGGCGGGCAACCGACACCAGTCCGGTCAGGATCACCGCCAACACCGCCGACAGCACCGCCAACGCGTCGAGCCGGCTGCGGGCAATCGCCTCGATCCAGAGAAAGGCGTCGTAGTCGATGCCGAGAACGGCGTCGACGCGCCCGGCATCGTCGCGCATCGGCGCGAAGCTCGAGATCCAGGTCCCCCAGCGATCGCTGTTGGGGGTGCTGTCGAAGGCGACCTCGCCTGCGAAGGCGCGATCCAGGTCGGGGATCGTCTGCGGATAGGGCTCGCCGATGGCGGTGCGCCCCTCGCGGGCACCGGAGTACTTTCCATCGTGATCGTAGTCGGTCTCCGAGTCGACCATCAGCACGACCGATCCGTCCGCGCGGCGGCGGAAGGTGTAGATGTCGCTGACGTACTTGTTGCTCGCCAGCCAGCGCTTCTCGGCCTCGATCATCGCCAGGTAGCGCGGATCGTCGGGCGCGGTTTTCGAATCGAGGCTCGCATGCCCCAGCAGCTCGAGCTCGGCAGCGTAGGTCGGAGCCATGGTCGAGATCAGGCGCTCGAGGTCCTTCGCCGCCCGGTCGCCGGCCGCTTCGACGTAGAACCAGCCGAAGCCTAGGCCTGCCAGGACCAGCAGCGAAGCGAGCATGCGGCTGCGCCGCAGCCCGGCCCGGCGCAACC
>Ga0209476_10001173_pt1 | contig 17766 bp, 11 predicted proteins | sample KloWWTrecipitate_FD_187179 | JGI IMG/M metagenome (GOLD analysis project Ga0209476, IMG submission 187179) | Active sludge microbial communities from Klosterneuburg, Austria, studying microevolution and ecology of nitrifiers - Klosterneuburg... | ecosystem: Engineered > WWTP > Aerobic digester... | reverse complement strand
CCGCCTGGGCCTGGCTGATGCTGGCCGTGTGGTGGGTCGTGATGCCCACGATGGCCAGCACCGCGCCGGCCAATACCGGCATGCTGAGTGCTCGACGCATGTCTCTTGCCTCCTGCAAACGTGAGGACCGACGCCGATGAGACCAGACGGTCTACCGGCCAAGCCCATAGGACACCCTCGAAGCCCGAGGACGAAATGGCCCGGAGGCGCTCCGGGGCGCACGGGTCGAAGTTGGCGGCGGAGACGACGGCACTTCCGGCCGACGAGCAAGGCTTATCCGCCCCCCAGCCAAAGAGTGTACCGGGCCGGGGCGGGCCTGTCAATACCAGTTTACGACCACGGTCGCCATCGATTTCATCGCCGACGCTCTGCAACGCCTTTCGGCACTGAAGCGTGACCCGTCAGATGGACGGCGACACGGCTGTTTCATGCCCGCCGTCAGCGACAGATGGCCCGCGGCGCGCCCCGTCGATCGGCCGCGGCGCCAGCCGGCCGCCCGGCGCTATCATTGCCCGCCATGAGCACCGACCCCTATCAGGAAGAGGAGCTGGAAGGCCGCGGTCTGGACCGCCGCCTCCTCGGCTGGATGCTGACCTATGCGCGGCCGGAGCGGCGGGCTCTCGCCGGCTGCGTCCTGCTGCTGGCCGGCCTGGCCAGCCTGGAATTGACCCAGCCCTACCTCATCAAGACCGCCATCGACCGGGTCCTCGCCCCCGGCGCGGGCAGTCGAGACCCCCTGCTGCTGGCGCGGCTCTGGCCCCTGGCCGGCCTGTACCTCGCCTCCGTCATCGGCCTGGCGCTGCTGCAGTACCTGCAGGCGCTCTGGCTGGGGCGGACCGGGCAGCGCATCATCGCCGCCATCCGCCAGGATGTCTTCGACCATGTGCAGCGCCTCAGCCTCTCCTATTTCGACCGCCAGCCCGCCGGACGGGTGGTCACCCGCGTAACCAACGACGTCGAAGCCCTCAACGAGATGTACACCTCGGTGCTGGTCAACCTCTTTCGGGACCTCTTCGTCATGGTCGGCGGCGTCATCGTCCTCGTCAGCCTCAATGCCCGCCTGGCGCTGGTGGCCCTGGCCGTCATGCCCCTGGTGGCCGCTACGGCCTGGGCCTTCCAGAAACGCTCGCGCCAGGGCTGGCGCGTCTCGCGCCGCGAGCTGGCGCGGATCAACGCCACCCTCGCGGAATCCTTCTCCGGCATGCGCGTCATCCAGCTCTTCGGGCGCGAGGCTGCCGGCAGCCGGGCCTTCAGCCAGGTCAACCAGGCCTACCACGACGCGGCCATGCAGGTCATCCGCGTCTTCGCCGTCTTCGGTCCGGCCTTGGACCTGCTCACCTCCCTGGCTCTGGCGGCGGTGATCTGGTATGGCGGCGGGCTGGTGCTGCAGCGCAATGCGGCCCTTGCGGCAGGCGGCGTGGAGAGCGCGGCCTTGGCCGGCATCAGCTTCGGCACGCTCTACGCCGTCATCGCCTACCTGCGCCGGCTCTTCGATCCGCTCAACGCCCTGGCCCAGAAGTACAACATCCTGCAGTCGGCCCTGGCCGCCGCCGAACGGCTCTCGCAGCTCCTGGCCACCCGCCCCGAGGTGGAGGATCCCGCGAGGCCCCTGCCGCTGCCGTCCGCCCGACGGGACCAGGTCGGCGGGTGGGGCGGGGATGGCCCGGTCCCGGTCGCCCAGTCGCCGGGCGCATCACGGCCAGCCGCACCGTCTATTGTCGTTGCCCCGCCTGCGCTCCGTTCCGCGGAAGCCGGCGTAAACGGCCATGGGGTGCCCGCCGTGGCCTTCGAGGGCGTATGGTTCGCCTACCAGGGCGAGGACTGGGTGCTGCGCGACGTCAGCTTCCAGGTGGCGCGCGGCGAGACGGTAGCCTTTGTGGGCCACACCGGGGCTGGCAAGTCCACGATCATGAACCTGGTTCCTCGTTTCTATGACGTGCAGCGCGGGCGCATTCTGGTGAGCGGGCGGGATGTGCGCGAGGTGGCCGGGAAGGAACTCCGCCGCCGTGTCGGCATCGTCATGCAGGATGTCTTCCTCTTCGCCGGCGATGTGGCCGGCAACATCAGCCTCCTGGACCCGGCCATCGATCGCGTCGCGGTGGAGACGGCCGCCCGGCAGGTGGGCGCCGACCGCTTCGTCGCCCGCCTGCCGGGCGGCCTCGATGAGCCGGTGGTCGAGCGCGGCCTCTCGCTGTCCACCGGCCAGCGACAGCTCATCAGCTTCGCCCGCGCCCTGGCCTACGACCCGGACATCCTCATTCTGGACGAGGCCACCGCCAACATCGACACCGAGACGGAAGATGCCCTGCAGCAGGCGGTGCGCATGGTGGCCCGCGATCGCACCCTGTTGGTGGTCGCGCACCGCCTGGCCACGGTGCGCCAGGCCGATCGCATCCACGTCATGCACAAGGGACGCATCGTGGAATCCGGCGACCACGCCGGCCTCCTGGCAGCGGATGGCCGCTACGCGCATCTGTGGCGCCTGCAGTTCGAATCCGCCTGAGACCCGGTCCCGGACGATTCCGACCTGGCGAGTGATTCGGACCTGCCAGCGCAACTTCCGACCAGCCGTGGGGTATTAAAGGGTAGGGGAGACAACACCCCCCTCGTCCGTGTCCCGACATTCACCCGCAGAGGAGTTCTTGTCATGGGTATTTCCAACTGGCTGGCCGTCGTCGTGTCCGCTCTGGCGGTCTTCACCATTGGCTGGCTGTGGTACGGGCCGCTATTCTCCAAGCCCTGGGCTTCGGGCATGGGCTTCAGCAACAGCGGCTCGGATGCGACGATGCCGCCGCCTACCATGCTGTTCCTGTCCTACCTCATGTCCTTCTTCCTGGCCACGGCCCTGGCCTCCATTCTGGGTACGGCGGGGATTACCGAGATCGGCGCGGCAATGCAGGCGGCCTTCATGCTTTGGCTGGGCATCGTCGCCACCACCTACACCCTCAACCAGATCTACGACAACCGCCCCTGGCGGGTCTGGGCGATCAACATCGGCTACCACCTGGTAGGCATGTTGGTGATGGCGCTCATCCTCACCCTCTGGCCCTGAGCCCACCGCAGCGGCAGCCGAGGAACCAGGGGCGTCCGGGTCGTCCGGCTCAGACGCCCTTGGTGATGGCCATGAACATCCGCTCCAGGTCGCGCTGACGGGGACGGAAGCCCAGGACGGGCAGACCGGCCCTCACCATACCCGCCAGGAGCGCTGCCTGCGCCGCCTCGCCGCCTTCCACGGTCACCGCGATCCAGCCGGTCATCTGCGGCCCTGTCGCCATCATCTCGCCACCGTCGGCATCCTTGCCCTGCTCGGCCGCCGCCTCATCCGCCAGCAGGACAACGTCTGGTCGATCGCGCAGAAAGGCGAGGGCGGCATCGGGTGCCCCCAGCACCCTGATCTCGATGACCTGCCGCGGCTGCAGCAACTGCTCGATCTCGTCGAAACCGCCGCTGGTCAAGAGGCGCCCGCGCTCCATGATGCCCACGGCATCGCAGAGGTCCTCCATCTCGGCCAGGATGTGGCTGCTGACCACGAGGGTCTTGCCCATGTGGCGCAATTCGCGCAGCAGCTCGCGCAGTTCCAGGCGGGCTCGCGGATCAAGCCCGGACGCCGGTTCGTCCAAGAGCAGGATCTGCGGGTCATGTACCAGGGCTTGGGCCAGGCAGAGCCGCTGCTTCATACCGCGGGAGAGCGTGCTGACGTCGGCATCCCGTTTCGCGGTCAAGTCGACCAGATCCAGAAGCTCGGCCACCAACCGGCCGCGGTGCGCGGCGGGAATGCCATGACAGCGGGCGAAGAAGTCCAGGTACTCCCAAGCGCGCATGTCTTCGTAGACGCCGAAGAAGTCCGGCATGTAGCCCACCAGACGGCGCAGGTCGTCCGCTGCTCCAGCGCCGGTCATCTGCCGTCCGGCAAGCTGGATGCTGCCGCTCGTGGGCGTCGTCAAGCCGGCCAGCATGCGCAAGGTGGTGGTTTTTCCGGCGCCGTTCGGACCGATGAGGCCATAGACAATGCCCATTGGCACCGTCAGGTTGAGGTCGCTCACCGCCAGATGGCGACCGTAGCGCCGCGTCAGGCCGCGGGTCTGGATGGCCGGCCCGTTCAGGGTTGCGGTCCTGTAGTAGACGGCGTCATCAGGATGATGGCCGGCGGCGTGGCGCTCCCTGCGGCTCTGTTCGGCATGTCCGACTCAGTGTCCGCCTCCGATGTGGGGGTGGCGAAGGCATCGGCCGACACCCGGGGCGCTACCCCTTCCTGAATGGCCACCCGCGGCTCCACGCAGCCGTCGAACATGCTCCAGCGCTCCCGCTCGTCCGGACCGCTCAGGTTAGCCTCCAGGCGCAGCCTGATCTGGTCGCGCCCGTCTTGGCGGCTGATCACGCGCGGAATCTCGGCGCTCTGCCCGACGCTGAGGACGTTGAAGGTCAGCCAACTGCCCTGCGTCTGGTCCCACAGGGAGATCTGGACCGGGAAGGCGTCCGCGCCGAAGGGGAAGCCCGGCGCCTCCAGACTCTCGTTGGCCGGGCCGATCAGGCTCAACCAGATGCGGCCGCTCTGCGGCCGTCCCAGGCCCAAGGGGAAGCTGAACTCGGCGGTGGGTTCGTCGGGGGAGAGCAAGGCGGCCCCCGAACCGCAGCGCTCGGCACTCCCCGTCCCTCGGGTGGTGGCGACACCGTTGATGAAGCGTGGGGTTTCGCCGCCCAGGTCGATGGGCAGGCGGGTGTGAACCATCGCGAGGTCACTGCGGGTGTCGTCGGCGTCCCCGCCCTTCACGGACACCTGCAGCCGCGGCTTGCGATCCCAGCCGATGAGCAGCGCATCGGGCCGACGAAAACTGGGCAGGGCGAGCGCCGCCGGGTCGATGCCCGCGCGCGACCGCCCCAACAGGGCTTCGCTGACGCCTGTCGTCGCGCGGAAGGCCTGCAGCAAGACCCAGCGCCGGGCATCCTCACCGTCGTCCCCCATCATGCCGTCGGTCGAGGCTGTTTGGGTCGAATGCAGCAGGGACGCGCCGCTGAAAGCCTCGTAGTCCAGGGTGGCGCGGAGCGGATCGCCTTCGCCCACATCGCCCAGCCACGCGCTGCCGCCGGGCACCAGCAGCTGGGCGTCCTCCAGTCGCTGGCCGAGTGGGTTCGGCTGATCCGCCCTTACCTGGCTGCCCGACAAGGTCAGATGCCCGAGCGCCGCCTGCGGCCAGGGGATGACGGCCTCCAGCACCACCTGTCGCTGTGACCACTGGTCGATGTCCAGGCCGGTCAGGCGGCTCTGGCGCTCTTGCCAGACCTGAATCGCGCCGTTGCCGGCCCCTGCCGCAGGGCGGAAGGCGCCATGCTCGGCAGTCAGCTCATAGCTGTGGCTGCGGGGCGAGAACAAGGACACGATCGTGGTGACATGGGCCACCCCGGCTTCCGGCACCGCCCGCACCAGGGACAGCTCATCCAGGCGCAGATCGTCGCCGTGCAGGCGGCGGCCCAGACCGTAGATGACCAAGGTGGCGGCGAGGCTGAGCATGGGGATGGTCAGCCAGGCCAGGTCCAGCCGCCGCCGGCGGCGCAGCAGCCGGTGGTTGACCGGGCCAGCCAAGAGGATGTAGAGCGCCAGCGACCCGAGCAGCCAACCCAGCGAGGGCTGGCGCAGACCCTGGGCCGAGATCAGCAGCGGGCCTAGGCCGTCCAGGCCAAGCGTGGGGCTGCTCCAAGCAGTGTCGGCCAAGGGGAAATCGCGCGCCAGAGAGCGCCAAAATCCCCCCAGCCCGCCCCACCCGCGCAGCGGCGCCTGGAAGGGATCCATGGCCAGAACGGTGACCCGGCCGTCACCGTAGCGACCCTGGACCGCCAGCGGGCTGCCGTCCGCCAGACTGAGAAGGACGGTGGCATCCGGCTCAGGCACCAGTTCCGCGATGGTGGCGGCGCCGCGCGGGGGGCCGTCGCCGCCCAGGGCCGCCAGGGCGTCCAGCTCCGTCACGCCGCGGGTGCTCAGGACAGAGGCCGGCCGAAGTGCCTGCGGCATCTGGCCCAGGGTTCGGGCCGCGGACGGTCCGCCGGTGAACAGCAGATGCCCCCCCAGGCCCACCCATTGGAGGATCGCCTCGCGCTGCCCCGCACGCAGCGCCTCCCAGCCCAGACCGGCCAGCACAAGATGGTCCACCGAGGCGTAGGCCAAGGGCTCTTCCGGAAGGTCGGCCGGGCGCTCCAAGGCCGTGGCGGCCGCTTGGCCGCCGCCGAGGCCGTCCACACCTTGCAGGTCGACATCTCCCTCGGCCACGATGACGGCGAGACTGCGGCCGGCGGTGTCCTGCAGGATCAGCGGTATTGGGCTCTGGATTTGCACCCGGCTGTCTGGGAGCCACACGGAGACATTGGCCGACGTCGCCCGCCCGACTTGCATGAGGAGCGCGACGCGCTTGCTGGCGCCGGGGGCCAACTCGACCGTCGCCGCCACCTGTCCCGGATCCGCGGTCAGGACGATCTCCCCGCCCGGCCCGGATTCGTGGCTGACCTCGGCCACGATCTGGGTCCAACGCCCGTCGTCCACCCAACCGCTGAACAAAGCCCGGGCGTTGACGCGGACCTGAGTCGCCTGCAGGTCGCCGGGCGCGGCCCACGCAACCGGCGTCGTGCCGATAGACGCGGCCAGCAACAGCCCTGACAGGAAGAAGTGGGCGATCCGCTGGCGCAGCGCGGGGCGCGGCGGTTCGGCATCGGCGCGCGAACGGTGCGGCTTCAGCGATGGACGGATCGTCACGGCGTCCTGTCAGTGTTGTGGCGCTGCGCCGCGGATGGCGAACGGCATGCCGATGATACCGCAGCCGTCAACGCACGTCGATCTCCGCCCGGCCGGTCATGCCGGCGTACACGGGCAGGTCATCAGTGGGCATGACATCCAAATAGACGGTGAAAACCACCGCGCCGGCCTGATCGCGCTGGCCCTGGCTGTCCACCCGTTGGACCGTGGCGTCCAGCTTGCGGTCCGGGTAGCTGGTCAAGATGACCTTGGCCTTGTGTCCCACCCGGATCTCGCCCACGTAGCGCTCACCGAGGTTGGCGGTCACAAAGCGCAAGGGCCGCGTCTGCACCAGGGTGGCCACCGGCGAGCCTGGTCCGATGTCGATGCCTGCATTGACGTTCACCGCCGAGATCGTGCCGTCGAAGGGCGCCGTGAGCGCCTGACCGGCGTGATCCCGTTCGGCGCGGGCCAGGGCCAGCCGCGAGACCTCCGCCTTGGCCTGCGCCGCCTTCCGGTCCGTGTCCTGGCGGGCTTCCAGGTCTTGGAGGTTGAGCTCGGCGATCCGCACGCCCTGGTCGGCGGCGTTGGTGTTGGCCTCGGCCTGGTCGCAGCCGGTCTGGGAATCTTCGCGGGTGGCCTTGCAGGCCTGGCGGGCGAACTCATCACCGTCGCCGCAGTCAGCCCGCGCCCGGCCGCAGATGGCGTCGCGCTGGGCCTGGACGGACCAGCGGTTGTTCTTGGCTCGCTCCAGTTCCTGCCTCGCTCGCTCCAGATCTGTTCCTCGCGCCAACTGGTCCAGCTGCTGTTGGGAGGCGATGCGGTTGGCCCGCGCCTCGGCCAGATTGACGTCCAGGGCATCGGGCTCGATGCGCGCGATGACGTCGCCGGCCTTGACCTCCTGTCCGGCCGTCACCGTCACCTCCGTCAGCTTGCCGCTGGCGGAGAAGCTCAGGGTCTGCGGCACGCCCGGGTAGCGCAGCTCGCCGTCGGCGGTCACCACCTGGGCGACAGCGCGGTCCACGGTGGGACGCGCCGTGCCGGCGGCCGCCGGCGTGCCTGCGGAAGGCGTGCCGGCGCCGGGTGTGCCGGCGCCGGGTGTGCCGCGGCCACCGCAGCCGGCGACCAGGGTCAATGCCAGGGCGAGGAGGGTAGGGGTCCGGATGGGCATGGGGACACTCCGAGGCTGGGGGGGGCGGTGGCTTCAGACCGTGCGCAGGATGTCGATGGCGCGGCGGCGACGCAGGCTGTGGGTGGCGATCACGGCGCTGAAGAAGCTGGAGAGGATCATCAGGACCAGCATGGCCGGCACCACCACGGGGTCTACGGCGAAGTGGGTGGGCAGCTCCTGGCGGAAGCCCTCGGAGAGCCGGAAGGTATAGGCCAGGAGCATGCCGGCGGTGATGCCGGTCAGGGTGGCGGAGAGCGTCATCACCATGGCCTCGCCGACGAAGACGTAGAGCAGCTGGCGGCCGGGTGTGCCGACCGCCTTGAGCATCCCGATCTCCGCTCGGCGGCCGTAGATGGACACATAGATCACGGCGAAGACGCCGAAGATGGCCAGGATCGAGGTGAGTGCGGTCAGCACCACCAGGAAGATCTGCCCGGTCCGCGCCTCCTGCTGCACCGTCTTGATCGTCTCCGCTGTGCTGTTGATGGCCAGGCGGTGCTCCGTCGCGTATCGCAGGCGCAGATCGCTGGTGAGCTTGCTCTCGTCCTGATCGGCGGCCGGCGCGGCCAGGAGGGTGCCGACCACCGGTAGACGAGGGTCCGGCGGGCCGTAGACCGGGTTGTTGGTCAAGGCGCGGTAGCTGTCCATCGCCACCAATACTGTGGTGGAGCCGCTCCAGACATCGGTCTGCTTGGAGGTGAATGAGCCCACCCCGCCGATGCGCTTCGCGATGGCGACGATGCGCAGTTCTTCCAGATGGTCCTTACCATCGCCCACCACCTGCACTGTATCGCCCACGGCGCGGTCCAGATAGGTGGCCAGGCCGGCGCCGATGATCGCTGTTCCCGGTTCCAGGGCCAGCCGCCCCAGGGTGTCCGGAGAGCCGGACACCAATTCGATGGCTTCGCCGTAGAGCGTGCTGCGCGGATCGCCGTCGATGCCCACCACGTTGGCCTGGGCCGAGCGCATGCCCACGCCGTCGCGCACCTCACTGCGATAGCTGCGGCTGCGACCGAGCGTGGCCCGGAAAGCCGGATCGCCGCGCAGTTCGTCAAGGATGTCGGTCTTGAAGGTGCTGGCCGCCTCGGCCGAGGTCGCCGGACCGCCGCTGCCGTCGTCCTGCTCGCGCCGGCGCTGGCTGTTCTCACTGGACGGCGGATTGATGCGGAAGGCCGCGCCGCCCTGCAGGCGCCGGTCGGTTTCCGTGTTGGCCACCTGCAAGGCCAGGGTGGTGGACAGGAAGCTGGGCAAGAGAGAGCTCAGGACGATCATGAGGGAGATGAGGGTGTTGCGTGCCTTGCCCCGTAGCACCGTGCGACGGACGAAATAGCCCACATGCGGCGCCAACCGGTCGATGATCCACAGCAGGCCCCGCTCCATGGGCAGAATGACGATGAAGAAGAGCATCGCCGCCCCGACGATCAGCGAGAGCAGGGCCCCGAAGATGAGAGCCGCCAGCACCCACAGGATGCCGAAGTCGAAGGCCAAGGGGAAGACGTAGAAGACCAGAAGGGGATAGCACAGGATCACCAGCCCGGCGGCGGAGATGCGCAGGTCCGTGCGGCGCTCACGCAGGCGGTCCAGGTCGTCCAGTCCGATGCCGTCGGCCACGCCGGGGTTGATGGCGTTGGTGATCTTGGTGCTGGCGGCACGCTGGGCCGGCGCCAGGGCAGAGATGGCCAGGACCACCAGGGAGACGAGTACGCTGATGAGGATGGCTCGCGCCGACACCAGCGGCAGGTCTACGATGAAGCCTGCGGCGCGGTCCTTGATCAGGGGCACGACCACCAGGTTGTTGACCAGTTGCCCGACGACGACGCCCAAGCCGATGCCCAGGAGGCCCACCGCCGCTACTTCGGCCGCCACCAGGTTGAAGAGGTGTCGTCGCGGCGCGCCGAGAATGCGCATCACCGCCATGTCGCGGGTCTGCTCCTGGACATTGGTCATGATCAGGGTGCGGATGAGCAGTCCGACCACGCCCAGGGACAGGAGGCCGTACATCATGATCAGCGACTGCCAGAAGACGAACTGGTTGGCCCCGTCAATCACCGCCCGAGGACGCGGCATGTTGTAGGCGAAGTCGTCATGGCCCAGGGCGTCGCGCACCGCGAAGCCCACCAGGCGGGCGGCGAAGGAGCTCTGTTCGGGGTTGTTGGAGTCGTAGCGCTTGGGATCGATCTCGACGATCAAGCGGTCGGCTTCATCGCCCAGGTGAAAGCGCTCCTGGGCCACTGCCAGATCGACGATGACGCCCTCGTTGTTGCTCCGGCCGGTCAAGCCGCGCTGGGTGCCGATGCCGCGCACCTCCCATTGCGCCGTCGTGCGCAGGAGCGATCCACTGGCGGGCACGTCACGGCCCTTAAGGCGGGTTTCGGGTGGGGCGTACTGGATCTCCAGCGCGTCGCCCAGGCTGATGTCCAGGACGTCCGCGGTCTCCTGCAGCACGAAGACGCCTGGCAGGCCAGTCGTCCCGGTGCCCAGGTCATAGACGCCGTCTTCCACCTTGACCGCCCCACTCTGGTCCAGGTCGGGCTGCAGGGCGACGAAGGCGGTGTCCCCGTCTTTGACCCCCGCGCGAACGGAAACGATGGCCTGGATCCGTGGTGACACGCCCATGACCCCCGGGATGGCCATGAGCCGCGGGGTCAGATCGCCTATCGCCAGGAAGGGGTTGGGTGCCGTGTCGGGGCGGGTGATGGTCAAGTCGAAGTCGCCTACGTCGGAGGCGACGGTGCCGGTGTAATAGCGGCGGTAGCTGTCCACAGTGGCGTTCAGGGTGACCAAGGTCCCCACCCCGATGACCAGGGAGAGGATCATGAGCACGGTGCGGACACGGCGACGTCGAAAGTTGCGGCGAACGTAGAGGCCGATCATCGTCTCAGAGCCTGCCAAGTTTCTGGTGGTCGTCCGGCGCGGCTGAGCGCCGCGGATCGCTTCGATGCTGGCACGGGACGCAGCTCAGTCCCCGATGAGCGACACGACTGGATCCGCCTCCCGAGCCACGATCTGGCCGTCCAGAAGATGCACGGAATAGTCGGCGTAATCAGCCATGCGCGGATCGTGGGTGACATAGACGACCGTCTTTCCCTCGCGCTGGTTGAGATCCCTGACCAACTGCATGATTTCGAAGCCGGTCTTGCTGTCCAGATCCCCCGTCATCTCGTCGCCGATGAGGATCTCCGGGTCGTTGGCCAGGGCACGGGCGACTGCCACGCGTTGCTGCTGGCCGCCGGACAGCTCCGATGGATAGTGATCCACGCGATCGGCCAGGCCGACGGCCGCCAGCAGCGCCTGCGCGCGCGCCCGGCGCTCCTTGCGCCCCAGGCGCCGCAGCAGCACCATGGGCGCTTCCACGTTCTCCAGGGCGGTGAAATTAGAGAGGAGGTTGAAGGTCTGGAAGACGAAGCCGATCCGCTCCAGGCGCAAGCGAGCCAGCCTCTCCTCGCCCATGGACACGATGTCCATCCCGGCGATCGTCACGTGCCCGCGCCCCGGCTCGTCCAATCCGCCGACGATGTTCAGCAGGGTGGTCTTGCCGGAGCCGCTGGGACCCATGAGGCAGACCATGTCGCCCCTTTTGACCACCAGGCTGACGCCGCGCAGCGCGGGCACGGCCTCCTTGCCCATGAGGTAGCTCTTGTGGACGCTGTCAACGTTGATGATCGTTTCAGACATGCTGTGGGAACACCTTGTCCGTGGATGCGGCCAGCGATGGCCACGGAGAGCGATCAAGCATAACCGATCGCGCTCGGCTGTCCAAGACGCCGGAGCGCGTCCCGACAGCCGGTGACCGAATGGCAATGGCGCCGGCGAAGGGGTTAACGCCGCAGCGGGGCCAAGGATGAACGGGGCGAGAATTTCGAGATGACCCATCACAGCGCGAGCGCCAGAAAAATGCATCCTTGACAGGCCTTCGACGCGGCCTCTATAATGGCAACGGAGCAGAGAGTCGTGCAATAGCCCGTTCCCCCCCTGTCCCAAGGGCAGGCTCGACTCTCTGCTCCGATTACCTGACAGAACGATCCAGCTGCGACGCTATCTCGTCTGTTTCCGCGCCCTGGTCAAATCGGCGGGCGCGGCTCTCACCCTAGTCGCACTGTATAACGCGAGCCTGGCGGAATAGATACGGTTCCGCACGGGCTCTTTTTTGTTTCTTGTTCCAGAGTCAAGACAACGGGCGACCGACAAGCAAAAGGGCCGCTGTCAGGCGGCCCTTCTTGACGCTTCGAGATGGGGGCTGACCCGCGGCCCCGGAAAGGCAAACGCCTTCCGATCACGGATTGGGCGTGACGGGTTCCTCGACCGAGATCGCTCCGGGATCTTCCAAGGGATCCTCGCCCGGCGTCGGGAGCTCCATGGGCGGCTGAACGATCTGTGTGTCATCTGTCGGCTCGACCGTGGGCTGATCCGCCGCTCCCGGGCTGCGGGTGCCGGCCAGCCTGGCCTCGCCGTCCTCATCTTCATCCCCCACGAGCAGGTTGGGCTGGACGAAGTCCGGCTCGGGCACCAGTTGTGCTTCTGGTGCCCTGATGGCGGGCGCCAAGGTGGGCGCACTGGCGACAGGCTCTGCCGAGGAGAGGTCATCCAAGGCGACCGGGCGCTCGACCGGTAGCGGAACCTGAGGCAGGCGACCGATTTCCGCGGTCGCGTCGGCCTTCGGCGCCGCGGCAGCTTGCGCCGCCCGCGACGACTCGATCCATGCGACCAGACTCACCAGGCGCGCATGGTCCACCGGCCCCAGCGCCTTCGACATGTCCGCCGGGTCATCGAAAGCCGCGATCAGGCCCGCGAGCAGACGCTGCTGCTCGCTGATCGGCAGACGGCGGATGGTGGCGTAGGCGTTGGCCTGCGTTTCGACCCATTCACGCAGGACGTCGGCTGGAATGTCCCGGCCACCGGCGGACAAGGCCAGCATCTCGCGCAGCCGCGTGCCGGCAAAGCGATCGCTGAGGTCGATGCGCTGGTCCGAGTCGAAGGCGAAGAAGACACGGGCGCTCTCGCCCAGTCGCTTGATGCTGTAGATGGGATCCCCGGGGAGGCTGTCAGCGGCCGCGGTGGACATGCGGCCCACCCCTAAACCGAGGGCGACCACGAAGGCCGCCATGGTCATGGCATTCGAAAGCGCGCGGCTCGCCACGCGAGGACGCGGGGCGCGCATACCGTGCCAGAAGCCCAGCAGGCCCGCTCGGAGATGGGAGGCCGGTGACATACGGGCGGCGAGGGCCCGCTGCCGCAGGGCGCGGCGGCGCTCGACCAGGACCATGAGACGCTCACGCCCCATGGCGACCCGCGCAGCATTGGGCAGAGGCGAAGCGGTGCTGTGCATCCGCCAGGCGGCCAGCACGACGGGGCGCTGCTCAGGCGTGGCCCGAGCGAGAAGCTCAGCGATGGGAACGCCCGCCTTGATCTCGTTCAGAAGACCCTGGGTGGACTCCATCGTGCGCCGGCAATGGGCAGCGGCCGCCATGATCGCCTGCTTGCCTGCCAGGCGACGGGTGACTGCCGGTGCGGGGATCTCCAGGCGAACCCAGGCAACAGCCGCCAGGATTGGCCGCAACTCATCCGCATCGTCCGACACCTGCTCGAGAACGACCTCGAGATCCATGCCGTTATTCAACTGGGTTATGCACCTATCGATCAGGTGCTCAAGCGGGTACTTCACCGCCATCTCCCAACACGCGCCCCAAGGACGCCAATGCTCGGTGCTGCAGCGACTTGATCGCCCCTTCGGTCTTGCCCAGGATCTGGGCGACCTCGAGATTGCTCAAGCCATCGACGAACTTCAGGATGACCACCTGTTGTTGGTCATCCGTCAACTCGGCCAGGGCCTGCCGCAGCGCCTGATGCGAGAACTCCTGGTCCAGGAGTTGGGTCGGGTGTGCGACATCGGCGACCAGCTTCTCCTCCAAGGAGAGCGCCGGCTGCGAAGGCTGGCGCCGGAAATGGTCTACCACCATGTTGCTGGCAATGCGGTAGAGCCACGCCGAGAAGGGCACGCCCCTGAAGGCGAAGCCGTCGATGCTCTCCATGGCCTTGGCGAAGACGTCCATTGCGATGTCTTCCGCCACGACCTGGTCCCCGACCCTGTAGTACGTATATTTGTAAACGCCGTTGAAGTAACGCTCGTAGATCTCCCCAAACGCCGCCGGATCGTAATCCTGCGCGCGTCGGACGAGGTCCTCTTCGTTGTACTGCAGCGGTTCCGTGATGTTCATAACGGTAGGGGGCGACCAAAGTTACGGGTGCGGGACATAAAATTCTTGACCCAGGGGGAGATGGGGCTCTTAAGGCGGGGAGGCCATTTATAGCGCGGCATCGCCCGATCCGTCAATTCACCGGTCGCCAGCGAGGCCGGAACCCCGGGGCGGGGTCGGCGCAACGCCAGGCCACGGCGAAGATATCGTTGGCCGCCACAGCCCGGAGCGGGCTCCGCATGGCCATCCGGCCCAGTCGGCGGACCACCGGGCGGGCCAGCTGCGGGTAGCCGAGGCGGCGAGCGGGATCGGGATAGTCGCGGTTCTGGCCGCGCCGGGCATGACGGGTGCTCCATTCCTCGAGCCAAACCCGGGCTCCCAGGCCGGCGTGTTCAAGGGATCGACGGAGCTGGCGCGGGCTCTGCTCGTTCACGTGAACCGCACGCTCGTAGGCGGAGCGGGGATCGGCCGGCAGGCCGGGCAGCAGGCCGCGCAACAGCGGATAGCCGATGTTCAGCGCCCAGCGGTTGGGCAGGGTATGGATCACGGCCAGCCCGCCCGGAGCCAGAATGCGCTCTACCTCGCGCAGCAGGGCAGCCACCTGCCAGTCACGCAGGTGCTCGATCACGTCCAGCAGCAGCACCCGGTCCATGGAGGCCGGAGCCAGAGGCAGGCAGCTGGCCTCGGCCTGCAGTAGGGCGACGCCCCGGCCGGCCGCCGCCCCCAGGACCCGACTCGCTGTTTCGCGGGTGAGCGCAAGGCCATCGCGGCTGAAGTCCAGGGCGGTGACCAGGGCGCCGCGCCGTGCCGCATGCGTGCTGGCCTCGCCTCGCCCGCAGCCGATGTCGGCCACGCGCAGGCCGGGTCGAAGGTCGGCCAAGGCCAGGGCCCGGGCCAGACGGGGGCGAAGCGGCCGCCCGCCGGCGGCCAGGAAGCCGGCATGCTCGCCGGCCGCAAAGGTCTCCAGGATCGCTCGACTGTAGAGGCCGGGCGACACGGCGGCGGTGCGCAGGGTGGGAGGGCCCCAAGGGGCGACGGGAGTTGGCATGGGTGTGGCTCCCATAATATGACGTGTCAGCGACGAAAGCGACACGATGAGTTGGCGGGCGAGACTGGAATCGGGCCGGGGAGCAGGCTACACTGGATGGGCGGTATGGGGCCTCTGGTGGCGCACCGCGCCATGACGCAGACGCCGCAGACACGATCAGACCCGGTCTTCCGATCAGCCCCCATATTAAAGAGGTGCAACATGCCCTGGCAGCCCCAAGCGCGCGTGAAGCGCGCGCTGCGCACCACAACCCGGTCCGGACTCCTCGCGATCATGGCCCTTGCCGCCTTCGCCGGCCGGCCGGCCGCCGCCGACCCGCCCTCGCCGCCCGGCATGGAACTGGCCACGGCCCTGCGCCGGGCCGCCGCTAATCTGCCAAAGCGGACCACTGTGCCTCAGCAGCAGTCCGGCTGGCAGGCGGTGGCCATGGAAGGCGCCACCTGCGGGCGCGGCGCGCCCTTCAAGTATTACTTCAACCCGGCCAGCCAACCGGATGCGGGCCTCTTCATCCTGCTCTCCGGCGGGGGCGCCTGTCTCAAGGACGGTCCGGCGCCGGAGGGCACGACCGGTGTCGCCCGATCCCTGTACTGCATGGACTTCGAGAACTTCCAGGATCCGGCGGTGAACGACCAGTACTTCACCGGCGCGCTGTCCGGACTGATCGTCCCCACGGTCCTGCCGCACTTCAACCGCAACGACGCCGCCAACCCTTTCCGCGCCTACCACTTCGTGGCCGTGCCCTACTGCACGGGCGACGTCTTCGCCGGCCGGATGACCGCCGGCTACGACTACGACCCCGACCCGGCCGCCAGCTTCGACGTCACCCACCGGGGGCACCTCAACCTGATGGCGGTGCTGGAAGACCTGCAGAGCCGCGTCAAGGGTGACGTGCCAGTGGTCTTGAGCGGCCTGTCAGCCGGTGGCTTCGGCGCCGTCTTCAACTTTCCGGAGGTGATCGAGCGCTGGCCGCGCGCCATGCTGCTTCCGGATTCGGGCATGGCTCCGGAGATCCCGGGCACCCTGTTCGATCGCCAGGGCCCCGCGGTCGCGGCCCGCTGGGGCGCTGACGCGTTGTTGCCCGACTGGTGCAAGGATGCAGCCTGCCTGGCCACCCAGCGGCTGCTGGCGGCCCATGCCGAGCATTTCGACGGCCGGCGCGGCCCCTGGCGGCCCTTCGGCTACCTGCAGAGCCAACAGGACAACGTGCTGACGCCCTACCTGGAGACGACGCCCTGCGGCTACGAGATCGGACTTCGCGCCGGGTTCGCCCGGCAGGGCGGCCTGCCCAACCTGCGCGCCTACCTGCCGGCCACGGACAAGCACGTGTTCAGCATCGTCGCGGACAGCAGCAACCCGCTGGCCGGCGCCCGACCCTTCGTCTCCAAGCGGGGGGTGAGCTTTCTGGACTGGTTCCGCAAGGTGGCCACCGCCCAGGGGGTCGCCGATCTACCGCCGGACATGGTGGACCCCTACCTGGCCTGCCACGACATCCACCTGGCTTCCCTGCGCCTGGGCCCTTGAGCCCGCGCTCCACCGCCGGTCGGCCTGATACCTGGCTACAGATGCCCAGTGGCCCCAAGGCGTTCCGATCCACCCCCCTCGCCGGAGGCAGCACGACGTGACGCCGCAGGATCTGATTCCCCACGACATCCCAATGGCACCCAAGGTCTTGCGGCTGGAAACAGCCTTGGGCGATACTTTCAGCATCCACGACGTCACGGACCGCGGCGACGTGGTGGTCTTCCGTGGTCGCTACCTGCGCAGTCCGGAGCTGCTCTACGAGCAGGTCTCGCCGCGCTTCAAGGCCCTGGGCTACCAGACCGTGCTACGCCAGGACAAGGGCCTGGACGTGGTCATCGGCTACCCCATGCAGGCCACGGGCCGGCGCTCCTCGCCCTGGCTGCACCTGACGCTCTTCCTCCTGACGGTGTTGAGCACGGGCCTGGCGGGCACCCTGCAATGGCTGGGCGACCACGGCGCTGAGATCGGGTTGGACCCCGCCGGCCAGACGGGGCTGGGCGACCTGGCGCGCCTCGCCCTGACGCATTGGCGGGGCGGCCTGCCTTTCACGGCCGCTCTTCTGGGCATCCTGGGCGTCCACGAGTTCGGGCATTACTTCATGGCCCGGCATTACAAACTGGACGTCAGCCTGCCCTATTTCATTCCCTTTCCGCTCAACACCTTCACCGGCACACTGGGTGCGGTGATCAAGATCCAATCGCCCTTCGAATCCCGCAAGTCGCTCTTCGACGTGGGCATCGCCGGGCCCTTGGCCGGGCTGGCGGTGGCCGTGCCGGTGGTGCTCGCCGGCCTGGTCAACGCCAAGATGGGTACGATCGACCCTTCTCAGGCAGGGGTCAGTTTCGGTGAGCCGCTGCTCTTCCAGTTCTTGGCCTGGCTGGTCCATGGGCCCCGGCCGGAAGGCCAGGACCTGCTGATGAACCCTATGCTCATGGCCGGCTGGTGGGGCTTCTTCATCACCGCCCTCAACCTGCTGCCGGTCTCCCAGCTGGACGGCGGCCACATCGCCTACGGCCTCTTGGGCAAAGGGCATCGCTATCTGGCGCGGGCCTTCTTCCTGGCCGCCGTCGTGCTGTCCGTCCTGACCAGCCAGGGCTATATCGTCATGCTG
>Ga0209476_10001172_pt1 | contig 17784 bp, 18 predicted proteins | sample KloWWTrecipitate_FD_187179 | JGI IMG/M metagenome (GOLD analysis project Ga0209476, IMG submission 187179) | Active sludge microbial communities from Klosterneuburg, Austria, studying microevolution and ecology of nitrifiers - Klosterneuburg... | ecosystem: Engineered > WWTP > Aerobic digester... | reverse complement strand
CCTACCTGTCCGATTCCCCCGCGCGCATCGTGCCGGTGCTGGGCGACGGCCGCCTGATGCTGGAACGCGAACCGGACCAGGGCTTCGACCTGCTGGCGATGGACGCCTTCTCCGGGGACTCCATCCCGGCGCACCTGCTCACGCTGGAAGCCATGCAGGACTACCTGCGCCACCTCAAGCCGGACGGTATCCTCGCCGTGCACATCACCAACCGCTACCTCGACCTGCAGCCGGTGATGGCCGCCGCCGCGCAGCACTTTGGCAAGACGGCGCTGCTCTACGAACTGGAGCGGGACGACGACAACGACTTCTGCTTCACTTCGGACTGGGTGCTGATCATGAGCCCCGAGCGCGCCGCGGCGCTGCCGCCGATCATGAACGACGGCGTGGCGCTCAAGCCGAAGCCCGGCTTCCGGCCCTGGACCGACGCCTTCTCGAATCTCTTCAGCGTGCTGAAATAATCGCAGGGAAATGCCACACCGATGACTGCCGCCGCTTCCGCATCACCCGCCCAGCCCCGCACCGACTGGCCGGCCGTGCTGGCGGCCGTCCTCTGCGGCGTGGCGGTCGCCATGAACGTCGGCAAGGTGCCGATTGCGATGAGCGAGCTGCGCGCCGAATTCGGTTTGTCGCTGGTCGCGGCCGGCTGGGTGTCGTCGATGATCAACACCCTGGGCGTGACGACCGCCCTGCTCTTCGGCCTGCTCGGCGACCGCCTCGGCCCGCTGAGGATGTGCCTGGCCGGACTGTTCATCAGCGCACTGGGCGGTATCGCCGCATTCATTGCCGGCAACGAAGCCGCGCTGCTGCTTTCGCGCTTTGCCGAAGGGGCCGGCGTGGTCGCCGTCGCCGTCTCGGCGCCGGCGCTGCTGAGCGCCGCCTGCACCCCACACGACCGGCGCTTCGCCCTCGGCATCTGGAGCGGCTACCTGCCGGCCGGCGTCGGCCTGGTCATGCTGCTGGCGCCGTTGATCATGCCGCTGGGAGGCTGGCGCGGCCTGTGGATGCTGACCCTGGCGGCCATCCTGCTGTCGGCGCTGGCGATCCATCGCGCGCGCGCCGCCTACCGCCTCGCCCTGCCCGCCGCCGCGGAACGCCACCCTTTCGTCACGGCAAAGGAGGCCCTCTCGCAGCCGGAACCCTGGCTGCTGGCGCTGGCGATGGGCACCTGGACCCTGCAGCACTACGCGCTGATCATCTGGCTGCCGACCTTTCTGCGCGAGCAGCGCGGCATGCCGACCGCCATGGCGGCGTTCCTCTCCTGCCTGATGGTATTGGTCAACGTGCCCGGCAACCTGCTCGGCGGCAGCCTGCTGCATCGCAATTTCCGCCGCGGCAGCCTGATCGCCTTCGCCAGCCTGGTCACCGGACTGTCCGGCGTCGGCATTTTCCTCGATGTCTTTCCCGACAGCGTGCGCTACGCGCTGTGCCTGACGCTGTCCTTCATCGGCGGGCTGATTCCGGCTTCCGTGCTTTCCGCCTCGGCGAGTTACGCGAGAACGCCGAAGCAGATCGGCACGCTGCAAGGTCTGTTCATACAGTGCGGCCAGATCGGCCCCTTCATCGGTCCGCCGCTCATCGCCATGCTGGTGGCGGCCAGCGGACTGTGGCGCGATGCGCTGATCGTCACCGGCAGCGCCGCCCTGCTCGGCATTGCGCTCGGCTTGTGGATCCGCAGCCACGAACGCCCGCGGCAGAACGGCACGGCGCCGTCCTGCGCAGGCTGACTTTTGGTTCCGGCATAATCGAAGCATCCGTTCAATCCTGAGGAATCCGTCATGTCACAGCGCGCCAAGGCCGTCGTCTGCCGTGAAATCAACCAGCCCGTCGTCGTCGAGGAAATCGAGGTCGAATCGCCGCGCCGCGGCGAGGTGATGATCAGGCTCGCCGCCTGCGGCGTCTGCCACAGCGACTATTCCGTCACCACCGGCACCATTCCCTTCCCGCCGCCGGTGGTGCTCGGCCACGAGGGCGCCGGCACAATTGTGGAAATCGGCGAAGGCGTGACGGATTTCAGCATCGGCGACGCCGTCGTCAGTTCCTTCGTCAGCATGTGCGGCAAGTGCCGCTACTGCCAGACCGGCCGTCCGCAACTGTGCGACCAGGCGGCGAAAGCCGCCACCACCCTGCCCGACGGCACGGTGCGCACCAAGGACCTGCAAGGCAAGCCGCTCAACATCTTCTCCGGCTGCGGCGTCATGGCGGAAGTCGCCACCCTGCACACCGACAATGTGGTGAAGATCGACCGCGACATCCCGCTCGACCGCGCCGCGCTGGTGAGCTGCGGCGTCATGACCGGCGTCGGCGCGGTGGTGAACACGGCGCGCGTCACGCCCGGTTCCATCACCGTGGTGTTCGGCGCCGGCGGCGTTGGCCTCAACGCCATCCAGGGCTGCGCCATCGCCGGCGCGGCGATGATCGTGGCGGTGGACATGTCGGACGCCAAGCTGGAACTGGCACGGCAGTTCGGCGCCACGCATACGCTGAATGCCAAGTCGGAGGAAAACATCGTCAAGGCGCTGCGCAAGATCACCGGCGGCGGCGCCGACTACGCCTTCGAGTGCGTCGGCTACGGCGAGATCGCCGCCCAGGCCTACGGCTGCCTGCGCAAGGGCGGCACGGCAGTGGTGGTCGGCGTGGCGGGGCAGAAGGACATGACCTCGATCCGCACCGCCAGCCTGACCTTCGAAGAGAAGACGCTGACCGGCAGCTACTTCGGCTCGGCGCGCCCGCGCGAGGATTTCCCGCGCCTGCTGGCGCTCTACCGCAGCAAGCGTCTCAAGCTCGACGAACTCATCACCCGCACCTACACCCTCGACGAAGCGCCGCAAGCCTTCGCCGACCTGGCTTCCGGAAAAAACGCGCGCGGCATCATCGTCTTCGGTTAGCAACCTCGTCACTCCCGCGGAAGCGGGAGTCCATGTTTGTTGACTGCTGGATTCCCGCCTTCGCGGGAATGACGAAACCCCAGGCGAAAAAAAACCCCGGCAAGCCGGGGTTTTTTCATGGGTGCTACGGGTCAGAGGGGCTTGATGTTCGCCGCCTGCTTGCCCTTCGGGCCGGTCGCGTCGTCGTAGGAGACCTTCTGGCCTTCCTTGAGAGACTTGAACCCGCTCGACTGGATCGCGGAGAAGTGCGCGAAGAGATCCTCGCCGCCATTGTCCGGGGTGATGAAACCGAAGCCCTTGGCATCGTTGAACCACTTGACTGTACCTGTTGCCATATTTCCTATCCTAAAAAAATTGAAGGGCGACTGCCCGACGGTTCGTTCGAATACCCAGAACCGAGATGGCAGTTGCGTAGCGCATCATTCTGTAGCTTGAGTTCGAGCGAAACGGCATTGAACATGTAACCCGGCAAGAAATCAAGCTTTTTTTGCAGGTACGGAACCGGCCGGCTCATGGGGCATTCAGGCTCTGGCGCAGGGCATCGAGCAGCACCTCCGGCGGCTGCGCGCCGCCGATGCCAGGGCGCCCGGCGAGGACGAAGAAGGGCACGCCGGTGATGCCCATGCGCTGGCCGTGCTCGGCCAGGGCGCGCACTTCGTCGGCATCCTCTTCGGAATGCAGGTAGGCCAGCACGGCCGGTTCGTCTTCGCCGCACTCGCCGGCCAGGCGCGCCAACACGCCCGCGTCCCCGACGTTCTCGCCGTTGAGGAACTGCGCGGCGAAAAGCCGTTCGACGAGGGCATCGGCATTGCCCGTTTTCTGCGCGCGGTGGATCAGCCGGTGGGCGCGCAGCGTGTTGGCGCGGACCTCGATGCGCTCGAAGGCGAACTCGATGCCGGCCGTGCGACCCGCCTCGGTGATCTGGGTCCAGATCTGCGCCAGCTTCTCCGGCCCGCCGAATTTCCTTTCGAGGAAGGGCCGATAGGGTTCGCCTTCCTCCGGCGTATCCGGGTTGAGGAAATACGGCAGCCAGCGGAGGGTCGGCACCACGTCGGGACGTTCCGCGCGCAGCCCGTGCAGCGCCGCCTCCAGCCGGCGCTTGCCGATGAAGCACCAGGGGCAGACGACGTCGGAGACGATGTCGATCTTCAGTTCGCTCATCCTGTTTCCCTCAGATTCGCTCCGGCTCCCGTTCGTGGTGAGTAGGCGCGCAGAGCCGTATCGAACCATAAACGGGAGCCAGCCGTCACGATTTCACCTGCAGCACGATCTTGCCGATGTGGCGGCTGCTTTCCATCAGGCGGTGCGCCTCGCCCGCCTGCGCCAGCGGGAAGGTGGCGTGAATGTGCGGACGCAGGCGGCCGGCGGCGATCTCCGGCCAGATGTGCTTCAACAGCGCATCGCGGATCGCCGCCTTCTCCGCCAGCGTGCGCGGCCGCATGGTCGAGCCGGTGACGGTGAGGCGCTTGAGCATCACCGGCATCAGGTCGAACTCGCCCTTGGCTCCTTCGAGGAAGGCAATCAGCACCAGGCGGCCGTCGCGGCGCAGCACGCCCAGGTTCTTCTGCAGGTAGGGCGCGCCGACCATGTCGAGCACGACGTCGACGCCCTCGCCGTTGGTGAGTTCCTTGACCTTCTGCACGAAGTCGTCCTGCTTGTAGTCGATGGCATGGTCGGCGCCGAAGTCGCGGCAGAACTGCGCCTTCTCCGCGCTGCCGACGGTGACGAAACATTCGACGCCGAGATGGCGCGCCAACTGGATGGCGGTCAGCCCGATGCCGCTCGAACCCCCATGCACCAGCAGCCGCTCGCCGCGCTTGAGGTGGCCAAGGTCGACGAGATTGGCCCAGACGGTGAACCAGGTCTCCGGCAGCGCCGCCGCCTGCGCCAGGTCGAGGCCGTCGGGAATCGGCAGCGCGTGCGCGGCCGGCGCCACGCAGTACTCGGCATAGCCGCCGCCCGGCACCAGCGCCGTCACACGCTGACTGACTTTCCATTCGCTGACGCCCTCGCCCAGCGCCGCCACCGTGCCGGCGACTTCCAGGCCGAGGATCGGCGACGCGCCCGGCGGCGGCGGATAGCGGCCGGAACGCTGCAGCACGTCGGGCCGGTTGATGCCGGCGAACGCCACCTCGATGAGTATCTCGCCGGGGCCGGGCTGCGGCTTCGCACCCTCGCCCACCTGCATGGAGTCCGGCGTGCCGTCGGCGCCGTGGATGATCTGCTTCACTTCAGGGTTCCTCCGGGAATTGCATGAACGCTCCAGCGAGCAAGTCTAGCGCGTTTGAACTACCGAGTATTACGGATGGCGTAACACGTGCCGGGACTTGACTCGTCATTCCCGCGAAGCTTGTCCCCGCATGCTCGAAGCGGGGAGCGGGAATCCAGGAGCTGCCTGGAGCCAAACGAATCGTCGCTCCGGTTCGGCCAGGAAAAGTCAGCCCCTGTGACGCCCCGAAGGAAGTCCCCTTGGGGGATACGGCGAGATAACGAGTTGGGAGGCTGCTGCTTACCAATTGGGGCCATCCATATAGACGTATGGCTTTTAGTATGGGCTAGTGCTACTATTTCCCATGGCAAAAACTCGCTTTGATTGGGATCCAGACAAGGACGCCGAAAATCAGGGAAAGCATGGAGTTTCCTTCTACCGTGCCCAATACGCCTTTGCGGACCCGCAGCGCGTAATTGCCAAGGACGAGACTCACAGCCAAACCGAAGAACGGTTCTATTGCTTTGGCGAAGTTGATGGCGGTGTGCTCACGGTGCGGTTCACTTACCGCGCTTCGGTTATTCGAATCATCGGCGCCGGTTATTGGCGCAAAGGAAAGGCGATCTATGAGCGCGAAAACGAGCAAGGCGAGTTTCGCTAAAACGCGACTTAGCGGAGTTTCAGTGAAGGCCAGTGCCGGCGCAAGACGGCGTTACGCCGAAACTAAAATCAAGTACACCGATGAACCCCTTGGCAAAGTTAAGGTGGTTCCGGACGTTCTCCCTTCGCCATCCGAATTGGCATTTCGCGAAGAAGGTATGAAAGTAACTCTGGCTCTGAGCAAGAAGAGTATCGAGTTCTTCAAGTCGGAGGCGACAAAGCATCACACTCAGTACCAACGCATGATTCGTCGGCTCATCGATGCGTATGTTGACGCCCAGGCACCAACCCGTCGTTCGAGCGGACCTCGCGCATAAAACCGCGCAGGCACCTCAACTCCACGCTATCTGTTTGTCTCGACGGCGAAAGTCCGTTCCAGGTTGATCCGAATAGCTCCAATGTACCGGAGTCGATTTCATTACTAAATTAATCGACTCCGGTACCTGTTGATTGAAAGCGGAAATCCAGACGCCGCCTTGATTCCGGGTTCCGTTTCGCGGCCCCGGAATGACGATACTTCCGTCAACGACATAAGTAATTCTCAATGGTGGGTATCCCTTTTGCGTGCCTGATCGCGCCTTGTGCGATGCGCCGATGAACACGAACGAATTGCCGCCCCGATCCGGCAAGGAAAAGTCAGTCCCTGTGATACGGCGAGATAGCGAGTCGGGAGGCTGCTGCCGTCTAGGTGCAGACGACCAGCAGGGCCCCGATATTGGAGTTGTTATACGGACAGGGAAAATGAAACCCATTGCCCATCAATTGATTACGGTGGCATTATGGGCGTCAGTGATATTTAAAAATGTTCAGACGATGGCGTCCGTCTAATAACTGTTATGCCCATTACTCCAAAAGGTATTCCTATGGCTTACGAACGGATTCTTCCCTTTCCTGATCCAGAAGCCTTCAAGTTTCCCGAGCTTCGCGCGCTTACGTCGGTCTGGCTTGAAAAGAAAGACCAACTGGAAGATGACGGCGCTTACAAGGAATTCATCAAAAAGCTACAGCGTGAATGGGCGATCGAGACAGGAATCATTGAGCGCCTCTACACATGGGATAGGGGCGTGACAGAGGTTCTAATCGAGCAAGGAATTGAGTCATCGATTATTTCCCATCGGGGCGGCGTAGCGCAGAAAGACGCCGAGCATATTCAAGCACTGATAAATGATCATCTCGGTATCGTCGAAGGGCTATTCGGTTACATAAAAGGTGAAGAACCGCTTTCTGAGTACTTTATTCGCGGGCTGCAGGCACAGTTCACCGCGCACCAAGATTACACGGATGCAGTGACAGAATCCGGCGATCTGATCCGCGTGACCCTTCAAAAAGGTGAATACAAGACGCTGCCCAATAATCCACGCAGACCAGATGGTGTGATGCATGGCTACTGTCCTCCAGAGTTAACGAAGGATGAGATGGAAAGCTTGGTCAGAATGTACCGAGAGGCAGAGCCGATGTATTCGCCAGAAGTTAAGTCCGCTTGGTTGCATCATAGATTTACGCAGATACATCCATTTCAGGATGGCAATGGTCGCGTCGCACGTGCGCTTGCTTCTCTAGTGTTCTTGCGTGAAGGTCTATTTCCACTTGTGGTACGTGAGTCAGATCGCAAGGAATATATTGGCGCACTCGAAACGGCCGATGCAGGTGATTTGTCACCTTTGGTTTCATTTTTTGCTCGGCGACAAAGAGATGCAGTTCTCAAAGCGCTTGGTCTTGAGCAGCAGGTTCAACAAAGCAAGTATGCTGATCAGATCATCAGCTCCGCGCTTGAGCTTCTGAAGTTGAAGTTCACAAAAGAAAAGCAGAAGGTCTCCGCTGTTTTCGATCATGCGGACAAGCTTTTTAACATCGTTGACTCCAAGTTCAAGGAGCTTGCAAGCACACTTGATGGCCACCTTCGTTCATTGACCCCGCCGCAAATAAAACAAAAGTACCAAGCCCGAACGAATGCCGCTGGGAATACATCACAGCAACGTCATTACTTTCAGAAGCAGATTGTCGAAACCGCAAATCACTTCGACTATTTTGCAAACTTTGATAAGCATCGGTCATGGGTTCGAATGACGCTTACGACAGATCAAGAATTTGATTACGTTGTCACGTTTCATGGATATGGTCCAGGAGATTCAGGCATCCTCGCCGCGTCTGCGTTTACCTATCTGAAGGTGCCGCGCGAAGAGGGTGGGACAGAGATGGTAAATCTTCATCCGGCAGCAACGGATCTTTTTCAATTCAACTATGCAGAAACCTTTGAAAGCACCCAAAAACGATTTGCCGAATGGCTAGAAAGCTCCCTTGCAATCGCATTGGCCGAGTGGAAACGATCGCTTCAGGTGTAGCCATTGGCATCTAACAGGCATGTACCGGACGCGCGCAAGTGCGGATCGCGCCGGTCATGCGGGATGTTGATCGTTCGCTCAGGGTTGATCCGAGACCATCGTCCCATCACTCATAACCTGACTCCAGGTGCCGGCCTGTTGTACCGCCGCATGAGAAGCAGGCATCAATCACGCAAGACAGACGTTTGCGCTTTATTGCAATGCGAGTCGATCGCCTCGACCAGCTTCGGCAACAGTCCCGGCGGCAGGTCGTGTCCCATGCCGTCGATCACCATCAGCCGCGCGCCCTTGATGTGATAGGCCGTATCGCGGCCCGCCGCGACCGGCACCAGCGGATCGTCGGCACCGTGGATGACCAGCGTTGGCGCGGTGATTTTTGTTAGCAGCATGCGCCGGTCGCCCGAGGCGATGATGGCGAGCAACTGTTGCAGCACGCCCGCCGGGTGGTAGGCGCGGCGCACGCCGCGGCCGATGCGCCGGCGCAGTTCGTCCTGGTCGGTGGGGTAGCCGGGGCTGCCGATGACGCCGAACAGGCGAATCAGGTGTTCGACCACCTGTTCCGGATCGTTCGGATCGGACGGTTTGCTCAGCAGCGCGCGCATCGCGTGTGGCTGGGACCGCGACACTTTCGGGTTGCCGCTCGACGACATGATCGAGGTGAGGCTGAGCACGCGGTGAGGGAAACGCGCCGCGACAACCTGGGCGATCATGCCGCCCATGGAGGCCCCGACGATGTGCGCGCGCTCGATGCCGAGCGCGTCGAGCAGGCCGATGGTGTCGCCGGCCATCTCGTTGAGCGTGTAGGGCGCGCGCACCGGCAGTTTGAGCCAGGCTGAGGCGAAGGCGAGGAGAAGATTGGGCCGCTTCTTCAGGTGGATCTTGCCGGACAGGCCGCTGTCGCGGTTGTCGAAGCGGATGACGCGGAAGCCGCGCTCGACCAGCCCCTGGCAGAAGGCCTCGGGCCAGGCGACGAGCTGCATGCCCAGGCCCATGATGAGGACGATGGGCGGGGCGGCCGGGTCGCCGAGGGATTCGAACTCGATTTTCAGGCCGTTGATTTCGACGGACGGCATTGGTTTCTCCGGGTGTCTTCCCCGCGGAAGCGGGGATCCAGTGCTATTGAATTAACGACGCTGGATTCCCGCTTTCGCGGGAATGACAACCCTAACCGCTTTCGCGGGAATGACAACCCTAACCGCTTTCGCGGGAATGACGGCGAATAGCGTGGCTCAGAACCAGCCGCTGCGGCGCGGATTGCGGTAGAGCATGCTGCGCAGCCCGCTGCGGTCGAAGGGCTTCCATTCGCCCTCGGGCTGCGCCAGGCGGTCGGCGATGGCGTAGAAGGTCATCGGGTTGAGGCCCATGCCGAGGTGGCTGGCCTCGACTTCGATGTTCTCGGTCAGCGGCCCTTCCTGCTCGACGCTGCACTGCCAGGCCACGACGCCGTCCGTGCGGCTGAAGATGGAGGTGGTCGGCACCGGCGGCGGCGGGCGCAGCGGCTCGTGGATTTCCGGCGAGCCGATCTTGTGGCCGGTGACGAATTCGTAGAGCCGCCAGGCATTGGTCGCCTTCGGATGGCCGGTGAAGGGCGTGCCCAGGGTGATGACCTGGCGCACCGCATCCGGATACACCTTGGCCAGTTCGCGCGCATAGAGGCCGCCCAGGCTCCAGCCGATCAGGCTGACCTTGCGGTCGTGTTCCTCATAAAGGCCGCGCAAGCGTTCCAGGCAGGATTCGATCACGCCCTCGCGCGGGCCGAGATTCACGCCCTGCTTCCACGGACAGGCGGCGTAGCCGAGCCCCTTGAGGAATTTGCGCAGCGGCAGCGTGGACACATCCGGCGCGATCAGCCCGGGGAAGACCAGCACCGGATGGCCGTCGCCCTTCGGCGCCAGGCGCAGCAGCGGCTTCGCCGCGATCGAGGCGCCCAGCTCCCACGGCGCGCGCCCTTCCAGCGCCAGCCTGACCAGGCCGGGCGCTTGCGGCAGGCCGAACTCGTACCAGTGATGCGGGTTGTGCATGCTTCCTCCCATCAGGATTTTGACGATGCGGTTTTTTTGTTAACGGCACGCTTGCGCTTTTCCGCAGGGGCGGGCGGCGGCAAGGTGCGCTGTTTCAGTTCCTCGTGCGCCTCCAGCAGCGCCTGCGCCAGCTTGCGCGGGTCGGGCACCGCCTTGCGGGCGACGACGATGCCGAAGTCGAGCGAGCCGGCGTAGCTCATCACCGTGATGTTCACGCCCAGCCCGTGCTCGACGATGGACAGCGGCCAGTAGGCGCGCATGGGCAGGCCGGCGGCATGGAGCGTCACCGGCGGGCCGGGCACGTTGGAAATGACGAGATTGGCGATGGGCGGGATGGCACTGGCGAGTCTGGTTTTCCCATAGAGCGAGGCCAGGCCGCCGACCAGCCACGGCACGCCGATGGACGGGAAATCGGTGGGGATGACGGACCGGGCGCGGCGGGCGACGGACTTCATGGCGCCGGACGCATCGCGGATCGCGCGCAGCCGCCGCAGCGGGTCGGCAATGTGCGTGGCGAGGCTGACCAGGCTCAGGGTGGCCTGGGTGGTGAACTCGGTGTTGCCGGATTCGCGCAGCGAAATCGGCATGGTCGCGATGAGCGGCTTCTTCGGGATGCCGCCGCGGTGGGCGAGGTAGCGCCGCAGCGCGCCACTGCACAACGCGAGCACGACGTCGTTCAGCTTGGCTTCCTGGGTTGCAGCGATCTGTTTCGCTTCGGCGAGGGGAATGGAAACGCAGGCAAAGCCCCGCTCGGCCGTGATCGCCACGTTGAGCGGCGTCTTCGGGCCGAAGGAGAAATTCTGGCGCAAGGCCGAAGGACCCTCGCCCGAGCTTTTCACCATGCCGGCGAGGAGCCGGAACACGTCGGGCAGGTGCCGCACCAGCTTCACGTACTGGGCGGCGTCGTGACGGAGGGCGGCGCCGGCGAGGCTGACGATGCCCGGCCGCTCCGCGCGGGCGGAGGCGGTACGTGACGCGGCGGCGCGCGCCGCAGCGGTTTTCCCCGCCGGCTGCGGCGCAACGTCGAACAGCGCCCGGGCCAGCGCTACGCCGGCCGCGCCGTCGAGCACGGCATGGTGCACCTTCATGTAGAAGGCCGCCTGGCCGCCCTGCAGGCCCTCGATGACATGCACTTCCCACAGCGGCCGGCGGCGGCCCATCAATTCGGAATGCAGGCGCGCGGTGCAGCGCTCGAGCTGCAAGCGCGTGCCGGGCCGCGGCAGTTTGTGGCGGCGTACGTGGTAGTCGAGATCGACCGCGCCGCCGTCCGTCCACACCGGGTTGGCGAAATGCAGCGGCATCTCCGCCAGCCGGCGCCGGTAGAGCGGCGCCAGGTCGAGGCTGCGCGCCAGCAGGCGCTTTACCTCGGTGTAGAAATCCTTCTTGTAGGCCGCAGGAAGATCGAACAGATGCAGGGAGCCGACATGCATCGGCGTCTCGGGCGTTTCGAGATGCAGGAAGCTGCCGTCGAGTCCGCTGAGGGATTTCACGATAGCGCGCCCGCCTCGCCCTGCATCATCCAGACGAACATCGCCCGGCCTTGCGCCATGGCCACGCCAGCCAGGTCGGCCAGTTGGATGACGAAGCCCTTGACCTCTTCGGCGGACCAGCCGTCCTCCTCGAACTCCTCGGTCGCGGCCAGTTCCTCGCCGACCTGGTCGAGGGCGTCCTCGTCGAGTTCGGCAAGGCGCGCCACGGAATCGTCTGGCAGCTTCATGAGCCATGGGCCCTCGTCGGACGCGCCGTAGAGCGGCCCGCATTCGTCCAGTGCCTCGTCGAACAGCTCGCCGGAGAGCAGGGCGTGGAGCATGGCGAACTTGGCCTGGTCGAGCCCGTTCGCCTCGAAGCCCTTCCATTCCTCGACCGGCTTCTCCGATTCGATGATCGCCCCGGCATCCTCCGCATCGGCCACAACCACATTCACCCGCATTCCCATCGGCTCCCTCCTTTTTGAGCTTCGCAAAAATAGCTGACCGCTTCAGACACAGCACCGTCATATATTCCCGCGCAAGCGGGAATCCAGGGCGCCACTCAGGGTGCTCCTGGGTCCCCGCTTTCGCGGGGACGACGGGCATTTGTCAGGCATTTACACGCCCTAGTCGCTGACCTTGCCGCGCAGGGCCTTGACCGCGCCGCGCCGGGTCTTGCTGTCGAGACGTTTCTTCTGCGAGCTGCGCGTCGGTTTCGTCGCTTTTCTCGGCCGGGGCGTTGCGGCGACGCCAGCAATCAGTTCCTGCAGCCGCTTCAGCGCTTCTTCCCGGTTTTTTTCCTGGCTGCGGGACTGCTGCGCCTTGATGACGATCACGCCCTCGCGGCTGACGCGCTGGTCGCTCAGCTTGAGCAGCCGCTCCTTGTAGAACTCGGGCAGCGACGAGGCGCCGACATCGAAGCGCAAGTGGATGGCGCTGGAGACCTTGTTGACGTTCTGGCCGCCCGCCCCCTGGGCGCGGATGGCATTCAGCTCGATCTCGCCGAGCGGGATGGACACCCTTTCCGAAATCTTCAGCATGCTGCCGGGCGCACGTTCGGAGGAGGCCAGGCCGTCGGCGTAGGCGCGCTTGGCGTCGGCGGAAAGCAATTTGACTTCGTACTCGGCCTTCAGCGCCGACGAGCGGTCGGGATATTCGACGCTCGCCAGCAGGCGCTTCGGCGGATGCGAGCGGGTATAGCGCGCACCCTTGCCGCTGGCGTGCACAGCGTAGCGCGCCGCGACATCGACGGTGATGCCGGTATAGATGCTGCCGTCCCGGCATTCGATCAGGTAGAGGAACCAGGCGCTCATCTCAGACGGTACCGAAGCCGAACTTGCGCCGCACCATCAGGCAGTCCGCCGAGCCCGCCTGGAATTCGCGGCATACAAGCGGGCGGTTCGCGTAGACGCTGCAGCCCACCTTCACGCCGAGTTCGCCTTCCAGCGCCGCGCAGCGATGGCCCCAGGACTGCATGCGGCCGTTGTCGACATCGATCAGGTCGTCGGGAATGCCTTCGCCGTCGCGCGGGCCCATCAGCACAGGCCAGGTTTCCGACCAGGCGCAACAGCCGCCGCAGTCGAGGCAATCGGGAACGCTCTCGCCCGCCATCCCGCTCACGCCGCCCCCCTCTTCGACACGCCATTCCCCTTTTGCACGTCAGTTTCGCTATGCGAACGATGATTTCGTTTTGCTCGCCTTCATGATATCTTCTCCGCCATTCCATTTGAACATAACCATGCGCGAATTCAAGGACAGGACGGCTGTCATCACCGGCGCGGCCAGCGGCATCGGCCTCGCCCTGGCGCAGCGGGCGGCGCGCGAGGGCATGCGTCTGGTGCTGGCAGACATCGATGAAGCCAAGCTCGCCGAGGCGGCGAAGACCCTGCCGGTGGCCGCCGATGCGCTGTGCACACGCCGCGCCGACGTCAGCCGCGAGGAGGACATCGCCGCCCTTGCCGACACGGCCTTCGATCGCTTCGATGGCGTGCACCTGCTGTGCAACAACGCCGGCGTCGGCCTGACGCGGCTGGCCTGGGAACTGACGACCGCCGACTGGGAATGGGTCCTCGGCGTCAACCTGTGGAGCGTGGTGCACGCCGTCCGCCATTTCGTGCCGCGCATGCTGGCGCAGGACGGCGAGAGCCATATCGTGAACACCGCCTCCGTCGCCGGTCTGCTGTCCACTCCCGCCATGGCCGCCTACAACGTCAGCAAGCACGGCGTCGTCACGCTGTCGGAGACGCTGTACGCGGAGCTTGCTGAACAGAAAGCGAAGATCGGCGTGTCGGTGCTCTGCCCGGCCTGGGTGCCGACCGCCATCCACACCTCAGAGCGCAACCGGCCGCAGCGCTTCGGTGAAGCAGCGCTGCCCTCGGCCGCCTCCGCCGCCTACCAGGAACGCATAAGCCAGGCGGTGAAGTCCGGCCGACTGACGGCCGACGACATGGCGAATGCCGTCTTCGACGCGGTCGCCGCCAACCGTTTCTATGTCGTTCCCCACAGCCGCATCAAGCAGGCCGTGCGCCTGCGGATGGAAGACATCCTCGAAGACCGCAACCCCACCCCGCTCTGAGAGCCCCATGAAAGCCCTGCTCTGCTCCGAATACGGCCCGCCCGACAAGCTGGCCGTGCAGGATGTCCCGTCTCCCACAGCCGGCCCCGGACAGGTGGTGGTCGACGTCAAGGCGGCGGCCCTCAACTTCCCCGATGCGCTGATGGTGCAGGGCCTCTACCAGGTCAAGCCGCCGCTGCCCTTCACGCCCGGCGCGGAAGTGGCCGGCCTCGTCAAGGAGGTCGGCGAAGGCGTGCAGGATCTTAAGGCCGGCGACCGCGTCATCGGCCTCCCCGGCACCGGCGGCTTCGCCGAGGAATGCGTCGTCGCCGCCGAGAAGATCATGCCGCTGCCAGAGAACATGGATTTCGCCAGCGGCGCGGCGCTGGTGCTGACCTACGGCACCTCGCTGCATGCGTTGCAGGACTGCGGCCGGCTGCAACCGGGCGAGACGCTGCTGGTGCTGGGCGCGGCCGGCGGCGCCGGCGCGGCGGCCGTCGAAATCGGCAAGGCAATGGGCGCGCGCGTCCTCGCCGCCGCTTCGAGCGAAGACAAGCTGGCGCTGTGCCGGCGGCTCGGCGCCGACGAAACCATCAACTACACAACGGAAGACCTGCGCAAGCGCACCCTGGCACTGACCGGCGAGAAGGGCGTCGACGCCGTCTACGACCCGGTCGGCGGCAGCTACACGGAATCGGCGCTGCGCGCCATGGCCTGGCGCGGCCGGCTGCTCATCGTCGGCTTTGCCACCGGCGAGATCCCGAAGATCCCGCTCAACCTCGCCTTGCTCAAGGAACGCTCCTTGGTGGGCGTGTATTGGGGCGACTCCGTGCGCCACGATCCGCGCAGTCACGTCAAAAACATGAAGCAGTTGATGGCCTGGTTCGCCGACAAGAAAATCAACCCTGCCGTCAGCGAGCAGTTCCCGTTGGCGCGGGCGCCGGAGGCCATCCAGCGGCTGCTGGATCGCCAGGTAAAAGGCAAGGTCGTCATCCTGCCGGAAGCCTGAGAGCTTGTGAATAAACATACGGGTTTTGTAGCGGCGATATGCCTGTGGGAGCGGCCTATTGGCCGCGATACGACGATCATGGCTGCTTCGCGGCCAGTAGGCCGCTCCCACACATTCACGAAATATTCGACGTCGGCCCGCTCACTACGATTTCTTCACAAGCTCTGAAGGGAACACAGCATGGCCAAGACCACGACCCGCAAGACGCCTGCCGAAATACCTCGCGTTTCCAAACCCGCCAAGGACCGCCAGTTCGTCACCGCGCTGGCGCGCGGCCTCGACATCCTGCGCGCCTTCACGCCGCGCCACCCGGTGCTGGGCAACAGCGAGATCGCGCAGCGCGCGCACCTGCCGAAGCCGACCGTCACGCGCCTGACCTACACGCTGACCCAGCTCGGCTACCTGAACTACTCGCCGGAGTCGGGCAGGTATTCCCTCTCGGTGGGCGTGCTGGCGCTGGGCTACTCCTTCCTCGCCAGCCAGGACATCCGCGCCATCGCGCGGCCGCTGATGCAGGAATTCGCCGACTACGCCCGCGCCACGGTCTGCCTGGCGGCGCGCGACCAGCCGCACATGGTCTTTCTGGAAGTCTGCCAGGGCAACCCGACCTTCCAGATGCGCCTGGAGGTCGGCGCGCGCGTGCCCTACGGCATGACGGCGCTCGGGCGCGCCTACCACTGCGGGCTGCCCGAGGCGGCGCGCACGGCGATGCTCGAAGAGCACCGCAAGACGGGCCGCAAGGATGAGTGGGAAGGCTTTCGCGCCAGCTTCGAGAAGGCGGTACGCGAATACCAGAAGAACGGCTTCTGCGTCTCGCTCGGCGAGTGGAACAAGGACGTTTACTCCGTCGCCGTGCCGCTGGTCTCGCGCGACCACTCGAAGATCCTCGCCCTCACCTGCTCCGGCCCGCCCTTCGAAATGACGCGCAGCCGCATCTTCGAGGAGCTCGGCCCGCGCCTGATCCAGTTGCGCGACCGGCTCTTCGCGGCCACGGGAGGCAGTTTCTGATAGCTTGCGAACAATCTGTAGGAGCGGGCTTGCCCGCGATCAGCTCATGATCGCCAGCAAGCTGGCGCCTACAGCCGGTAGTCCAACCTGAGCTTGTCCTGCAGCTTGCGCGCCTGCTTGAAGGCTTCCTTGAGGATGTGCCGGTCGAGCTCGTTCAGGTCGTCCGGATCGATGCGGTTGGCGCCGGCCTCGCCTCCCTTCAGGTCTCGCTGGTGGCGCAGGCGCAGCATCTGGATGAAATAGAAGCCATCGATTATCGCCTCGACGTCGGCGCCGAGATGGGTGGCCGCCGCCGCGCCGCGCAGGCGCTGCGCCGTACTGGTTACCGTTACGTTGTGGGTCAGGGAAAAAATCCGGGCAGCGTCGACGAAGGGCCGCGAGCCGTGCATCTTCAGGTCGATGGTGTGCGGGAAATCCTTGTTGTTGTCGTAGGTGAAATCCCGGATCAAACCCAGCGGCGGCTGGCACTGCAACGCGTTCTCGGTCATCAGCCGCAGAAACAGCGTCGCCTTTTCGGTTGCCCCCAGCAGCCAGTCGCGCAGGCTGTGCGACAACTCCTCGTCTCCATACAGCGGCCGGAAATCGAAGAATATCGACGCGTTGAGCAGCGCCTTGGGCTCCGGCGACTGGATCCACCTGGCGAACTTCCCCCGCCATTCCTCCAGCGACAGGCACCATTCCGGGTTGCCCGCCATGATGCCGCCCTTGCACAACGGAAAGCCGCAGGCGTCCAGCTTGCGGTTCACCGAGTCGGCGAAAGGAAGCAGGTTATTGCGCACCTGCTCCGCATCCTGGTCATCGGCCTCGAAGATGATGCCGTTATCCTGGTCGGTCGACAGCGTCTGCTCGTAGCGTCCCTCCGAACCGAGGGCGACCCAGCACCACTTCACCTGCGGCAGGTCGAATTCGTCGTGGGTCAGCTCGACGATGCGCAGGGTGAGCAGGTCGTTCAGGGTCGAAATAAGATGGGTCAACTGGTCGGCCGAGACACCCTGCCCCAGCATGGTGTCGGCCATACGCCGGATGTCCTTCGAGCAGGCTTGCAGGGCGGCCAGGTCTCTCGCCTCGCGGATGTTGTGGGTGACGTCGTTGAGCCCGGTGCGCTGCAGGGCGAACAGATCGTTCTGGGAAACGATGCCGAGCAGGCCGCCCGCGTCGTCGACTACCAGCAGGTGGCGCAGGCCGCGACGTCCCATGATGAGGGCAGCCTGGTAGGCGGTGGTCTGCGGCTTGACGGTGATCACGCCCGCCGTCATGACCGCGGCGATCGGCAGGTCGAGCGTACAGCCGGTCAGCGCCACCCGGTGTAACAGATCGCGCAGCGTGAAAATGCCCAGCGGCAGCCTGCCTTCGGCGTCGGCAACAATGATCGAACCGATGCGCTTCTCATCCATGATCCCGATGGCCTGGCGCACCGTGGCATCCAGCGGTACTGTCACCGGCTGGCGCCGGATGAGGCTGCCCAGGGGACTGTACATCGCCTGGAATTCGCCTTTTGCGGGCTGGCGGATTTGTTCTTCCATTTTCTTTCTCGTAAAAATCAGTATTTGATTCTGGCGTAGTAGGTGCGCTCGGCCGCCTCACGCGCCTCGCGCAGCGTGTTGATGCCCATTTCCGCCAGGAG
>Ga0209476_10001171_pt1 | contig 17792 bp, 10 predicted proteins | sample KloWWTrecipitate_FD_187179 | JGI IMG/M metagenome (GOLD analysis project Ga0209476, IMG submission 187179) | Active sludge microbial communities from Klosterneuburg, Austria, studying microevolution and ecology of nitrifiers - Klosterneuburg... | ecosystem: Engineered > WWTP > Aerobic digester... | reverse complement strand
AGCGTCATGGCCGTAGGCACCAGCACACAATGCCGCGACAAAGTCGCCGAATACATCGACGCCGGCGTCACCTGCCCCATCCTCTACCCAATGATGAACGACATCAAAGCCGTCATCGACGCCTTCGCCGGCTGGACACCAGACATCCCCTGACAGAGATCAGCGGGCAGCCTGAAGCGCGTCGCGCACACGCTCGGGCGTGAACGGGATCTGGTTGATCGCTACGCCAGTGGCCTGCAACAGCGCGTTACGAACTGCCGGCGCGACGCCGTCTGTCGGAATCTCGGCCACGGCCTTGGCGCCGAACGGTCCTGAGTTCTCCATCGTCTGCACGAGGAACACTTCGGTGGCCGGGGCGTCGTCGGCACGGAAGATCCAGTACGGCCCGAATTCGGAGTTGACCATGCGCCCGGTGTCGTCGAACGCGAACTCCTCGCTCACCGCATAGCCGAGCGCCTGGAACATGCCACCCTCCACCTGGCCACTGGCAGTGATGGGGTTGATGGCAACGCCGCAGTCGACGGCCATGACGAGCTTCACGACGGTGACCTGCCCGGTCTCGATGTCGACCTCGATCTCCGCGAACTGGGCAGCGAACGGCGGGGGGCACTCCTGCGACACGTGTGAGCCGATGCCCATGATCTGCTCATGGTCCTCTGTGTGCAGCGAGTTGAGTGCGATGTCCTCCAGCGAGACGGAACGTCCGTCGGGGGCCCACGCCCGTCGGTCGCGCAACTCGATGGAACATGGCTCTTCCACGCCCAGCAGCCGTGCTGCGCGCAGCTTGATACGCCAGCGCACGGCGTCGGCAGCCTTCTTGACCGCGGCACCGGAGATGTAGGTCGTGGACGACGCATAGGCACCCACGTCGAACGGGGTCATGTCGGTGTCGCCGGTGTACATGATGATGTCGCTGAGCGGCACACCCAACACCTCGGCGGCGATCTGCCCGAGCACGGTGTCGGCACCGGTGCCCAGGTCGGCTGCGCCGGACATGACGTTGAAAGAGCCGTCGTCGTTCATCTTGATGCTGCAGCCACCCATGTCGAGGAAGGGAATGGCGGTGCCATGCATGCAGAACGCGAACCCGATGCCGCGTCGGATGTGCGGTTGATCGGCAGGGGCCACCCACGATGGGTCGTCGCGGCGGTGCCAACCGATGGCCCGCATGCCTTGCGCGACGCACTCCTCGATGCCGCTGGTCATGACCGGCGGGAAGGTGGCCGGGTCGACGTCGGCTGGATCGAGCGTGCCTCGCTCACCGAGGAACATCACGATGTCCATCTTGTCGCCGACCTTCACCCAGTTCTGCCGCTTGAAATCGAGCACGTCACGACCAAGGGCGCGGGCGATGTCCTCCATGTGGCACTCAAGCGCGAACTCGGCCTGCGGTGCGCCGTACCCTCGGAACGCGCCCGGCACCGGGCTGTTGGTGTACATCACGTCGCAGTCGAACTTTTTCGCCGGACAGTTGTACGAGGACAGGCCGCGCAGACCGGTGACGTTCTGCACCGTGAAGCCGTGCGTACCGTACGCGCCGGTGTTGGCAACCACCTTCAGTTCCTGCGCGACGAGCGAACCGTCCTTGGCCACACCCGTGCGATAGGTGAGCGTCTGCGGGTGACGGGTTCGTGACGACACGAACTCCTCCTCGCGATCGAGCACCAGCCGCACGGGGCGCTTGGTGGCGAGCACGAGGTGACCGACGATGTCCTCGAGGAGCATCTCCTGCTTGGCTCCGAACCCTCCGCCGATGCGCGGCTTCATCACTCGAATGTCCTTCACCTGCAAACCGAGCAGCGGCGCCACGATGCGCCGCACATGGAACGGCACTTGCGTGGCGGTACGCAGAATGAGCCGCTCGTCCTCGTCGAGCCACGCCACGGTGACGTGCGGCTCGATGGGGGTCTGCTGCACCTGATGCACGCGATACGTGTTCTCGAAGACATGGTCGGCCGAGGCGAACGCCGCTTCCAAGGCAGCGTCGCTGACCGTCTGCGCTTTGATGTGCAACGCCTGGTTACGCGCAGCGTCGTGAACGCCGACGGCATCGGGCTCGTCGTGGATGGGGGTGACGCCGGGGGCGCCGGCCTCGCGCTCGTCGAGCACGAAGGGCAGTACCTCGTAGGTGACGTTGATGAGACGGCACGCCTCGGCTGCCAACTCGGGTGACTCGGCAGCCACCGCGGCGACGCGGTCGCCGACGTGACGCACCTTGTTGTCGAAGCTGACCTGGTCCCACGGGTGAGGGTTGGGCCACGACTGGCCACCCGATGCGTACATCACTCTCGGTGTGTTCTTGTAGTGCTTCACGGCGTGCACACCGGGTAACGCAAGTGCAGCGCTGTCGTCGATATCGAGGATGCGAGCGTGTGCGTGCGGGCTGCGCAGCACCCTGCCGTGCAGCATGCCGCGCAACTCGATGTCGTCGGCGAAGGCGGGATTGCCGCGAGCCAGCTTGACGCCATCGACCTTCAGTTCGGGCTTGCCGACAACGGACATCTCCGGCACGTCGGCGGAGAGAATGAGACGCGGCACCGCGGGCGACACACCGGGCGCGGTGGGGGTGGGCTCGTAGGCGGCGGGGTTCCTGCCATCGGTGAGCGGCGCCAGGATCGCCGGGCCGAACGGCTGCGTGGCCTCACCCCGCATCACGCTGGCGGCGCGCTGCACCGCCTCGACAGCCTTGACGTAGGCCGTCTCGCGGTCGAGTACGCCGGACAACGCATCGCGGATCTCGGCATCCGTGGGGGACGGGTTCGCAGCCAGGAGCGCGTGCGACGCGAGAATCAGCGCTCCGGCTGAGTAGCCGGACTGGAAGCCGCCGACGGCAACGAACGCGGCCTGCACCGGATCGAGGTCCTCGCGCATCGCCGACAGCCCTTCGAGCGTGTCGACCCGGTGGCCGTCGGCCTGTACGGCGAGCACCACCTCCGACGACGCAAGCCGACGGTCGAGCAGGATCGCGCCGGCCCCGGTCTCACCCGAGTCGGAGCCGTACTTGACGCTGAAGCAGCCGTTGCGGCGCAGTAGTTCGAGCAGCGTCTCGCCCGCCTCGACGTCGAACTGCTGCTCGACCGCGTTGAGTGTGAGGGTGATGGTTGTGGTGCTCACTTGTCTGCTCCGATCTCGGTGAGGGCGCGCGTGCGAAGGACGCGGGCAAGGTGACGGCGATACTCCGAAGATCCGCGGAAGTCGCCGGGTGGCGAGAGGTTCTCCACGTCGTCGACGACGACCGCTGTGTCCGCGACGCCGCTCATCGCGACGCGCACGCCCGTGGCAGTGTGCCGCGCGATGCAGGCCACGATGGGACGGTCGGCGATGGTGCGCGCGGTGGAATGCACGCTGGCATTGCCGGCGATGTCGAGCCGCACCGCCGTGATGACGCGCCCGTTGACCAGGCCAGGGTCGCTGAGCAGCGCGACAAGTGCTACCTCGGAGGTGCCCTCACGCCCAGCCATGGAGACCACTGCGTCACAGGCCAGCAGCCCCGCAACCAACGCACTCTCCCAACAACCGGCCACGACAGTTCCACCCACGGTCGCGAGCGTGCGAAGCGTGCTGGGCAGTTCCTTTCGGGCCAGCTCACGCAGCCACATCGGCGCAGCGTCGGTGGTGGCCAGGTCGCCAAGGCGAGTGGTGGCGCCGATCACCAACGCGCCGTCGTCAGCCACGTGCACTCCGTCGAGCCCCAACGCCTGCAGGTCGACGAGCAGTCCTGCCGCAGGTCGCTGACCCGCATTGACCCCGGTGCCGCCCGCGAGCACCAGGCTGCCCTCCTGCGAAAGGAGCTCGAGTGCGTCCTGCAGCGTTGCGGGACGTTGGTATCGGGTCAGAACGGTCATGTCGGACGCTACCTTTTGGCTGCTGAGGCGCTCATGGAACAAGCGCTGAGGGTGTCACTTGGAGGGCCCGATCGCGGATCGTTTCGATCGTTTCGTCGGGTTGGGTTCATTCGTTTGCTTGGCGACCGCGTTGGGCTTGGTCGCCTCCACCTTCGTTTCGATCATCAGGATGCTGGCTCGGCGTTTGCCCAGGGCCCGCAGCCGGTGGGGCAGCCGAGCCGGATACGAGATGGAGTCGCCAGGGCCGAGGTCGGTGATCTCGCCGGCCACGTCGATCTGTACTCGTCCCGAGATGACGTAGGTGGCCTCGAAACCGTCGTGAGCGAAGTACTCGATGAACTCGCTGGGCAGGCCGTCGAACTCGAGAAGGCGGAATGGCGCATCTCCGGCGAGCAGCATGTGACACGCCGACTCTGCCGGTTCGCGGCTCTCCACATCGACCATGCGCACATCGTCGGCTCGTACCACGACCGCACCCGCATCGATGTCTGTCGTACCGGCGAACAGGGCTTGCGGTGTAGAACCGAGGGCCTCGGCGATGCGGTGCAGCGATACCAATGAGGGCCGAGCTCTGCCGTTCTCGACCTGCGACAGAAAGGGCTGGGAGAGCCCCACCCGTGCTGCCAGACCCACCAGCGTCAGCCCACTGGCCAACCGACGTTCACGAACTGCGCGGCCAAGCTCCTGCCATTCGAGCGCGGCCTCTTGGGCTGCCGGCTTCTGGCGTGGCGTCATGACAGCAACGGAACCACATCGGACATGAACCGGCCCATTTGCTCGCTCGCCTTCTGATAGGGGTCGCCGATCAGATGCGGGAACAGAGTGAGCCGCTCGATCCCGAGCAGGTCGCGGTACATCTGCACACCTTCCGCGACTTCCTCGGCGGTGCCCACGAGGTACATCTTTTGTTCCATCGACTCTTCGAGAGTGGGGACCAGACCGGCTGCTGCGGGCCGGCCGTCGGGGCCCATGTAGCCGCGGCTCCAGCCATAGGGGCCGAGGAACTTCCAGAACTCGTCGTGACCGTTGCGAGCTGTGCGGATGGCTTCCTCGTGGGTGTCCTCGATGCGTACGTTCACCACCAGCATCCGCTTGTCGCCGTCAGGCAATGTGCCACCGTGATGCTGATCATGCAGCTCGCCGTAGCGGTCCCACAACCGCTTGACGAACGTCGGGTGTTGGTTCCAGAACACCGCACCATGGTCGACCACGGGCACGTACTCGATGGTGGGCGGACTGGTGACCGCCTGCCAGATCTCGTAAGGGTAGATGGGCCGAGGGATCAGGGTGAGCTCGTGGACGGTGTCGCCGCGGTCGGGGATGCCCGGGGCCGGTAGCTGGAAGTACTTCCCGCTGAACGAGAAACGCTCGGAGCTGAGCGAACGGCGCACGATCTCCATCGCTTCCTCGAACCACTCGCGGTTGCGAGCGTCGTCGGCTACCTGGTCGGGGTTGTCGGCGGAACCCACGGAGATGTGATCAGGGTTCAGGTGCAGCAACTCACGTGGCACGGTGCCACGGCCCACGCCGAGGATGCCGCGCCCGCCCGACAGGTTGTGCATGGTGGCGAAGTCCTCGGCGAGGCGCAGCGGGTTCCACTGCGGCACGACGTTGAACATCGTGCCGAGGCGAATGCGCTCGGTGCGCGCTGCGATCCATGCCGAGATGAGAATGCCGTTGGGGATGACCTCGTAGCCCTCGTGCTGGAAGTGGTGCTCGGTGGTCCAGAAACTGTCGAATCCGAGCCGGTCGGCCTCGACGGCGGTGTCGATGTAGTCGAGCGTGGCCTTCCAACAGGCAGCATTGTCGTACCGACGATCCATCGGGTTGGGAAGGCCCGCACCGGCATCGGTCATTTCAACTCCTCCGAAGAAGAACGCTCCGAACTTCATTTACACATCCCTCTTTTGGGCCTCGCTGACCAGCAATAACGCTATCAGGCTGCCATTGACCCCTTCAATAGCGGAGGTGTGCTCGCGCCGGCCTGATCCGAGCGTGGGATGCTGTGGCGATGAGTCGACAGGCCCCGGTGCCGTTGCCGTTGCCGTTGCCGTTACGGTTTCGCTCTTCGAACTGGGGAGTCGTGATCTTCGGCGTCGGGCTGATGGCTGTGTTGTTCTCGGCATTCTTGTTCGAGCCAATCGTTCGTGGGCGCAGCGGCAGCGGTGCTGGCGCCACGACCGCGGAGCGGATCGGGCTCGCAATAGCAATTGCGATCTCCTGGCTCACCTTCCTGCGCACACTTCGTGTACGGCTGATACTCGACCAACGCGGCATCGAGATCCGCAACTTCGTGCGGACGCACCGGGTGGCGTGGACCGATGTCCGCCGTGTCGCGCTCGTCCGGCGTTCCTCCAGGTCCAAGGGCGGGGCCACCGTGAACTACGCCAAGGTGTACATCGTCGCCGACAGGTCATTCGCCTCCTCCGCCGCGCTCGTGAACTACGCAAACCGGGCTGTCGCTCTGCAGCCCGTCATCGACGTCTGCCACGCTCGGGGTGTAGAGATCTACGACGGATGAGCATGATCGGGATGACACGTCACCCCCAAGAAGGCATTGGCACACCAAGCAAACGTTGCACCCCTCGTCACGCTGGGCCGGAATGTTGCATCCTCGTTGACATTTCGGCCCAGCGTGGGTACGAATCCGGTCAGCCGACCTTGGCAGTGACGGTGCTGTCTACCTGTACGTCTGCCTGGACAGCCTGGGCCAACTCTCCGCCGAGTTCCGAGCCGTCGGCGGCCAGCCAGTCGATCGTGATCGAGCCGGGTCCACCTGGCACGTTCACCATGAAGAACCGTGCCTCGGGAGCTCCGGCAAAGGCGATGGTGTCGAAGATCGCCGGAACGTTGCCGGCGGTGGTGATCCGCAGCTGTGCGGCGTCGACCGGGGCCATGCCACCGACCACGAGCTCTCCGGCGACCCCGGGGTTCTGTCGAGCCACGATGGCCGGCCTTCCTTCGGTGGAGTCGATGTAGTCGATCCCGACCAGCAGCGTGCCGCCGACTCGTGCGTAGAGCAGACCATTGCCATTGTTGTCGTGTGCACCCCAGGGGCTGGCGAGTGGAGTGACCACCACGATGTACGGGATCGTGGCCGGTCCGGGGGTGCGACGGACACCGTCGGCGATGGTCGACAGCTGGTCCGCCATTTCATCGGGGACAGCAACCCACACCAGCACGCCAGGCTGTTCCTGCCATACAACATATGTGTGACTGGCGTAGTGGTACCGGATTCCGTCGTGACCGCGCACGACCATCGGGGACCCATTGGCGCCGTCGCCGCTGCCGGCCCAATTGTCGGCGTAGTCAGCGGGACTGACATCGGTGAAGGTCGTACCCACCTCGATGTCCACCGTTGCCGCCGCCTGGTCGCCGGCAACGGTCGAGGGAGCCGAGATATTGGTCGGGTAGGACACCAGCCCGACGCCGGCGATGCCTTCGATGCGCTGGCAGGCGCTGCCGTCGCTGCCGTAGGCGGTGAGCTCGAGGCATCGGATGATGCCGACCTGGTCGAGCATCTTCTGATTCACCACAGCGGTGCCGAGCGACTCGGGGCCGACGTAGAAGTCGGCGGCGCCTGCAACCACCGGGAGTCGGTCGAGCGGGGTGCAATTCGTGTCGAAGCACGGCACCGATGATCCGGTGGGTGTTGCCAGAACGGTTGCAACGACGTCGTATTGCAGCAACGGCTGGGACAGCGCCACCGCGCCAGCGTTGTCGGAAGCTGGACGACCGTTGGCCGCCCACACCGCTGCTCCGCCGGCGACGAGCAGGGCCGCCGCGGCGATGCCGACCAACCGTGTGCGGCCGGTGGCTCGCACCGTCGGGAACGCAGTGACGGTTGCCAGCGTCGAGGCCTCGTCGAGATCGTGGTCGTGGTCGTCGAATTCGTCGCCCACGATGGGGCGGTCGCCGAGGTGGGGGATGACGGCATGACATGCAGCACGGAGCCGCTGCTCGAGTTGTTCGTCGTTGCGTAGATCGGTGGTCATTGGGGGATCTCCTTCTTCAGATGTTTCAGGGCGCGGTGCAACGTGGACTTCACGGTTCCGGCGGGCCAGTCGAGCGATGCGGCGATGTCGGCTTCGGACCAGTCGAGCCAGAAGCGCAGCACGACGACGGCCCGTTCACGTGCAGGCAAGCGAGTGACCGCCATCCAGGTCTCGTCGATCTCCGGGTTCACTGTCACCGCAGCGACCGGTGCCACGTACTGCGACGCGGTGCGACGACGACGGATCACCGAAATCGCATGGTTCACCACCGAACGATGGAGGTACGCGACCGGTTCGGTCACGTCGCCGGAGCGTCGCTGTAGCCCGGCGAAGCTTTCCTGCACCACCTCCTCGGCGAGCATGCGATCGAGCGTGATCGCCGCGGCAAGGTTCACCAGTCGTCGCCGATGCTCCGTGAAGAGCAACTCGACATCAACGGCGCCATTCGCGGCCGCAGGACGGTGCGCCCGCTGCCCCAGCAGCGGGTCAACCAGCCCGGTCACGATCTGCTCGTCACGAATGTCCACATCATGACCTGACGCACGACCACCCGAATCGGTTCTCACTCGACCGAACTACGGAACCGGACGGGGTTCGGTGAGGTCGATACTGGTGTGAGTCGCACATTCGAACCCATCCGAGCACGACGAGGGGACATTTTGAAGCCAGAGGTCGAACGCGTCGACGAGCGGTTCCAATACTTCTATCGTGACCAGTTCGCGCAGACCGCCCGGCTGGCGCGGATGCTGACCGGCAACCCTGATGTAGCCGACGACCTTGCCCAGGACGCGTTCGTGCGGGTGTTCCGCTACGCGCAGGATTCGAGTCGACCGATCGACAATCCAGCTGCACTGTTGCGCACCACCACGGTGAACCTGTGCCGCAGTTGGCACACATCGCAGCGTCGTCTCCAACTTCGCATGGCACGCCATGGTCCCGACGCCGAGTCGCTCACCGAATGGGAGCACGAGCTCGACGACTCACTTCGACGGCTGCCCTACGACCAGCGCGCAGTCATCGTGTTGCGCTACTGGCTCGGCCTCTCCGAAGCAGAGATCGCCGACGCCCTCGGGTGCCGGCCGGGCACCGTCAAATCCCGTCATTCGCGCGCCCTGCGCATCCTTCGAAAGGAACTGTCATGAGGACCGACCGCCACACCCCCGAATCATCCCACGCGTTCGAAGCCCGCCTGAGCCGCGGCCTGGAACACATCGCCGCACAGACGCCAACCAGTAACCCGCTGGAGTTCGATCCAGAGGCCCTGCCACTGGTGGTCGTCGATATCGAGCAGAACCGACGGCTCGTCCCGTACCTGACTGCGGCTGCCGCAGCGGCGGTCGTCGTCACTGGCATCGTCGCGATCACGAGCCGCACCGATGGACAGCCGGCCGCAACTGCGCCCGTCACCGCAGCTTCCGGCGACACGACGCTGGCCACGACCCCACTGGCTGTTCGCGGCGTGCCGATCTGCGGTGCTGAACTTCCGGTCACCATCGAGATGGACGTGAGCGGCAACACGAGCGGTCCGATCACCGGCCCCGGCCCCGTAGCGGGCGGCACGACGGCCGAAGGGCAGTTCGCCCAGTACTGGCAACTCGCGAGCGGCACCGTCGAGGTTCGTTGGCCGGCGGACCCACGCCAAAAGTACGACCTGGACTCAACCCCGGTTCGCGTCTATCCGTCGGTGTTCGACGGCATGGCGGTCTCCACACAAGCCGACGGCAGCCAGGCGATCGTCGCGCTGTCAAACCTGGGTGGCGTCACGCTCACCATGACCAAGAATGCGGGCGCAGATGGCCTCGCCGCGCCATGCGACGTGCTGCAGGTCCGCTACTCCGACTCGCAGGGCAACCAGACCACCCGCGGCTACAACGTCACGGACTTCAACAGCGACCCGGCGTTCGGCTTGGACCTGAACCCGCTGATCATCTCGACTGAAGCTTCCGCCGGGCCGGACCCCGCCACCGTGGTGTCGTGCGGAGAAGGCGGCATCGACAACGACATGACCGGGCCTGCTTCGCCATCAGCCGCCGACGCGCTGCTCGCCTTCCTCGATTCCGGGCAGTTCCCGGGGCTGATCACGAGCGGCTACAGCGAGTACACGCCGTCGGACACCGAGACGATCTACGCGATCATCACCGACGACAGGCTCATCACCCTCATCACCGTCACCCACACCACCGAGGGCTGGACCGTGACCCACGTCAAAGCACCCGGCTGCTGACACCGGCGATCCGCAGGAGCACTAGTCACCTCCAACATTGCACCCCGCTTCACGCTGGGCCGGAATGTTGCATGCTCGTTGACATTTCGGCCCAGCGTGGCCTGCGGTGCAGCTCTCAGCTCGAGTGGCGAACGATGCCGGCGAGACGAGTCTCGGACACGGCGATGTTGGCGATCGTGGTCGGGTCGACGGTGGTGGGGTCGTCCTCGAGCAGGACGAAATCGGCGTACTTGCCGACCTCCAGTGACCCTGTGATGTCGTCGGCCTGGCATTGCCACGCGGCGTCGAGTGTGATGGCCCGCAGGGCAGCCTCGACGGGAATGCACTCGGCGGCGTTGAGTACGTCGCCGCCTTCGGCCATGATCCGGTTCACCGCGTCCTCCACGTAGCGCAGCGGTTCGAGCGGGGTGACGTTCCAGTCGCTGTGCAGCGATATCCGCAGCCCAGCGGCCAGCGCTGAGGCACAGGGGTCGTAGTGGCTGGAACGCTCGGCGCCGAGGAGCCGGTCGCGGAATGCTTTTCCCCACCAACGCACGTGACCGATCAGGAACGACGGCGACAGGCCGAGCTGGGCCATGCGTTTGATCTGCTCCGGGTGGAGCAGGCTGCAGTGCTCGATGCGGTGTCGATGGTCGGCGCGTGGGTGTGCAGCGAGCGCCTGCTCGAAGGCATCGATGGTGACGTCGATGGCTGCATCACCGTTGGCGTGGACGCCGATCTGCCAGCCATCTCGGTGGGCCTTGGCCACCACGTCGGCCAGCGCCTCGGGCGAGTAGTTGAGTGCCCCGCGTGACTCGGAGCCCAGATACGGGTCGCGCTGGTAGCCGGTGCCGGCCTGGTTCGAGCCGTCGGACCAAGCCTTGATGCCATCGATGCGAAACAGGTCGTCGCCGTGCCCAGGCCGGACGCCACGTTCCATCCACTCGTCGTAGTGCGTCGACACCAACATCCCGCGGTACCGCACGGGCGAGTCGGCGCCGATCGTGGCTTCCAGCAGGTCCAGATCGCTCGTGCCCGCGGTCGCGCCGATACCGCAGTCGTGCAGCAGGGTGACGCCCTTGCTGGCGGCATGCCAGAACAGGTCGTTGATGCGGCGCTTCATCTCGTCAACGGCAAGTCGCGGCAGGCCCTGGGCGAATGCCATCAACGCCGCGGATTCCTCCAGCCGGCCAGTGAGCTCGCCGTCCGCATCGCGAGTGAAACGCGCCGTCGGCGGGTTCGGCGTGTCGCGATCGACGCCTGCCCGTCTGAACGCTTCTGAGTTGGCCCACGCAATGTGCCCGTTGCTCTCGAGGACGATCAGTGGCAGGTCAGGGACGAGCCGGTCGAGCACATCGCGCCCCAGCGACGGGTGGCCGGCCGTGATGCTCGGGTCGAAGTTCTTGGCGAGTACCCAGCCGGTCGACGTGGGTGATGCCGACCGGAGCGCCGCATGGATGTCGGGCTCGGTCGGTGTGGCCATCGGGCTGACGTCGACCCAGTCGGCCAACTGCACCATCACGAAATGCATGTGAGGATCGATGAGGCCGGGCAGCAGCGTGCGGCCGTCGAGATCCAACATTTCGGTGGCGGGCCCGGTCAACCCAGCCAGCTCCTCGATCGACCCAACGGCCACGATTCGCCCGTCGCGTACCGCGACCGTCTCAGCACGAGGCTGCCGATCATCCATCGTGATCACCGGCCCGCCCGAGATCACCAGGTCGGCGAAACGCGTCCGCACCCCTGTCGCGCCACGGTGCTGCCGGCCAGACGCGGCGCGAGCTCTGGGACGTGGGGAGGCGGGCGTCGTCCACGATGAGCGAGAGAGCACGGCGAGCGGGCCACAGGCTTCACACATGACCGAACCGTATCCGATCGGAGAGAACGGGACGCTGGAGGCTGTCGCCGCAAGTGTTTGGGATCCAGCGGAAACGGGAAGCGGGAAAGCGTTGATTCGCCGACGATCGGCCGACACAGCAATCGGAGAGCTCTTGAACACCCGCGTTGATTTCGCCTACCCGCAGCAGGTCGGCTGGTGGCGCCGGTGAGGCGATCCACGACCGGCCACCCGACCAGAGGGTCGTTGCGCGCCCGGGCCTCCGGCGAACTCGACGAGCCGATCGTGGCTGAGCTGTTCAGCATCGAACGGCTGGAGCAGCACGCTCGAACGCTCGCCGCGGCACAACGGGTCCGGCCCGGGTTCGAACGCGGAGAGCCGATTCGGCCTCGTGTCACTGACAACGGGCGCATTCTGCTGGAGGCGTACAGGGTTCTGGCCGACGCTCTCAAAGAGGCTCGGGAGATCACCCCTGCCGCGGAGTGGCTGGTCGACAACTTCGCCATCGTCGATGAGCAGATCCGCGAGATTCACGATGATCTGCCGGCCGACTTCTATCGTGAACTGCCCAAACTGGACAGAGGCCACCTGGAGGGCTACCCGCGGGTACTCGGGTTGGCTTGGGCATACGTCGCGCATACGGACAGTCGTTTCGACCCCGAGGGCCTACGCCGAATGGTCGTCGCGTATCAGGGGGTCGAGACGCTGACGATCGGCGAGCTGTGGGCGCTCGCTATCAGCCTTCGTATCGTGCTGATCGAAAATCTACGGAGACTCGCCGAACGCATCGTCAGTGCCCGCGAGGCGAGGCAGGCCGCCGACGAGTTGGCCGACAGTCTGCTCGGGCTCGGCGACGAACGTTTGCGCTCGGGTTCGGCCACCGTCGACCGTCGCACCTTGGAGCGCCTCTCGACCGCTGGGCGGGTACAGCTGTTCCAGCGCCTGCGTGATCAGGATCCTGCGGCTACTCCGGCGCTGGGAATTTTGGAAGAGATGCTTGCCGCGCACGGAACGACGGCAGAGGAAATGGTCCACACCCAGCATCAGCTGATGGCGATGACGAATGTCACCGTCCGCAACGTGATCACGAGCATGCGTTTGATCTCATGGTTCGATTGGGCCGCGTTCGTCGAGCAGGTCGGTGTTGTGGATGCAGTACTGCGTGGCGGAAGTGCGTTCGCCGAGATGGACTTCACGACCCGTAACCAGTATCGAAACGCTGTCGAGCGAATGGCACGAGGCTCGACAACCACCGAAGTCGAGGTCGCACAGCGAGCCGTCGAGATGGCCGCGGCTCATCGTCACGACCCTACCCACGTGGAGATGAGTGATCCCGGCTACTTCCTGATCGGCGGTGGCCGAGCAGATCTCGAGGAGGCTGTCCATTTGCGGGAAGGTGTACGCAAACGAATCGGACGCGCCCTTCTCTTTGTGAGCGCGCCGCTGTACTTCACGGGTCTGGTGATCGTCACTGCACTCATCCTTCTTCCCGCGCTCGTGATGTCGGGCGACAGCGGCGTCGGAGCCGTCACCATCACGATCTTGGCCCTCGGACCCGCATCAGATCTGGCCGTTGCACTCGTCAACCGTGTCGTGACTCGCTGCGTCGGCCCGCACCCGCTTCCACGAATCGACTTCGACGATGGTGTGCCGACCGACAGGCGAACCCTCGTCGCCGTACCGATGCTGCTGACGACTGTCGCCGACATCGAACAACAAGTGTCAGTCCTGGAAGTTCACTTTCTTGGAAACGGTGCCGGGGACGTGTGGTTCGCTCTTCTGTCGGACTGGCTGGACGCACCCACCGAACACACCGACGACGACGAGAAGCTCCTCAGCGCGGCCGCAGCTGGTATCGATCGGTTGAACGCTCGCTACGGCCCGGACCACGAGGGCGGCGCACGCTTCTTGCTACTCCATCGCTCTCGCCGCTGGAACGAGCGCGAGAAGTGTTGGATGGGGTGGGAACGCAAGCGCGGGAAGCTCGAGGAACTGAATGCCCTTCTGCGTGGTTCGACGTCGACGAGCTACCTGCGGACCCCGGCGCGCGCGTCCTCCATTCCGCCGGCCGGCGTCCGCTACGTCGTGACGCTCGATGCGGACACCAGGCTGCCGCGATCCGCAGTCGGGCAACTCGTCGGCACGATGGCGCATCCACTCAACGAGCCGCGATTCGATCCGCGATTGGGCCGGGTGACGCACGGATACGGCATTCTCCAGCCGCGTATCACGCCGTCGCTACCCACTCCGGAGGACGCATCGATCTACCAGCGCTCGTTCGCCGGGCCCGCCGGTGTCGACCCGTACGCATCGGCAGTGTCGGACGTGTATCAAGACCTGTTCCAAGAGGGCAGCTTCACCGGGAAGGGCATCTACGACGTTGACGCCTTTGCAGCCTCACTGAACCACCGCGTTGCAGAGAACACGCTGCTGAGCCACGATCTGTTCGAGGGCGTTTTCGCACGGGCCGGGCTGGTGACCAACGTCGAACTGTTCGATGAATTCCCCTCCAACTATCTGGTCGACTCGGCCCGTCGGCACCGTTGGGTCCGCGGCGACTGGCAGCTGCTTCCGTGGATCCTCGGGTTCCATGGCCGCGACGAAGGCACCGCCGACCGCGCACAGCGCCGTGTCGGCGCCGTCGGTAGATGGAAGATGTTCGACAACTTGCGGCGTTCCCTTGTCGCTCCGCTGGCCGTCGCAACGATGATCGCCGCGTGGACGATCGGCTCGGTGGCCGCCGGGTGGTGGGTGTCGGTCGTGGTGGTCTCGATGGTGGTTCCCGCAGTGCTGCCCGTGCTCAGCGGCCTCAAACCGCGTCGGCGCGGCATCTCCAAACGCAGTCACCTGCGTGACATTGGCGGCGACCTCACCATCGCGACGGCTCGGATTTTTCTGGGTCTTGCATTTCTCGCTGATCAGGCGTGGCTCATGCTCGATGCCGTGCTGCGAACATTGTGGCGGCTGGTCAGCCGGCGGCACATGCTCGAGTGGCAGACCGCTGCGCAGAGCAAGTCGAAGAGCGACGTGCACCTGGACGGATATTGCCGGCAGATGGTCGGTGGCGTCGCTGTCGCCACTCTGGCCGCTGTCATGGTCGCCGTTCTCCGACCGACGTCATCACCGCTCGCCGTTCCCTTCCTACTGCTCTGGGTCGTCGCGCCGGTGATCGCCTACGTGGTCAGTCGCACGCCCGTGACTGCCGTACCTGAGGAGCTGACCAGCGAACAGATCACGGTGGCCCGATCGTTCGGGCGGCGCACGTGGCAGTTCTTCGACCATTTCGTCGGCGAGCAGGATCACTGGTTGCCACCGGACAACTTTCAAGATGACCCGGTGCCCGCCTTGGCCACGCGCACGTCGCCGACGAACATCGGGATGTATCTGCTCGCAACGGTGACCGCCCGCGACTTCGGATGGATCGGCACTGTCGAGATGGTGGAACGCCTCGATCGGACGCTGGTCACGATCGGGCAGCTCGAGCTGTGGAAGGGGCATCTCTACAACTGGTACGACACACGAACGCTGAAACGACTCGAACCCGACTACGTGTCGACCGTCGACAGCGGCAACCTCTGCGGCCACCTGATCACGATCTCGAACGCGTGCCGGCAAGCTGCCGACCGGCCATTGCCGATCGAGGCCGCGGCCGCAGGAATCGACGACGCTGTGGCGCTGCTCGGTGATGCCGTGGCCGTCATTGACAATGATCCGCGAAGCCAGACGCTGACGCTCGAACACCTCGCCGCGTGCATCGAGTCCATCGTCACACTTCAGGCGTCCCCCGTCTCCCATGCCGATTGGCCGAATCGCCTCGCCCGACTCGACGAGTTGTCGGCAACACTCGTCGACATCGTCGCCGTCCTGACGGCCGAGAGTGGTCGCGGCGACGATGACGAGTTGACCACTTGGGCGATGGCGGTGCGGGCAGCGGTCACGAGCCATCAGCGCGATCTGGCCGCGCTGCCCGCGATCGCAGAGCTCGCGCCGGCTACCACGCTGGCACAGATTGCCGACCAGCCGAGTGCGGGGCCATCAGGGCCGGCCGCCCAACTCGTCGGCAGCCTCGAGGCCGTCGGCGACCTCTCCAATCGACTGGCGATGGCGATGGACTTCACATCGTTGTTCGATCCCGTACGCAAATTGTTCTCCATCGGCTACCGGGTCACGGACGGCGCGCTCGACCCGAGCTACTACGACCTGCTCGCCTCCGAGGCACGGCTGACGAGCTTCGTGGCGATCGCCAAGGGCGACGTTCCGGCGGAACACTGGTTCCGGCTCGGTCGCTCACTGACACCGGTGGGACGCGGATCGGCCCTGGTGTCGTGGTCCGGCTCGATGTTCGAATACCTGATGCCGAACCTCGTGATGCGCTCGCCGGCAGGCAGCCTTCTCGCACGGACCGCTCGACTCATCGTCGCCCGCCAGGTGCGCTACACCGCCGAGTTGGGCATCCCTTGGGGCATTTCCGAGTCGGGCTACAGCGTTCGCAACCTCGATCAGATCTACCAGTACTCCGGATTCGGAATTCCTGGGCTCGGGCTGAAACGCGGGCTCGGAGATGACATAGTGATCGCCCCCTATGCGAGCGGTCTGGCCGCCATGGTCCAGCCGAACGCCGCCATCCGCAACCTCGAGCGGTTGCAGGAGCTGGGCGCACTCGCCCGCTACGGCTTTCGCGAGGCCCTCGATTTCACCGCTCGACGCGTACCGGACAACCAGCCATTCGTGCTGGTGAAGAGCTACATGGCGCACCACCAGGGAATGTTGTTGGTCGCGATCGGCAACGTGCTGAACAACTTCGCAATGGTCGAGCGCTTCCATGCCGAGCCGATGGTGGAGGCCACCGAACTCGTGCTGCACGAGCGCATGCCGCGCAATGCGTTGGTGGCTCGTCCGCTCTCGCAGGAGATCACCAGCGAGGCCGACGTTCGAGACACGGTCCCACCGATCCTGCGCACCTTCTCGTCCCCCAATGATTCGATCCCTCGGTCGCATCTCCTCTCGAATGGCCGCTACTCGGTGATGGTGTCGGCCGCCGGTTCCGGATACAGCCGGTGGAACGACCTCGCCGTGACGAGATGGCGAGAGGACGTCACCCGCGACGCGTGGGGAAGCTACGTGTACCTGCGCGACACGGCGAGTGGTGTCGTGTGGTCGGCGGCGCACCAACCGGCAGGTGTTGAAGCAGATGCGTACGAGGTTGCGTACTGCGAGGAGGCAGCAACGTTCATACGTCGCGACGGCCCGATCACCACGACGCTCAAGGTCCTCGTATCGGCAGAGGACGACGCCGAAATCCGGCGGGTGTCGCTCACCAACCTCGGGGCACGCCCACGAGAGATCGAGCTGACGTCGTACCAGGAGGTCGCATTGGCGACCCAGGCGGCGGATGAGGCTCACCCGACCTTCCAGAACTTGTTCGTCCGCACGGAATTCGTTGCCGACGCAGGAGCGCTGCTCGCCACCCGCCGGCCACGTTCGCCGGAGGACCCGTCGATATGGGTTGCTCACGTCGCGACGGTCGAAGATCACGACGGCGGTTTCATCCAGTACGAGACCGACCGAGCCAGGTTTCTCGGCAGGGGCCGTTCAGTTCGCAACCCGGTCTCGGTGACCGACGGTCGGCCCCTCTCGAACACCGTCGGAGCAGTCCTCGACCCCATCTTGAGCCTGCGCTGCAGGGTCACGATCGCGCCGGGCGACACGGTTCACGTCGTTTTCACCACAGCAGTGGCGGACAGCCGAGAACTCGTGCTCGATCTTGCCGACAAGTACCGAGCACCGGCCGCCTACGAGCGAGCGGCAATCGTGGCGTGGACGCGCGCTCAGGTGCAACTTCACCATCTCGGCATCAGCCCGGCGGAGGCACAGGTGTTCCAACGGTTGGCCAATCGGGTGATCTACTCCGA
>Ga0209476_10001170_pt1 | contig 17797 bp, 14 predicted proteins | sample KloWWTrecipitate_FD_187179 | JGI IMG/M metagenome (GOLD analysis project Ga0209476, IMG submission 187179) | Active sludge microbial communities from Klosterneuburg, Austria, studying microevolution and ecology of nitrifiers - Klosterneuburg... | ecosystem: Engineered > WWTP > Aerobic digester... | reverse complement strand
TGGTCAGCAGTCTGAATGGTTTCGACGCCGACAATCCCGCCGTCTACGGCGCGGTGATCGGCATCCTCATGCTGGCTGCGCTGATCGCGATCCTCGTTCCGGCGCGCCGTGCATTGCGCGTCGATCCACTGGTGGCGCTGCGCCATGAATGACCGTTTTCCCCATCGCTTCGGGAGCGCCCATGAACATCGCCACTGATTTGCGCTTCGCCTTGCGCAGCCTGCGTTCGCGCATAGGCCTGACCTTGTTTGCCGCCGCTTCGCTGGCGGTCGGACTGGCTGCGGCGATCGCGATTTATTGCGTGATCGATGCGGTGATGTTGCGCAGCTTGCCGTATCCCGACGCCGATCGCCTCGTGCAGATCCGCGAATTGTCCAATGAAGGCCATGCGATGAACGTGGCCGGGCCGAACTACAGCGATCTCGCCGCCGGAATCGACGAGTTCGAGGCGATGGCGGGTTACGGCTACGGCTCCGGCACCGTGCAGGCGGGCGAGCAGACGGTACGCGGCGTCATTGCCTCGACCGTGGGCGGATTCTTCCAGGTGCTCGCCAGCACGCCGATGCTTGGGCGCGCCTACACGCGCGACGACCGCGAGCCGTTTGCGGTGATCAGCCAGTCGTTGTGGCAATCGCTGTTCCAGGGTCGTGCCGATGTGCTCGGCCAACGCGTCATCGTCGATGGCGAACGCTATTCGGTGGTTGCCGTGATGGCGGCGGATTTTGCTTTTCCGGAAAGCACCGGAGTCTGGATTCCATACCGAGACGACATTGGCAACTCGCGCACCGCGCACAACTGGCGCGTGCTCGGTCGCCTGAAGCGCGCCGGGGATCTCGCTCAGGCACGCCTGGCGGCCAGTGCGCTCGCCACGCGACTCAAGCAGGCGCATGGAAGCCAGACCGACGCGGAAAATTTCGAATTGACGCCATTGGCCGAAGCCATCGCCGCGCCGGTGCGCAGCGGCTTGCTGCTGCTCGCCGCCGGCACGGCTTTCCTTTTGCTGATCGCGATCACCAACACCACTCATCTGTTGCTCGCGCTGAATGCCTCGCGCAGTCGCGAATTCGCCGTGCGCGCGGCACTGGGTGCCAGCGACCTGCGCCTGGCGATGCAGGTTTTTCTCGAAAGCCTGCTGATCGTCGGCATGGCCACGCTGGGTGCGCTCGGCATTGCCGCTGCCGCGCTGCGCGTCCTCGTGCATGCCGCAGGCGAGAGCTTGCCGCGTGCGCAAGGCATCCGTCTCGATGGCGCGAGCATTGCGATCAGCCTCGTCGCTGCGTTGGCCATCGCCGTGATTGCCACGCTGGCGGTGCTCTGGAGCACGCGGCACACGGCCACGATGGCGACCTTGCGCGAGAGCGGTCGCGGACAGTCGCCCGGGCGACAGCAGTTGCGCACGCGCGGCCTCCTGCTCGTTGCCCAGACCGCATTGACCACCGTGCTGCTGATCGGCACGGCCTTGCTCGCGCGCAGCTTCGTCCAGTTGCTCAATGTCGATCCCGGTTTCAACGCCGATGGCGCGATTGCCGTGCAGGTTTCACAGCCGTGGACGCAGGATGCGGAAGTCGCTGCCGAAACGGCACGGCGCTATGCCACATTGATGCAGGAATTCGCGGCAATCCCCGGCGTCAGCGTGGTCGGTGGCGTCAGCAGCCTGCCGCTGACTTCCGAGGGCGCCAACGGCAGCTTCTTCGATGGCGCGGTGAGCAATTTCGATCAGGCACCACCGGCACCGATCGGCAATGCCGAATTCCGCGTCGCCAGCCCCGGCTACTTCGAGGCCGCCGGCATCCCGCTGCTGGACGGACGCGCTTTCGCGGAAACCGATCACGCCGAGGGCGGCCACGTCGCGGTGATCAGCGCCGCCGTGGCCAAGGCAACCTGGGGCGATCAGGATCCGCTCGGCAAGCAGATCCAGTTCGGCAACATGGATGGCGACCTGCATCTGCTGACCATCGTCGGTGTCGTCGGCGATGTGCGCCAGCATGGCCTCGATCGCGAAGCAGTCGGCACGGTCTATGTCGATCTCGCCCAGCGTCCGCAAGTTGCCGCTGAATTCAACATCCTCGTACGCACGCGCTTGCCGATGGCGGCTGTCATGCCATCGCTGCGTCGCGTGCTCGAAACCAGCGCGACAGGCATTCCCTACAGCGTGCGCCCGCTCGCCGAAGTGCGCGCCAGTTCGCTCGCCGATCGACGCTTCAGCCTGCTGTTGCTCGGCGCCTTTGCCGGTGTCGCCTTCACCCTCGCGATCAGCGGCCTGTACGGGTTGATGGCGTTTGCGGTGGGGCAGCGCCAGGGCGAGTTCGCCTTGCGCCAGGCGCTCGGCTCAACGCGCCAGCGCATTGCTGCGCTGGTCGTCAAGGGCGGCATGCGCATCGGCATCACCGGTGTCGTGGTCGGTGCAATCGGCGCGGTCGCGCTGGCGCGCGTGGCGGGCAACCGCATGCAGGGCGTTCCAACCATCGATGTGCCGGCCTTGCTCGGTGTCTGCATCGTGCTGCTGATCACATTGCTGGTTGCTTGTCTTTTGCCCGCACGTCGCGCAAGCGCGATGACTCCGCGCGATGCGCTGATGTGATTGGGCCGTGACGATGTTTCTTGTCTCCGACGAAGTGGATGTCGCAGGACGCGGTTTCCGTCGCTTGTCCCCTCTTGGGGGCGATGCTTTTCTGAAATCCGCGGCAAGGGCATCGGGCCTGAAGGTCCCTCCTGCAGAGGCACATCGGCAATGAAATCCCTGTTGACCCCTTTCCTGGAACAAGGAATGCACCATGCTCGCTGATTTCCGCTTTGCCCTGCGCGCCTTGCTGCGGTCGCCGGTGTTCACCGCCGTGTCCGTGTTGATGCTGAGTGCCGGCATTGGCCTGTCGATCTTCATGTTCAGCAGCATCAATGCCTTCGTGCTGAAGCCACTGCCGTTTCCCGATCCGGATCGGCTGGTACATTTCGAGTACACCGACAGCCGCGCGACTTCGCGCAACCTGGCCGTGCCGGCGCTGGACTGGCTGGATTTGCGCGAGCGCCAGAAAAGCCTGCAATCGCTCGCCGCCTACACGGTCGGCACGGCCAACCTCGGCGGCATCGATGGCCCGGCCGAGCGTCTTTCCGGGGCGTGGATCAGCGCCGATGCCTTGTCGACCCTCGGCGTCGTGCCGATTCTCGGTCGCGATCTTGCCGCGCCCGACCAGGGCGAAGGCGCAGAGCCGGTGGCGGTGATCGGATTCGACTTGTGGCAGCAGCATCTGAATGCGGACCCGGCGGTGATCGGTCGATCCTTGCGCATCAATGGCAAGCCGACGCGCGTGATCGGCGTGATGCCGCGCGATTTCGCCTTCCCCATGGCCGAATCGCTTTGGTTGCCGTTGTCGAGTGGTCGAAGCCCGGGACCTGGCGCAGACCAGATTCGGGTCAAGACCTTCGGCCGCTTGTTGCCCGGTGTTTCGATGGCCCAGGCGCAGGCCGATTTCACCAACCTGATGAGCGGGCTTGCTGCAGAACGCGGCGAGCCCTTGCGGGGCGATCAGGCCAAGGTCGAGGCGTTCGCCGATGAGTTCATCCTGCCGCAGATCCTCGGTGCCACCCGGACCATGTTCATCGCCGTCCTGCTGGTGTTGCTGATTGCCTGCGCGAACGTTGCCAGCCTGGTCATGGCGCGCTTCTCGGCGCGCGCGCGCGAGCTTTCCGTGCGCAGCGCACTCGGTGCGAGCCGAGGTCGCCTGGTCAGGCAGGTAATGAGCGAATCGATGATCATCGCCGCGCTGGCAGGCATGCTGGGTTACGCCGGTGCCGAAGTCGCCGGTCAGTTGATGACGCGGACGATGACCGCAGGCAACGGCTTCATGCCTTACTGGGTCAACTACAGCACGGATTGGCACGATCTGGCCTTCAGCGGCGGCATTGCCCTCGCTGCGGCGCTGCTCGCCGGGTTGCTGCCGGCATTGCGCGCCGGTCGCGTCGATATTCAATCCGGATTGCGCCAGGGCAGCACGGGCAGCATCGGCGATGGCAGCAAGTTGGGGCGCTCGCTGGTGGCCGCCGAAGTGGCCTTGAGCGTGATCTTGCTGGTTTGCGCCGGGGTCGCCATCCGCAGCGCGTTGCAGGCGCAGGAGGCGCCGCTCGGCATCGACACCGGGCAAGTGCTGAGCGGGCGCATCGCGATGTTCGAAGCCGATTATCCGGATGCCGCCGCACGCCTGCGCTTCACCGATGATCTCGCGCCGCGCTTGCACGCCTTGCCCGGCGTCAGCGCCGTCGCCTTTGCCAGCACCTTGCCGCTGATGGGTTACGAGCGTCAGAAATATGCACGTGTCGGTGACGAGGCGATCGAAGACAAGGATCGTCCGCAAGCCTGGTCATCGAGTGTCAGCGATGATTTCTTCAAGGTGTTCGGCATCGCCTTGCGCGAAGGCCGTGGATTCGATGCACGTGATACGGCCAGCAGCCCGCTGGTTGCCGTGGTCAGTGCCGGTTTCGCAGCGAAGGTCTGGCCGCATGCGAGTGCGCTCGGCCAGCGCGTTCAGCTGAATCCGAAGGATGCGCAAAGTCCGTGGCTGGAAGTGGTCGGTGTCGTCGCCGACAGCCTGCAGGCCGATTACCTGATCACTGCCGCGACCCTTCCGGCGCATCGCGGTGATGGCAATGTGTTCCGCCCGATCAGCCAGAATCCGCCGGCCATCGTCAGCTTTGCCCTGCGCGCCGAGGGCAATGTCGCGGCCCTGGGCGAAGCAGTGCGCAGCGCGGTTCGCGGCGTCGATGCCAATCTGCCGGTGTACTGGTTGCAAGGCATGAACCAGTGGCGCGACAAGATGCTCTGGGGCAGCAACATCATTGCCGACCTGTTCGGCGTCTTCGCCGTGTTCGCGCTGTTGCTGGCCGTTGCCGGCATTTACGCCGTGCTGGCATTCGACGTCAATGCGCGCACCCGCGAGATCGGCGTGCGCCGCGCCCTCGGTGCCGGATCGCGTGGCGTGCTTGGCCTGGTGCTCAAACGTGGTGCGCGACAAGTCATCATCGGCCTGGTCATCGGTATCCCGCTGGCCTTGGCTTTCTCGCGCCTGCTGGGTGCCGTGGTCATGCCGGGCGCAGCGAACGACCCGCTGGTTTACGCGCTGGTGATCGCGGTTCTCGCCGCAGCCTTGTTGTTCGCCGCCTTGATTCCCGCCCGCCGCGCCTTGCGTGTCGATCCGATGCTGGCCTTGCGCAATGAATGAGTATTCCTGCCCGGCAAGAGCGGGTTACGTCGAGTCAGAGGATGCGCAGATGCTTCGGCTTTGCGCCGCGCACGGCGTCGAGCGAAATCCCCTGATCGAAGGTCACCAGGGCGCCAGCGTGCTCGACGGCAAGTGCGAGCAGGTAGAGGTCGGTGATCTGGTTGTGTCCGTGGACACGCGCGAAATCGGCGACACGATCATCGCGCAGGCTGATGTCGTCGGGCCAGAATTCGTGATCGAGTTCGAGGCAGGAGCGCGCAAGCTGGCGGCGTACGCGATCGAGCCCGACCGCGCCGCGACGTCCGTACATCGGCAGGTTCATGACCCGGATGACACCGTTCTCGACCAGCGGACAGGTGGCGATGCGCACGCGCGGCGTCGCGATGAAGGCATTGGCACGATCGGCAGCGACGTGGGCGTCGTCGAACAGTGCGACCCAGACATTGACGTCGAGCAGATGGCGCATCAGATCCCCTCGCGCTCCATCAGTTCGCGGACATGTTCGATCGTGATGGTCTCGTCGCGCGCGGGCAGCAGCGCGAAGCGCCCGCGCAACTTCTGCGTGCGCGTCGGCTCGGCGATGCGCGCTTGCGCGCCGCTGCGCACCAGTTCGGAAACGGCCTCGCCGAGGCTGATGCGCTCGCGTTCGGCCAGCCGCCGCGCCACCAGCAAGGCGTCTTCGGCGATGGAAAGTGTTGTACGCATGGTAATTGTCTACGCATCAAAACATCATTTTGATGCTATCACATCCACCAATGCCGCGCTACCGCATGTGGATTTGCCAAGTGAAGCCCGTGAACGGGTTGAGGCATTTCAGGTCGAAGCGCGGTCTGCGGCTTCCATTGGGTCGGCGAGGGTTCGGTGAATATTCGCTCGCTTTATCGCTCAGTCCAGCGTGCGCCGATGGCCGCACTGGTGGTGATCGTGTTGGTTGCCATCGTCGTGGCGGTGAATGCCAGCACGTTCTCGGCGATCCATGCCTTGCGCTGGAAAGCGCTGCCGTATGTCGATGGCAATGCCTTGCTGGAGATGCGCGGTGACATGCGCAAGTTCGACTTCATTGCCGGGTTGAACGCAGGAATTCGCGATGCGCTGGAGGCCTATCGCACGCATTTTTCCGGGGTCGCGGGGTTCACCGGGGCAGGGCAGGAGCGCTTCGATGCGAGCGGGCAGGGTTGGCGTCTGGCCCAGGTGACACCGCGTTTCGAGCAGGTTCTCGGCATCGCCCCGGCGCTCGGGCGCAGCATCGTCGATGGCGATGCGATCGACGGTGCGGATCAGGTGATGGTGATTTCGGATCGTGCCTGGCGCGAGCGCTTCAATGCCGATCCTGCGGTGATCGGGCGGATGGTCGATTTCGGCAAGATGAAACTCGCCGTGATTGGCCAGGAATCCGCTGACCCAGAAAATCCCGTTATCAGGAAACAAGCATGATCCATCTCGAGAAAGTCGAAAAATCCTTTGCGCTCGCCGGTGGCCGCAGCTGGGTGTTGCGCAACATCAACCTCGACATTGCCGAGGGCGAGTTCGTCAGCGTGATGGGGCCTTCGGGTGCGGGCAAGAGTTCGCTGCTCAACGTGCTGGGCATGATGGATCACGACTGGCAAGGCGGATACATGCTCGATGGCGTTGCCGTCGACAAGCTCGATGCAAAGAAGCGCCAGGCCTTGCAGCGCGACAAGATCGGTTTCATCTTCCAGCATTATCATTTGATCGATGACCTGAAGGTCTGGGAGAACCTCGATCTGCCCTTGCAGTATCGCGATGTGCCGGCCAGGGAGCGCGCATCACGTGTCGCCGACCTGCTTGATCGTTTCCAGATCGTCGGCAAGAAGGATCTCTATCCGAGCCAGCTTTCCGGCGGCCAGCAGCAGCTGGTTGCGGTGGCCCGCGCGGTCATCACGCGGCCACGCCTGTTGCTTGCCGACGAGCCAACTGGAGCCCTGCATTCGGGCCAGGCGCGCATCATCATGGATCTGCTCGGCGAACTGCATGGCGAGGGCATGAGCATCGTCCAGGTCACCCACAACGAAGCCTTTGCGGCAGAGGCGCAACGCATCATCCGTCTGCGCGATGGCTGGATCGAGACGCCGTGATGCGAAAGTTGCGCAAGCAGGCCGTACCCCGCAGGATGAACACAGCGCAAGCCCGCGATCACGGAAGCCCCCATGGCTGCATCTGAAAAGCCGCACATCCTCATTGCCGACGACCAACGTGATGTGCGCGAAGCCTTGCGTCTGCTGCTGAAGAGCGAAGGCTGGAACTGCACGGCCGTCGAAGGCCCGAGAGAAGCGCTCGATGCGGCACAGAAAAAGCACTTCGATGTTGCCTTGATCGATCTCAACTACACGCGCGATACCACCTCGGGTGCCGAAGGGCTCGAACTGTTGCGTGAGCTGAAGACGGTCGACGAGGAGCTTCCGGTCGTGGTGATGACGGCCTGGGGCACGATCAACATGGCGGTCGAGGCAATGCGCCATGGTGCCGGCGATTTCATCGAGAAACCCTGGGACAACCCGCGCCTGATGAGCGTGCTCGGCAACCAGCGCGCGCTGGGTCGCGCACGGCGTCGCGGGCAGCGCCTGCAAGCCGAAAACACCTTGCTGCGGGGTCCTGCCGCCGAAGGTTTCGTGGCCGAAGCGCCATCCATGCGACGCCTGCTTGAACGCCTTGCACGGGTAGCGCCATCGTCTGCGAACGTGTTGATCCTCGGCGAGAACGGCACCGGCAAGGGCGTCATCGCGCGCCTGCTGCACGATGCTTCCCGGCGCGCCGATGCGAGCTTCGTCAAGGTCAACATGGGCGGCATCCCGCAATCGGTTTTCGAGGCGGAGATGTTCGGCCATGTGCGCGGCGCCTTCACCGATGCCAAGTCCGATCGCATCGGACGTTTCGAACTGGCCGATGGCGGCAGCTTGTTTCTCGACGAGATTGCCAACATCCCGCTTGCCCAGCAGCCGAAGTTGTTGCGCGTGCTGGAGGATGGCGAACTCGAACGCGTCGGTTCCTCACGCACGCTGAAGGTGGACGTGCGCCTGATCTCGGCGACCAATGCCGACTTGCCGGCTGAAGTGGCGAACGGCACGTTCCGCAAGGACCTGCTGTTTCGCCTCAACACGGTCGAGCTGCATCTGCCGCCGCTGCGCGAGCGTGGCGAGGATATCCCGTTGTTGGCCGAATCCTTCCTCGATCGCTTCGGCAAGCGTTATCAGCGCGAGGGCATGCGTTTTTCGCCATCGGCGCTGAATGCGCTGTGCGCCTATACCTGGCCGGGCAACGTGCGCGAGCTGTCGCATGCGATCGAACGCGCGGTGTTGATGGCGGTCGGCGACGTTCTCGATGCCTCGGCGCTGAATCTCGCCTCGGGCGCTGTGGCGGTCGGCGCAGGTGCGATGGCTTCGCCTTCCGCCAATGGCCAGGTCACGGTCGAGGAAGCCGAAAAGCAGCTCGTGCGCCAGGCGCTGGAGAAAACCGGCGGCAATATCCAGCGCGCCGCCGCACTGCTTGGCTTGAGTCGGCCTGCCTTGTATCGGCGCATGGAAAAATACGGCATTGAATAGGTTTTTCCTTCCCCCCTCGGGAGAACGAGAGAAAAAGTTCTCGGTAGAGAGAAATTTTGCAACAACGGAATGCTTCTCCCAGAGGCGGAAAAGCTGCCGACAGGCTGATGAGGGCGGGCGAAGCGTGATGTGCAGGCATTTCGAAAAGCGGCGCTTCGCGCCATTTGATCAGCGTTGCCCTAGTACAGTTGGCGTCAGGCGCCGAGATTGCGCGGCCTGATTGGCACGGCACGATGGAGATTGCGTCTCGGCTCATTCCAGGATCCCTTGATGTCGATTGAATTGAATCAGCGTCGGGCGCGCGCCAGGCGCTGGGGTTACGAGACGCGGCTGCTGCTCGGCGGGTTGATCGTGGCGATGCCGGCGCTGTTGAGCTTGCTTGTCGTGCTCTGGGTTCACGAGCCGCCGCACGCTTACGCATGGCTTTTATCGATAGTCATCACCGTGATCACGGTATTGCTCGCGCTGGAGCTGCGCCGGCGCGCGATTTATCCGCTGCGAACACTGTCGAACCTGCTCGAAGCCTTGCGTGAAGGCGACTACAGCTTGCGCGGTTCTGCGGCGCGCCGTGGCGATGCGATTGGCGAGGTTGTCATCGAGATCAACACGCTGGCGCAGACCCTGCGCGAGCAGCGCCTCGCCGTTGAAGAGAAGAGCGCGCTGCTGACCAAGGTGATTGCCGCGCTCGATATCGCGGTGCTGGCCTTCGATGCCGAGAGTCATCTCAAGCTTGCCAATCCTGCTGCCGAGCGCTTGCTCGGTTCGTCATTCAATTTCTTGAAGGGGCGCTCGGCCGCTGCGCTGGGTCTTGGCGATTGCTTGTCGTTGACCGAGCCGTGCATCAGCGAGCGCAGTTTCGCCGGCGGCAATGGACGTTGGGAAGTGCGCCGTGCGGTGTTTCGCGAGGACGGTCGGCCGCACGATCTGCTCGTCATCACCGACCTGAGCCGGACCCTGCGCGAGGAAGAGCGCTTGGCCTGGCAGCGCCTGTTGCGCGTGCTCGGCCATGAATTGAACAACTCGTTGGCGCCAATCCGCTCGATGGCCGCGACCCTGGCCAAGCTGCTTGCGGTCGAGCCCATGGCCGAGGATTGGCGTGACGATGCAGGCAGCGCACTTGGCGTGATCGGCGATCGTGCCGAAGCGCTGGCGCGATTCATGGCGCGCTATACCGCATTCGCCCGCTTGCCGCCCCCGAAGCCGAGGCGTTTTGCTTTCGCCGAGCTGGTCCAGCGCGTCGCCCATCTTGAGCAGCGCATGGCGGTCGTGGTCGAAGCCGGTGCCGCTGTCGATATCGATGCCGATCCGGACCAGATCGAGCAGGCGTTGATCAATCTGCTCAAGAATGCGGTTGACGCGACCTTGCCGGACGGCGGTGAAGTTCGCATCCGCTGGCAATGCATTGACAGTGAATTGAGCATTGAAATAATCGATGCGGGCAGCGGCCTGCCGCACACGGAAAACCTTTTCGTGCCGTTCTTCACGACCAAACCCGGTGGCTCCGGCATCGGCCTTGTGCTGGCGCGGCAGATTTTCGAAGCGCATGGCGGCAGTCTGACTCTCGAGAATCGCGGCGACGCGCAAGGTTGCTTCGCGCGTGGCATCCTGCCGCGCTGAAACACGTTCATCACGGAATCCGGCGATGCATGCGACGGCAACAACGAACGAATCACCGCGTCCGGGACGCCACAACGCCCGCTTCGCCCTGGCCTTGCTGGGCGCATTCCTGCTCGTCTTCGCCTTGCTTGCCGTCAATCCGGAAACACGCGAAGACTGGCTGCTGGAAAACATGCTCGCCGTCGCCGCCCTGGCCTGGCTGATCCCCTCGTATCGACGCCTGCCCTTGTCGAATCTCGCCTGCGGCCTGCTTTTCGTGTTTGGCGTGCTGCACGAAATTGGCGCGCATTACCAGTATTCCAACGTGCCCTACGATCGCTGGTTTGCGGCCATCAGCGGCGGCCATTCGCTGGATGCGCTGTTTGGCTTCGAGCGCAACCAGTACGATCGGCTCGTGCATTTCCTCTACGGCCTGCTGATCACCCCGGTGGCCGCCGAAGTGATTTCCGCGCGGATTCGCCTGCGCGGAGCCTGGCTGTTCCTGCTGCCGGTCACCTTCGTCATGTCGCACTCGCTGATCTATGAATTGATCGAATGGTTTGCCGCCAGCCTGTTTGGCGGTGACCTCGGCCAGGCCTATCTAGGCACCCAGGGCGATGTCTGGGATGCACAGAAGGACATGGTCCTCGCCACGCTCGGCTCGCTGATCGCACAACCGCTGTGGATATGGCGCCGCGGCAGGCATTGAACTCGGGCATCGCGGCGGGCGGGATGATCCGCACTTGAACCTGTTTGCGCTCTCGCGTATCACGACAGGGTCTCCATCACGGTGATCCGCTCATGCGATTGATCTGCGCAACATGTTTCCTCTTCGCCACCGCCGCGAGCCTGCAGGCAGCCGAGCGGCGCGTCATCACCCACGAAGACCTGTGGCTGATGCCGCGTGTCGGCGCACCGGTGATCAGCCCCGACGGCAAGCATGTCGTGTTTCCGCTGAGCGAACCGTCCTACAAGAAGGAGGAGCAGGTTGCGGACCTCTGGCTGGTGCCAAGCGATGGCAGCCAGCCGCCGCGTCGCTTCACCTCGGTCAAGGGCACGGAATCCGATCCGGCCTGGAGCGATGACAGCCGCCGCCTTGCCTTTTCCGCCAAGCGTGGCGACGACAAGGAAAACCAGATCTACATCATCGACATGGACCGGGCCGGCGAGGCGCAGCGGACGACACGGATTTCCACGGGTGCCGCGGCGCCGCAGTTCTCGCCGGATGGCTCGCACATCCTCTTCACCAGCAGTGTGCATGCCGCCGCCCTCAACGATGCCGACAGCGAACGCCTCGACAAGGAGGAAAAGGACCGCAAGTTCAAGGCGCGCACCTACACCTCGTATCCGATTCGTGATTGGGACAAGTGGATCGATGGCAAGCAGACCCACCTTTTCGTGCAGAAGGTCGGCGCGCAGGATGCGCGGGACCTGCTCGCCGGCACTGCCTTGGTCAAGTTGCCGGGCTTCGCACTGGCCAAGGGCTCGGCGCGCTGGACACCCGATGGCAAGGCGATCGTGTTCGCGGCGAGTCGCAATCGCAATCGCGCCGCCTTTTCCTTCATCAATGATGATCTGTGGATGGTTTCCATCACCGGAGGCGAGCCGCGTCGACTGACCGGAAACGAGGCGCTCGATGGCGGCGATTCCTGGTCCTCGCCGCGTTACAGCCACGATGGGCGACATTTGTTCGCCATCGTCGAGCCGCGGACCGACAAGGTCTACAACGCCCGTCGGGTTGCCATGCTCGATTGGCCGTCGATGCGCGATGCCGGGCGCATCCACCTTCCCGATGGACGCGAGATCACCGATTTCGCCATTTCGCCGGATGGCAAGAGCGTGGAAATGCTGGGCGAGGATGTGGGGCAGGTGAAGCTCTATCGAGCACCGCTGCGTGCCGGCGAAGCATCCCTGGTCGGCGCACCGGAGCGCGGCATGTATTCGAATCTGGAAATCGGCGGCAGCCGTTCACCGGTCAGGATCGCCGCCTATCAAAGTGCAACCGAGCCCCCGGAAATCGTGCGCCTGCATGCGGATGGTCGCGGGTTCCAGCGCCTGACCACCTTCGCCAGTGCCAAAGCCGCCACCCTGGATCTTCCGGCAGTCGAGAATTTCTGGTTCAGCAACCAGCGCGGCCAGCGCATCCACAACATGATCGTGCGTCCGCCGGCGTTTGATCCCGCAAAGAAGTATCCCCTGCTCGTGCTGATGCATGGCGGGCCGTATTCGCAATGGCAGGATGCCTGGGTGTTGCGCTGGAACTATCACCTGCTGGGAGCGGATGGCTATGTCGTGCTGCTGACCAATTACGTCGGTTCGACCAGCCAGGGCGAAGCATTCGCGCAAGCCATCCAGGGTGATCCGTTGAAAGGCCCGGCCGACGACATCAACCAGGCAGCCGATGAGGCAATCACGCGCTACGCATTCATTGATGGCAGCCGCCAATGCGCGGCGGGGGCCAGCTACGGCGGCCACCTCGCGAACTGGTTGCAAGGCACGACCACGCACTACCGCTGTCTGATCAGCCACGCCGGCCTGGTCAATCTCGAAACACAATGGGGAACCAGCGACAACTCCTATGAACGCGAAATTTCCTCGGGCGGACCGGTCTGGCAACAAGGCGCAGTCTGGCGCGAGCAGAATCCGATCCGCCTGGCGGCCCACTTCAAGACGCCGGTGCTGGTGAGTTTCGGCGAGAACGATTTCCGCGTGCCGCTCAATAACGGCCTCGAATACTGGACCGCTTTGCAGCGCCAGCAAGTCGAAGGCAAGCTGATCATTTTCCCGGACGAGAACCACTGGATCATGAGTGGCGAGAACAGTCGCTACTACTACGACCAGGTTCGTGACTGGCTAAGGCACTATCTGATACCGGATGCGCAGGGCGGCAATACGTCACCTGCTGCGGCAAAGGCACAATGAAAAGAAAGCCCCGCAATGCGGGGCTTTTCTCCAAACGGGAGAGCAAGCAGGTTATTTCGCCTTCAGGCCCGAGGCATCGACGTCAACGACGCCCTTGATGCCCTTGGCCACGGCAATGGCCTTGTCGACAGCGGTCTTCGAATCAAGCACGCCGATCAAGGTGACCACGCCGTTGACGGTTTCCACCGAGATGTCGGTGCTCTTGATGCCTTCGGTCGTGGCCAGATCGGCCTTGACCTTGGTCGTGATCCAGGTGTCGGTCACCGGCTGCTCGGAATCCATGTCGGCGGCATTTTCCGCCGGCATCGCCTGCTCGGCGGCGAGGACGAGACTGGAACCGCCAAACAGGAAGGCCATGCCAAGGACGATGCTGCCGAAACGCTTGCTGGTATTTTTCATGGGAACTCTCCAAATGTGGGTTCGACTCCGCGAGGCGGAGCGAGATCCGCTGATGGCAATCGACTTGCAGCGACACGATCAGCGAACTCGGCGGCGAGTCTCGCCGTGTGCAAACGTATCGGCACTGAACAACGGGGATTTAACGCGATTGCGGGGGTGCTGGCGTTCAGCCTCGCGGCACCTCAGGCAGGCACGAAAAACTCGCGCGCCAGCAATCCGTAGATCGCACTGTCCTGTATTTCGCCCTGCACATGCCAGCGCTCGCGCATTAGCCCTTCCTGGCGGAAGCCGAGTGTTTCCAGCAATCGACATGAGGCTGTGTTGCGTGGATCGACATCGGCTTCGATGCGCAGGTAGTCGAGTGCATCGAACGCATGCCTGAGCACGGTCGTCAATGCCTCGCGGCCGATGCCGCGCCGCCAGTGCGCGCTGGCCAGGGCATAACCGATCTCGGCGCGATGATGCCGGGGATTGAGCGAGAACAGGGTCGTCGTGCCGATCACCCGGTCGTCCTCACGCAAGGCGATGCCCCATTGCAGGTGCGTGCCGTTGATGCGACCGGCATCGATGTTGCGCAAGTAAGCCTCGGCCTCGGCCATGTCGACAAACGGCGCATGGCTCCAGTAGCGCATGGTCTGCGGATCGGAAAAGATCGCAAACAAGTCCGCAATGTCGGCAATCTGGATCTGGCGCAGCCGCAACCGAGGCGTTTCCAGTGTCGGCAAGGCTTTGCGGGATTTCATGCACGCAGTATCGGTGAGGAGCCGGGAATGGGGAATGGGGAAGCGGGGGGTGGCCTGCATTTCCTTCACCCGCTTGTGGGGAAAGCGTCCGACAGGACGCATGAGGGGCTTTATTGCAGTCTTCGCCAAGGACTGCCTGTACCGATCCGCTTCGCCACGCTTCGATGTTGGCGTATCGTGCCGATCTCGCTTGCCGGAGTCGTGCCGATGTATTCGACCACTCGTTTTGCCTTGGTCTGCATGCTGATATTCGCGGCAGCCCCGCTGTTCGCGGCCGATCTGCTGCTTGGCAACGTCAATGGTTACACATTGGATCGTGCCGGCACGCTGCAGCGCTTTGATGCCTTGCTTGTCGATGCGGGCAAGGTGGTCGCCGCGGGCAAGCGTACCGACCTGGCCAAGCGCGCTGGCGACGCCAAGGTCGTCGACGGCAAGGGTCGCACCGTGCTGCCAGGCCTGATCGATGCGCACGGTCACATCATGGGCCTTGGCATCATGTCGCTGCAGGCGGACCTGACCGGAACCACATCGCTTGATGCTGCATTGGTGCGAATCCGGTCGTTTGCCAGCAGCCACAAGGACGATCGCTGGATCATCGGTCGTGGCTGGAACCAGGTGGTATGGAAGCTCGGTCGATTCCCGACCGCGCAAGAACTCGATGCGGTGGTCAATGATCGACCGGCCTGGATGGAGCGCATCGATGGCCACGCTGCCTGGGCAAATTCCGCGGCACTCAAACTTGCCGGCATCGACCGCAACACCAAAGATCCCGTGGGCGGGCGTATCGAACGCGATGCCGAAGGCAATCCGACCGGCGTCTTCATCGATGCCGCGATGGAACTGGTCGGCAGCAAGATTCCGCCCGCAACCGATGCCCGACTCGACGCTGCGCTTGCGGCCGCGCTCGACACGATGGCCCGTCTCGGCCTGACCGGCGTCAGCGATGCCGGCATCGATCTGGCGACGTTCAAGCGCTATCGGCGTTTCGCCGACGCCGGCAAGCTCACCGCGCGCATCAACGCGATGATCGGCGGAACCGGCGCGGATTTCGATGCGATCGGCAAGGATGGCCCGTTGCTCGGCTACGGCCATGATTTCCTCAGCGTGCGCAGCGTGAAACTGTACGCCGATGGCGCACTCGGCAGCCGCGGTGCGGCGATGCTGATGCCGTATTCCGACGATGCGAAGAACTCCGGCCTGTTGTTCAGCAAGCCGGACGAAATGACCGCGATGATCAGCAAGGCATTCGCGCATGGCTATCAGGTCTGCGTGCATGCCATCGGCGACAAGGGCAATCGCGAAGTGCTCGACAGCTTTGCCGCGTCCTACAAGAAATATCCGGATGCCAAGGCCCTGCGCAATCGCATCGAGCATGCCCAGGTTGTCAGTCTCGATGACATACCGCGTTTCGTCGATCTCGATCTGATCGCCTCGATGCAACCGACCCACGCCACGTCGGACATGAACATGGCCGAGGATCGCGTCGGCCATGAACGCATCAAGGGCGCCTATGCCTGGCGCAGTTTCCTCAAGCAAGGCACGCGCATTGCCGGCGGCTCGGATTTCCCGGTCGAATCACCCAATCCGTTCTTCGGCCTGCACGCCGCGGTCACCCGCCAGGATCACGACGGCCATCCGCCCGGTGGCTGGTATCCCAAGCAGGCCATGAGCGTGACCGAAGCCTTGCGCGCCTTCACCCTGGATGCTGCCTACGCCGCCCATCAGGAGGACACGCAGGGCACCCTTGAACCCGGCAAGTGGGCGGATTTCATCCTTGTCGATCAGGATATCTTCAAGATCGATCCCGCAAAGATCTGGAAGACCAGGGTGCTGCAGACATGGGTGGCCGGCAAGCCCGTGTATCAATCCACGAACGCCACGCAAACGAATTCGCTGCAGGCGTCCCAGGCGAAGTGAGTCCTGAATGGAAGCAATTTCCCCGCTCGCCAGAAAACATCCCGGGACTAGACGGCAGGATCAGGCCGTTCGATCACCCGATCTCACTGATTTGTGCAGAAAGAATCGTTCGGCATTACGACGAAAAGTCATGTTAGGCTTGCGGAATAGATCCCATTGTGGGGTCGAATAGTAGTTATGCTCAGTAGGGGAAACCTGATGCGCTTAGTCTTTGCAGTCGTCGCGCTCGCGCTTTCCTCTTGTGCGACCCAATACGGCTACATGAATGAATCCGGCCAAGACCCGAATACCGGCCGCTGGACGCAAACACACTATTCGCCCTATTACGAGTTCGAACAGCGAAGCGACGATGGCTCGGTTCTCGCACGCATGGTCATTACGCTTGGCGGTGAGCGAGTGCCGAAAGGCTACAAATTCACTGGCCCGTTTTCCGAAGACCTCGCCGCGGCTCATCGTGACGGCATTGTCGAATGGGTTTGGGAGGTATACCTGATTAACACATCAAAGGAACCCATTACGGTCACGCCAAAATCGGTCATGGGCTCGCCGTCGTCGAATGCATCTTTTGAAATTCTTCCTGGGCAATGGAAGATCACGCCCGCTCTCGTCGACCTCGACAGCAACTACGGCGTCGAGTCCCCCGTGCATTTTGAATACGAATACGCCGGAAAGTCGTATGAGGTTGTGGGCGTAGCCAAGCGCATGACAGTTGAGCAAATCAAGCAGAAATATGGCAGGCATTGAGCATAACTGTTCGCCCAAGCGGGCCGTGCTAACGCACGCGGCTCATTTCCGGCGTTGGTCCGCATGAATTACTCCTTCTGTTGGGTCGCGCTCATCGCATTCGTCCTTTCAGGATGTGCCGTGCTCGAACGAGAGCCACAGGACTATGTGGAGTTCGACAAGCCAAGCCCAATCGCAAGATCGGAAGGGGAGTGCGTGTCTCGTGGCGGTAATTGGGGACCCGCAGGGCTTCTGGTAGAACCTATCTGCGATATTCGTCCCTCGGATGCTGGTAAGACGTGCACCGACTCGCAGCAGTGCGAGAGCAAATGCATAACTTTTACGCGAGTGCGTTACGGGGCTAGCGCCACGGGAGTGTGCCACGATTCCTTCTTGCCGTTCGGCTGTCTGCAGCGCATTCGTGCGGGTCGCGCGGGCCAAGCACTGTGCATCGATTGACGGCGCGCGCGTGATGCGCCCCAACTATGTGTTCAAGCCGACTGCTGGGGATATGCTGATATCAATCCGACCGTCGCTGAACAGCGGCGGCTTAACACGGCGTTAGACCTTATGAGAAAGATCATCGCGACCCTTCTAACAGCATTTGGCATTGGTGGCTCAGCTGCGGCTGCTAAAGCTCCGGAACCACTCCTCGATACCTTCAAACAGCGACACATCAGTTGAACAGGATACGCACCGCGGCAACGTTGAATCGTCTGATACT
>Ga0209476_10001166_pt1 | contig 17818 bp, 10 predicted proteins | sample KloWWTrecipitate_FD_187179 | JGI IMG/M metagenome (GOLD analysis project Ga0209476, IMG submission 187179) | Active sludge microbial communities from Klosterneuburg, Austria, studying microevolution and ecology of nitrifiers - Klosterneuburg... | ecosystem: Engineered > WWTP > Aerobic digester... | reverse complement strand
GTAACTCCTTGGCCCGCCGGTCGGCGCTCCAGCCCGACTCCCCCAGGGGGCCAGGGTCGTCGGGGCCGGGCTTGTTGACGCCCGGCTCGTCGACGCCCTCCCCCACGACGCCCACCTCCATGCCGACTCGACCCCCTGGAGCCGTCATGCTGCCAAAACGCCCAGCCCCTGGTGGCAGAACGAACAGATCAGACGGACCGATCGCCCGGCGCGCAGACATAGTCACGGCTCGCGACGGTGCGACCTAAGATCGACCGTTCCGCTGACGGTTGAGCCTCCCGGTGGCTAGCGTGGCTCGATGGTCGGTGTGGAGTTTCTGAAGGCGCACGAGGCGTACTACCGAGGCGACACGCGGGGGTGGCAACAGCAGGCCCGTCTCCTCCAGTCGCTCTGGCGCCAAGCTCGCGGGCTACCGCCACGCGGCGGCGGCGACCATGACGGCTCGTACCTTCCTGATTCGGAAGCGAAGGACAAGACCGGCGCGGCCTACATCTCGCAGGACGCCCTTGCCGCACTCAAGAGCGCACTCAAAGACAAGGAGCCCGGGGCGGTACTCCAGAAGAAGCGTCTCTGGTGCAATCTGCTGTCCAGCCAGCCGCTGTGCTTCAACTTGTTCGGGGCGCTGTCGGAGCACGTTGATGATCCCCGCACGACTCAAGCACTCAAGGCTGTCTGGCCAGACATCGGGCAAGTTACCCGCATCCGGTACGAGCACTCACCCGGTCGAGGACCTGGGCAGTACCTGGGCAACCGCACGGCATTCGACGTGTGCGTCGACTACGTCGACGACGCGGGCTCTGCGCGGTTCCTCGGCATCGAGGTGAAGTATCACGAGGATCTTTCCGGCAAGGCTCCAAGAGTTCGCGCCGACGCCTTGGACGTCCTCCGGACCTCGCAGGTGTTCGCCCCTACGGCCGAGAAGGCACTCACAACCGGGCGAAAGGCCCAATTGCTCCTCGATCACCTGCTGGCGCTGAGCATCAACGTGCACGTCGAGCGCCATGGGCGATTCATCATCCTGTTCCCCGAAAGCAACTCGTCGGTTCGCAAGCACGGCACCCAGTACCTAGAACACCTGGCCACGGATGACGACTCCTTTCAGCCCCTCACGATCGAGGAGTTCGTATCGACTCTGCGAACCGTCCTCGATGACCCGTGGCTCGACGAGATCCAGACGCGCTACCTCGACACCGCGGCGATACACCGCCTCGAGCCATTCAGCGGCTGAGCGCTGACCCTGTCCTGACTCGTCAGCCGAGGGGAATCCCCACGTCTCCCGCATCGGATGTTCGCGCGTCCTGCGGCCGAGCGTGCATCCACAGGACGACGTCGAGGTGCCGGAGTCGCCAGTTCGGGTGGCCAACGTCAACGCCGGGACTTCGCGACGCCTCATCGACGATCGCATCCAACCGTCGCCGGATGGCGTTGTCCTGAATGACGTGGCGGAACACCTGCCAGTCGACTTGGTAGTTGCCCTTCGGCCGATCCAGGCCGAGGTACTTGACCACCACGTTGTCCCGCACTGGGAAGAGGTCCGGACGCTTGCGGGCGCAGAGCTTGGAGGCGGTGACCCATGGGTTCGGGTTCCTGACGTCTGCGGGAGACAAGACGCGCTTCAAGGCTTCATGTAAATCAGCCATCGCCACAAGCTGACCGTCGTCGGCCATCGCCAGGTCCGCATCGAGCGGAAGGTTCTCCTCGCTCAGCAGACGCAGGAGGTGGCCCCGTTCGCGGGACGGCTCGAGCAAGCGGCGGATTGCGACCGGTTGCGCAACCACGCTGAGCAGGTTGAGCGACAGGAGGTCGGCCGACGTGAATCGATAGGGGTCGACGGGGTCGAGGCCCAAGAAGGTGGCGCCAGCGAAGTTGCCGTCCTTTCGGTAGTACCTCTCGACGCGCGTCACGACGTCCTCGTGATTGAGGGCCGTCCAGACCTGATCCATGGCGTACTGCACCTGGTCGGCAGTCGCCTTGTCCCAGCCATCCGGGACAGACGTGAATCGATCACTCAATCTGGCGCTCCGCTCCATGTCGGGACCTAGATGACGCTCCCCTCCGGGCCGTGGGGTCTCAACGCTGCCGTCACCCATCGGTCTCCTCGGCGACGCCGGTCTCGAACGCGGAGACGACACCCCTGGCGAAGGTGGCGAGGATGCGCTGGTGCGTCTGCCGCGGGAGCTGTCGGTTGCCGGGCTCACCGAGCGGCGTCCCCGGCCGTGCTGGCGCGAGCGCAAGCAGGTCGTCGAGGCCGGCTCTGGAGAGCAGCAGCAGGCCATGAGTCGCCCGCGTGCACGTCACTGCCAGGCGACCGAAGGACGAGTTGAACTCGTCGAGGGCATCCGCACCGGACAGCGGGTGGATGGCCACGGTGATTCCGTTGGTCTGCCCCTGCCACGAGTCGACGGTCGACGCGATGAGCACCCCGTCGGGTAGGTCGTGCTTGGCCACGAGCCGGTCGACGACGTCCTGAGCGTCATCGACAGCCTGGTTTCGCGTCGCCAGCACGACGATCAGGGGGTCTGAGCCCGGTGTTGTCACCGTGGCCTCCATCGTCTCCCCGTTCGGCATCCCGTGCTGGTCGTACACCGCTTGTCGGACGGCAAATGAGCTTGCGATGAGCTCGTTGAGCAGTGTTTCGAGCTGGTTCATCAGCGGAAGGTCCACGTCGGGCGCCTCGGGGTCCGCCAGGTCGGCGATCTCGAGCAAGGTCGGTGTGCCCGTGGCGACCTGGTCCCACACCGTTCGGGCCACGTCACCAAGCCCACCGTGGCCCAGCTCGATCGATCGGTCGCCCTCGGCAGCCACGCAATCCAGGCTCTCCCAGTCCGAGTAGAAGGCTCGCCACAGACCGAGTTGACGGGCCGTCGGTCGCCACACCGCCGGGAGCTCGGCCGCCCACGTCCGCTCATCTGCTTCGTAGGCGGTCGGCCACGCCCTGTAGGGGTTGTAGCGAGCGTCCCCGCGCCAGGGGTTGTGCGACGAGTCGAGGGGCGGGAGCTGCCCCACGTCCCCGACCCCAACGACCAAGGGCGCGAACCTGTCGATCCGCCGGTATCGATGGAGGGGTAGTTGCCAGGCCTCATCAACGAACAGGACGTCGAAGAACCGGTCACCGTTGGCAGCAGGACCAAGCTCTTTGAGGAGCCAGGGTGTCGTCCCCTGCAACTTGTGTGTCGTGCCGAGGATGACCTCGGCATCCTCTGGAACATCCTTGGTGGTCACCGCCACCGTGCAGACGTCGCTCAGGCCGGCTGGCAGGTCCTTCAGCCGCTCCGGCGCGACAGCCAGGCACACCCGACTGGCGCCAAGTTCCTTTCCCAGGGCGGCCGCAAGCGGGAAGACCTGCTTGTTGGCGAAGGCCGTCACACCCACGCGAGACACGTCCGGATGCGAGATCGCCTCGTGGACCAGTCGGCGCAGGGCGAAGGACTTCCCCGCCCCAGCAGCTGCCTTGAGGAGGAGCCGCTCGTACGGCTCCGCACCGTCCAGAGCATCTTGGAGGGCACCGATGGCCCTGGTGGTGACGTCGACATTGCGCATCGCGGCTGCGCCGTGGTGCACCGCACCCGAAGTGGCGACCGTGGGAGGCGAGAACGTGAAGGGCATCTGTCACCTACTCCAGATCGTCCATGGTCAGGCCGGTGGGAGGTTGGGCAGTGACGGCCTGTGCGTCGGTCTCGGTCGGGGCGCCGTCCGCCACGGTGTCGAAGTGGTCCTCGTCGATGACTGGTGGCCACACCTGAGGATTCAGCTCGCCGCGCTCGCGGCGAGCCGCCAAATCGTCGGAGAACTCTGCCTCCGCCTCCTCATGGGGTCTACAGCACCACTGGTGGGCCATCGGAGCCGCGGCGTAGTCGCCCTCGAGGCATATGGGCTTCGGTGAACTGGTCTGGTCCAGCGTCGGTCGTTTCACGGCCACCTCTCGGCCTGACTTGAACGTCGAGAACCACCCACCGTCGATGACGATGAGCTCGGAGCCGACGGGGAAGATCACGGGCATCGACGGTTCCCAGATCAGCGTGCCGTCCTCAGCCGTCTGGTCATCCGCGGTCAGCGGCCCGAGCCACTGCTCTCCGAACTTGAAGCTACCCGTCTGTACTTTGAGCGTCGTGGTCTCCCAGTCGACGATGGGCCCCGCCGGCGTGTGCGCCACGTGGACCAAGGACCCGTCCTTGATACGGCGAGAAGCGATCCGCAGGCGGCACGGAGACAGCTGCGTCACCGTAGCGATCGCTACCTCGCGGGTTCCGGCGGTCGTGGCCAGCTCTCGGGCGGCCTGCGGATTGCCCAGTGCCATCAATTGGGCCTCGAGTCGCGAGTCGGTGTCGAGCTGGTCCACCTGGTCGTTGCGCCACCACCACGGCACCCGCCCGAATCGCACGAGGTCCGATGCGTGCAGCGCCCACCGGCGCAGCCACACGGTCTGAGCGTCGGCTTCCAGCGCCCGGTGCACGTCGCGCAGTCGTGACACCTGGAAGGAGGAGAGGGCCTGGGCGGCGCGGTCGAGGACACGCGCCTTGTACTCGAGTTCGTCTCGTACCAGCGCTCCGTAGGCGTGCGCGTCGTACCCCTCGCCTACGGCACGGCCACGGCGACTGACCGCATGGATCGTGTCAGAGCGCCGGTTCGACAGCCGCGCGCCCGGGGTCGAGTCGGACTCCGCGACCTCGTCAGACACGGCACGGTGATCCAATGCTTCGGTCGCCGTCGCCCACGTCACCAGGTAGTCGAGGCGTAACGCATCCGGGCGAGGCCCACCGGGCACCACGTGCGCGGCCAGGACTCGTCTGATGTCGATGAGCGCGCTCCTCAACGCCATGGCGCGCGACCTGTCCGCTTCGAGCAGGAAGCTCACCGCGAGCCGTTGGTTGGCCGTCAGCGCCGCCGGAATCGTGGCGGGCTCGCCGTTGAACGTGAGGGGCTTTCGTCCCACCTGGACGTCACGCTCCCAGCGAAGCCGACTGATCTCCACGCCTGCCAGCGAATCGGCGATGGAGACCAGAACGTCGCCCGTCGCGGCATCCGGCATCACGAGGTGGATGGGGTCGCGCTTCGACCCGTCGCCGGCGCCGGTCGCAGTCAGGGCCCTGTCCAGGGCGTCGCCGATGAGGTCCATCACGGCCAGACGCGTCGTCGATGCCTGGGGGTCCTCGAACACAGTGAAGGTCCAGCCCGCGGCCGATGGGTCCTCTCCGTCGCGAAGGGCGATCCCGAGCACACCGAGGGCAGCGGCATCCGACTTGGCGATGACGACGTTGACAGTTCCCGCCATCCCGACCGGATCGGTTCGCAGTCGCCCGGTGTGCTGCGGCATGCCGGTCAGGGTGGCCGTCAACGACGCCACGCTGCTCGCCGGTGCGGATACCGCGACCGTTCCGGTTCCGTCGACCAACCCGATGAGCCCCGGCCGCTGCTGCGCGGGAATGCCGAGCTCGACCAAGCGGGAAACCGGTTCCGTGGAAGCACGCACCTCTGCGCGGCAGTGGGAGAACATGGCGCAGGAAGGACAGGAGGCGGGGTCGTACGCCGCCTGCAGGTGGGACACCCACCCCGGCAGTTCGTGGTCGGCGACGACGGTGTCTCCCCTGCTGTCCAGGACCTGCTGCCGTTCCCGGACCCGGTCAATCACCTCCGACCGGTGGTCATCAAGGCACTCGACGACAGCCTCGGGCTGGAGGTAGGCGTTCCGGGGGACCGCGAGCGCACCCCACGAATGCACCGTCATCCCCACCGGAACCTTGCTCCAGGCCTGCGCAGAGGCAGCACCGAGGGCGACCTGGAGAAACCCCTTGAGCATGCGTTGGTCATCGATCCGCGACCGAACACGCTCATAGTCCTTCGCATCACCCATGACGAGCCACGAACCGATGGGCCGACCGTCGCCGGAGGCCTCCGTTCCATCGGCCCCCAGCCGATGCCGTGGCGCAACGATGGCGAAGTCGGGCTTGACCGGGGTCGCACCGGCGACGTCCTCCATCCCGACGAACGGGACAGCGAGATTGGTGACCATCGTCGCCACCCCTTCGTGCACTGACTTGAGGTGAGCCTGCTGGAGCGCTGTCGCCGTCGCGTCGACCGAGACCCGCCCATTGGCACGCCGCACCGCCTCTGGGCGCACCAAGGACAACCGACCGACCGTGGTGGTGAGCAGCTCGGACACGAACCGCTCGTGCCGGACCAAGGACTCAAACGTCATCGCCCGCATCCACCGGGCCTCGGGGATGCCGGCCGAGGTGTCGGGGTGCCCGAGCCTCGCGGCCAGCGCACGCCGGGTCATCCCGATGACCAAGGGGTCGGTGTAGCGGAAGCGCTCGCATCCGGCGTGGGCGGACGCCGCCACCGCACTGCTGCCCCCACCGGTACTCAAACCACCCACGTGCCGTCACTCCCTATTCGGACTCCGTCCCCTGAACCATAGGCAATTCACGCTGCCTTTCCCGCTGTTTGTCACCTTCTCGGCACCACCCATCTCGACCGGACAAGGCCGTGGCTATGGTGTCGACACAAAGGGCCGAGGATATTGACGAAAGGGCACGGGGTGTCGGAGTCACGGTTGGAGTTCCTGCTCGAAAAGCTGGACGAGATCTGGAACGTGTACGGATCCGACAAGGTCGGCAAGGGGGGCGCCTTCGAGCGGCTCATGGCGAGCTACCTCCGCACCGCGCCGGAGTTCTCCGATCGGTTCGACGAGGTGTACCTCTGGCAGGACTGGCCCGAACGCGGTGCCATGCACGACCACGGCATCGACATCGTCGCCAAGGACCTCCACACCGGAGGCTGGTGCGCGGTCCAGTGCAAGTTCTACAACCCGCAGCACCACGTGTCGAAGGCCGACATCGACTCTTTCCTCGCCGCCTCGGCCAAGAAGCAGTTCACCGGGCGCATCATCGTCTCTACCGCGAAGGACTGGGGCCCGACGGCCGAGAGCCAGCTCGACGGCCTCACCGTCCCCGTGACGCGGATCGGCGTCAACGACCTCCTCGAGAGCCAGGTCGACTGGGGCCAGATCGACTGGCAGGAGCCCCAGACCTACCTGCCCCTCACCGGCAAGAAGCAGCTCCGCCCTCACCAGAGCGCGGCGAAGGACGCCGCCGTCACCGGCCTTGCGACGCATGACCGCGGGCAGCTGATCATGGCCTGTGGCACCGGCAAGACCTTCACGAGCCTCAAGATCGCCGAGCAGCTCGCGACGGACAACAAGGCGAAGGCGACGACGGTCCTCTTCCTCGTCCCGAGCATCCAGCTGGTCAACCAGACCTTCCGGGAGTGGGCCCAGGAGAGCGAGATCCCGTTCCGTGCCTTCGCCGTCTGCTCTGACGTCAAGGTCGGCAAGAGCGGGCCACGACCCAAGGACGACCCCGAGGACATCGCAGTCCACGACCTCATCATCCCGGCGACGACGGACACCAAGGCGCTGGCTGCCAAGGTCCGCGAAGCGCACGAAGACGATCGCTTCACGGTGATCTTCTCGACCTACCAGTCGATCGACGTCGTCGCCCAGGCCCAAAGGGATGGCGTTCCGGACTTCGACCTCATCATCGCCGACGAGGCCCACCGGACCACGGGCGTCACCCTCGCCGACACCGTCGAGTCACAGTTCGTCCGCGTCCACGACAACAGCTACATCAAGGCCGCCAAGCGCCTCTACATGACGGCGACTCCCCGCCTCTTCGACCCGAAGGTCAAGGAGAAGGCAGACAACTCCGCCGCGGTCCTCGTCTCCATGGACGACGAGAGCCTCTACGGCCCCATCCTCCACCGCCTCGGCTTCGGCGAGGCGGTCGAACGCGACCTGCTCACCGACTACAAGGTGCTCGTCCTCAAGGTCGACGAGAGCTTCGTCGCCGAGTCCTTCCAGAGTGAGCTCGCCCAGTCCGGCGAGATCAAGCTCGAGGACGCGGCCAAGCTCATCGGCTGCTGGAACGGTCTGGCCAAGCGCTTCGGCGACGCCCTCACCTCCGACGACCTCGACGGCGACGACCTCACGCCGATGAAGACCGCTGTCGCCTTCGCCGCGAACATCAAGGCGAGCAAGGCGGCCCGCGAAGCCTTCCCCAGCATCGTCGACCGCCTCATCTCGACCTACGCCGAGGACGAGGACACCGACGCGGCCCGCGAGCGCAACCGCATGCAGGTCGAGATCCGCCACGTCGACGGGACGATGAACGCGGTTGACCGCGGCAACGAGCTCGCCTGGCTCAAGTCCGGCGCCGAAGAGAACGACAACGTATGCCGGGTGCTCACCAACGTGCGCTGCCTCAGTGAGGGCGTCGACGTGCCCGCGCTCGACGCGGTCATGTTCCTCACGCCGCGCGGCTCCCAGGTCGACATCGTCCAGTCGGTGGGCCGGGTCATGCGCAAGGCCGCCGGCAAGAAGCTCGGCTACATCGTCCTTCCCGTCGTCGTTCCCGCCGGGATGTCTCCCGAGGCGGCGCTGTCCGACAACAAGCGCTTCCAGGCCGTGTGGGAGGTGCTCCAGGCGCTGCGCGCCCATGATGACCGCTTCAACGCGATGGTCAACCAGCTCGACCTCAACACGAAGAAGAACACGAAGATCACGATCATCGACACGGGCGGCGGCTCTCGTGGCGGCGGTTCCGGCGATGACTCCACGCAGCTCACGCTCCCCTTCGGGATCGAAGAGTGGCGCGACGCGATCTACGCGCGCATCGTCAAGAAGGTTGGCGAGCGTCGCTACTGGGAGACCTGGGCCAAGGACGTCGCCAAGATCGCCGAGCAGCACATCGCCCGGATCACCGGACTCCTTGCGGACCCCGAGTCGAATGCAGCCAAGGAATTCGAGGCGTTCCTCGCCGGCCTGCGAGGGAACCTCAACGACGGCATCACTCAGACCGACGCGGTCGAGATGCTCGCCCAGCACCTCATCACCCGGCCTGTCTTCGAGGCACTCTTCGCCGGGTACGACTTCGCCGCGAACAACCCCGTGGCGCAGACGATGGAGCGGATGCTCGCTGTCCTCGACGAGCACTCCCTCGACGCCGAGAACTCGGAGCTCGAGAAGTTCTACTCGTCCGTCCGAGGTCGGGTCGAGGGTGTCGACAACGCCGAGGGTCGGCAGCGAATCATCGTCGAGCTCTACGACAAGTTCTTTGCCACCGCGTTCAAGAGAACCGTAGACAAGCTCGGCATCGTCTACACCCCCGTCGAGATCGTCGACTTCATCCTCAACTCGGCCGACGAGGTCCTGCGGAAGCACTTCGGGCAGGGTCTGACCGATGAGGGTGTGCACATCCTCGACGGCTTCACCGGCACCGGCACCTTCATGGTGCGGCTCCTCCAGTCGGGTCTCATCAAGCCTCACGACCTTGCACGCAAGTACGCGAACGAACTGCACGCCAACGAGATCCTGCTCCTCGCGTACTACATCGCCGCGGTCAACATCGAGACGACCTACCAAGATCTCGTCCGTGGATCGCTCGATGAGGAGGCGGCCTACGAGCCCTTTCCCGGGCTGGTTCTGACCGACACGTTCCAGTCGTATGAGAACGCCGATAAGGACGACCTCGGGGTCTTCCCCGAGAACAACGAGCGCATCAACCGCCAGCGCAAGCTACCAATCACCGTCGTTGTCGGCAACCCGCCCTACTCCGTCGGACAGGACAGCGCCAACGATAGTAACGCCAATGAGAAATACACCGGGCTGGACCACCACATTGAGACGACCTACCTCCGGCGAGGCAGCGGCTCGGCGCGCGGAGGGATCTACGACTCATATATTCGCGCTATCAAATGGGCGAGCCTTCGAATTACGGAACGTGGAATCATCGCGTACGTTACTAACGGAGGCTGGCTCGACTCCAACAGCGCAGATGGCATGCGCCTGTCGTTGGCTGAAGAATTTAGCGACATCCTCGTGCTAAACCTTCGAGGAAATATGCGTTCCGCTGACTGGAAGCGTGAGGGCGGACAGATATTTGGGGCTGGAAGTCAAGCTACGGTCGCAATAACTATTCTCGTGAAAGACCCCCAGCACGGCGGCCCGGCAAGAATCCACTATTCGGACATTGGCGACTACCTCACTCGTGAGGAAAAACTTGCCAAGGTTGTTTCTACAGCAACTGCGGGAAAGCTTGAAGCGTCCCTCATTTCGCCCAACGAATATGGCGACTGGCTGAACCAGAGAAGCGGCGATTTCACTACTTTTCCCTCAATCGACGGGCGGCAGGGCAGCGGCATTTTCACCCTGTCCAGCGCTGGCATGAAGACCAATCGAGACGCTTGGGTCTACGGAGATTCGGAAAAAGGCGTCCTCGACGACGTGTCGCGCCTAATTGAGTCCTATAATTCACAAATAGGGCGACCGCTTTCCGATCTGGAATCTGATCCACGACGTATCAATTGGAGCACGAATCTTCGGAAGCGCTGGGTCGAAGGAAAAGCTATCAAGATTGATGGGTCAGCCATCAGGGCCGCAAACTACAGGCCATTTCAGAGGAAGCAACTGTATTTCGACCGCGCACTTAACGAGGCGCCCAGCCGCCTTCCCTCACTCTTCCCCACTGCCGGCAGCAGGAACTTCGGCTTCTACACCGTCGGCATCGGGGCGGAGCGTGCTTTCGCCACGTTGGCCATGGACTCCATCCCAGACTTGGCATTCTGGGGTTCCAGCAATGGTCATTTTTTTGCACGATGGCGACACGAGAAGCTTGACGCAGATGGGTCGCTCTTCGACTCAGATGCGGGTGACGTCGTTGATGGATTCAGACGCAGCGACAACATCACGGATGAGGCGCTGAGACGGTTCCAGGCGGCATACGGGGATGTGTTCACGAAGGATGACATCTTCTTCTACGTGTACGGGTTGCTGCACTCGCCGGAGTACCGCGAGACCTACGCCGCCGACCTCAAGAAGATGCTGCCGCGCATCCCACTCGTCGAGGACGCCCGACCCTTCGTCGACGCCGGCCGGAAGCTGTCGGAGCTGCATCTCGGGTACGAGTCGGTCACTCCCTACCCGCTCGATGGTCTGGACGTTGACGCGCCGGACGACGACACGGCATACGACGTCTTCCGAGTCGAGAAGATGGCGTTCGCGAAGAAGCGTGACCCCGAGACCAAGAAACTCGTCGCAGACAAGTCGACGGTGGTCTACAACGACCGGATCACGCTGAGCGGGATCCCGGACGACGCGCACCGCTACATGCTCGGGTCGCGCTCGGGGGTCGAGTGGATCATCGACCGCTACCAGGTGAAGACCGACAAGGCGTCCGGGATCGTCAACGACCCCAACGACTGGAGCCGTGAGGTGTCGGACCCGCGGTACATCATCGATCTGCTCGCGCGGATCGTCACCGTGAGCCTCGAGACGATGAAGATCGTCGACGCCCTCCCACCCCTCGCCATCCGCGAGAACCAGCAGCCCGAGAAGTTGTCATGACCGACCTGATGGAGGGTCAGCCCGAAGGCCGCTCGCAGCCCATCTTCGGAGCGCTTCCTCATGGCCCTGTCGGACCCTTGCGCCAGTATCAACTGACTGCAAACCAACGGAGCTCCCACCTGCCATGAGTGACGATCCCGCCAAACTCGACGACCTTGATGATCTGGTGCTCGTCGACCACGATGCGACCACGATGTTCGGGGACCTCTACCCATCCCTGGCTCCAGTGGCGCATTGGCAGCTGACCGGCATGGAAATCGACCCCATCGTGTCGGGCCGCAGCGGGATGTCCGAGGTGATGTGGTTCCTCGACCACGGTGTCCACACCGTCGGCGACGTGCTCGCGCTGGATGTCAATGAGCCGGCTCGCTGGCCGTACTTCGGAGTGACCAAGGTGCAAAGGATCGCCGACTTCGTCGAGCGCTTGGATGCCTCCGCCACCGCCCTTCTCGCTGCCCTCATTCCGTCAAGAGACGAGCCGACTGGGACCACTCCACCTGAGCTGCGCATCGGGGGTGAAGGACATGACCTCTCGGTCCTTCTTGACTGGGCACAGTTCTCTGCCGGCGCCGTGACGGTCCAGGACGCATTGACCGCCCTTGGCCGCGGGGACGCACCTGCCGATGTGGCTGAGGTCGCTGCTGCGACTCTCGCGGTACCTGTACCGCCCGCCCAACTGGATCCGTTGGTCGACTTGCGTGACTGGATGTCAGGGTTGAACGAGCGGGACGCCGCCATCCTCCACCGCCGGTTGATCAGGTTCGAGGGATCGACCCTCGATGACCTGGGGCTCGAGTTCGGGGTGACGCGCGAGCGCATCCGACAGGTCGAGACCAAGCTGAAGACGCGCCTCGACGGGTGGGTGGCTTCTGAGTCGGGCCGTTCCGTGCGGTGGGCCCTGCATCTGATGTCCCGCGGTCTCGGTGCGAGCGCGCCGGACAGCGAGGTTCCGCTGGTCGGCGACGACGGAGGCAACTCTGACGAGTTCGGCCTCCTGCTCTACCTCGCTGACATGGTCTGGGACCGTGCATCGCATCAGATCCACCGCCGCAACTTCCGCTGGCCTAAGGTCTCCGAGGTGCCCGCAGTCGATGGGGGCCCTCTCGTCGACGAGGCTGCGTTTGCGGAGCTGCTCCTTCTGCGCGGTGTCGTCGACGAGCACCTCGACTGGGCAATCGAGCAAGTCGATGGCCTGCGGCGACTGAACGGGACACTCGTGTTCTGGCCGGGCAACCTCGTGGAGCAGGCCATGGCCGCCCTCACTGTGCACGGAAGCCCAATGACGGACAACGACATCGCAGACGCTTTCGATCGGGAGTTCAACCGCCGGGGGCTGCGCGATCGCATGCTTCAGGACCCCCGCATCATCCGTGTCACGAAGGACGACTTCGCACTGACGTCGTGGGGACTCCCCGAGTACGGCGGAATTGTCTCGTCGATGGTCTCGAGAATCGAAGAGGCAGGCCCTGCACCAGTTCGCGAGATTGCCGAATACCTCGCCGAACGGCATGCCATCAAGCCTGGCTCCGTCTATGCCTACTCGTCCGCTCCCATCTTCACCACGGACGGCGATGAGTTGCGCCTACGACGCGCCGATGAGCCGTACATGCCGTCACTCGATCCATCGGGCGTTCGAGGCCTGTATCGCCTCGATCGCACCCGCCTGGCGTGGCACGTCCAGGTGGATCGGGAGGTGCTGCGAGGCAGTGGCCGGCTCTGCCCCGCTGAGATCGCCACGGCCATCGGCGTCTTCCCCGGCCGGACGGAATCGCTGGGTAATGCAGTGCGCGAGGTGAAGGTCGGCTGGGCGGCGACGAGTCACATGGGCCCGAGCATCAGCAGCCTTCGACCTCACGCCGAAGCGGTCGGCGCCAAGGACGGGGATGTCCTTCGACTCGTCTTCGACCGAGGTGCGCGCTCTGTCTCGACCAGCAAGTTCACGGCATCCCCCGGAATTCCTGCGACCTACCTGGCGGAAGTCCTCGGAATCAGCGAAGCAGACGTCACGCGAGCGCGGCTCGCCCAGGCGATCTTCGCCGAAGAGGCTGGCCTCGAGGTGGCGCTGGATCGACGTGGAGACACGACGTTCACTGCGGCGGCGAGGTCCTTCCTCGCCTCGATCGCGGAGGCTCACCATGGCTGAGCACGATTCGGTGCGCTCATGAGCGGCTACACCGTCATCGACGTCGAGACGACCGGGTTGTCGCCCGAGAAGGGCGATCGCATCGTCGAGATCGGCGTCGTCTACGTTTCGGACGACGGCCATCTCCAGGACCACTGGTCGACCCTCATCAACCCGCAGCGCGACGTCGGCCCAACCCGCATCCACGGCATCACAGCGTCGGATGTCGTGTCGGCACCGACCTTCGGCGACATCGCGCCGTACGTGCTCAGGGCCGTGACCGGTCGCACCGTGGTAGCCCACAACGCAAGCTTCGACCTGCGCTTCCTCGCTGCGGAGCTGCACCGAGCCGGCGTGCCTCTACAAGGTCTTCCTCTCTCGGGCTTGTGCACCATGCAGTGGTCGTCGGCGTACCTGAACGCCGCAAGCCGCCGACTCGTCGACTGCTGTCGCGCCTGCGGCGTTCCATTGACGGACGCCCACTCCGCTGCGGCCGATGCCATCGCCACAGCGCACCTGCTGAGTCACTACCTGACGGCGTCCTCCTACGAACCGCCATGGGGCGAAACCATCGCCGTGACGCGGGGATACGCCTGGCCGTCGTTTTCCGGCCACTACCCCGAATTGCGGATGGCCAGACGGTCCGAGATCCGGACCGCACGACAGGACGAATGGCTCGACCGCATCGTGTCCCGGATGCCACGCGCCGCCGATACCCGCGTCGACTCCTACCTCGCAGTGCTCGAGATGGCGATGCTCGACGGGTTCCTGGCCGAACACGAGAAGGAAGCGCTCGTCGAGACCGCCGTCGCAGCCGGCCTGACCCGAGGACAGGTGCTGGACCTGCACGCGGACTATCTCCGCGCTATGGCGGAGCTCGCTCTGGAGGACCACGTCGTCACCGCCGAGGAACGACAGGACCTCGAACGGGTCGCGGCGATGCTGGGCCTGCGAAACACCGACGTCGACGAGGCTCTACGCGCCGCCCACGAGGCTGGTGCAGGACAGCACGCGACCTCGGTCGTGACACTCGCAATGAGCGGCATCAGGCTGGAGCCGGGCGATCGGGTCGTCTTCACCGGCGACATGGTCCGCGACCGGTCGGAGTGGGAAGCCTTGGCGCGCCGTCGTGGTCTGGAACCGGGCGGAGTCACCAAGAAGACCAAGGTCGTCGTCGCGTCCGACCCCAACTCGCTGAGCGGCAAGGCGGGCAAAGCCCGCTCCTACGGCATCCCCATCATCACCGAAACGGCATTCGAGCGGCTGCTCGAGCAGGTCTGAGAGGACACCCATGGGACTCGGGAGCGAAACGCTGATCACGGAGGTACGCGACCTGCTGGCCGGTCGTCTCGTCGTTCCGTCAATTCAGCGAGGCTATGTCTGGCAAAAGGCGCAGGTCCCGAAGCTCTTGGACTCGTTGTACCGCGGCTACCCGATCGGGACCTTGCTGATCTGGAACACCTCGATCGAGGTCCCGCTTCGGCAAGCTGCAGTTCTCCAGAAGGAACAGCACATCTCTCGGCCCGGGGTACTGCTGGACGGTCAACAGCGGCTCACCTCTCTGGCGAAGGTCCTCGACCCGGCCGCGATCATCGGTGGCAGGCTCGACGTCCGCTTCGATCTCGACAACGAGGAGTTCATCAATCCCAGCAGCGTCATGGCCCGCAGCCCACGCATGCTGCGAGTGACTGAGCTGATTGGTGACGGCGCGCAGTTCAGCGTGCTGCTTCGTACAGCAGGGGTCGAGAACGACGACCCGAACTGGGACCTGTACTACGAGCGAGCGCGCCGGGTGCACGCCATCAGGGACTACCTGGTGCCGGTCGTCACCGTCGACTCGGACGACTACGAGGTCGTCGCCGAGATCTTCGCGAGGGTAAACCAGGGCGGCAAGAGGCTCTCCAAAGGGGATCTCGTCTACAGCGCCATCGCGGCCCGCTGGCCGGACGGCCTGGACACCATCGAGGCCTTCAACGAGCAGCTCGACGGGCAGAACTTTGCCCTGGACCGCGAAGCAGTCCTCCGGCTCACCGGTCTGCTCGCAGGGACCGGCGCACACGCGATCAAGCTCATCGGCAAGTCCGTGTCCGGCGACGACCTCAAACAAGCGTGGGCTACCACCGAGTCGGCACTGCGCCTAGCCGTGGACTTCCTCAAGGGCGAGTGTGGAATCCCGCGGTCAGGAGTGCTCACGTCGCCGAACGTCGTCGTCTTGCCCGCTTACCTGCTGCACCTGCGCGGGGGGACGCTCAGCGCGAGCGACAGTGAATCCCTGCGTCGCTGGGTCTACACGTCCATGGCATTCAGCCGGTACTCGAACCAAGTCGAAGGGAAGCTCGACATCGAGGCGCGCCTGGTGCGTGAGAAGTCTGGGGAGGCACTGTGGAACGACCTGCTGACCCGAGCCTCCGGCGCACGCCCCGTGGGCACCAAGATCACGGCGAACGAGGTGGCGTCCCGCACGTACTCATCGGCGTGGTTCAACCTCCTGTACATCGCAGCCCTGCGTCGCCAGGCACGCGACTGGAAGAGCAACACGACGTTGCTCGCGGCCCCGATGACCTCGACGTCGAAGATCGAGTACCACCACATCTTCCCCAAGGCCCGGGTGCAGGCGAGGTTCGGGCGAGAGCTGACGAACAACATCGCAAACCTCGCATTCATCTCAGGGACGGCCAACCGTTGGATCGGGCAAAAACCGCCATCCGAGTACCTCCTGGGCATTGCGACCGACCGGCTCTTGGAGCAGTGGGTTCCGGACAACGCGAACCTGTGGGAACTCGACCGGTTCGAGGACTTCCTGGCGGCTCGCCAGGAGCTTGTTGCAGCAGCTCTCAACGAGCTGCTCGGGCTCGACGTCACCGGCGAGGTCGCCCACCTCGACGCCGAGGCTTTCGAGTCGGAAGACGATGAAGTGCTGGGCAGCGAGGCCGGGACCGAGCAGCGGTACAACGGGCGTCGACGCAACGTTGCGCAGCACATCGTCGAGTGCTTCACCGGGCGACCACCAGGGACCGAGTTCACGATCGCCGAGGTCGTCGCGATGCCATCGGCGCAGTACGCGGCTGGCGAGATCAGTGCCGGCGCGGTCGCCGCACGGATGCACAGCAACCCTCCCCCGGGCATCGAGATCGTACAGGGCGCATCGCCGTTGGCCATCCGAATGACTCGCTCCAGCACGACCGACGAAGATGGGACGGCCCGTCGCCACACGCCCGTCTCCGTACCCGCTCAGCAGGGCGGTGCCTCACCCAGTGCCCCGAATGCGAAGGACGTGCCCGACTCATCGCCACCCACCTCGTCTGCGACGACGAGCCCGGCGGAGCTGGAGGGACGGTTCCACGCGGCCATGGTCGATCTCTACAAGCGGTCGCAGAACGAGGCCGGCTACACGCCGACCATGTTCATCCACATGATCGCCGAAGTCGGAGGAGTCGAAGCCGCACGACGTCTCGTCCGCACGGCAACGCCGTCCACTGGTTTCACCGTGCTGTGGGAGAAGGGGCGTCTGGACCTGACGGCAGAAGCCCTCGTCGTCCAGCCAGAGTTCGCCCCACTCTTTTCTGAAGACGACATCGAGCGGGCCTCTGCGCGGCTGGCGTACCACGGATTCTTCGACCGCTGACGGTTTGCGTGCAGCGCGTTACTCATCCCGGCCCCGGTTTCAATCACCATCCTGCCGCAGGTCAGGTCAACCAGGCGCGTGTGACCCTTGGCGCTCCGCCGCGTGATCCGAACCGAAGCGGCGCAGCACCGCCATGAGTTGCGGGACGACAGCGGGCTCCTTGTCCAAGGCCGTCTCGAGCTGGTTCACCTCGTGGGGCGTCAGCCGCAGGAGCCGGTCCTCGGCGAGGACCGCGCGCGCCCGATCCAGGGCAGCGCCCGTCATGAACGATGTGACGTCCTGCCCCTGCACCCGGGCGGCTTCCTTGATGGTCTCTAGCGCGTCGGTGCTGAGGCGAAGATTGACGCGCTCAGGCTTGGCGTTGGGGCTGGACACTGCGATCACCCTTGACATGTGGACAGCCACGACGGTCAGTGGCGTGAGTACACCGTACGCACAGGGTGCGACCAGGGCCAATCCAGGAATGCGTCGAATGTCGCCCGGAGATCACTCACCAGCATGGCCCGGCTGCGGCCATAGGCTCTGAACGCCACGACCGGAGGAGCCCCTGGACGAATCCAGGAGCCCCTCCCGTCGTGTGGTGTTCAGTCACTACTGGTAGGGGTGCACTATTCGGGGTGAGCACAGTTCTCCTTTCGCAGCCTGCGAGTTCTCGACCCTGGAATGACCGACG